>Ga0058869_1085838_pt1 | contig 34671 bp, 16 predicted proteins | sample TNRReaAaerobiRNA_FD_61086 | JGI IMG/M metagenome (GOLD analysis project Ga0058869, IMG submission 61086) | Wastewater treatment Type I Accumulibacter community from EBPR Bioreactor in Madison, WI, USA - TNR Reactor, Time I- 292min-Aaerobic_... | ecosystem: Engineered > Bioreactor > EBPR >...
CGTTTTTTGCCTTGCCAGCCGAAAAAATAGCGGCGTCCATTTTTCACTCATCCTGACTTGGGGAACTATATAATGCGGTACGGCTGCATAAGCAGGCATCCTAAATCCGTACCTTTGCCCTATGATCGACAAACAACAGCGCAAACTCAGGCGTATGGCCGCTCTGACGGTCATACTATCCCGGTATGGCTTTAACGACGTGCTGGCGCGGCTCTATCCGCGCAGCGCCGGGGTGCAGCAGGGCGAAGACCCGACCCAAGCTTCGGCGCCCGTATATGCCCGCATTCGCATGGTGCTGGAAGAGTTGGGGCCTACCTTCGTAAAGCTGGGTCAAGCCCTTAGCAACCGCGAGGATATGCTGCCGGAGGGGCTCATCCGCGAGTTGCAGCAGCTACAGGATAAGGTGGAGGCAGCCGACATTGACATAACCGAACTGTTGGCCGACAACTTTGGCACCGATTATCAGGAGGCTTTTTCAACCATCGATCCGCAACCGCTGGCCTCGGCCTCCATTGCGCAGGTGTACCGGGCTACGCTAAAAACCGGCGAAAAAGTAGTACTTAAGGTCAGGCGGCCCCACATTGAGGAGGTCATTGAGGGCGATCTGCTCATTATGAAAGACTTAGCCCGCCTGCTGACTACTTATTTCGACTTTGCCGAGCACATCAACTTAGTTCAGGCCGTGAATGCCTTCGAGCGGTCGTTGCTCAATGAGCTGTCGCTCGTCAACGAGCGCGAAAATATAGAGCGCTTTGCGCGTCATTTTCAGCACAACCCCCATAGCTATGTGCCCAAGGTATACCCGGCCCTGTCGAACAATCAGGTGCTGTGTATGGAGTTGGTGGAGGGGGCCAAGATTACCGACCGGGACTTTCTGCGGCAGCATGGCTTAGACCCTGCCGCACTGGCCAACCGCGGCCTTCAACTCTACCTCAGCCAATTGCTGGAGTTTGGCTTCTTTCATGCCGACCCCCATGCCGGCAACATCATGGTACTGCCCGACGGCCGCATCGCCTTCATCGATCTGGGGGCTATGGGCGTTATTTATGCCGCCGATCAGGAACTGCTGGAAGACGTCATCCTCAACTTAGTGGCCCGAAATGTACCTCGTTTAGTGGCCCTGTTGAAAAAAATGGCCATCCGCATCGACATCCCCGATGAGCGCAAACTCCAACAAGACCTCTCCGATATGCTGGCTATGGTAGACGCCGGCGGCTTAGGGCAGCTCAACATAGGGTTGCTCATCGGCAAATTCAAAGATGTGCTCTTCGAAAACCGCATTGTGATGCCCGACTACTTCACCCTGCTGGTGCGCGGGCTGGTACTCATCGAAAGCGTGGGGCGCACCCTCGACCCCAAGATGAACGTACTGGCCGGCGTAGAGCCCTACGTAGCCAGGATTGTACGCAAACGCATGAGTCCTGAGTACCTCTTCAACAAGGGCGTGGCCCGGCTTGGAGAGCTGGGGCATGATCTTCAGCATTTTCCCGACGACCTCAGGGGCATCCTTCAGCGCCTCAACGATGGCCAACTTACCATCGCTACCGACGTAAAAGCCTTAGATCGCACCCAGGCAGCCATCCGGCGGGGATTCCAACTCACCGCCTTGGCGGTGGTATTGGGCTCAGGCATAATAGCTACGGCCTTATTGTACGCCGCCCGGCCCGGCGCCGACGAGTGGGCGTGGATGGGCGCTTTAGGTTGTGTGGGGCTGGGAGGGGTGCTGGTTTTGCAGTTGATGAAGCGTTAGAAAGAGGTCTTTGTACCAGCAAAATTTGGTTTAGCCCATCTCCGACACCACCTCCGTCACTTGCGGGATCATCCGTTTGAGCATGCCCTCAATACCGGATTTTAGTGTCACGGTAGAGCTGGGGCAGCCGCTACAAGAGCCTTGTAGTACCACCGTCACTACGCCTTGGTTGTAGGATTTGAACTCTATGTTGCCGCCATCCATTTCTACAGCCGGCTTTACATAGGTTTCGATGAGATTTTTTACGTTTTTGACGATCTCGGCCTCGTCGCCGCTGTACTCGTAGCTGTCGGCCCGTTCTTCTTCGAGTTTGGCCATGGCTTCGCTGAAGCCTTCCAGCAGGATGGGCTCGCCGCTTTCCACATAGCCTTTGATGAACTCCTTGAGCTTGAGCATGATGTCTTCCCAAGCGTAGTTGAACTCCTTGGTGACCGTCACAAAGTTATTGCTGATGTATACTCCTTTTACATAAGGAAGGCCAAAGAGCGCTTTGCCCAGCGGCGACCATTCTTCGGCTAATTCGGGTTCGCGGAAATCGGCCGTGCCCTTATACAGCATGCGGTTGGTTACAAATTTCAGCGACTCCGGGTTGGGGGTCTGTTCTGTATACAGCAACACGGGGCTTTTTACCGTCGTATTCTCCATGGTTGTATTGTATTGGCTTTGCAGCAGCTAATTTAGATTAATTCCAAAGATAGATACTGCAAATAAACACCAAAAAAATAGCAAAGTTTTACCCGTTTACCGATCGCCTACCAAAATATATTGATAGTCGAGCGCCGTATCGTTGGCGATGATGTTTTTGTACCCCGCCTCATAAAACAGCTCTTCAATTTCATGGATTGGGATACGCAGGCTTTGGGGGGGGCCTATGGGCGTGCGCTTTTTCTTGAAGTCGACGATGAGCAGCCGCCCTCCGGGCTTGATGGCGCTCTTGAGCCGGCGCAGGTACTCTATTTTATTCTGGATGTACATAAAGGTGTTGACGATGATGACGGCGTCTACCTCGTTGGCCTTCAGTTTGGGGTCGTTGGGGTCGCCGAGGCGGGTCTCTAAGCGCGTCTGTATCTCTTCAGGCAGTTCGAGTACCTTTACGCTGTCGAGATAATCGATAAACCGCCGGTCGATGTCGATGGCGATTACCCGTTCGGCCTTGTGGGCCATCCGCATGGCAAAAAAGCCGGTACCCGCGCCAATATCGGCTACGGTTTTGCCCTCTAAATTGCCGAGTTGATTCAAAATCATATCGGGCTTTTGCCAGATCACCCGATTGGTGTTGAAGTAGTCTTCCGTTTCGCCTGCTTCCGAATCGGCATCGTTAGTACGGGTGTTGGCTACGGGAAGGGGCTCCTGTTGGTCGGGGGGCAGCGACTGGTCGTTGGCATCGGGAAAACACGCGGTCATAACCAGCAATACAGGCCAAAACAATGACATTAATTTAGACAAATGGCGCAGTTTCATTATCCTCAATTTTGGGTAAAGTTAGCAGGTTGCCACCAGATAACGCTACTGTATACGGATTTTATCCCGCAATTCGGAATTATTTCGTTGATAAAATTTCGATGGCCCTCACCAATCGGTCGAGGTCGTAAGTAGTAGTGTATACATTGGGCGTTATGCGCACCCCTTTGATGTTCTCCCATACAATGGCCACGGTATGAATTTTATGTTCTTTGAACAAGTAACCCATCACTTCCTCAGGGGGCTTACCCTCTACCTGGAGGAGCGCAATGGCACAGGCAAAATCAGGATGCGAAGAGGTGCCTATGCTGATACCTGGTAAGCCGGCTACCCTTGAGGTCCAGTAGGTTTTGAGGTATTGCAGCCGCTGTTGTTTGCGTTGGGCGCCGATCATGAGGTGGAAATTGACGGCCTGGCCTATGGCCTGCTCAATGGCGAATGAACGGGTGCCCAGCGACTCGAATTTTCGGATGTTTTCGCTCTCGGGGTCGGGGGCTGCCAGCAGGGGGTAGAGGTTTTTGATCTTCTCCCGACGCACATAAATCATACCGCTGCCAAAGGGGGCGCACAGCCATTTGTGCAGGCTGGTACCGAAGTAGTCGCAGTCGAGATCGGAGATTGTATAGTCGATGTGAGCAAAAGAATGAGCAGCATCGACCAGCACTTCGATGCCCCGCTTTCGGGCCTCTGCGGCAATCTCGCGGGCGGGTATGATCTGGCCCATCCAGTTGATGAGGTGAGTGATGTGTACTACTTTGGTGCGTGGGCCAAAGGCTGCTACATAGGTATCTACCAGGGCTTGGCGGTCTTCGGAGGGCAGGGGCAGGTCAATCCATTTGAGCGCTATGCCATCGCGCAGGGCGCGTTGCTTCCAGGCGTTGATCATGTTGGGGTAGTCCTGTTTGCTGAGCACCACTTCATCGCCTGCTTTGAGGCGCAGGCCAAAGATGATGGTTTCTAAGGCTTCCGAGGCATTGCGGTTGATGGCGATCTCTTCGGGCGAGCAACCGGCCAACTCGGCCAGCTTAGTGCGCAGGGGTTCGCGGCCTTGGTCGAGCACATTCCACATATAGTAGCTGGGCGCTTCGTTGCTGAGCCGGTTGTATCGTTCTACGGCTTCCTGCACCACCAGCGGCTGGGGAGATACGCCGCCGTTGTTGAGGTTGAGTACGCTGGGGGATACGGTGTAGGACTGTTGGATGTAGTACCAGAAATCTTCGTCGGTAGCGCAGGCTTCGGCCGACTGGTCGGCTCGCGCTTCTAAGGCGAGCAGCAATTCGCGGCCTTGCGCCGATGTAAAAAAGGCAGGGGCGGCAACAGCCCCGCCGGCGGCGGCAAGTCGGCGAATAAAATTTCTGCGATTGGATGTGTTGGACATGGCGGAATTTAGTTTAGCCCGCCAATATAATTAAATATAGGGCACATCGGCGGGTTTTGTACACAGAAGCGTGGATAAGTAATCCATATACAAAACCTGTGGAATCGCATCATGCCATGCACCGCTCAAGCCTTATTCCGCCAACGCATATACGCAGCTTCGCGCTATCTGTACCGGCTCAAACTGAATTGTGCCCCCTATTCGACTGGTATCGGGGCCAAAGGTGTCTGTAATGATGCGAGCCTGCCGAACTACGCCCTCGCCCTTATACCAGCGATAGCCGCGCGCGCCTATATTGGGGCCGCTTACGAGTCCGCTTGCTTGCACCAACTCCAGTTGGCAGTTGCGCGTTGCAGCCGCTATGGGCAATACCCGATAATAATGTCCCCTGATGGTGGTTTGATCGTTGGCCCGCTCCCAGAAGGTAATTTCGCCCCTCACTACAAGCGCGCTATCCCTCAGTTCCAGCTCAAAGACGCAGCGCCAATCGCCCAGCCCATAGGTGTCGTCGTCGCCCCGCAGGAGATCGGTGGCCCATATTTCTGCATCTGGAAGCTCCACCAACATTACAGTGGGGCCTGGTTGCGCCCAAGCCGACGAGCTTGCCGCTATTGCTGACAGCCACAAGAGGTTAAAAAGCAGTGAACGAATCATGGTGGCGAGGTTTTGAGCTGCCGGAGCAGATTTGCGCCCTCTGAGCCAAGATTGATAAATCTTAGCATAGAGGAACTATAAAAACGCTTTATTTGATGATATACGTGCCGGGTGGGGAAAAAGATTTGGGATATGATGGTGAAACTACAATCGGCTGTGGGAGATTAGCGGATCGGGCAGAGCCAAGGATGCCGGAATTTGTATGCCAATAATTGTTTTATTTGTATTTTTTTTTAAAAAATCTAAAAAAAACTTGCGCAGCCTCTGATAACTTCTTAGCTTTGTACAAGCAATACGGCAAAAGCGTGTTCTCACTCTTCAGGCGAAAGCCATACTTACTACCGCCATCGCTTTTGTTCTCCATTAGCCCGGATATCCGGGAGAATCATTTTTTGCTGCGCAGCTTTGGCGCCGGCCCATGAGGGTTATTCTTCTTTTGAGATAGCTCCTCTCGCCGGATGCCAGACATAGCCCCGCTTCCGCCACAGGTAGCCGGCGCACTTGGGAAGCCACTTTCGGGCCTTGTGCCCTTAGGAGTGGGAGCCGGAGGTATGCGCAGTGGTGGTGGCCGTGGAGCGGGGAGTTGGTGTGCAGGCCAGGAGGGTGGGATCCCACCCTCTTCTACAAAGATGATGGTAAGTACCAAAGCGTTCGCCACCGGGAGGGGCGCCAAGACCGCCTGCTTCTGCCCGAGTTGTGCCAGGTAGCGGGATTTCTAACTTTGCAGGTAGATTCCCGTAGAAAGGCAACTGCCGCGAAAGTAATATCTTTGTACAAAGACCTGTGGCCGGCTCATGGATGCAACCCGCAAGATCATACATATAGATATGGATGCGTTTTACGCTTCGGTGGAGCAGCGCGACTTTCCGGAGCTGCGCGGTAAGCCGGTAGCTGTGGGCGGCGCTCGGGCGCGGGGGGTGGTGGCGTCGGCCAGCTATGAGGCGAGGCGGTATGGGGTGCGCTCGGCTATGCCTGGTATGACGGCGAGGCGACTGTGCCCGGAGTTGATTTTTGTGAGGGCTCGCTTTGAGGTATACCATCAGGTGTCGGAGCAGATTCGGGAGATATTTTTGAGCTATACCGATTTGGTGGAGCCGCTGTCGTTGGACGAAGCTTATTTGGATGTGACGGAGCCCAAGCAGGGGCCGCTGTCGGCTACGCTGATAGCCGAGGAAATCCGGCGACGGATAGTGGAAGTTACCGGACTGACGGCTTCGGCGGGGGTGTCGTTTAATAAGTTTTTGGCCAAGGTGGCTTCCGACATCAATAAGCCCAACGGGATGAAGGTGATCACGCCGGCCGAGGCGGTCGACTTTTTAGATGCGCTGCCGGTGAGTAAGTTTCATGGCATTGGGGAGGTGACGGCCAAACGGATGCAGCGCATGGGCATAAGTACGGGCGCCGACCTGAAGCGCTATGAGGAGGTGGAGTTGGTGCGGCTGTTTGGAAAGGTAGGCCGCCATTACTACCGCATTGTGCGGGCCGACGACCAACGGCCGGTGAACCCGCATCGATTGCGCAAGTCGATAGGCGCCGAGCGCACCTATGCCGAAGACCTGCACGAGCTGAGCGCTATGCGCGAGAAAGTGAGGGAGCTGGCGGCTATTGTATTCCGGCACATGGCCGAAAAAAATAACTTTGGCCGCACGGTGACGCTAAAGCTGAAAACGCCCGATTTCAGGATATTCAACCGGAGCCGGTCGTTTGGCAGCGAGCTGCGCCGGCTGGAGGACCTGGAGCAGGCCGTGCTGGGGTTGCTGGAGGAGCATGCCGAAGAAGTAGGCGCCGTGCGGCTACTGGGCGTGGCGGTGTCGAACTTGGAGCGGGAGCAGTTGGGGGCAGGCATACAACTGCTTCTGGATTTTGGGGAGGAGTTTTTGTAAACGTTGGTAGTCAATGGGTTGGTTGGCAGGTTGTAGTCGGCGAGGGAACTTTTTGACAAAAAAATAAGTTTAGGTCTTGCGAGATTGCACAAAGGTTGTATCTTTGCATCGCCTTTTTTGAAAGGGGGTAAAAACCTGTCAAAAAGGTTGATTGATTCGGTAGCTCAGCCGGTAGAGCAATACACTTTTAATGTATGGGTCCTGGGTTCGAATCCCAGCCGAATCACTGGCCCCGCGAGGGGAAAATGTTGGAAAGGCCTTAGTTCTTTGGAGCTAAGGCCTTTTGCTTTTGGCGGTGGAGCGGGCAGGTTAGTCGTTTTCAACAGGCGTGTTGGCCCAAGCCGCTGCGGAGCCGCGTGAGCGGTGGAAGCGGTATGGCCCGACCACAAGGAGGGCCATAAGAGCGGACGACGCGACCCCGGCCCCCAAGTATATGGCCATAGCAGGGGCGGGCGCTCAAGGGGCCGGGGGCACGCCCCAAACACGCTCTTTTTCTGGATTTTGCGTTAGGAAGGTGACAAAACTTAATATCAGGTACATGAATGTGTGCTGGTAACACTTTCATGATGTATATTTGCTGAGTAGTCTGGCGATACCCTTTACAGAATTATTGAAGTTACATCACATGAAAGCATTGGAGGAGTTGGTTAATCTGTTTGAAAAAAGCAGGTTAGTCAGGAATGAACTATGGCCGACAATACTGGCCCCGCAGTCGATGATGGCCGACCTCTATCACAGCATAGCAGACGGCAGCGTGCATACAGAGGAAGATGTCCGCCAAAAATTATTCCCCGACGACCCCGATGCGCTGCGCTTTAACAGGGTAAAAAACCGCCTCAAAGAGCGACTCACCGATGTTGTTTTTCTCCTCGACTTCAATCGCTGGGACGGCCCCGAACGCCAGAAGAGCTACTATGAATGCCTGAAAAAATGGTCGGCTGCCATGATACTGACGGCCAAAAACAGCAAAGCTGCCGCCGTAGAATTGCAGGAAAAGGTACTGAAGCAGGCCATTCATTTTGAGTTTACCGATCTCATCTTACAGGCGCTGTCGAGCCTCAAGCTCCACTATGGCTCCATAGAGGGCGACGTAAAAAAATTTGAACATTATCGCGGTCTGTACAACCACTACCGGCAGGTGTGGCTGCTGGAAAATGAGGCTGAAGACCTCTATACCTTGCTGGTGAGCCGCTATGTAGCCAGCCGGGGCCTCAAGGAAGATATGACCGCAATGGCTCGTGATTATTACGACCAGATTAAGGACGCGCTGACCGTTTATCCTTCCTTCCGGCTGCACCTCTGCGGCCGACTGCTGGAGCTCATGGTGCACAGTAGCGAAAACGACTACCGCAAAACTGCTGAAGTGTGCGAAAACGCCATCACTTTTTTCGAGCAGAAGCCTTATGAGAGTCATCTTCCGTTGCAAGTGTTTTATTATCAGTTGATTGTGTGTTATGTGCAGTTGCGCTCATTTGAACAGGGCGCGGCCATTATGCAGAAGTATGAGCAAATATTCGAGCCGGGCTCATTCAACTGGTTTAAACTACAGGAGCTCTTTTTTATGCTGGCCATGCATACCGGCAACTACAACGAGGCTTGCGTGACCTACCAAAAGACTACCGCGCATGCCCGGTTTTCGGGTCTGCCCGACTCCATTCAGGAAATCTGGCGCATATTTGAGGCCTACAGCCACTACCTGCTGTTGGTGGGCAAAGCGACTGGCTCGGGCCAGGAGGGGAGCTTCCGCGTAAGCCGCTTCCTCAATGAGATACCCCAATATTCAAAAGACAAGCAGGGGATGAACATCCCGATTCTCATTGCCCAGATCCTGTTTATGTTTGCCGATGGCAAATACGGCAAGTCCATCGATCGCATGGAGGCCATCGAAAAGTATTGTAGCCGCTATCTCAAGCGCAACGATACTTTTCGCAGCAACTGCTTCATTAAGATGCTGCTTCAGGCCCCCGAGGCGGGCTTTCACCGGGAGGCTGTAAAACGCCACGCGGCCAAATGGCTCGACATGCTTCGCACCATGCCCATCGAAATCTCTAACCAAGGTTACGGCGTCGAAATCATTCCCTACGAAGAACTCTGGGAGATGGCCTTAGCGTCGTTGCAAATGAAGAGTGTAAAGCGCGCCCAGCAAAAATAAAAGCGCAGGCGCGCGCGTATGTGTCCCCCCGTCCTTTTTCCCCCTCCCTTCCCAGAAACAAGTCATTCCCCGTTGATTAATTAATTTTTTGGGCGGCATCCCCGCCCCTGATCGGCTATTGCTGCGCCGGAAGCGCTAAGCGTATGCCTGGGGCGGGGTCGCTCCTTTACAGCCGTGCCCCTTCGGTACAGAGGCAGCTTGCGCGGGCGTGCTGCGGGCGGCTGACGCTGAGTTTCGGGAGGAGTGACTTTGGAGTCTCAATGGTCATTTATCGACCCTGTTTTGATGTTGTAATATGTACCCTAAGTTCTTTTTTTGTTGATTTTTGATTGTTTTAAGTTGTTGGTTATGTGTGCTTTAATGGTTTTGTGGATGTGTTTAACTGCTTTTGTTGCGTGTTAAAAACCACGTTTTGCTGTCTGAGGGGGCTGTAGAAGATGCAGCTACCTTTGACATGTAAGTTGAACATATCACAGGAAAAAGTTACTATCTCATGAAAAATTTCGACAACCTGAACATTCAGGGCCGTCATGCCCTTGCCATTGCCCAAAACAACTGCGGAATCGTCGTCATTGACATTTCCGGGGTATAAGGAGCAAGGGTTTTTCGCCAACAAAAGGGGCTAAGTCGCCGGCGTGCAGAAGTAGCCTCGTCCAATTGCCAAAAGGATGAAACGAATTGTGTTTCTTCAGCGGGAGCGCTACGGCCCTCCCGCTGAAGAGTGTTCCTGTCGCGCCACAAAAGTGCAAGTGGTATTGGGTTCGCCCGGAGCGGGCTGTCGCGGAGTGGGGGTTTGCCGGATTGTTCCGGAAGGTTACCACATTCCCATCGGCTGCCCGCTTACGGGCGCCATTCTGGGGTTTAGCCCGGGCGGCAAATTGAGAATCATGTTTGAGACTGCGTCGCTTTCGGCATTACAGCGTGAAAAGCACTTTGGCTGGGGCCTTTTTCGAGTGGAAACGGCCTTTAATTTGCCGCTTTTTGCATGCCGGCGCTTAGGGCGCAGCAGCTACCAGATAAAACCGGGGTCTTATTCCGTGCGGGAGCAGGAAGGATTTCTGGTGGTGGAGTTCTGAGTCAATTTTAATCTGAAAAAGTTACAATTTCTATCTCATGAAAATCTTGTCTACCGCTATCGGTCTTGCGACCGCATGGTTATTGGTGATGGTATGCGCGCCGCCAGGCGCGCCGGGGCTGCCGGAAGTCCTGAGGGAAGGTTCGTCTGCATCCGTGCTGACGGGTTTGGTAGAATACGCATCGGCTGCTTTATCCGGCGGTCATTCGTATGAATACCTGACGACAACCTTAGGTTATGGACTTATGGCTCTGGCTGTAACGCTAATGATCTTTGTGGTTGCGCATTCCTTTAAGGGATTCCGGCCATTGTTTCTTTTGCGTTTATTGCGTCGGTTAAGAGCCCGGAGCATGGCGTTGCCCATGGCTATTGGGTTAGCTTTTGCCGTTCCGGCTGTGCTTTTGGGCCAGTCAGGTACGGCTTTTCGCGATTTTAACGGCAACGGTATTCAGAACGGCGCCGAACCCGGCGTTGAGGGTGTTATCGTTCGGTTGTACGCCAACGCTTCATCCCCGACTACTGATCAGTTTATTGGCGAAACCGTAACTGGCGCCAATGGGACTTACAATTTTGCTATTTCCGTTACGAGCGGCCGGGCCGCTAACATCGGAGAAAACGTTCGCATCGAATTTACGATACCTTCATCATTTGAATGTTCGCTTTCGGATATTGCCGACTTCCCGGGCGGAGGGGGCAATGCCTATGGTAGTAGCGTTCAGTTTATTACGGGCCGCCCCAGCGGCATCAATTTTGGCATTAACTATCCGGGGCAGTGGGCGCCCGACCCCAACCCGTTGGTGATGCTGCCTTGTTATGCATTTGGCAATCCTAATCTACCGGGCAGCACGGCTACCAATGCCCCTGCCTTTGTGTCTTTCAATTTTACTACATCGGGCGTGCCCCAGCCTTTTGATGGCGGGCAGGCGGGCGTTCCGCCGCCCAATATGCTGGCTACCATTGGGGAGGTAGGCTCATTATATGGCGTAGCTTTCTCGAAGCAAGCGCAAAAAGTATTTACATCGGCTGTTTTGCGCCGGCACGCTGCGCTCGGCCCGTTGGGCTCCGGGGGCATTTATTTGGTTGACCCCTTCTCAGCCGCAGCAGATAAGACTACGGACTTCCTCAATCTCGACGCCATAGGCATTGCCACCCAGAATGCGGGCGGCAGCTATCCGCCTCCGTCGGGCAATAATACCAGCCCTGTGAGCGGATACATCGGTACCAATGCAGAACGCGGTCTTCCTGCCGCCGTTGACGCGCCCAGTACCGACTATGCCGCCGGCGACCAGATAGGTAAAGTGTCTATTGGAGACATCGATATCTCCGATGATGGCCGTTACCTGTACGTCGTTAACCTTTACGATCGAAAAATCTACGAGATAGACTTAGTAGACCCGGCCAACCCACAAGCGCCTACCTTAGCCAACGTGGCTACGCGGGTGAGAAGCTGGGATGTGCCCAACCCGGCCACAATGGCCAACCAGGGGGAACACCGCCCCTGGGGCCTGAAGTTCTATCGTGGAAAACTATACGTAGGCATTGTATTATCGGGGCAGAATGCCGCCGGCAACGTTGTGAGCCCGGTAACGGGTGTCGGAAACGCACAGATTGGGACCGCTCTACGCGGATATGTGTACGAATTTGATGTGAATGCTCAGGCATTTGTAGTACGGCTTGATTTTAGCTTTGACTATGGCCGCGAGCGCCCCTGGATTCCGTGGGGCTATTCGCCGGGCCGGCCCAGTCGTTATTTTTCCGGTGAAGACCGGGAATGGGCAGAACCCATCATCAGCGATATAGAGTTTGACGATACCGGCAATATGCTGATTGGCGTTCTTGACCGCAAAGGTCACCAATACGCCATCAACAACAACGACTACAACGGGAACATTGTGCTTTACGAATACGCCACTGCGGGCGAATTGCTGCGCGCCAATGTAGCGCAGGTAGGTAACAACTGTGTATACAACATCGTTACCCGCCCCGGCACAACGGATTATTACGACGACAACGGCGCTCACCCCGAATCGGTACAGGGGCCGCTGGCGGTATTGCCTGGCGAAAACGAGGTTGTTGCCGTTTGGCTCGACCCCATAGGCATTCGCGCGGGTGGCGTCATCCGGCACAACAACGTTACCGGCGGCAAGGTGACGGGCTCAGCTTACGAGGTGTTTGAAGACCGGGCAACCTTGGGCAACAACGGCATTGCCACGCCCAGCAAAGCCAACGGCCTCGGCGACGTAGAGCTCAGCGGCGAGGCAGCCAGTATCGAAATAGGCAACTTGGTATGGAGTGATGCCGATAGAGACGGTGTTCAGGATGGGGGCGAAGTGGGAGTGCCCAACGTCACCATCCAGTTGTTTGCCGACTTTGATGGCAACGACATAGCCGACGGCCCAGCGCTGGCTACAACCATGACGTCTTCGATAGGTACGTGGTATTTTTCTCATACCAATGTAACGGACGGCGACCCGGCGACGCCAGGCAACCAGGCCGGCCCCCAGCCCAACCGGCGCTATCTCGTCAGAGTAGGCGCTGCAGATTGGTCGGGCGGCGTGGGCATTGGCGCGCTCACCAACTATCTTTTCAATATCCCTGCTAATGTAGTGGGAAGCGGCACTCCGGATTTGAGCGACAACGATGCTACGTTGATGGGCGGAGTGCCCCAAATAACGGTAATCACCGGGGTATCCGGGCAGAACGACCACTCTTTCGATATGGCGTTCTTTTTCTGCCCCACCATTACGAACCCTTCGCCGGCACAAGCCATTTGCGAAGGCGGATCTGGCGCTAATATAACGGTGCAAACCAACCAGAACGTAGCGAACAGCATTCGATTTGTACTGTTTACCACCGACCAAATGGCCGGCGGAAGTCCCAGTATGGCTGAAGCTGCCGCTATCTATGGCGGCGGTGTTGTGCTGGCAACGGTTACGCCTACGGGCGGCGCCGATCCTTACACCGCTACGCTTACGACAGCGGCCGGCGCCTGGAATACGCGCCCTCCGGGTACCTATTATGTATATGCCATTCTCAACCCGGATGTAGGCGATTTTTGTCGGCCGATTCAGGAGATTGTAGTGACCATTACGGCTCAGGCCGAGGCGGGCACGGGGAATACCCAGGAAGTATGCTTTACCGCTACCAGCGATATAGACCTTGCTTCATTGATAGTAGGCGCCGACCCCGGCGGTATTTGGACAGCCGGCGGCGGCAACCCCGCAGGCGGTACCTTTAATGCCGGCGCGGGTACTTTTAACCCCGCTGGCGCCAGCTTAGGGACCTATACCTTCCAGTATGCCTTTGCTGCTGTAGGCGGATGCGTCGCCGACCAAACGACCGTTACGGTGATCATTACCAACGCGCCGGATGTATGCCCTACCGACTTTGGCGATTTACCCAACCCGCCATACCCAACTACGCTGGCTAATACGGGCGCCAGCCACATCATTGTGCCTGGATTGAAAATCGGGGCCTCTGTAGATGCGGAAGGCGACGGTCAGCCGAGTGCGAACGCCGACGGCGACGGCGCCGATGAAGATGGTTTCAATCCGGCTTTGCCCGCCAATATGCTGGTAGCCGACCGCACGACTACTATCACTGTGCCTGTGATGAATATGACGGGCGGCGATGCTAAGTTGACGGTATACATCGACTTCAATAACGATGGCGATCTGACGGACGCCAATGAAATGTTCTTTACGACGATACCCAATAATGCGGTCGCTGGAACGCTAAATGTGGCTGTTCCTGCCGATGCCATATTGAATACGGATATCGGTATGCGATTCCGCCTGACCACGGAAATGGCTATGTCGCCTACTGGTTTAGCTACGAGCGGCGAAGTAGAAGATTACATCGTACAAGTAATGGGCTTTGACTATGGCGACCTTGCCGATAGCGGGGCCGGTACGGGTACGGGCAACTATGAAACACAAGACGCGAATAACGGCGCCAGCCATAAGATTATCCCGGGCCTGAAAATCGGGGCCTCTGTAGATGCGGAAGGCGACGGTCAGCAGAGCGTAGGCGCTAATGGCGACGGCGCTGATGAAAACGGCTTCAACCCTGCGCTGCCTGCCAATATGCTGGTAGCCGACCGCACGACCACCATTATCGTGCCCGTGATGAATATGACGGGCGGCGATGCTAAGTTGACGATATACATCGACTTCAACAACGACGGCGATCTGACGGATGCCGGCGAGATGTTCTTCACGACGGTAGCCAACAATGCTACGAGCGCAAGCCTGAGCGTAGCCGTGCCTGCCAATGCGGTACTGAATACAGACCTCGGTACGCGCATTCGCCTCACTACCGACTTAGTCATGTCGCCCAACGGCCCCGCCCCCGATGGCGAAGTGGAAGACTACTTAGTGCAGGTAATGGGCTTTGACTACGGCGACCTCGCCGATACCGGCGCCGGCACGGGAGCGGGTAATTACCAGACCCAGGATGCCAATGGCGGCGCCAGCCACAAAATCTCTACCAATGCAGCCGGGATGGTGACGTTGAAAATCGGCGCTTCCATAGATGCAGAGGGCGACGGTCAGCAAAGTGCCGACGCTAGCGGCGATGGCGCCGATGAGGATGGCTTCAACCCTGCGTTGCCCGCCAACATGCTGGTAGCCGACCGCACGACCACCATTACAATACCTGTAATGAACATGACGGGCGGCGATGCCAAACTGACCATATACATCGACTTTGACAACGATGGCGATCTTACGGATGCCGGCGAGATGTTCTCCACGACGGTAGCGAACAACGCAACAAGTGCAACCCTGAGCATAGCCGTACCCGCCAATTCGGTGTTGAATACCGATCTCGGTACGCGCATTCGCCTCACTACCGACTTAGCCATGTCGCCTAACGGCCCCGCCCCCGATGGCGAAGTAGAAGACTACTTAGTGCAGGTTATGGGCTTTGACTATGGCGACCTTGCCGATACCGGCGCGGGTACAAGCACAGGTAACTACAATACTGCGGCTGCGGATAATGGCCCCAGCCATAAGATCGTTCCGGGCTTGAAGTTGGGTTCATCCGTGGATGCAGAAGGCGACGCCCTGCCGGGCGCTACGGCCAATGGAGATGATGCCAATGATAGCGACCCCGGCGCGGGTACCGATGATGAAAACGGTGTTACGTTCCCGATGTTAGTCACGGGAACACCTGTAAATGTAGACTTTACCCTGATGAACATGACTGGCGGCGACGCCAAACTGACGTTGTTCATCGACTGGAATAAAGATGGCGACTTTTTGGATGCCGGGGAGATGTACTCTACCACGGTAGCCAACAATGCCGCTACGGCGTCCATTCCCCTTACCCCCCCAATGGATGCAGTACTGAATATGGACCTCGGCGTAAGGGTGCGTCTGAGCACCGATGCCAACGCCTCTATGTCGCCGGTGGGCCCTGCGCCTGATGGCGAGGTAGAAGACTACGTCGTACAAGTGATGGGTTATGACTACGGCGACCTTGCCGACGGCAGCGCAGGTACGGGTACTGCCCCTGTGGGCGTTGCTGCGAACCACAACACCTTGCTGTCGGACAACGGTCCGCGCCACAAACTCGTGACGGATGCCAACGGCAATGTTACCTTGAAGATTGGCGCTTCGGTAGACGATGACGTCGATGGCCAGCCCAGCGCCGATGCAGGCGAAACGACGGGTGGCGACGACGCTACGGAATCGCCCGACGATGAAGAGTTGGACGCTTATCTGGCGCCTATTTTGTTCATCCTGACGCAGACGACCAACCTGACGATCCCGGTGATGAACATGACCGGAGCGGATGCCAAGCTGACTTTATTCTTTGACTTCAACAAAGACGGCGACTTTTCGGATGCCGGCGAGATGTTCTCTACGACGGTAGCCAATAATGCTACGGTAGCTAATCTGGCGGTAACCGTACCTGCCAACGCCGTAGTGGGTCAAGACCTTGGCTTCCGGATTCGCTTAGCCAGCGACCCGGCGGAGTCTATGAGTCCGGTAGGAGAAGCGCAAAGCGGTGAAGTGGAAGACTACATGGTACAGGTAGTGGGCTTCGACTATGGCGACCATCCGGGCACTTATGGAACGACAGATCCTGACGGGCCTCGTCACATTGTGAACGAGAACCTGAAATTGGGCTCCAGCGTGGACGTAGAATTGGATGGTATTCCAAGCTCCATGTCGGGCGCAATGCCCGGCACAGGCGGCGACGATAACGATCCGGGACTGGTAACCTTTGGCAATTCAAGCCCCGCCGGTGACGATGAAAACGGCATAGCGCTTGTTACGCCGATGATTCCCGGAACGCAAGCCTGCTTTCAGGTAAATGCCATGAACATGACGGGCTCGGCAGCCGTGCTGCAGGCTTGGGTAGACTGGGATGGCGATGGCTCCTTTGGCGCCGGCGAGCAACTGAACACGGGCAGCTTTGCCCCATCGGGCGCTGTTGTTCCCAACGGCGGTCTGACGAATGCCCAACTGTGCTTCGACGTACCGGCCAATGCGGTTTTTGCTCAAGGCAACGCCTTTGTGCGCTTCCGCCTGTCGCCGCTGGGCGGCCTTTCGGCCAATAGCCAGACGGCGCCTGTGCCTTTTGGTGAAATAGAAGACTACAAGTTCACCTTGTCGAAAGTAGGCAACTACGTTTGGGAAGACATTGACGGCAACGGCCAGCAAAACGAAGCCGGCAGCGCAGGGCTCAATGGCGTTACGGTGCAACTCGTATACTATGGTCTCGACGGCGTAGCCGGCGGGACAGGCGCTAACGCCGACATTACCTATACAGCGGTGACGGCAACCAACGGCGCTACGAATGGTTATTACTATTTCTGCGGGCTGATTGCCGGCGACTACGAACTGAGCATCCCGACGCTTCCGACCGATTTTGTACCCACAGCGCCTAATATAGGCAGCGATGTGACCGATTCGGAAAATCCTGCGGGTACGCCATTTACCATCGTTGACCCTGCCGGGCAGCCGACAGGCGAAAATGGTACCGGTGATACGCCCAATATAGCAGGCGGATTCCCCGACAACCAGAACAACCAAACTTTAGACTTTGGTTTGCTGGTGTTGGCCGAACTGGGTAACTATACCTGGATTGACTTCGATAGCGATGGTGAACAAGACCCTGCGGATATTCCGTTGGGCGGCGCTACGATCATGCTCACAGGCACCGACAACTTAGGCAATCCCGTATCGCTTACAACAACTACGGCGCCTGATGGCTCCTACCTGTTTGATGACCTGTGGCCTGGTACTTATATGCTGATGTTCGACTTCAGCACGCTCACGAGTCCTCCGCAGTTACTGGGCTTTGCGCAGTACCTGCAGTTTACCCTCCTCAATCAGGGCGCAGACGTCATAGACAGCGACGCTAATGCAACTACCGGGAAAACAGGCAACTACGTGCTGGTATCCCAAAGCTCGAATATGACGGTGGATGCAGGCGCCATTGTGCCTTGCCTACCCCCGACGAACCTCTCGGCAAACATGATCATGCTGACGACAGCGACGCTGACATGGCAGGTCAATAACGATCCGTTTACGGGTATTGATGTAACCAACCACTGCTGGAGGGTAACCATCGGCGGCCAGGGCTACAACGGCAACCCCGGCCAAGCCATCCAGGAGATGACGGTATGCGCCGGCGAGCCTGGTGTGACGATCATAGGCAATATGGTTTCCATTGACGTATCGGGCCTGGCGCCGGGTACCTGCTACCAGTTTACGGTATCGGAGACTTGCGACGGCATTGGCCCTGAGTATAACGCCTCTGCGGTAACGTTGTCGGCGCCCTTCTGCACTTACGACGATCCGCCGGTAGGCAGCGCCACAGCAGTAGCGCCGAGCTGTCCGCTGGCGAGCCCCGGCTTTGTAGCCGACGGCAGCATCACGGTGACGGTAGCGCATGGCACGAGCTGCCAGACGGGCATATACAACATCGAGGTGGTATCGGGCCCCTACCTGCCGCTCAACCCCACGACCTATGTGGGTGTTGGCGCCGGCTCGTATGTTTTTGCCGATGCCGGCCCCGGTAGCTACACCTTCCGCATTACGGAGGTGAGCGGAACCTGCAACCAGAAGCCGAGCCTGCACCCTGTGCTGGTGACGGTGGTAGTGCCCAATGCGGTAGATGTGACTCCTCCCACGAAGTTCGTTCGTGATGTGTTGGGCAACGATGTTACGGCCCTTGGCCCTTACACCCTGCCCGAGGGCGATTGCGGCGTACAGGTACAACTGTATGTAAGTGGTATGGATAGCTGCGACGGCCCGATTACGGCTGCCGGCGCGGTGACCGCCACCGCTGTAATGAACCCGGCCTCGGTACAACCGGGAACACAGGTTAACGTAACGACGGATGGATTCGGTACTTACCTCGTGAATGCTCACTTTGCCACAGGCACAACGACGCTGACCATCGGTATAGCCGACGTATCGGGCAACGTGACGACGATGACCTATGTAGTGACAGTAGCCGACAACATCGATCCGGTGGTGACGCTGGTGGGCAGCAGTCAGTTTGTGATTCCGGCCTGCGAGACGGAAACTACGGGTATCGTCACGATACAGGTTGACGACGAATGCGACCAGACGGTGAATATGAACAACTTAGTAGTGAGCTTCGGCGGCGCTACGGGCGTACTGAACTTCACCGGCAACAATTATCAGGAGTATCTGATGACCTTCCCGGGCCCTGGCAACTACCTGATTTCAGCCAGCTATACGGATGCCGCAGGCAACGTAGGCTTTATTGACCAGGTGATAACGGTAGTAGAAGCGGCCGCCAACCAGCCGCCGACGATCTACGCCAATGCCGAAACGGTGACGCTTTCGGCCTGCGAGGAAGAGGTGTGTTTTGTGTACAGCTTCATCATTGAGGACGACTGCGAACCGATCGACCCCAGCCAGGTGATCTTCAATGGCGGAGGTTCGGGAATGCCGAACCTGAACGGTACGGGCTTCTTCTACACGGAAGTGGTAGGCCCCAATACCATGTACTTTGAAGTATCGGGCTGTGTTGAACCGGGTGTCTACTTCCCGCTGATCACGTATCAGGGGCAGACGGCCAACCCGACGATAACGGCGATCCAAAACGGCAATGAGCCGGCCTCAATTGTGATGCCTGGCAACCTGACGTACACCATTCCGCAATGCGGCACGCTGGAAGTGACGATGTCGGCGACCATTGTTGACGACTGCGACAACCCGATCAATCCCGCTCAGGCGAGCTTCACGCTCTGCGGCCAACCCATAGCGCCAAGCTATGTGAATGCCGCTGCGGGTTACTTTGAGTTTGTAGTACCGCTGACGTCAGCCGAAGACGGCTGCCTGCTGGCGGCGCAGTACACCGATGGCTCAGGAGCTGTGAGCACAGTTGACGCACTGATCAGGGTAGTGAGCCAGCCCGACAACTGGGCGCCGGTGATCATCTACCCGGCTCAGACGATAGCCGTGGAGCTCGACGATTGCAACAACCAGCAACAGGAAGTGTGCTTTGAAGTAACGGCTACCGACAACTGTTCGGGTGATGTGATCCCGCAGGTTCGCGTCAATGGCCAGTTGCTGACACCCCAGGCGGGTACCAATCGCTACTGCTACTTAGTAACGGCCGGGGGCCAGTATAACGTAGTCATCACCGCTGCCGATGCAGCGGGTAATGTGCGCACGGAAGACTTCGTCATCACAGCCGTGGAAATACAGACGCCTCCCGTAAACCTGTCGTGCTTAGGCCAGGTGAACGCCACTTTAGGCGCCGATTGCAGCGTGCTGATCACGCCGCTGATGGTGCTCAACGGTACCTACGGCTGCCTGACCGATGATGACTTTGAGATCATTGTACAGGATGGCAATACGGCCAATGGCGCCGTAGCCGATGGCTGCGGAGAGTTCGTATACGAAGTGCGGCTGCGCCCTGGCGTGAATGGAGGAACCTTCACGACCTGCTGGGGTACCGTACTGGTAGAAGACAAGACGGCGCCGGTGATCGACTGCCCGGACGATACCAATCAGGCACTTACGTCGCTGAACCCGAACATCATCACGGGCTCGCTGGGCGCTCCTGACCCGTCGTTCGACTACACGATCTACCCCTGCTACCTGGAATTTGTAAGCCAGGCTACGCTGCCGGGCAACCGTTTCTACGACGTGTTCACGTTCTCGGTAACGCAGACCGACGTATATACCTTCGACATCCAGTCGAATCTTCCGGGCGGTCTGGATCCGGGTGGCAACGCTATGGCGGCGCTGTTCTCGGGCGTATACAACCCGGCAGAACCCTGCTCGAATATCATTGCACAAAACGACCAGGTATTGGGCGCCGGCGGCTCGATCTTCGTACCCAACCTCATTGGGGTAGGCACGATCAACTTCAGCCCGACGATGCGCGTAACGCTGCCGTTAGTAGCCGGCCAAACGTACTCGCTGCTGACGACCTCTACGCTGCCTGGCGCTACGGGCAACTACACCTGGTTGATCTATGGCGACCAACCCGGCTCGCAGTTGGTGGGTCAGGCTACGACTCCGGCAACGGAGCGCCGCACGCTGATCTGCGACGACATCGACCGCGTTCGCCTGAATGGCAACGTACCGACGATGGACGAAAACGGCAACCTGATCACCGTACCGAATACGTGGTGCTACCGCACCGACAGGAACGGCAACGTCATCCTGCCTTCGAACCCGACGCGTCGGGCGCGTATACAGCAACTGATTGCTCACCTGCAACTGACGGGTCTTGCCGCTAATGGCGACACCTTCGGCGGCGGCGTAAGCGACAACTGCGGCAACATCAAAGTGTGCGTGACGGAAGTGGTTAACGAGACGACGACTTGCGTAGCTTCTACGATCCAGCGCACGTTCACGGCCTTCGATCGCCTCGATTCGAGCTGCACGGGCGCCCCGCTGACGGCCGCTTGCACGCAGACGATCACGTTCCGCAAGCCGACGATTGCCGATGTGCAGTACCCGCCGTTCACGGCTTACCTCGAGTGCGACGAGAACTTCACGACCGACGCCAATGGCAACCCCTCGGGGGCTCATACAGGCTATCCGTTCCTGCGCACGGCCTTTGGATATGTAGATATCAACCAGACGGTATGCAACCTGGGGGCTACTTACACCGATGCGCCGCGTATTGAAGATGAGGCTTGCGCCAGCTCTTATAAGGTGTTCCGCGAATGGCGCATCCTTGACTGGTGCAACCCCGGCAACTCGCGGGTGTGGAGCCAGGTGATCAAAGTAGGCGACTTCACGGCGCCCGAACTGAGCGCTCCTACGGCCGACTACGACTGGGATGGCGTCAATGACGTACTGACCTTCTCGACCAATGCGTTTAGCTGCAATTCGTTCTTTGCACTGCCGGCGCCAAACGCGGTGTCGGACAACTGCTCTGACTATGCGGTGACGATAGAAGTGGTTGTAAACGGAGTAGTAGTGGCTGTGGGCATCCCCGGCCAGGTGGTAGGCCCCATTGCTGAGGGCGGCCAGCTTTGCTACACGGCTGCCGATGCTTGCGGCAACTCTGCCGAAGTATGCGTGCCGTTCCGGATCACCGATCAGGTGGCTCCTACGGCCAAGTGCGACGACGAACTGCACATCTCGATCAATGGCAGCGTAAATCAAAACTCGCTGAATGTATCGGCTATGGCCAGGGTACTGGCTGCCGACATAGACGAGGGCTCGGATGACAACTGCGGCGAGGTGCGCTTAGAAGTGCGCCGCCGGGTAGACGCCGGGGTGGATTATGCCTGCTTAGACGCCTTCGACTACAATGGCGATGGCGCCGTTATCAACGACGAGGTTCGCCTCAGCACACAGGCAGGCGCCCCCGATGGCGAACCCGGCCAGAGCTTCTACTTCACGCCTTGGCTGGAGTATATCGACGCTACCTGCTGCGATGTAGCCGGCACAATCCGCATCGAACTGCGCGTGTGGGACGACGCCAATGACAACGGTCTGTACGGCCGCTGGTATGGCAATGCCGATGCCAATGACGATGGCCTGGCTGATGTAGACCTCAGCGACAACTCGAACGTATGCTGGTTGGACGTACTCGTTGAGGACAAACTCAACCCGCTGTGTACAGCGCCGCATAACGTGACACTGGAATGCAACGATCTGCCAACAGGCTTCCCCGGCGACCTTCCGGCCGCATGGAGCGCCGACCAGGCAGGTACGAGGGCGCTGCTGAACGACCTGTTCGGGGCCGCTTCCGGTGCAGACAACTGCGAAGTACAAGCCGTGAACGAACTGGCGCCCATCGATCAGCGCGACGACTGCGGCTTTGGTACCATCATCCGCCGATTCCAGGTGGTAGACGGCCAGGGCTTAGTATCGCTGAACAACTGTCGCCAGCTCATCACCATCAACGAAGTACACAACTATGAAATCAAGTTCCCGCGCGATGCGGCAGCAGATTGTAGCGACCCCAACATCCCGACGATTGAGACGAACGTCATCGGTTGCGACTTGCTGGCCATCAGCGGCGCCAACGGCGAGAACGACGAAATCTTCGAGGCCGAAGGCGACGAATGCTACAAGATCAAGCGCACCTACCGCGTGATTAACTGGTGCCAGTGGGATGGCGAAACGGACCCGGTGGTGGTGCGTCGTGATGAAGATTGCGACAACCTCGGCGGAGACGAAGACATCTGGGTGCTGGTACGCCCCAACAACGTAGTGTACCTCGACCGCGACAACAACGAGAACAATACCAACCCGCTGCTGGGTACCAACCGTTGCCAGCCGAACCCGGCGCTGCCGCGCCCCAACGGGCACTGGGCCAACAGCAATACCAACCCCGAGTTGGCGCCATTAGCCTTCGGCAACCCGCAACTGCGTTCGTTTGGCTACTACGAGTACAGCCAGTTTATTAAGGTGTACGACACCAGCGATCCTGCGATCGAGGTAGCGCCTTATGAAGACTTCTGCTCGTACAACAACGCCGGCTGCGACGGTGTGGCGACGATCAACTTCCGGGTGACGGACGACTGCGGCCTGCGGGGTCTGACCACGCGCGCCTTCTTGGATGCGTTCGTAGTAGACGCCAACAACGATGGCATCGTAACGGTAGCCGAGTTCCAGTCGGACGCCAACCTGACGGGCACGCTGATCGACAATGGCGACGGTAACTTCACCCTCACGGGCACGTTCCCCATTGGCCGCCACGCCTTCCTGCTCAACGCCAATGACGGTTGCTACAACGACAACCCCGGCGTAGTGGTAGTGTTTGAAGTGACAGACTGCAAAGTGTCGGCGCCGGTATGCATCGCCGGTCTGACGGCTACGCTGATGCCGGTAGACGCCAACAACGACGGCACGATCGACGGCGGCATGACGCCCGAAATCTGGGCCTCGGAGTTTGTGGCCAGCTTGGCTGACGACTGCACAGGGCCGCTGAAGATTGCCGTATACGACCGCGAACTCGGCGCCGGCGTTGCTCCGAACCCGAATACGGCCAATGGCATCCAGTTCGACTGCAACGACTTTGCAGCCAACGGCGGTACGGCCGATCAACCGGCAACGATCACCATCTTCGTGTACTCGATCGACGGAGCGGGCAACTACGACTACTGCGAGACCTTCCTGTTGCTGCAAGACCCCAACGGGCTGTGCGCGCCGAGCGGTAATATCGCAGGCTTCATCCGCACCGAAGAGGACGAGGCCGTCCAAGGGGTGGAAGTAGCCCTGAGCGGTATGCGCAGCGCCGCCATGACCACAGGCGCCGACGGGGCCTACGCCTTCACCGGCTTAGCGGCCGGAGGCGACTACACGGTGACGCCTACGCTGGATGCTAACCCGATCAACGGGGTGTCGACCTTCGACATCGTGCTGATCAACAAGCACATCCTGCAATCGCAACTGCTCGACAGCCCCTACAAAATGATTGCGGCCGATGCCAACCGATCGGGCTCCATCACAACGCTGGACTTGATCCAGATCCGGAGGTTGATCCTGAACATCACGACCAACTTCCCGAACAATACGAGCTGGCGCTTTGTAGATGCCGACTTCGACTTCCCGGTACCGACCAACCCCTGGGCGACGTCCTTCCCTGAAGTGATCAACTTCAACAACTTCGCCGGGGTATCGATGGACTCAGACTTCGTAGCGGTGAAGGTGGGCGACGTCAACGGCAGCGCAGCGCCCAATCTGCTGGGCAGCGAGGAGCGCAACCTCCGGGGTACGTTCTTCTTAGAAGTAGCCGAGGCTGAGCTTCGGGCGGGCAATGTGTACACGGTAGACGTGCGGGCCGGCGAGCTGGCGCGCATCGAGGGCTATCAGGGCACGCTGCAACTCGAAGGCGCCGAGCTGGTAGACATCGCCTACGGCCGCTTGCGGGAAGACCACTTTGGGCTTCGCTTTGCAGGCCAGGGCGCCATCACCACCAGTTGGAATGGCGAAGCCGGCAATGCCGACGAAGTGCTGTTCAGCCTCGTGATCCGGGCTACCCGCGATGCGCTGCTGAGCGAAGTACTGAGCGTAAGCAGCCGATATACGGCAGCCGAAGCTTACCGCCAGACGGGCGAAATGATGGGCTTAGGCTTCCGCTTCAGTGGCAGCCAGGCAGCGGGCAACGAAGTGGTATTGTACCAAAACGTACCCAACCCCTTCAGCGACCAGACCGTGATTGGGTTCTACCTGCCCACAGCCGGGCAAACGACACTGACGATACAAGACGGCCTGGGCCGAACCCTGAAAGTTATGCAGGCCAATTTGGGCGCCGGCTACCACCAATATAAGGTGACGGCCCGCGAGCTGGGCGCCACAGGGGTGCTCCACTATACCCTCAAAGCCGGCAGCTTCAGCGCCAGCCGCAAGATGATTTTGGTAGAATAGAGAAGCTTTTCAACCGCTCTGGGACAGCGGTTCAAAGATCATGTGATAGTAACTTTTGTCAAGGGGGGGCGTGCCTTAGGGTGCGCCCTTTCTTTTTTTTATTTCTTTTTCTTTTTGGGGCGTGCCCCCGGCCTCTTCTTTAGCCATATACCCGATCCGATAAAGGAGTCGCCCGGGAGAGGAAAGGCCGGGGTCGCGCTGTCCGCTCTTATGGGGCCGCAGGCATGGCGCCCTGATCAGAAGCATTTACTCCGGCGGCCCCATACCGCCACGTCGTCGCTGCGCTCTTCCGGGTAAACTTCCATCGCTCACGCGGGCGTGCGGCCCGGGTCGCTGCGGAGCCGCGTGAGGGGGTGAAGCGGTATGCGTGAGGCACGAGCGCATAATAGCGGAACACCCGACGCCGCGCGCTTTCCACGCGGCACATTGAGGGCGTTAAGCTCTTTACTTTACGGCCTTATGCGATAGGAAGATAACCTGAGCGCGGGGGCACGCCCCAACTTAAAAATTGGCCCTCACCCAGTCGCAGACGAGCTCGGGGTTGGGATTGGCGAAGACGACGGCGTCTACCACCACCAGCTCCATGAAGTAGCGGTCGGTGCTGAAGGTGTTGGTGTAGTTGTGGTTGAAATAAAACTGCAGGTCGTCGAAGGGCGAGCATTTGAGGAGGTGGTAGGCCTCGGTGCGCACGTCGTATACGATGATGAGCTGGCTTTCGGGGTCGGGCTGCGTTTGTAGGGTGAGGATGATGGGGTAGTCGAGGTAGGGCGCATTCCAGAAGCCAAAGAGATTGGCCTCGAAGAGCGGGTACAACTTGATGGAAGCGATAATGCGGTGTTGCCTGAACTGGTGGGCGAGCAGTTCCAGGCGGGTGTTCATTTTGCCGAGCGGAATTTCGGCGGCGGCCAGCTCGGCGAAGGGCCGCCAGTCGCCGCTGGGCAGGTGGTAATAGTCGACGGGGCCGATGCGCAGCTTGTAGTCGAAGCGCTCATAGCCGGGCACCACGTAGCCGGGGTAATAGAAGCGGCGGTTGTGTTTTTGGCAGAAGATCATTTCCAGCAGCATGGTGTAATAGCCAATGCTGTGGCGGTGATAGTCGGGGTCGTAGACGCCCATAATGCTGGCCGCGCTGTGCTGGCCGAGGTCGAAGTAACTGAGCCCCACGAGTTTATCGCGGTCGTAGATGGTGATTTCGTAAGTGGAGAAGATGTTGTATTCTTCGCCGTCGAGGAGATTTTCGCGCAGGGATGGCGACAGCACGCCGGGGAAGTTGGCGCGATAGCGGCGGTAGAGTTGTTCTTTTTCGGGGGTGATGGTGGCGGGTTGCCAACTGATGCGAAACTGGCGGCCATTGCGGTGCAGTAGCTTGCGCTGGCGCTTATTGAATTGAAAATCAAGAAGATCGAGCCTGACCCAGATGGCGGAGAAGAAGCCTTTGTCGAAGCATAGGAAGTGGGTAGTGAATATAGTTTGCCCCATCCGATACCATCCTCGTTCGAGGTAGGCATCGAGGTCTTCTGGCAACAGCACTTCGGGATAGTGTTTTTCGGCAAAATATGACATGCAATCGGGCGGAAAAATCAGGCGATAAAGGTAGATATATTTTTGGAAAAAAACATAGCGCGCGTTGGGAGGTTTTATGCACAAGCGCGGATAAGCACAGCGGTACGCGCACAAAACCTGACAGCGCAGCCATAGCGGTTAGGTTTTTTTGACCTTAAATGACCAGGTGAACGAAAAATGGGCAACGGTTTCTCCGGTAGCCTGCACGCCGGTTGTCGAGACGGTGATGGTTTGAGACATGCCGCTATTTATAGCCTCGATGGCGGTATCAAAAATGGCTTTGCCGTCGGTACAGGTAAAGGTAACGGCGGAGGTAGCTTTTTTTACAAATTGGGCTTCCATACCCGTAATGAGCATGGACATTTCTTGCCCGCACTGTTCGATGGCGTCGAGGGCGAGCAGACCGGTAGACAGCTCGGCGGCGCCGGCCTGGGCTGCAAAATATACCGACTGGAAGGGGTTTTGGGTGCGCCAGTTATAGGGAATGGTCGTTTGGCAATGCGCTGCGGAGAAGGATTTTACCCGCACGCCCCACCACCACAGGCTGGGCAGGCGCAGCAGGAAGAAGCTGCGCAGTTTCCAGGCGTTTTGAGTCAGCCGGGCAATTTGAGTTCCCGTACCGACGGAGGTGGCGGCGGCCAGCAGTAGCAGTGGTTGCATGATAAAATGCTATGGTTATAGAATCAAAGGTAATATATCAAAATTTTATTTTTGCTACGCTGTGCTTTATTTTTATAAATTTGTTTACAAATTAAAACCAAGCATCGCCTGAATAACGGCATTCCCCGATATGCAAGTTCGTTTTTATTTGTGTTGGTTATTTTTATTTATGCTGATGCGCACGGTGGTTTTGGCGCAACCGGGTGATTATTTTATAGAATTTCAGGAGTTTAGCCGGGCGGATGGCATGCGGGGCAATGTGCCGCTATCGGTAGTGGAAGACAGCAGCGGCTTTGTATGGGTGAGCACCTGGGATGGCATTAACCGGTTTGACGGGCAGCAATTCACTTTTTATCGCAAACAAGATTTAGGGATAGAAGCCACATCCGACCTGCGCCTCCACACGGATGTCCGGCAAATGATTTGGGTATTTGGCGGGCAGCAGACCTACAACCGGGTGCATGGCGTAGACGGTTATTTGAATGGGCAAATATCCATTTTTAATCCATACACCCATGTTTATTATACCTTTGACGACTATTTTCCGCAGGCGCCTTTTTGCGATTACGATGTTTTTAACCTCAATCATCAGGGGGAAATTTTATACGTTCATCTCATGGACGGCAGCACCTACCGGTACGACGGCCGTTTCAGACTCATGCTCCGCAGCCCGGACGGTAAGCCTGCCGCTCAGGCCCTGATGACCCAGGCAAATGAATTTTACTTAGCGCAGGGCAATCAACTGACTTTTATAGATATAGCGTCGGCTAAAAGCAGTAAGGAGTTATTTCCGTTTACGATATACAAGATGAAAGCGTGGGGCGGCTACGGGGTATTGCTCAGCGGCCCCATATCTCGCCGGCTTGCTCAATGGAGCGTATGGGTAAAACGAGGCGTCGATCCGGCTGCTCCGATAGAAGTAGAGGGCGCTCCGGTGAGTTTGGCTAAGACGGCCCTGCTGAATGTAGATCCCGAGGGCAATGCCTGGCTTAATGAAAAAAACAGGGTGTTTGTGCTTGGGTTGTCGCCTCAGGGCAGCCCCGTGTTGCACTACCAATCAGCATTGAGTGAATTGGCGTTTTCGGCTCATTATCAGTCTTTTAGTTCGGGTAAATCTTTGTGGATGGCTCGCCCGGGGTTTATCGCGTTTGTGCGGTTGCGCAAAAATGTTTTCTCCTGCTACCTCAACGACCAACTCACCAGCATAAGGGGTATGGCAGAGCTGCCGGGCGGAAAACTGGTTGCAGCTACCTATATAGGCGGTCGGGAGATAGACCTCAGTACGGGGAAAGAAAACAGGATATTTCCTGAGATCAAGGCTGGCGGTTATTGTATGCACAGAAGCGGCGACAGCCTATGGATTGGCCTGCACGGAAACAACATTAAAAAATACGAACCTGGCCGCGACTCGCTCCTCGACTTTCCGCTGAAGTTGGAAGGCGCCGTTGGGGGCGCCGGGGCGCTCATTCCTTATGCTGATGCCGGCAATAAAGTATGGGTAGCATTGGGCGCCGGACTGGGGCTGCTGCGGCCCGGCGATAAAAAAGTGAATGTGGTAAGCTCAGAACCTGCCTTCCGCTCCCTTCACCGCGTTTCCATTCGGCAGTTTGTTCCCAACTCCGAGGGGCTTTGGCTCGCTACTTCCAAAGGGATATTCCTCATTGATCCGAAGGAAGAAAAGATACTGGCCACGTATACTACCCCCGAAGGGGAAGATGTTTTTTACCTCCGCCCCGATGTGCGCGGAAACTTCTGGATTGCGCTGTATCGGGGAAACCTGCTGTACTGGGACCGCAAAGCCAACACCTTTACTTCTTACCCGCTGTATTCACCCCGTTTAGACAATGGCCTGCATGCCGTTTTGCCCGATGGCCGCGGCAATTACTGGTTGCCCACCAACAATGGCCTTTATCGCTTTAACCCCGAGTTGGAGAAAGTTGCGGCCTTTTATACTGCCGACGGCCTGCCTGATGATGAGTTCAATGCCCATTCGTGGCTAACCCTGTCGGATGGGCGCTTAGCTTTGGGCGGCATAAACGGAATAGTCGTTTTTGACCCCGACGACCTGACGTCCTTCACCGGGGATGTATCCCGGACCCGCATTAAGGACATCTACACCTATGGCCCTCAAACCGGCGCCACAGAAAATCGGATAGCTGAGCTCATGGAAACGGGCGCCCTTCGGCTGCCCCATAACCGCCGAAAGCTCGAAATCAATTTTTGTCTCGTCCATCCAACCCTCAGACACAGGTTGTATTACTACAGGCTCAATCCGGCAACCGACAACGAGCCCTGGGTTCCCCTGGAATCGGGGCATTTACTGCTGAGCGAACTGGGCTACGGAGAAAATGTCATAGAAGTAATGACCCGGGCCGAGATGCAGCTCCCGCACAACGGTATTGTGCGCATGCTGGCGACAGTAGATTATCCGTGGTATCTGCGCTGGTGGGCGTTGACGCTGTACGGCATTGCGCTGATTTTGAGCATGGGCGCCTACATCCAAAGAAGGCTTAAAGCTCAACTGCTGGCCAACCGCCGTCTGGAAGCAGAGGTAGCCGCCCGCACCCAACAACTCTACGAGGATAAGCTCCTTATAGAAGAGCAAAATGCCTCGCTATCCAGGCTCAATACGTTCAAAGACCGAATGATGGGCATGATCGGCCACGAGATTCGCAATCCCATGCTCAGCCTGTTTGGCATGGCCGAAAAACTGACCTTCTTAGTGCGCAAACAACGCTGGGACGACATCGAAAAAATCAGCGGCCTCATCGATAGCCAATTGCTGGAATTGCGCCATTTGTTGGATAATCTCGTTCAATGGGCTCAATCTATGCCCGGCGGAGAAATGACGCCCGCCCATGTCGATTTATGTGAGATTATAGCCGTAGAGTGGAAGCAACTCGCCGGCGCTGCCGCTGCTAAGCATATAGCGCTTCACGAAAGTTACGGCTCATCGGGTTGCCTAATTGTAGCTATGCCTCAGGCCGTATCTGTGGTGATGCGAAACGTACTCCATAATGCCATCAAATTCAGCCCGCCGGGAAATAACATCGTCATAGCCCTCGAAACAACTTCGGAATCCCAAGCGCGCCTTATCATAAAAAATGCCGGACCCGGATTTCCACAACAAGTCATCGATAAATTAGCCGATCCACATTTTTTCTATTCTTCCAAAGGCTCGGCCGGGGAACCCGGCACCGGCCTGGGGCTTCGGCTTTGTGAAGAGCTTATGCAGCGCAACAACGGCAGCATCGCCATAGAAAACCCTGAGACGGGAGGCGCAAAAATTACACTCAGTTTTTTAGTGAAAAAGTAAAAAAAACTCACAAACGTTTTTATTTTTGCAAAATCACTATGAACTTTATGTAAATTGTAAAAAATACGATGCGAAAACTCCGGGTGTTACTAGTGGAAGATAATGTGTTGTTTGCCACCGAAGTAGAGATGTTGATCGAAGAGCTGGAGTACGAGCTGCTACCCATACAGAACAGTGTAGCCGCCGCCGCCGCCTTACTCGATGAACAACTCCCCGATCTGGCGCTGGTAGACGTGTACCTCAATGGCCCTGAAACCGGCGTTGATCTGGCCAAGGTGCTTTCACTTCGCAACATTCCGGTCATCTTCATGACCAGCAGCACCGATCCCGAATTGTACAACGCCGTTCACGGCCTGCGCCCTGAGGCTTTCCTGATTAAGCCTTTTAATCTGCTCTCGTTAAAAAGCGCTATTGAGATGGCGCTGGCGCGCAGGGGGCATCCCATCGTCATTGGCCAGGCCATTGACCATTGGACCCGCAACCAGGCCATTACCGATTATCTTTTTGTAAGTCGATCCAGTACTTTATTTAAGATCAAGGTTTCGGAAATAGAATACATTGAAGCCGATGGCAATTATTGTTACCTGCACCATCAGGGAAAGCGGTACGCCATCAAAACCTCGCTGCGCAAGCTTAAATCCAAGCTTGGCAACAACAATTTCCTTCAGGTGAGCCGCAACTATGTAGTCAATTTTCACTACATACAGGAGGTCGACTTTGCCGCTTCGGAAATCGTGCTGGCCGATCACAAGCTGTCGATTGGCGCCGTATACCGCCCTGAAATAGAACAATGGATTAACCGGGTATAAAAAACCGTCGCCCATGCCGCCCCGTCTGCCATTATCTCAAATCATCATTTATGCCCTGGGGCAGTTGGGGTGGTCGTTAGCCGCCTTTGGCGCCGCCAACCTGCTGGTTTATTTTTATCTGCCGCCGGGCGAGGGCAAGGAGGCCATCTTTCCGGCTTTTATCTTCCAGGGCGCGGTATGGGGCGTAGCTACCCTGGTTGGACTCATCAATTTCGGCGGCCGGTTTTTCGACGCCATTACCGACCCGCTGGTAGCGCTATGGTCCGACCGGCGGCCTGCCGGCAAATTGGGCAAGCGCAAAACCATTATGGCCATCGCAGCGCTGCCTTGCGCCTTATTCTCGTTCTTGATGTTTTTTCCGCCCGCTGCCGAACCCGGCTGGCTGAATGCCGTCTGGTTGACGGGCGCTGTGCTGCTCTTTTATTTTTTCCTTACGCTTTACCTCATCCCTTACAATGCCCTCATCAGCGAACTGGGCCATCACCCTCCTGATCGCATGACCATCAGCACGGCCATTTCCGTTACCTTTGCTCTGGGGTTCCTCATTGGGGGCAGTGTGTTTGCCTTTCAGGATATGTTATCCGACGGGCGCACACCCGTGCGCGCTTTTCAGTTGGCCATGGGCGTTTATGCCTGCCTGGCCTTGTTGCTCATGCTTATGCCTGTTTTTTTGCTTCAGGAGAATCGCTACGCGCATCAGCCGGCTACGGCTGCCCCAAGCCGGGCCGAAGACAGGCGCCTGCTCCGGAGGGTGCTGGCCGACGCCAATTTTCGCATTTTCCTATGGTCAGATCTCATGTACTGGCTGGCGCTCACCTTCATTCAGTTGGGGGTGAGTTATTTTCTTACCGTCCTTATGGGGTTCGAGGCGGCCCGTACCTCCTTGTTCCTGGCGGTTAGTTTTATAGGCAGTTTTGCCCTTTATTGGCCCGTCAATGTGGCCGTGAGCCGCTGGGGGAAAAGGCGAATGGTCATGGCCGCTTTCGGCGTCTTTGGCGCCGTTTTTGGGCTTACGGCCCTGCAGGGCCTGGTTCATCTGCCTGCCGAGCCCTTGTTTTGGCTGCTGGCGGTTGGCGCAGCCTTTCCGCTGGCGGTCTTCGGCATTGTGCCTAATGCGCTCATCGCCGATCTCGTTTATGCGTACAGCGAACAATCGGGCGAGCAGCCGTCTGGTATGTTTTATGCCATACGCAGCTTCATGATGAAGGTTGGTATATCGCTGGCCAATCTTATCTTTCCTTCGCTGCTGCTACTGGGCAAAAGCGCCGCGAGCAGTTTGGGCGTGCAGCTTGCCGCTTGGGCGGCCTTACTGGCCTGCATAGCCGGCGCAGTTTTATTCAGCCGTATGCACATCGCACAAAAATAATTTTCCGTATTCTACCCAACCCGGCAGGCAAAAAACCCGTCTTCAATCAAATAATCCTCAAAAAAGCAAACAAAATTATGAAAACATTTGCCTGCTTTGTAGCCGCGTTGTTGGCTTCAGCTTCCTTGGCCGCCCAGTGCGATTTTACGCCCACCGTCGGCGGCGACAACCTGCTTTGCCCCAATGCGCAGGGCGTACTGTCTACTCAGGCTTATGACAGCTATCAATGGTACAAGCGAACCTGGCCCGACGGCGCCTGGGCGCCCATCTCCGGCGCTACCAGCCAAACCCTGACCATCACCCAGGACGACGTGCTCTACTACTTTCGCGTAGATGCTACCCAGGGGGGCTGCACCGAAGCCTCGGCTGAAATATTGGTCGATGGTCTCGTTTTTCTGCTTCCTGTCGTTTCACACGAGGGCGACTACACCTTCGACCCCGAGCTGGAGTCGTTCGTAGTCTGCCAGGGCGACACCATGCTCCTCACCCTACTTTCACCCTACGACACCAACATCACCTGGTTTCGCAACGGGCAACCGCTGCCCGAAACCGGCGCTACTTTAGCCGTCGCTACCGGCGGCAACTATACCGTAGAGGGCGCTCCTTCGATTTGCCCCAACTTCATTCAGCCGTTGGGCCTTACAATCACCGTCCGGGTCGTCGGCTGCACTACCTCCGTCGGGCCTCAACCCAATCGGGGCGAGCTGGTCATAGGCCCCAATCCTGTAAATGAAGTCTTGCATATCCGCTCAACCGCCGGCCCCGCTCAGCTCGAAATTCAACTGCGCGATGCCGCAGGTCGGCTGGTGCTCAGCCAGGCGTCGGATGCCGTCGTTACAGAATGGAATGTCGACTTGCAGCACCTGCCGGCAGGCGTATACATGGCCGCCATCCGAACAGACCAAGGTTGGTATACCCAAAAGATCGTAAAACAGTAACTCACTCCAATATCCTGGCCCAGGCCGTATCCCGCAGGTGAAAATACCCCGTGCGGTTGAGGTCATCGTACAGGATAGGCTCAAAAGGCGCCGCACAGGCTCGGTCCAATCGCCTGAACTCATCCAAGGGCGCATCGTCGTTGGTGATGTACAGCGAGAGGGCCGAGTCGGGATGCGACAACGACGACAGCAACAAGGTCTCATAAGGCGAGGCCCACTCCATTTTGAGTTTATCCATAGGCGCTTTTTGTTTCAGCAACAAAAAGCGCTGTTCAGGGTACCCCCTAAGCCACTCCACCATCTGCTGTAACCTGAAGTAGCGACCGTGATACTCCTGAAAGGTATGCACCAACTGCCCGCCTCTCACCATCAGCAACGCGGCAAAAAAACCAACCACTACTGCGGACCGCCATTGGGGCATCCAGTCGCAGGCCAGCGGCAAGGCAATAAAAAGCCCCAGCATCAGATAGTAACTCTCAATGTAGAACAACTCTGCCCCCCAGTGGTAGGTCGTCAGTATCAACGCCAGCCAGCTTAAGGTAGCGCCCCATAGCCAAGCCAATAGCCGCCACTGCCGCCGACCGGCATAAAAATAGCTGAGTCCGGCCAGTACAGGCAGGTAAAACCAGTATACAAACAGCGCATGAAGCCCAAACTCCCGAGTAGCCGCCAACCCAAAAACATGAAGCAGCCGGTCGGTAAAGCCTTCCGCCATACCCATAGCGTGCGCGTCGTAGGCGTTGCCGGTCGCTAAAAAGTGCTTATAGGCCATCGCGGCTATGGCCATCGCCGGCAGCAGATAGCGGCTCAGGCGGCGGCGCTCATCGCCCCC
>Ga0058869_1027535_pt1 | contig 34082 bp, 25 predicted proteins | sample TNRReaAaerobiRNA_FD_61086 | JGI IMG/M metagenome (GOLD analysis project Ga0058869, IMG submission 61086) | Wastewater treatment Type I Accumulibacter community from EBPR Bioreactor in Madison, WI, USA - TNR Reactor, Time I- 292min-Aaerobic_... | ecosystem: Engineered > Bioreactor > EBPR >...
CGGAGATGAATTAATGGGAGACGTTTAAAACTAAATTACACTTTCAGGCATTTATGTTTGAATATTCAAAGCTATTATCATTCATTCATTAATGGCAGTTGCCCTACCCTACTATGCAGATCATACGCCTCCCGTACTCGCAGGTTCCTCAACTTTCTCTAAAAGATAAAGCTTACGCAAGCGCTGATGCCCGGCTCAGGCCTTTTTACGCCCACGATATGACGATCGCCGGTTTTGAGCAAGCTATTGCCGAGAGGCTAAAACATCCCACCGACAGATCGTTGCTTGTAGACGAATTGCGCAAGCAGTACGCCGGATTGCCCGATAGCGAATTGGTTTTGCAAAATGTAAACAGTCTGTCCGATCCGCATACTTTTACGGTTACTACGGCCCATCAGCCGAGTTTGTTCACCGGGCCTTTGTATTATATTTATAAAATAATATCCACCATTCACTTAGCCCGGCAATTAAAGGCGGCCTACCCTGCTTACCATTTTGTACCGGTATTTATCAACAGCGGCGAAGACCACGATTTTGAGGAAGTCAACCATACGCATATTTATGGCAAAAAACTGGCGTGGGAAAGCGGCGAGACGGGGTCAGTCGGAAAGATGAAAACCCATTCGATGCGGGCGGTGCTGGATGAACTGCAAGGCATATTGGGCGCCTCCGGCCATGCTGCCGAGTTGTTCAAGTTGTTTGAGGAGAGCTACACCCGCCACGAACGATACAGCGATGCCACGACTTACCTGGTCCACGGCCTGTTTAAGGCATATGGCCTTGTCGTGTTAGATCCCAACAAACCAGCGCTCAAACGCGCTTTTGTCCCCTTCATCCGGCGCGAGTTGCTGGAACGCCCATCTAAAGCGCTAGTTGATCAAACGGCGGCGGCATTAGAGGCGGCGGGGTTCTCCGGACAAGCGCACGCCCGCGAGATCAACTTTTTTTACCTGGGCGAGCAGTCCCGCGAGCGCATTGTATTTGAAAATGGGCTCTACACTGTATTGAATACCAACTTGACCTTTTCCGAAGAAGCTATACTGGCCGAATTACAGGCCCACCCCGAGCGATTTAGTCCCAATGTAATTATGCGGCCCATTTTCCAGGAGCTTATTTTGCCCAATCTGGCCTATGTGGGTGGGGGGGGCGAATTGGCTTACTGGCTGGAGCGCAAATCGCAGTTCGAATTATTCGGATTGCCGTTCCCTGTATTGGTGCGCAGGAATTCGGTGCTCTGGCTCGACAAAAACAGCGCACAGCGCCTCGAAAAACTGGGACTACAGGTTACCGATCTGTTTGAAGATACGGAACTGCTCATCAAGCGGTATGTGGCTGCCCAATCCGAGACCGAACTCAACCTGGAAGCGGAGAAAAGCCAGCTTTTTTCGCTGTTTGAATCCATCCGTCAAAAAGCGCAACAGATAGACCCCACGCTACCTGCGGCAGTGATGGCTGAACACGCCAAGCAATTAAAAGTAGTGGAACAGTTGGAGGGCCGTCTTGTTAGGGCTGAAAAGCAGCGCCACGACACGGCTATACAGCAAATCAGGAACCTGCGGGAGAAATTTTTTCCGGGAAACGGATTGCAAGAGCGCCACGATAATTTTAGCGCATATTACGCCAAATACGGAAGTTCTTTTTTTGACACCTTACTTCTTCATCTCGACCCCCTGCAGCGAGATTTCCTGGTAATAACAGAGATGTGAGTGTGAGAGGGAGGGAGTGTTTTTTTTATTCACACACTCTCTCCCTCTCACTTTTACCGCATCAGCGTTACGTCGCCTTTGAATAGCACCACTTCGCCGTCGATGAATTCCACTTCGACATACCACACCAATACATTAGCATTGTAGGGTCTGGAGCGGAAATTGCCGTCCCAGCCATAAGCCGGATCGTTGGGCTGGAAGTTGTATACTTCAAATACCGTTTCCCCCCATCTGTTGAAGACGAGGAAAGATTTGACTACGGCCACGTCCTGATCGGCAAAGACCATCAGGCGGTCGTTGATGCCGTCTCCATTGGGCGAGAAGGCGCTGGGCACAAAAATGTTACGCGTCTTATCCACGTAAACCGTTACGCGATCCGTAGTTGTACAGCCATTGATATCCACCAAAGTTCCGCTAAAAGTGACGGTCTGAAAGGGAGTAATCTGCTGTTCGAAGCAATCGAGGCAATCGAAAAATTCGTTATCACCCCACTGGAATTGCACCACTTGGGAGGGGTCTATGTTAATAGTAGCCTGCAAGCCGGCATCCTCGCCCAGATCGATGTATTGGTCTTCGCCCAGGTCTAAAACCAGATCGTTGCCCTCTGGTATCGTCACTACTGTTTCGTATTCACAGCCGGTAGCATCCTGGACGACAATTTCATAAACGCCTGCGCCAAGCTGTGGGAATGCGCTTTGGCTTACGAAACCTGCCCCGTTGACATTGTATAAAAATGGCGATTGGCCGCCAATAATCTCTTGTACAACAATACTACCATCCTGATCGCCAAAACAAGTGGGGCCGTCCACCGCCATCGTGGCATCAGTAGGCCTGTTGGTATTCAAGTCGACAAAAACCTGATCGGAAGCGGTACAGCCGTTATCGATATTGGTCACTACTAAGGTATAAAGGCCTGGCTGATCAGTCTGGACAAGGGTCGCAGTAGCATAAGGCTCCTGTAGAAAAGCCACCTGCCATTCGTAGGTAAATTCGGGGCCGGCAGAAGAGGACGAGCCGTCGAGCATCACTTGCGGGGCTACGCAGTTGAGTTCCTGGTCGGCGCCGGCATTGGCTACAGGCGGGGTAACATCCCTTGTCACTTCTACCAGGTCATCTTCTTCACAACCATTATCCAGATTGACCACATTTAAAGAATAGGAACCGGGCTGGTTAACCGACACATAGGGGTTATTGCCCGAATAAATCACCTGCCCTGCCGAATTCGTCCAGGTATAAAGGTATTCAGGGCCCCCGGAAGAGGAGCTTCCATCAAGTGTGACACTGGGGAAGTAGCAGTTGATCAATTGAGGCAAGCCGGCTTCGGCAGTTGGAATATCGCGGTCTTCAATGACCAGTGCGCTTGCCGTATTGGAGCAGCCCGTCGAATTATCCGTTACTTCCAGCGTAAATGACTGGGGTATGGTAGCCGTGATATTAATTCCGGTAGCTCCCGGCACCGGGTTGCCCAATGCGTCGAACCACTGGTAGCTGATGGTAGACCCTGTGGCAGAACCTGCACCGGATATAGTAACCGTATTAACTGTACATGTCAATTCGGCAGTGGCCGCTACAACCGCGACAGGTTCTTGCGTAAGGTCGGTCACGCCCGTTGTCGATGATAAAGACTGACATTGATGCACCGTATCTACTACAATAAGGACATAATTGCCCGCCTGGAATACGACGGGATTAACCTGCGAACCATTATTGGCGTTGATGCCGGGTCCGCTCCAGTTATAAATATACTGTGCGCCAGTGTCTGAACCCGTTCCACCCAAAATAACGCTGCTGTTGTTGCAATCCAACACCGAATTGACGCCTGCGTCGGCAACGGGAAGGGCGATGGGTTCGATAAAAATAGACTGTACATCAGTACAACCAAAACTATTCGTCACCGTCAGTGCATAAGATCCTCCCTGGCTAATATCAGTGGCCGCATCGAGGTCGCCATTCGACCATTGGTAGGCTGAAAAACCGGGCGTTGCGGAAAGCGTGGTAGCGCTACCTACGCAGAAGAAAGTCTGTCCCGAGATGTCAAAATCGGGCAATTGGTTTTCAACTACCACTACGTTGGCGGAAGCCGAACAGCCGTTAAAATCAGTGACCGTCACGCTATAAGCCCCCGGTGCAAGTACGGTAATCTGTGGGTTCAGCGAACCCGTAGACCATACGTAATCGTCGTATCCGCTGCCGGCATCCAGTGAAGTGGAGGCGCCTTCGCAGAAAGAGGGAACTCCTCCAATCGTAGGCGTCGGCAGGGCATTTTCAACCACCATCACTTGCGTATCGCCGTTACATCCGCTGGCATCGGAGACGGAGACGGAGTAACTGCCGGGCGTATTCACCGTGATATCCGGCGTATTAGCGCCTGTAGACCACAAATAGGTTGCAAATCCGATACCCACGCTAAGCGTAGTTGAACCGTTTTCGCAATAGGACAAAGCACCTGTAACTACCGGTGAAAGCTCGGTAGCCTGGATGACATTTAGTGAAGCAGACCCACTGCAACCATTGGCGTCTGTCACAGTAAGGCTGTATTGTCCTGGCGTATTGACCACCAGAGTGGGGTCGCTGGTATTATTTGACCATTGGTACGTATTATAAGAACCTCCTGCGTTGAGCGTAGTAAACCCACCGATACAGAAAGTAGAAGATCCTCCGATAGTTACCGCGGGTAAATCATTTTCGACAATACCTACCGTGGCGGAACTAACGCAGCCATTCACATCTGTTGCCGTCACGCTGTAATCTCCACCATCCACAACGGTAATAGACTGGCTTGAGCTGTTATTTGACCAGTTATAGAGCGTGTAACCCGGACCTGCATCCAGTAAAATGCTCTGCTCCGAACAAAATTCGGTGGGACCGCTGATTACTGGCGGCGTAACGGTAAACAAAGAAGTATTAACACTATTTGAAGTCACACAGCCATTGGCATCCGTTACGGTAACGGCATAATTACCTGGTGTATTGATTGTAACGGAAGGTGTATTCTGGCTATTAGACCATGCATAATTAGCAAATGTGCCTTGTACGCTCAATGTGGAATTGGTGCCCGGGCAGAACTGGGTAGCGCCGGCAATAGTCGGTACAGAAGTCGGGAAATTAGCCAATAAAGCATCGTCGCTGCCCACACAACCGTTGGCATCCGTTACGGTAACGGCATAATTACCCGGCGAAGAAGTAGTTACCGTAGGAGTATTCTGGTTGGTTGACCAGCTGTACGAGTTATAGTTGCCGCTGACAGACAAAGTCGTCGACGTGCCGGGGCAAAAATTAAACGCTCCCGTAATCACCGGGGTTGGCAACGCCAAAGCACTTACCGTAACGCCCGCAGAACCTTCACAGCCGTTGGCGTCGGTGACTGTCACTCCATAATTGCCGGGGGTTGTAACCGTAATTTGAGAATTGCTATCATTATTCGACCATGAGTACGTCGAATAACTACCCGGGACGCTCAAAACGGTAGAGGTATTAGTACAAAAAGACAAGCTGCCGTTGATTTGGGGGCTTGGAGCGACAAACTGGCTCACATTGACACTTGCATCCCCCGAACATCCGAAGGAGTCGGTGACCGTCACGCTGTACGTACCTGGTGTAGAAACGGTAATTTGAGAAGAAGAGCCGCTATTCGACCAGGCATAGCTGGCAAACCCCGTACCCACACTGAGGGTAGTATTATCCCCCGGGCATATGGCAAGGGCGCCGGTAATATTAGGCATAAGTTCAGTAAGCTGCTCTACATCAACAGATTGGGAGGCCGTACAGCCATTTGTATCCGTCACGGTAAGCCCATATGTTCCTGGTGTTGTAACAGTCAGACTCGGCGTAGCTGCATTATTTGACCACAAATAAGAAGAAAATCCGGGTGTGCCCGATAGCGTGGTTTCTCCGCCTATACAATAGGTCAGTTCGCCTGTAATATCCACGGTGGGTGGAGCAAACAAAGTCACGTCAAAATCATCCGTATTCGAACAGCCATTTGCATCGGTCACGGTCACGCTAAATGTGCCGGCTGAATTCACCGAAATAGTTTGGCTGTTGCCCGCATTTGACCAGGAATAGCTGGTAAACCCGCTTCCTGCATTGAGCGTAGAGGATTCACCCTGGCAAATACCGCTATCGCCGGTAATATTTACGACAGGCAAGTTATTTACCGCTAAACTAGCAGATGTCTGACCGCTACACCCATTAGCATCCGTGACAGTTACACTATACGTGCCACTGCTAGTAGGCGTTATCGTACTTGTCGTGGCGCTGGTCGACCACAAGTAGGAGCTAAATGCAGGTGAAACGCCAAGTGTGGTGGTTTCTCCCTGACAGATGGCTAGATCGCCAGTTATTGTTGGAGCGGGCACAGGGAAATTGCTTACGCTTGTGGAAGCTGTTCCTTCGCACCCGTTGACATCGGTCACGGTAACGCTATAAGTACCGGTTGCAGATACCGTTATAGAATCCGTAGTGAGATTATTTGACCATAAATAGGACGAATAAGTGCCATCGACACTCAATATGGTAGAGCCTGTTGTTTGACAGATTTGCAAGGCGCCGCTAATCGTCGGGGTAGGTCCGGTATATTCAGCCACTGTAACCGTATCGCTACCCTGGCAACCAGTGGCATCTGTTACAGTCACACCAATATCTCCCGGCGAAGAAACAGAAATTGACCCTGTTGTGGCACCGGTTGACCACAGGTAGCTGTTGAAACTGCCCACACTTAACGTACCGGGTTCTCCCGGACAAATATTCAGATCGCCTGTTATCGTTGGAGTGGGCGCCTGAATGGCGCTTACCGTAACGGTATTTGTGCCCGTGCAGCCATTGGCGCCTGTCACCGTGACGGTATAAATACCAGGCGTACTGGTAGTAAGCGTTTGGCCATTTGTATTATTTGACCAGGCATAGGAGGCAAAACCAGCCCCGGCATTCAGCGTAGTCGATTGTCCCGGGCAGATATCCAGATCTCCCGTTATTGTAGGCGCCGGCGGTGCGTTTTGCGTGACCATTACACTGGCTACTCCCTGGCAATTGCTTGCATTAGTAACCGTCACCGAATAGGTTCCCGGTGTGCTTACGCTAATACTACTCGTAGTGGCCAGATTAGACCATGCATAGGAAGTAAAATTGCCGGGCACGGATAAGGTAGTACTACTGCCAGGACATATACTCAAAGTACCGGATATCGAGGGAGACGGACTTGGCGCCGGATTAATAGTAATCTGGTTAGTACCCTGACATCCGGCAGCGGTAACAACCGTAACAGCATAAGTGCCAGGAGTTGAGACGCTTATAGAAGGAGAAATGGCATTAGTGGACCATTGATAACCGGCGAAACCCGCCGTTGCGCTCAATATGGAGCTACCGCCGCTACAAAGCGGCGTATTCTGAGTGATATTGACAACAGGGGGCGGTTCCGGGAATACGTTCACAGAAGCCGTACCGATACATCCGAGCGCATTAGTTATTGTCACGCTATAAGTGCCTGGCAAATTGACAACCGTAGCCATGGTATTCGAGCCGTTTGACCACATATAACTTGCCCACCCGAATCCGGCGCTGATAACGGCGGCTCCGCCGACACAAACGTCAAAGTCGCCGGAAATAACCGGTGTAGGCCCTGGTTCGGGGGTTACATTTACCGTAGCGGTGGCTGTACATCCGCTGGCATTGGTTACCGTTACCGAATATGTTCCTGTTGCATTTACAGCATTAGTTTGTGTAGTAGGGCCGTTACTCCACTGATAACTCGTTATACCCACTCCAACAGCAGATAAAATAGTTGTCTGGCCCTGACATATCGTCAAGTCGCCGGTAATATTGACAGATGGCGGATTAGATACGGTAATAGTAACTGCATCCGTCTCTATACAGGGGTCATCGTTAACGGTCAAAGTATAGGTGATCGAACCGGTAAAGTTCGGCGGCAATAAAACCGTTGGGTTCAAAATAAATGGATTGCTCAAGAAATTGGCGCCGCCATTAGTGCCGGTCCAGCTATAAGTAGGAGAATTGATCGCACCGGGAGAGCTTCCCTGAAGCTGGAAAGGCGCAGCGCCGACACAAACCGTCATATTAGGGCCGGCATCCGTAAACAAGTCGCAGTTGGGGTTTACGGTGCAATCCAAAAAAGGCGCAGCGGAACCCGACCAGTTTAGCGAAAAGCCACTAGAGGAGCTAATAAAATTATCGATTAACAAGTAAAACCCCTGACCGGGTTGTACCGTCATAGCCGACACAAAGCCATCGCCGCCGGCGCCTTCCGATACATCTGATGTACCCATTCCCAAGCCAGTCTGTGGACAAAAACCACACGCCGAGCCGGCATAAGAGCACCTGATGGGTGAGCCCAGCGCATCGCAGTCCACATTAGGTCCGAAAATGGCAAAGTCATAGTCCTGCCCAGGGCCTGCATTGGGATTGATGACAAACTCAATCACACTATTAGGCGGCATGGTGGGCTGAAAGGCAAAATAATACCATACCGATTGGTGTTCTCCGGTAAGGCAACCATCGTTATTGTTGGGATTGGTAAAGTCGTTTACCCCAGGCCCTGAAGGGTTAAAATCTATAGCTCCACTCGAGCATATAACGCCGGCCTGGTTACAGTCGGGTCCTTGAGCAAGGGCAAACAACGGTAAAAACCAACATAATAACAGAGGTGTAGATTTTCGAATATTCATAGTTGTTGTTTGTTTTCCAAAACAATATACATGATGTTAACAATAAAAAGAAAGTAGCCATTCAGCAATTTGCCGGAATATTGAGGGGATAATGGGGTAAGTATGCCAATGCAAATTGGCAAAATTCACACAAATTTAACTGCAAATTTTAAATGAAGGGGTGTTAAACAAAATGAAAAAAAACAAAAAAGGTAAAAAATAGATAAAATATCGCTCAAAGCCGCATTGCAGTAACATAAACGCATGCAGCTCGCCGTAAAGAATTTGTAAAAAATCTAATAGAGGAGCGTTATATCGCCTTCAAATAATTCAACACTGCCGTCAATAAATTCGATTTCAGCCATATACACGAACACACTCGTGTTGTGCGGCCTACCCAGGTTGTAGCCGTCCCATCCAAAGGCAGGATTATTCGGAGGTATGTTATAAACTTCAAATGCCTTGCCGCCCCAGCGATGGTGTATGGTCAAAGACTTGATCAATTTGACATCGCTGTCGCCAAAAATATAGAAGCGATCGTTTATGCCATCCCCATTGGGCGTAAATGCATTGGGAATATATACCCTTCGCCTTTGATCTACATAAATATAGACCACATCCCTTGCAATGCAACCATTGGTATCCACTACCTCGCCCACTACTGCTGTTGTTCGCCAGGGAGAAAGCGTGTACTCCCGGCAATCCACACAGAGTAATGTATCGCTGCTGAGCAGGAATTGACTGGAAACGGCGTCATCCGGTATGTTGAGTTGGACTTCAATATCTGTTGATTCTCCCAAGGGTACGTATCGGTCATCCCCAAGTTCAATCTGCGGATCGGTGCCTGGTTGAACGATAATAGCCGTATCCCACCGGCAACCGCTTACGTCAATGATTTCCAAATCGTATATGCCGGCAGAAAGGTTGTTAAGCCCGGACTGGCCATCAAATAAAGCATCATCTACGTAATATTGGTAAGGAGGTTGTCCGCCTTGTATTCTTACGATTTGTATCACACCGGTGGCTTCGCCGTAACACTTCGGGGATAATACTTGTATTTCTTCTGCCCGCGGAATATTATCCGATAAACTAACCAACACCTGGTCAGAACTACTGCAACCATTCTGTATGTTGGTTACCTGCAGAATATATATGCCGGGTTGGCTAACCGTCGAGCTAACGGGCTGTCCCAACGAGTTCGTCCACGTAGTTTCCAAGCCTACCCCCACCGATTCCGGCGAAGCAGTCAGGGTGACGTTGGAAGTGAGGCAGTTGATAGACAAAAACGGATCGGCTACTTCTGCAACTGGCGCAATGGTATCAGTAGCCACAACTACGCTATCCAACGAACTGCAGCCGGTTGATGTATTTGTGACAAATAAAGTATAAATACCGGAGCTATTCACCGCCGGGTTAAGCGATTGCGCCCCCGATACAATATGGCCGGTGGGGGTCGACCAATTGATTTCAAACGTATTCACCGGAATTCCGGAATTGCTGATAGTTCCGCTTAGTTGTACAAAGGAATTGTAGCAATTGAGCATTTGACTAATACCTGCGTCAACAACCGGGTATTGAAAGTCTGCAATAACCTCTACATCAGCAGTATCCGCACAATGGTTGAGTGTATTTAGTATGCTTAACGCAAACTGGCCGGGAGTATTTACCTGCAAGGATGGGGCATTTTCATTCGCAATGGGCTGGGCATTGGCGTCGAGCCATTGATAAACAAACCCACTTCCCCCTGATGATCCGAGGCTATTGATATTTGCAGTTAAGGTATTACAGTTGATGGTATCGCTGACAGCAATCTGCACCACAGGATAATCCCTTATATCCTCAATCATCACCGTATCAGGAAGGGAGAGGCAACCACTAACTGAATCGGTGACTACCAAGGTATACAATCCGGCAACGTTCACTTCGGGTTGCGGCAGTGCGCTGTTTGATGCCGTAATACCCGGGCCCTGCCAGGAAAAAATCCAGTTTTGACTACCTGTCCCGGGTAAATCCCCGATTTGAACCGAGTTTTGCTGGCAATCTATGTTTTCGTCGGGGCCGGCCTGCGAACCGGGTAAGGAAACCTGCTCTACGGTGATTTCTTCTGTCGCCGTACATCCATTAGAGCCCGTAGCGATAGCCTGGTAGGTGCCGGGTTGGTTGATTTGCAAGGGGTTTGACACTATATTCCCATTCCAGGAGACCACTGAAAAATCACCTTCTGCCAGCAGCAAAGCGGTAGCCCCTGCACATAAGAAACTATCACCGGTAATTACCACATCTGGCGCTGCTAACGAAGTAACCTGCGAAGATGTAGAAGCCTGGCAACCATTGACATCAGTGACGGTCAGCTCGACTAATCCCGGTGCATCTACCGTAATTTGCATGCTATTGGTATTCCCGTTGCCGTTCCAGTTATACTGCAAAAATCCCGGTGTGGCCTGCAATACCGTACTCGTCCCTTCACAGAAAGAAGTTTGTCCCGACAAATCCACCATCGGCGTAGAAAAGGCCATGATCGTGGCAGTGGCCTGGTTTCTGCAACCGTTGGCATCTTCCACAGTCAGCGAGTAATCTCCCGGCGTATTGATCACGATACTCGCAGAAAACTCCCCTGTTGACCATATATACATAGGGTAAATTGCATCAGCGAGTAATATAGTGCTGTCGTTTTCGCACAGGGAAGCAGGTGCAACGATATTGATATTGGGCAAAGCATTTTGTTCTACATTAAAAGGCACTGTTAGCGAACAATTGGCTGTATCCACGACTGTCAGGGCGTAATTACCCGGCAGACTGGTGCTGTAAGAAGCTCCCATTGACCCATCAGGCCATTCGTAACTAATATAAGCTGTGCCGGCGTCAAAAAAAGCTGTTTCCCCCTGGCAGATGTCAGTATGGAGCGGTACTGGAGGAGGAGAAACCTGGTGGCCTACCACATCCACGCCTGCCGAAGCCGAGCAGCCATTGGCATCGGTGACAGTCACGCTATAATTGCCTGGCATACCGACTACAAGTGTAGGAGAGTTGACCGCTCCCGTCCAGTTGTATGCAGAAAAGCCGGCGCCGGCATTGAGGATGGTTGTGCTATTCGCGCAAATTTTTAAATTACCCTGAATACTAACCTGCGGCGCTTGAAAAGAAGAGATTTGGATGTCATCTTGTGCCGTACAGCCGTTGGCATCTGTCACCATGACGCTATACAATCCGGGTTGGTCAATAAAAAGAGAATTGCCATTGCCTCCCGGCGTCCAGTTATAATCTACAAACGGGTTATCTGTGGTAAGCGTGGTTGAAGCTCCTGGGCACAACCCCTGCGGGCCCGTAATTTGGACAACTGGGGGAGCTAATTCACTCACGCCAATGCTGTCGGCAGCTGAGCAACCATTGGCATCGGTGACAGTCACGCTATAAGTGCCGGGGGTATTGACAGTGATAGTTTGTTGCGGCAGGCCTCCTGTCCATTGGTAGTTTGAAAAACCTGGGCCGGCGTCAAGTTGGGTAGAGCCGCCTGGGCAGAATGCCGCGTTGGCGGCTAAATTGATTTGCGGCAAAGACAATTGCGCTATGTTTACAGTGGCTTGTCCTTCGCAACCATTGGCATCGCTGACGGTCACGCCTACCTGTCCGGCTCCTGAAAACACAATAGCGCTGCCGGTTTCAGAAGTCGACCAGAGATATGATTGAAAACTGCCGTTTACCGAAAGCGAAGTACTGCTATCAGCACAATAGGTCAAAGCGCCGTCGATTTGCGGCACAGGCAGGGGCCAGGTAGCCACATCGACGGTATCTGAGCCCTGGCAGCCATTGGCGTCAATGACAGTTACGGCATATAAGCCGGGCAAATCCACCTGTAATTGAGACAGGGTTGTGCCACCCGTCCACGAATATCCGGCAAACCCGGGCCCTGCATCGAGAGTCGTTTGCCCATTTTCACAAAAAGCAAGACTTCCAGATATAGCCGGTTGAGGAAGCGGCGCCACCGCTACGGCAAGTGTATCTGCGTACTGGCAGCCGTTAGCATCAGTCACAGTGAGACTATAATCGGCTGCTGAGGAAATGACGATAGTAGAGTCAGAGAGGCCGGTTGACCAACTCCAGGCTACAAACCCGGGGGGCGCTGACAGGGTACTACTGCTATTTTCGCACAATTGGGCGCTGCCCTGAATAACGGGATCGGCCACCGCATAGGTTGACACCAGTATACTGTCGCTATTCTTACAGCCGTTGGCATCCGTAATCGTCACCGAATAAGAAAGCCCTGCCAACACGCTAATATTTTGCGAAGTGCTGTCGTTAGACCACTGGTAGCCGGCATAACCCGGGCCTGCGTCAAGAGTAACCGTGCTATTAGCACAAGCAATCGTATCACCTAAGATAGCTATTGAAGGCGCCGCTGTAATAGCCACCGCAATAGTATCTGTTTCGATACAATTATTTCGCTGAGCCGTGATGCGGAGCATATAATTGCCCGAAAGGGTATCGAAAAGCTGAAGCGTAGGGTTCGGCACCTGCGTATCGTCGAGCAAAGCATCCAAACCGTTGACCGAAGTCCAGGAATAAAGAGTACCGGGGCCGAACCCCGTTGTCGAAGCCGATAAGGTCAGCGACGTATCTATTGCGCAAAGCTGAATATCGGGACCGCCTACGACGGAAAAATTGCTGCAAGCCGGGTCGGCCAGGCAGTTAAGAAAAGGCGCCGCCGAACCGCCCCAGGTAAGTTCAAAGCCGGTGGAGGAACCGTACCAGTTATCAAGGATCATGAAGAAGCCTTGTCCCGGCTGCACCATCATCGGAGCTACAAAGCCGTCTTCGCCTTCAGCGCCTTCCGAAGTATCAGTTGCGCCGTTGCCGAGGCCGGTAAACGGGCATTCCGTGCATAAAAAATTGGCAAAAGAGCATCGTACGGGTTCGCCCAGGCTATCGCAAGCCACATTGGGGCCGTAAATAGCAAAGTCATAGTCTTCTCCAAAACCTCCATTGGGGTTAATCAAAAATTCTATGATGCTGTTGGGCGGCATATCGTCTCTGAATTCAAAATAATACCAGACACTCTGGTTTTCGAAAGTAAGCAAACACCCCGGGTCGTTATCGGTATTGCTATAATCGTCGAAATCGATACTGCTTGGATTAAAAGCTACAGGGCCGTCGCTGCAAATCACTATAGCGCCGGCACAATCGGAAGGCGATTGTCCTTGCACCAAACCACACCAACAAAATAATAAGCTAAGCAAAGAGGGAATCTTACGCCACATCGCAAAATCGGTTTTTGTCATCCTTGGAATATTTCAATATGCCAGGATACATCCAACGGGATTATAGATCAGTCGCATGATGCGAACTGCTTCCTCATAGCGTGTTAGCGTAATAAAAGCGGTTGAATTTTGACAACACCAGGGTTGATTATTGGGTTAGGAATTACAAATATAGAAGATTAATTGATATTAATTCTTTCCAATTGTTAAAATCATAAAACGTCAGGCCAGTCCTCTTCGTTTCATTTCCTTTTGCACGAGTTGATATTCCCTGCTCATATCGCCGGTTACGGAAGAATTTTCCTCTGCGCGCCTGATGAGATAAGGCACCACGTCTTTTACAGGTCCGTAGGGCACATATTTGGCAGCATTGAAGCCTGCGTGCGACAAATTAAAGGTAATATTATCGCTCATACCCAATAATTGGCTGAACAACAGGTGGGGGTGATTGCGTGCAATTCCCTTCTGATCTATGAGTTGCGCCATCAGTAGGCTACTTTCTGCATTGTGAGTAGCGTTGCATACTGAGATATGCTCATAATTGTCGATACAAAAGCGAAGTGCCATATTATAAGCATCGTCGGTAGCATCTTTATTTACCTGGATGGGCGAAGGATATCCCATATGCTCGGCCCGCGCTCTTTCGCGCTCCATATAAGCTCCTCTTACCAGTTTTGCGCCAAGTAAATATTGGCCTCTTTGCGCCTGGTTGAAAGAATCAATAATGTATTGCAGGCGGTCGGTGCGATACAACTGGTAGGTATTATACACTACTACCCTATCCTTGTTGTATCTGCGCATCATAATATTTACCAAATGATCTATGGCATTTTGAATCCAGCTTTCTTCTGCGTCAAAGGAAACGGACATTCCTTTCTGGCTTGCCGTATAACAAACGGCATCAATGCGCTTCAGCACATTTCTATACTCTATGCGGAGTTCAGAGGTGAGTTCTCCTCCTTGAGAGATTAATTCAAGGAGGCCGAAGCGAGCCATGCCGGTAATTTTACTGCTAAGCATAACGATTGCCTCTTCATGGGCGGCAAATTCGATAGCGCGGATTGTTTCATTCATGGTGTGGTTAAAATCGGCCTCTGACTCTTTGGCTTCCGCACCATAATCCAGGATAGTAAGCGCTTTTTGCTCGTACAGCCTGTGCACAGTTTTCTGGCATTCCAGCAAAGTAGTACCGCCGCAGAATTGTTCAAAGATGGTACTTTTGACCATTGATTCGACGAAGGGCAGGTGCATCTTGATAGCCGTAATGCCCAGTTTGGCGCCAACGCCCACCAACCAGTGGTTATTCATGACGCCGAACAAACGCGCTGCTTTTCTGAGTTCTTTCTCCGATTTGCCTGCGAAGGCGATCTCGGTATTTTGAAAATCAACTACGGGTTGTTGGTTAGCAGCTTGGATAGACTTAGCCATTGCTTCTAATTTGGTTAAATTTTTTGGTATAGGCTGAACAGAACGTTTCATTATTAATGTTTATCGGGGTTCCAGAGCGCCCACGCGGCTTCGGCTTGAAGATACAACATTTCCAGTCCATTTTGTACCTCGGCGCCATGCGCTTTTCCCCTGATCATAAACAAAGTTTGCGGGGGGTTGTAAACAAGGTCGTAAAGTAAATGCTTTTCTGTGATAAAATGATAAGGAATGGGCGGATAGCTGTCTACTTCCGGATACATACCCAAAGGAGTGGTATTAATAATCAAGTCACAATTAGATATAATATCCTTATTTACGTCGCTGTAGATTATCCGCTTATCGCCTTCCTGGCGAGACACCAAGGTATAGGGGATCTGCTTTTCATCCAGTACAAAAGTGACTGCTTTACTTGCGCCACCGCTACCCAATACCAATGCCCGGTGGTAGTTATCACGTGCCTGGACAAGGGATTGCCGGAACCCGATCACATCCGTATTGTAGCCTACCAAGCGCGAATTGCGATCGATAACAACAGTGTTGACCGCGCCGACTTTTTTCGCATCGGGATCTAACTCGTCTAAATAGGGTAAAACTGCCTGCTTGTAGGGAATAGTCACATTAAAACCATACAAATCCGGATGCTGGTTCAACAACTCAGGCAATAGCTTGACGCTATCGAGTGGAAAAAGTTCGTAACTGCATTCCGTAAGGTTCTCGCGCACAAACTTTTCTGTAAAATAGCGCTTAGAGAAGGAATGAGATAAGGGAAACCCGATCAAGCCATATAGCCTTTTCATTTGCCAAAGATAGCAATCTGAGACAAGGATTATTTACCTTTCGCAAGATAATTTTCTTAACTTTAGCCCCCTCAAAATATTATTGTCATGGCAAAAATAAAAGATCAAGACGCCCTGGATTATCACTTCAACGGCCGTCCTGGAAAAATCGAAGTAGTACCCACCAAACCCTATAGCACGCAACGCGATTTGTCTTTGGCTTACTCCCCCGGCGTCGCCGTTCCTTGCCTGGCTATTGAAAAAAACGTGGAGGATGTATACAAATATACTGCCAAAGGAAACCTGGTAGCGGTTATCTCCAACGGTACGGCTGTATTGGGCTTGGGTGATATCGGCGCCGAAGCCGGAAAACCCGTCATGGAGGGCAAAGGGTTGCTCTTTAAGATCTTTGCCGACGTAGATGTGTTTGATATTGAAATTTCTACTAAAGACATAGACATATTTGTAGAAACCGTCAAACAGATCTCTCCTACTTTCGGCGGTATCAATCTAGAGGATATCAAAGCTCCCGAGTGTTTTGAAATCGAAAGGAGACTGGTAGAAGAACTGAACATACCCGTGATGCACGACGACCAGCACGGCACGGCAATTATTTCTTCAGCAGGTATACTCAACGCTTTGGAGCTTAGCAACAAAAAGCTGGAGGATGTTGTCATCGTTGTCAATGGCGCCGGCGCCTCTGCCGTGGCCTGTACCAAGCTGCTCATTACGCTGGGAGCGAAGCTGGAGAACGTCATTATGCTCGATACCAAGGGTGTTTTACACGAAAGCCGGACGGACCTCAACGAGTCAAAACGATATTTTGCCACCAAAAGAAATGTGCACACGCTCGAAGAAGCGATGAGCGGGGCTGATGTGTTTTTCGGCTTGTCGAAAGGCAATATCGTTTCCAAAAAAATGGTACAATCAATGGCGCCCAACTGCATCGTTTTTGCAATGGCCAACCCCGACCCCGAAATAACTTACGAAGATGCCATGGCTGCCCGCAAGGATATTATCATGGCTACAGGCCGCTCCGATTATCCCAATCAGGTGAATAATGTACTGGGATTTCCTTTTATTTTCAGGGGAGCGCTGGATGTGCGGGCAAAGCGAATCAACGAGGAAATGAAAATCGCCGCCGTAAGGGCACTTGCCAGCCTGGCCAAAGAGGATGTGCCCGAATCGGTGAATATGGCTTATAATGTGACAAATCTTACCTTTGGCAAAAATTACATCCTGCCCAAACCGCTAGATACCCGCCTGATTTCCACGATAGCACCCGCTGTGGCAAAAGCAGCCATGGACTCGGGCGTGGCCCAGAAACCGATCAAGGATTGGGATCAGTATAAATACGAACTGTCGAAAAGACTTGGGCTAGACAACAAGCTGCAGCGCGAGATTATGCAAAAAGCCAAGCAACAAATGATGAATATCGTTTTTGCGGAAGCTAATAATTTTAAAATGCTGAAAGCTGCTCAAGAAGTATTGCACGAAGGAATTGCCCGCCCAATCCTGGTCGGCGACAAAAGCGCTATGCTCGAGATTGCCCAGTCCGCCGGTTTGGATCTGTCAGAGATGCAAATCGTTGATATTCACTCGCAAGAAGAAAGCGAACGACGCAAGCGATACGCCGATATTTTCTGGAAAAAACGGCAGCGCAAGGGCTTAACCCAAAATTCGGCCTACGAACTGATGTACAATTCCAACCACTTCGGTATCATGATGGTGGAAACCGGCGAAGCAGATGCGTTTATCTCGGGTATTGCCAGCAGGTACGGCGATACGATTGCCCCCGCCCTCCGGATTGTGGGCAAAAAAGACGGGATTGACAAGATTGCAGGTATGTATGTTATTATGACCAAAAAAGGCCCCTTCTTTTTCGCCGATACGACGGTTACGCTTCAACATACCGCCGAGTCGCTGGCTCAAACCGCTTTGCTTACGGCCTCTGAGGTGCGCAAGTTTAATATCGAGCCGGTCATTGCTATGTTGTCTTATTCCAATTTCGGTTCCGTACCCGACACCGATAGCGCCGTAATGGTCCGGGAAGCCGTTAAAATACTTCACAAAAAGTACCCCGATCTGATTGTCGACGGTGAGATGCAGGCTAACAGTGCTTTGAACGCGGATGTCCGCGAACGCATTTTTCCTTTCAGCAAATTGCATGGCAAGGAAGTCAACACCCTTATTTTTCCCGACTTAAACTCCGGAAATATTGCCTACAAACTCATGCAGGAAATCGGCGGCGCTGAGGTTATCGGCCCCATTCTGATGGGACTCAAAAAGCCGATTCACGTAGTGCCTATCGACTGCTCGGTAAGGGAGATTGTGAATATGGCCTCGCTTGCCGCCGTAGACGCCCAACTAAGCGCCAAACGCAAGTAGGCCGTCATTCTTCATGCGGCCTGACCCGCAAGCTGCGAACCGGCAGGTTTTGTTCGTTCAATACTGCCACGGTATCGCTTTGTTGAGCTGACCCCGATTTATTTTTAAAAATCGACAGGTCGGGCTGGCCTGCATCAACCCAAGCGGTTAGCCATGCCGAGCCAATCGCCTGTATGGCCGCCCGCATTCGCCGCTCCACCATGCCGTTGAGGGCCTTATGGTAGGCTTGGGCATAATCGGTACAAGGCGTGCGAACGATAAGGCCCAACCTTTCTTCAAAGCAAGATTGCGCATCGCTGGGATACACGGTGCTGAGTTGCTTTTCAAGCCGGAGCACACTGTCGACCAGCAAGTGGCTTTGTTGCACGATATCCCAGTAAAAATCCTGTATATCATTAACATATGTAGCTTTACCCACAAAAAAATTGTATTGATCTATCGCGTATAATTCTGGCAAACGGCTTTCCCAAAATGCGTGGATACCCGTTTGTCCGCTCAACTGCCCGTTGTAGTTTTTTGTAGTATGCAAGGGCACATGGGCGTCGGCGATGTAATGGCCTATCTCTGCCGACAGTCGCAAAATTCGGGTGGATTGGCGCAGGCGAAAAGCCTCGGAGAGCTGGTATTGGATTTGGGGCAGGAAGTACGGTAACATGCCGTGTACAGAAAATGGCTCCAAGGCAATACCCGACTCACAATCAAGGGGAAAACCTTCCATGCCGGGTAATTTGCGCCATGCTGCACAGGAAATGAGCCGCTGTTCTTCATAATAGGCATTTCGTACGTGTTCGATGACAAATGCACGGTAAACTTCTGTGGGTATTAAGAAATCTTGCATCAGCTTGCCATTTGCCATTAATTCCAACCTGATACTATCTGAATCGGGAGTAGTTCCCGGGGCGACAAACAGCTCGAGAGTATCTCCTATTTTTGTATAAATTTCATAATGCGTATTCAAAACCAGCGCTCGTGTCCAATCGCGGGGCAGAGAATCGAAGGGATTGTCGCCCCAATGGTCGAGGTCGATATAGTGGCGCACCGCCTCAAAATGGGTAGCATATCGTCGTTTATCGGGATCGACGGCGTGATCGGAGAGGTATTCCAAATGGGGTTTAAAGCCGGTAATCATTTCGGGGGGTAAGGTAAACACGGCCATTTTGTTGATGAGCCGGTGTCCGAAAAAACCCCAGGGCAGAAGGGGAGGGAATGTGCAGAGCCATATCAATAGCCCCGGCAACATTCCTGCGAGCAGGAAATGTGGCTGTTTCATTGTTTTCACCTGTTTTGTAACAGTTTAGCGATTGGGTTTAGCTAAACTGTTGCCTTGTTTTTTGGTAATAAAATGCTATTCAAAAAAAGCGTCGTACGCCCAGAATACTTTTCCGAATACCCGATGCTGCACCATCATAAAATCCTGGCCGTTGCAATCGGCGTAATACCGTTCAACAGCAGGCGCGGGCAGTTGTTGTCCGGTCTTGGGGTCAATGCCATCCTCGTAAAAGACAGGGTAAAACCTGACGGTGGATTCTTTGCCTGTCTTATCTTTTACCGTAATGACGCTAAATGGGATCAGTCTTGAAATAGAATCGCGCTGGGGCAATTTGTTTTCAAATCCTTCAGCTACCAGGCTTTTAAAGCCCACCAGGTAGGCTTCTGCTGTGCCTTTACTGACAGGTCTGCCGCTTTGGGCATTTATCTCATAAAAAGGCAGTACCGAAAAACCATTGCCCTCGCGTTGTAGCCGGAATGATTTGTTGCGTTGCTTGGGATACTCCACACTTACCGCCGCGATATCTTCCGGTTCAAAGGCAATAACCGTGCGATCGCGCCAGTCTTCACCGACAAGATTATAACGGAAGCGCAGGTTGCCTTCCCAGCCGGCCAGTTGCGTCACATAGGGCTCTTCGGCATCGGCATTCATCATGTACGTGCCCCGCTCGTCGCTGGTAGCGCCGCCCACATAAAACGACTTGATCAAATCGCCGCGCTTGTCGTATAGCTCAACTTTAAGGCCTTCAGTAGCCAGACTTTTCACCATAGCGGGTACGGCGGCGCGGGGTGGCTTGTACTTCACTTCCGTTCGGCTGATGGCATCCAGCAGGTTGTTTACCGCGGTAGGACGGGCCTTGTATTTGCCATCAAACAGCCAATAACCGTTTTTGCGCTCCAGATTGGTTTGGCCGCCCTTGCGGTCGGCAATAAAAATGCGGTAGATGCCGGCGGTGTCTTTTACTGCAAAGCTGCGTTCGGCGGCCAGCAAAGAGGTTTTATCGTCTTGCCTGGAAAGATACCAGGCTACTACGCCTGCTCCAAGGATAAGGAAGGCGACAAACAGGAACAAAGTTCTATTCATAGCTTTATCTATTTTGCGTACTTGCGCTTTCTTCTCCAGTGGTAAAATACGCCAAAAAGACCCATAAACACTAATGGGACCAAAATATTAACAACCTGCCATTTAGTTTTTTCAGCTGAAGCTTTCGCCGTATCCAGCAACCTCAATTTTACTTCCTTCCCCCGGGCTTCGATCACCCCGTTTTCGTCGAGAAGGTACTCTATGGCATTGATGAGAAAATCTTTATTGGCAAACTGGTATTTTTCAAATTCATTATAGCCAAGCGGGCTGAACGACTCATCGCGCCAATTTACTTTGTTTCTGGCGATATCGCCGTCAGAAACCACAATCATTCGCGTGGGCGTACTCAATGGTTTGTACTCCATTTTCAGCTTTTGCAGGTTGGCCAGCATTTCAGCCGACAGGCGGTTTTCGTACATCGATGGAAATTCGCCCTCCAGCAATACGGCCAGCGGCTGAGGCCCCTTGTCAAACTTTTCGGGTTGCAGGTCGTACCGCAAAAACTCAAAATCCATGCCTATCGGCAGGTATTGAAACATCGAATTATTCGAAGAGGTCAACAACACCGTTTTTTGTACGGGCGTTTTGGTTACAACAGACGTATCGATCGTATGGGGATACAATAAATTGAGGGCGCCCATGTTTTTCGCCACCGGGTGTTTGGAGTTGGGGGTTACTACTACGTGATAGGGATATTTAAAATAATCGAACTGGGGGGCATTACCGGCAAAACCGGTAGCTAGCGGAATTCTTGAACATTGGTAATCGAGTACCAGGTTGGGCTGTATACGTACGCCGTAATTAAAGAGCAGATCTCCCAGGTTGAGAGGATATTCCGTAGGAAAATACTGCTCCCGTCCGCGAAGGCTATCGAGGTCGACGCGCAGCCAATCGAGCAACCACAGTACCTTGCCGCCGTTCATCACGTATTGGTCTAACTTGAAATTGTCCTTTTCAGAAAAAGCGTAGCGGGGTTTGGCGATGATCAGTGCAGCGGCTTCCGTGCCTATACTAACCACGCTATCGAGATGAATGCGCCCCACCTCATAGAACTGGCGAAGGTTTTTGTCGAGATCGGCGGTCTCCAGTTCCTGCAATTCGCCGTGGCCGGTGGTATACATCACCACAGGTCGCTGCGCGCTTTGCAGTTTTTGGATAGCATTGGCCAGCTTATATTCCAACAGGCCTATCGAATTATTGAGGATCACCTCTTTGGGCACCCCCGGGATTTCATTTTCGAGTAAATTGATTACGTGTTGCCTGCCTTTGTAAAAGATAACCGCATAGGGATAAATGAGTTGCTCCGAGGTGCCGTCTTTGCTTTTTACGCGCAGGTTAACCGGGATAATACCTTCGTCAGACAGTTGTTTTCGGCGGGCGTTGATCTCTTTTACTGAAAGGTTATCGGGAGCAGGATCTTCAAAGCCGTATTCGATATACCCCGATTCCGATCGAAAATCATCAAGGATTTCCCTGGTTGCCGTCTGCACGCGCTTAAAGCCGGCAGGGAAATCGCCTTCGAGCATCACATTAACGTATACCACCTCATCCAGTTTGCCAAGCAGGGAACGGGTGGCATTAGTGAGCGTAAATCGCTTTTCTTCGGTAAGGTCCAGATAGTTATAAAGGGCGACACTGCCGATACGCACATTGGCGAGGATATTGACAAACAGCAGGATACCCGCAAACAAGGCCAGTTGCAGTAAGGATTGTGATTTTCTATTATTTGATTTCCACTTCATCTTCATGTGTTGTACCTGGGCTGAAGCCCAGGTTTGAAACAAGCCGGGAAGAGTCTGGGCTTCAGCCCCAGATTTTTATCTTCATCAGGTTACCATTTACGGCGGCCCAGCGACACGAGCGTAAGGGCGATGAACAGCGCTACCAGCGAAAAGAAATACACCAGATCCCTGCTGTCGATAAGGCCCCTGCTGATAGACTGGTAGTGATAATCGATGCCCAGCATTTGCACCAGATCGTCTACTTTGCCCACAAAAACCGGCAGCCTGCTGAAATAGTCAAAGCCGTAGTAAAACAAAAAACACAAAAAGGTGGCCGATACAAACGCAATGATCTGGTTGTTGGCAAGCGAAGAAGCAAAAAGTCCTATGGCCACAAAAACGCTCGCCAGGCAGACAAGCCCGATATAAGACCCGGCAATAGCTCCTGAATCCAGGTTGCCTTTGGGCGATCCCAATTGGTACACCGTGTAATAATACAGCAGCGTAGGCAGCAAGGCAAAAATCACAAGCGTAAGGCTGGCCAGCAGTTTGCCGGCTACAATTGCCAGGTCGCTCAATGGCCGGGTTACCAGCAGCTCGATAGTGCCTGTCTGCTGCTCTTCGGCAAACGACCGCATCGTAATCGCAGGTATTAGAAAAAGGAAGATCATCGGCGCTACCTGGAACAACTGGTCGAGCGTAGCGTAATTAAAATCCAGCAGACTGGAATCGGGAAAGACAAACATCACCAATCCCAATACAATCAGGAATACACCGATGACGATGTAGCCGATCAACGAGCTAAAAAAAGAATTGATCTCTTTCCAATAGATGCTTGACATAATTTCGTTTTCATGCTATCCCTTCGCCCAACGTTGAAACGATGGGTTGAAGACCTATTTAACGGTGCCGCTGGCGTTGGCATAGACAAACTGCTTCAGCGTTTTTTTGTCTTTGTCCATCAGGGCGCAGATCATATAATGCGATTTGATATCGGTAACTACTACCTGGTAGCAAAAAGCCGGTTTTTGCACCGTATCCTGGGGATTTTCCTCGGCAGCCATCACAAAACTGGGCCTGCCAAGCAGTTTGGTAATCTCCTCTTGCGATTTACCCTCCATACACGTACTGCCAAAAAAGCCTTTAAATTTTTCGTAAAAGGCGACTTTCGTATTGTACATCGGAGATTCCAATTCGCTGTAATCCCTTGCCGGCGTCCAGTTTTTTTGGATGACGACGGCCATAGAATCGCATTCCGGGTTTTGCACTTTTTGGGCTTCGGCTGCTTCGCCGGCACACCCGGCCATCCAGTAGGCTGCCAGGGCAAACAATCCAATCATTATCACACTTCGGTTCATGATTATCATTACTTGATCAGGTAAACAAGGTTTCTATCGTTGTAAATCATCAGGCTTTTCAGCATTTTTTGTTCGGCCTCCGCTTCGGGCAATGAGGCCAGGGTATTGTAAAGCTGAGGATCGTCGGTTATCCATTTCAAGGCATTTTCCAGGGTGAGGTCTACTATTTCACCAGTATCCCAGTGGAGCAGCTTTTTCATCCCGATTTGCTCCGTTTTTTTGATACGTCCTTTGCGGAATGGTAGGCCGTTGACAGGGTTGTAAGCCGCTATTTCCACCAGGCGAACCGAATCAGCTTCGTACGAAAAATAATTGATGCGTCCTTTTACACGCAGGCCCGCAAAAGTAGCAAAATACTTGTCTTCTTCGCCGGTCAAAACTTTAATATAAGGCAAGCCATCGATGCATACCCCCCAAATATCGGCGGGGGAAAGCACCTTACCCTGCCTGTTTTTTAACGCCAATTGTTCAATTTTTGTAATGTAGGTCTTCTCATTGGAGACTACTTTGCCTTCCAGGTCGGTCCAGGCAAATGCGGGTTTATTGCGCTTGAAGTCGTCAAAGGACAGATAAATACCGTCGGCAAAAGAAAACTTGGGCGTAACGGCAACGGAGTCGGATTGAGCGGCGGCACTCCCCTCCCCTATGGCTATGCAGGTTAAAGCCAATAACAATTTACATACATATAACAATTTGTACCCCATAGCAGATGCTTACACCGTGAGTTTTCTGAAGACTTCTTCTACACTAATATCTTCTTTATGCATTTCGAGCAAGGTCAGTTTATTTGCGACAGCATAATTAAAGACCTCTTCTCTGATATCCTGCCGAAGTCCTGCCTTGAGTTGCCAGCGGTTTTTGCCCAGGTCGACCACCTGACGCACGTTTTTTATTTTAGACAAGTTGTCTTTGGTGACTTCTTGTTTAAACTGCACCGTAACCGCCGTTTCACCCTGGATGCGGTTTTGAAGTTGTTCAATGGGGTCGTCGGCTACAATCCTGCCGCGGTTGATAATAAGCACCCTATCGCAGATGGCTTGCACTTCCTGCATGATATGGGTAGAAAAAATCACCGTTTTTTCCTTTCCCAATTCCTTTATCAGGCTGCGAATTTCGGCGAGTTGGTTAGGGTCGAGCCCGCTGGTAGGCTCATCGAGGATGAGTACCTTGGGGTCGTGGAGCATAGCCTGGGCCAGCCCTACCCTTTGCCGGTAGCCTTTCGACAAGGCGCCGATGGGTTTGCGTTGCTCGCGCCCCAGGCCGGTCATTTCTATCATCTGGGCGATGCGGCGGCTTGCCTGGGGAATGTGGTGAATACCTGCAATAAAGGCGAGATATTCCCGCACGTACATGTCTTTGTAAAGCGGATTGTGTTCGGGCAAATAACCGATGAGCCGGCGCACTTCCATCGGTTGCTGCAACACGTCATAGCCGCATACTTCGGCAGAGCCGGAAGTAGGCGGAATAAAGCAGGTCAAAATTTTCATAGTGGTGGTTTTGCCTGCGCCGTTAGGGCCCAGAAATCCCAGCACCTCCCCTTCAAACGCCTGGAAAGAGATGCCATCCACCGCTTTTTGAACATCGTAAACCTTTGTCAGTTCCGTCACTTTAACAGACATGCTGATTGGCTTTTTCTATTGAGTGGGCAAAGCTACTAATTTTTCCAAAGCGAAAACGACCTTTGGGGCGCTAAACGTAAAGCCGGGATATGATAAGTTCAATTCAAAGAACATAATGAAAATTGACTTGTTTAGTAGGGTGTTACAAGCTACCTTTGGCGCCTGTTTTCGAAGCAGGAAAAAGCCGGGAATAAAAAGACATACATGGCAACCGTAAAATTCACCTTTGAAGATAAAAGCATTTCACCGGTTATCATTGATAACGTTGAAGAGGGCTTGTCGATTTTAGAGGTGACCGAAGAAAATAACATTCACCTCAATCACAACTGCGGCGGGGTTTGCGCATGCAGTACCTGCCACGTATATGTGGAAAAAGGCGAAGATTTCCTGGAGGAGATTTCTGACAAGGAAGAAGATTTCATCGACAGGGCCATCAACCCCAAGCTGGAATCCCGCCTGGGATGCCAATGCGTCATCCTGGACAGCGAGGCTTATATCGAAATTCAAATTCCCGACCAGCGCAAGATCATCGGTCACGAACATTAAACAAAAAAACAAAAACGTATGCCGTTTAAAGACATCGAGGATCTTCCTATCTATTGGAAAGACCACGAAGACATAGCCATGAAACTCTACGACCGCTTTGGCGCTGAGTTTGACGAATCCAAAATTTACCGCATTCGTTTCACCGATTTGCTGGAATGGATCCTGGAGATACCTACTTTCGAAGGCAAACGCGAAGAGTCGACGGAAGGTCACCTGGAGCAAATTCAAGCCCGCTGGGTATACGAATGGAGAGATAACAACCCGTCATGAACCAACTCGAACCATTTCAACATATCCACACTTTTATTTTTGATGTGGATGGCGTGTTGACCAACAACGAGGTGCTGGTCACAGAAGACGGCCGGTTGTTGCGCCAGATGAACGTCCGCGACGGGCTTGCCATTAAAATGGCCGTCAAAGCCGGCTACAGGGTTTGTGTGATTACCGGCGGTAAATCGGAGGGCGTCAAAACGCGACTGGAAGGATTGGGTATTCAGGATATTTATCTCGATAAGCAAGACAAGCTGGAGGCCTATAACGAGTTTGTATCGATATACGATCTCGACCCGGAGGCTATTCTATACATGGGCGACGATTTGCCCGATTACCCGGTTATGCGCCGGGTGGGTCTGCCCACCTGCCCACGCGATGCCTGCCGTGAAATTATTGAAATTGCCAAGTATATATCTCCTCAAAACGGTGGCGACGGCTGCGCCCGCGACGTGATAGAAAAAGTCATGCGATTGCAGGGCAAATGGCAGGAATTTCTCTCCGCATAATCCACAGGCTATGGCGTTGTTCAGATTAATACGGCTGCCTAATCTGTTCATCGTAGTAATTACGCTTTCACTGCTGTATTACCGCGTTTTGTTGCCTCCATTTTATCGCTATCAGATCACCCCTTTATTTGATAATCTGCACTTCTGGATTTTTACAGGTATTACTCTGCTGATTACCGCTTCGGGGTATGTGATCAACGACCTCACCGACCTGAGGGCGGATTTGTACAACAAACCCGGACGGGTGGTAGTGGGCAAAAAAATTTCTATTCAAACGGCGTATTGGCTTTACTTCTGCTTTTGCCTGGTGGGGTACACTATCTCCCTCTATCTGGCCTTTTATGCCGGACAGGTTGCGCTTATCAATATCTATATCCTTGCGGTAGGCGGTTTGTACTATTATTCAACCCGCCTCAAAAAGCTGCCGCTATTGGGCAACCTGCTTGTAGCGGTATACTGTGCCGGAGTGGCCGGTATGCTTTGGTTTGCTGAAAGGGAAGCCTGCGCTTTATTATATCAACGCTCGCCCGAAGAGGCTTTTCATATTCAGATGGTACTCCTTACCTATATGCTTTTTGCTTTTATTTCCACCCTGTTCCGCGAAATCGTAAAAGACCTGGAGGATATCCCCGGAGATTCGGCTGAAAAATACCGTACCATGGCGGTAAGCTGGGGCTTAACCGCATCCAAACGAATTGCCATAGCCGTGGGCGTTATATTGGCGGTTTCAATCATCTCAAGCGCCATATGGCTTTTGCCCGGATTCATTGCTTTGCTGGCGCTTCCTGTCATTTATGCGCTATACAAATTGAACAGGGCACAAAGCAGCCAGGATTTTGCCTATATCAGCCAATTGGCGAAAGCCATTATGCTCGGGGGATTATTCATTTTATTATTGTAACTGTTTAGAAGGGTTTAGTGCATGCGCAGTTTAGCGATTGGGTTTAGCTGTATGTTTAGATAAACTAAACCCTAACGCTAAATCCAATCGCTAAACCCTTCTAAACGGTTACTTATTATTTTAAAAATCAGCGTGTTATGGAGGTATTTGAAAATAAAAAAATAATTCTCGCTTCCAAATCGCCACGCCGCAGTTATTTGCTGGAGTCGGCGGGCATACCCTTTGAGGTCAGGGCCCAGGATGTGGAAGAAGACTATCCGGCAGACATGGCGCCCGAGTTGGTACCCGCCTTTTTAGCCCAAAAAAAGGCGCACGCCTGTAAAAAATGGTTGGAGCCCGGCATGATCGTGCTCGCCTCCGATAGTATTGTGCTGCTCGACGGCGTCATACTTGGAAAACCCACGGATATGGAAGATGCCAAACGCATACTCCGCGCTCTTTCAAACAAAAAACACCTCGTAATCACAGGCGTTTGCCTGTTGGCCACTCACAAAGAAATTGTTTTTGACGAAACGACCGCTGTATACTTTGATTCCCTTAGCGAAGAAGAAATCGATTATTACACGGCTAAATACCAGCCGCTGGACAAAGCCGGCGCCTACGGCATCCAGGAATGGATAGGTTTGTGCAAGATTTTGAAAATAGAAGGCGCCTACTCCAACGTCATGGGACTGCCAGTGAGCAGGGTTTACCACGAATTAATCCAGTTTTAAAACAACTCAAACTGGTTGGAATAGACCGCAGAAGCCGATGATTCCGTAGTTTTTGTAGCTGGGGGCCCCGATTTCAACAATCGTTTGATGACACGCAGCTTATACAAATAACGCCCGGCTTCGCGGTTGTACACGCCGTAATGGTCGAGGCCGTCTATACGCACCCGGCCGAATACATGCAGTACTTCCGCAGGGTTAACCACAATGCCGACATGGGTGATCTTGGCCAGCCGGTTTTCGAAGAAGGCAAGGTCGCCGGGCTGGGATTGCTCGACAAAGTCGATGGTTTCTCCCAGAAAAACCTGCTGTTCGGCCTCCCTGGGTAGTTGGATGCCCGCTATCCGGTACACGATTTGTGTCAATCCGGACGCATCCATGCCCAGTGGCGATTTGCCCCCGGCGATATAAGGCGTATTGAGATAACGGCGCGCAATTTTGAGTAACAATTCGGCGCTGGGATGAATATCTTTTGGAAAAACGGCTTGCCCGCTAAAACTATAGGAAGCTTCACCGAGCGTAAAACGCATGCCGTCAAACCCAGGCAGTCTGGCGCCCAGCGTAAGCGGCAGGTAGTGGTCGTCCGACATGGCAGCCTGCACATAATCGAGCACCCAGGCATAGTGGTTGCGATAAGCTTCCCACTCACTGGGTGTGATTAGCTTGAGCTGGTTGGCGGCCACCCACCCTACGCAATTGTCATCGAGGCAGTGGACTTTGAGCCAACTGTGCCCCTTGACCTCCAGCACTTCTACAAGTTCTCCGAAAAGAAGTTGAGAAATCATTTCACTGGAGTCGGTAGAAGTGTTGCGAATTGCAACCGCGCTTAATGGACATATTCCGTAAGCCATTCATCCTACTGTTTGTTAACAAAGCGCTTGTTCGACCAAAGATAATAAAAGTCTGTTATTGTCCGTTCCTGTCTTTATGAAATAAAGCCTACCTTTGGCCACCAATACGAAAAAATAGGAATATGAGAAAAGGGTTTACGCTGTTGTTGGGTGTTGTTTTGTCCTGTATAACGCTCTCTGCCCAGGATCAGCATTTTACGCAATTTTACGCTTCTCCTGTCACGCTCAACCCCGCGCTCACGGGTGCTTTTACGGGTAAATACCGCCTTTCGCTGATTTATCGCGACCAATGGCGAAGCGTACTTGAAAACCCCTATGTGACGTATTCAGGGGCTGCCGATTTTCGCTTTGGGTTTAATAAGCGCAAAGCCAATTACAAAGACGCCGCAGGGGTCGGTGTGCTGTTTTACAACGACCGCATTCCCGATATCGGCTTTTCAACCAGCCAGGTGCAGATTTCGGCAGCTTTCCATAAATCGCTGAGCAAAAACAACGACCAGTTTTTGAGCCTGGGCGCTCAGTTTGGCATTGCCCAGCGCAACGTGAATTACGACAAGCTAACCTTTGAAGACCAATTCAACGGCACCAACGGCTATTCGAACAATACCGGTGAGCCGCTGCCCGAAAATAATTTTGCTTACGGCGATTTTAACGTCGGACTCAACTACACGTATGCGCCCGAGCAACAGGTCGGCGTTTTTATCGGCGCGGCGATGTATCACATCCTGGAGCCATCGGTGAGTTTCTTTTACGACAATGACAACCCCGATCGCTACCCCGACGATAGATGGCAGCGCAAATATGTGGCCCACGTGGGTCTTCAAATACCTACCGGTAATGTGGTACAGATTATGCCTCGAGCCCTTTACTACCGCCAGGGGCCCCATAATGCCGTGAATGCGGGTACCAACCTGCGTTTTCTGGTAGATGAGATCAGGGGTAATGCCCTTCATGTAGGCGGGTGGGTACGGCTCAACAACGACGAAACAAAAAAATGGCTGGCATCTGCTGCCATTGGCATGGTAGGCGTCGAGTTGGGCAATTTCCTGATCGGCCTGAGCTACGATGCCACGTTAAGCGATTTGACGAAAACCAAACGCGGGCAAGGCGCCTTTGAAATTTCGATCGCTTATCTGGGCGAATACGAAGACGATACCGTGTTATGCCCCAAATTTTAGTAAGGAATTATATTTCAAAATCGACACCGCGTTTTAGCAGATCGTCGTAACGGTCTTTTGCCAGTTGCTCGTATCGTTTTTTGTCAAAACGGTACAAAATAGCAGGCCGGTGGGCAACGCCTTCCTGTTTCCCAACTTCTTCTAACACGCCCATTTTCAGGATACGCGCCCGGAAGTTGCGCTTATTGAGCGCGGGTACGCCCAAAATGGTCTCGTACAATCCTTGCAATTGCGACAGCGTAAATTGTTCGGGCAGTAATTCAAAACCGATGGGTTGGTACCGCACCTTTGCCCTCAAGCGGTTGATAGCTACCTGCAGAATTTGGGCGTGATCAAAAGCCAATTCGGGCAATCTATCTATCTCGAACCAATGCACTTTGCTTGCATCAGAAGCCGATCTGACGGGATGTTCGGCGAGATCGACAAGCGCATAATACGCCACGCTGATTACCCTGCCCCGAGGGTCTCTTCCAGGGGCGCCAAAAGTGTATAACTGTTCGATAAATACATTTTTGACACCCGTTTCCTCTTCCAGCTCTCTCAGTGCCGCTTGTTCCAGATCTTCATCCATTTCAACAAACCCGCCGGGTAATGCCCAGCAGGCCATATAAGGCTCGTGCGCACGCTCAATGAGTAGTACTTTGAGTTTGCTACCTTCGTACAGGCCAAAAATCACGCAATCGACGGTAAGTGAAGGCCGGGGATAGTCGTAGGTGTAGGGCATGGCGGTTGTCAGTTATGGGTTATGGGTTGTGGGTTGTGGGTTGTGAGTTACTTCGGGCCAGTTGCCGGGGGTGCTGTGCGTTTGCAATAAATGAAGCAACACTGGGCCCATCAGCAATATCTGGATAAGCGGGCCTTCAATTTTTGCTACTGGCATAGCGGTATATACAACCGCTCCCTCTTCCTGCGCGTCTATTTCACAGGAAAAAGTGAAGCGTTGGAGGTAGTTGAGAAAACCTTCGTCAAAAAGCGGGTGCTGTGCCTCGTCTTTCATACTACCGAGAAAAAAAATATCGTTATCGGGCCAGGTATACTTCGACACGTAATCGGTAAAAAGGGAAAAACCCGCCAAGGTAATGGGCTGGTCAGCCGGCCAATGGCGGTTGACAACAATCTGATACAAGGCCCTCGACTGGTAAGTCCCGTTTTTCCAACAGCGATAGGCTTCAAGCAAAATGTGGATATTTGCTTCGCCGATTTTAGAAGTGAGCGGCATAACGCTTAGTTTGGATTCAAAACTAAGTTAAAAAAAGAGTTGTTCAAAGTTTTAGAAAGCTTTTGCATCAAACCATTTCATGAAATATATACCCTTTTTTACTTTATTCATCCTGCTTTGCATCCTACCTGGGCATGTGACAGCATTTGAGACACCAGATACCACAGGTCCCGTATGGCAAATACAGCGGATATACGAAGGCCGGTTTAGCGTATCGATCCCGGGTGAGCTAAAACTAAAAACCGATACGGTCAGCGCTCCGCTTGGACGAATGGCGTATCACACTTATTTTTACCAGCCCCAGGAAAAAAATTCCGACATACTTGTCTACATGGTGAGTTATTGCGATTACCCGGAAGGCGCCCTGCCCGCCGACTCGCTGGAGTTGATCAAGGCATTTTTCGACGCTACGGTTGAAGCGGCCGCAGCCGGCGTAGAAGGCAAAGTCATCTACGCTTCCGATCTCGATATACAGGGATATCCGGGCCGGATATGGCGTATTCAGTACCTCAACGACCAGGCCGTGATTAAAACAAAAGCCTGCCTGGCCGGCAACCGGTATTATTCCGTTCAGGTGGTTTGCTATAAAGAAAAAAGCCTGCACAACTCCGTAGATAAATTTCTGGATTCCTTTAAGCTCTTTTCACCCTAATGTCATGACAACAAACAAATATGCATTTGCCGGACTGGCACTGGGACTCCTGGCGCTTCACGCCTGCAACAATCCAACCCGCCCCACTTCATCTACTACTTCCATGCAATCCGAAACCTCATTTGATTGGCAGGGGCATCGCGGCGCCCGCGGCCTGTTGCCCGAAAACAGTATTCCCGCTTTTATCAAAGCGCTCGAATACCCTGCCATTACCACGCTCGAGCTCGACGTAGTGGTATCGTCCGACAAGCAGCTCATAGTTTCACATGAACCCTGGTTTTCTGCTGAAATATGCAGCCACCCCGGCGGGTCGCCTGTCAGTGAAGAAGAAGAGAAAGAGCTGAATATCTTTCGGATGACGGCTGCAGAAATAAGGCGTTACGATTGCGGAAAAAGAGGCCACCCCCGTTTTCCCGAGCAAAAAGCTTTGCCTGTACACAAACCTACCTTAGCCGAAGTGGTTGCAGCGGTTGACAGCGCCGCGATTGCTATGGGCCGGCCCTTGCCGCGGTATAACATCGAAATAAAAAGCAAGCCGGAGTGGGACGGCGTCTACACTCCCCCACCCTCCGAATTTGCAAAGCTTGTCATCGCTCAAATCGGGCAACTGCAAATCGGCAAGCGCGTTTGCGTGCAGTCTTTTGACGAGCGTCCCCTCCGGGAAGTAAATAGGAATGCTTTAGGTTTGACAATATCTCAATTGGTGGAAAACTACGACGGAGTAAAATTTAATTTAGAAAAATTAGGCTTTACGCCACAAGTCTACAGCCCTCACTACGGGTTGATCACAGCCGAAACCGTCAAAGTCTTGCATAATTCGGGCATTCGCGTCGTGCCATGGACGGTCAATACTACGGCGGAGATGGAGCAATTAATAGAATGGGGCGTGGACGGGATTATCACGGATTATCCGGACAGGATACCACGGAATCAGTAGGTTTTTTTTAACCACAGAGGCACACAGAGTTCCACAGAGGTTTCGCAGAGTGGGATGTTGACGCGGAGGAACGCCTTTTTTTCGCCACCTACAACTTACAACCTACAACCGGCATAACTAATCTCTCTCCCTCTCCCCCTCTCCTTTCACAGCCACTCCCGGCGCGGGCTTCGCTCGTCCCTCGCTTGCCTCGCTTGGTCGTCGCCTCTTTTTTGCTCACAGGAGGCCCGAAAGGAACAAGCCGCCTAAACTGGAAGGGAAACCAACACCAAACGAAAACCGACATCGTAGTAGCGGAACATCGGCGCGATGATGAAGCGGGCCGGGGAGCGGCAGCCCTGAGCGTTGATGATCCAGCAGCCGCCGCGCAGCACGCGGTAGTCGCCCTTTTCCGGGCCGGACGGGTTGTTAATAGTTCCCTTGTCTAAGCATTCCTGGTAGTACTTGCTACCGTACCAATCGTTGCACCACTCCCATACGTTGCCGCTCATGTCGTATAATCCCAACTGATTTGGCAGTTTCAGGCCCACGGGTTTGGTTTCGCCGTGACTGTTGTCGTCGTACCAGCCGACTTCGTCCAATACGTCACTCCCAGCGTATATTAAGGACTCGTTTTTACCCTGTAAACCGCCCCTCGCGGCGTACTCCCACTCTGCCTCGGTAGGCAGGCGATATACCGTACGGGGCGGGCGGGTGTTTTCGGTGAGGTCATTCAACGCAGGTAAAAAAGATCGGTCTATTTCCTCCCAGGAAACGGTTTCCACTGGCCTGTCGGCGCCTTTGAAACTGGAGGGATTGTTCGCTTCGCCCAGCACGGCAGTCCATAGCGCCTGGGTAACGGGGTATTCCCCTATCCAGGAATTGTCCAATTCAACGGGGTGAACGGGCAAAGAAGAATCGCTCCAACTTTTGCCGCCCATATCGAAAGTCCCTCCGGGTACGGCGATCATGGCAAAAGGCCGGGTAAGACCCGGTAGCATTTGGTAGTGGTTTTTCATGTTTATAAGCGAAAACCTGCGAACCCGAAGTGCGGGCTTGCAACGTTT
>Ga0058869_1076133_pt1 | contig 29185 bp, 19 predicted proteins | sample TNRReaAaerobiRNA_FD_61086 | JGI IMG/M metagenome (GOLD analysis project Ga0058869, IMG submission 61086) | Wastewater treatment Type I Accumulibacter community from EBPR Bioreactor in Madison, WI, USA - TNR Reactor, Time I- 292min-Aaerobic_... | ecosystem: Engineered > Bioreactor > EBPR >...
AAAAAAACACCAACGTCGACAACGCCAATTGGCGGTTGCGCAATTCGTAGGATTGGGTTTTCAGCATATCGACAAAGCCTTGCCGGTATTGCAGTCGCAAACCGAGCCATTGGGCTGGGCGGTAGGTGACACCGAGGTTTACGCCGATATCCAGGCGGTTGAAATACACGGGGTTTAATTTATCATCTGCCTCCGCACTATACCAGGAGCGGCTGGCAGTAGGATTATAAAAAGATTGTGTGTCAGCTGAAGCAGCGCCATTGCCGAAAGGCGAACCCTCATAAACGCCCGCCAGATAAGAAAAGCTGGGGCCGGCTTCGAGGCGAAAACGCGTGCCTACCTGATAGGCTATTTGTATAGGCACATCAACGTAGTGATTTTTGAGCGCCGTGTAATAGGTCGAAGTGGGTGCAATATTATTGGTGGTGGAAACCGACTCGGCAAAAGCAGCATCCAATTGCTCATCAAGCGTTATCGGGCCACTGGCAATTGTGGTAGCCTCTACTTCCAAAGAAAGGCTTTGCCGCTGGAAGCGGTAAGCCGGGCTCGACACCAGCGACCATTTGCCGCCCAGCGCATATTGCGCATCTACGCCCACCTGAAAACCTTCCACAGGGGAATAGTCACCCGAAATAATACCTGTAGAAACGGCCAAATTATCAGGCAACCAGGAGGGCGATGCCTTTAAGGCAGAAGCCGCAGCGCCTAAAGCAGGATTCGGTGAAACAAGAAAAGCATGGCTTATGCCTGGCAAAGCATCAATAACAGCAGGTACAGGCGTTTCATTTAAAGTAGCAGATGTGGTTTCGAGAAAAGGATCCGCTACTGAGTCCTGCTGTTTTTTATCTAAAAACACAACAGACGAAGTATTTTCTTGAGCAGTAGTGATTGCCGTAAATTGGACAGGGGTTTGGAGGGTATTTATTGCTGTTTGTTTATTATTAAATGATAAAACGGTTTCATCTGATTGAGTGTTATCACCGACAAGAGAAGATGGATTGATATCGACGACAGCGGGAGAAGATATTTTTTCTTCCGCAACAGATTGCGTTTGCACCGGGGCAGCGGCATCGGCAATAGTCGGTGCGCCTGAAACCCGGGGGTTGTCCACATTCCAATACCAAGCGCCTCCCAGGGCGATAGCGGTAATACAGGCAGCCGCCAACCACCACATCGGCAGTATGCGCCGCGAGGGCTTAGTAGTTGCAGGCGCCACCGGCATCTCTTTGTCCAGCAGCCGGCGCATCTCTTCCCATCCCCGGTCTACGAGGGGCTGGTTCACACCGTTCTCGTAATTATCCTGCATAATTGGCGTTGTTATAATATGTTTGGATTAATTGCTTCAACTTCTGCCGGGCCATCGATAAATGCCATTTGGAGGTACCCACGCTGATCTGAATTTTATCGGCGATCTCTACGTGCGTATATCCTTCTACGGCATAAAGCCAAAACACTTCGCGGGTGGCGTCGGGCAGATGATCCACCAGGCTTAAAATATCTTCGAGGTATAGTTTATTGAGCGCGTTTTCCCGGGTAGGTGCATCCCTGTCCTCGATATCCATGAAATACACCGGGTTATCGTTTTTGCGAAAATAGTCGGAGATACTGTGAAATACCAGGCGGCGAATCCAGCCTTCCAGCGAGCCTGTAAATCCATACAGGTGAATTTTCTGAAAAACCCGCAAAAAGCCGTTGTTGATGATTTCCATGGCTACCTCCTTGTCGCTGGTATAACGCATACACATACGCATCATAGCCGGGAAATACTTACGGTAAAGCATTTCCTGGGAGAAGCGGTCGTTGCGCGTGCAACCCTCTACCAACTCCTTATCTGCGTATTGTTTTTGCGATGACATAAATTTTGTTGTCGGTTATCAGTTATGGGTTATGAGTTGTGGGTTATGGGTTATCTGTTCATGACAACCGACAACTCACAACCCACAACCTTAAAACACCATTCCCAACCTCATCGTTAGCCGTTGGTACTGATAATCTTTGATTTGCACGTCGCCGCTAAAGGGAAATAGCGTAGTGTACCTCGCTCTTTGGAATCTGTAGCCGATGTCGATAAAGGCGTTTTTGCGTTTATCGGCGCCGATGCGAAGGCCGAGGGCGGGATGGAACATCCACCCGCCTTCGGCCTCTTCTACGTCTTTTCGTATACGACGTAGCGCGAATCCATACCCGCCGCTGACGGCGTAAAACGGCGCTATTTTCTTTTTAGTCAAATACCCTCTCACTTCTGCGAAAACGGGAAAAACCGATTCCGTGCCGCCGGTGGCGTAATGGTCGAATCCGATCCCCAATCCGGCGCCCAGCCGGCGGTTGAACATATAACCCGTTGTATGGTGGATGCACAAACCGACCGGATTGCTATTTTCATCTTTTCCCATCAAAGCGCCGATCGAGGTGGCATGGTACAATCCTTTTTCCTGAAAAGCATATTCCCGGGGCGGTTTGGGCGGCTTAGTAGCGACCGGTTTTTTCTGCTTGGGCGTTGTGCCTTTCTTTTTAACCGTCGTCTTGGGTTTATCCAATGATCCCCGTTCGATGCGCTCAATATCCCGACCCTCAACAACTACCACGTTGCCCCCGCTAAGGCGGATCATCACGCGACTGCTGACGCCCTCATCGATAATGGTACCCCAATAAGCGGTGCCGTCTTTGAGGTAGATCACGTCCTGCGAGGACTGCTGCGCAAAGGCAATTTGCAATCCCAGGAAAAAAAACGCACAAACTCCGGTTATCCATATTTTCATAAAAAAAGGCTTTGATGTGTCATAGTATCTCTCCCTCTAATGTCGTCAACTTCAGGAAAATTCAAACGATATTTTTTTTACCACAGAGGTACAGAGTTTCCACGGAGTTCCACAGAGCTAGATTTTGACGACGACATTAGTCGTATAGTCATACAGTCGTAAAGTCGTAAAGTCCCAAAACCACTCCCTCTTTATTGCTCCACCGGCATCACGCTCAGTTGCTTCATCTGAGCCGGGTTGCTGAAGTCAAACTGGTAAATTCCATCCTCGCCCGTCACAATAGCAACCTTGCTGGGTAATCCGATTACATCAAAGGTATTAAATCCATTAATATGCGACAATTGGCGTTCGCCGATTTTATCCCACTCGCTTACGTCAAATGCCTTTAAGCCATAGCTACCTTCGCAAAGTAACAGGGTTTTATCTACGATAGACAAGCCGTGCGGATTGTTCATCGGGTATGTTTTCAACAAAACAGGGTTAGTGAGATTGGTGACATCCACCACGTCGAGTTGGTTGTTGAAATTCTGACAGGTCGTGCCGTTGCGCAGGGTCACGTAGGCCAGGTTGCCGTCTACAAACACAGGGTCACAGGCGCGGGCATGTTGGAAGATCGATAAAAATTGAGGCTGCAGCGGGTTGCTGTTGTCGTAGATGTGCATGCCGTCGTTGGCGCCGATAAAGAGCTTATTTTCGTAGGGGAAGATGGTCTCGATGCCCCAGCCCAGGTTGATAGTAGTAGCCAAGGCGGGTTGCGACACATTGCCAAGACTGAACACCTTCAGGCTGTAATCGTCCACCACATACAAGTGATCGGAAGCCAGCGTAAAGCGGGCCATCGAGCCGCCATAGCCGCCGGTTGCAGCGCTGGCATTTTGCGGTGATGCCTGGTCAAATGAATTGGCCACAAATAATACGCCGCTATCTTCCACCCACCAACTGCGGCCCCAATTGGGCGATTCGCACGATACCTGCGTGGTGACCTGGCTGGGCTCGAAATACATCAGGTGCCCCAGGTCGGCGTACATGCCGTAAGAAGGAAATACGTCTTGCGTACGGCTCACAAATTGCGGCGCCTGCGGGTTTTCGATGTTCATAGTGACGAGGTCGACGTAGTTGTCGGCATACAACAGGTTGCCATTTACCACCATATCCACATTGCCCGGGATTTTGATAAAAGAAACAGGCTGCGGATTTTCGGGGTTTTGATTGTCAATAATGTGAATGCCTTCGTGGTATTCATTTACATACAAATAACGACCGAAGACGTAAATTTTTCCTGGGTGTTTCAAAGCGCGAGGAGCTTCGGTTTGGATATCGTGGCGCACTTCGTCCATTTTGATGTATACGGCATTGTAAACCGTATAGGTCATCGTAGAATCGCATTTGTCCTTTAGGCAGGAGCTGAGCGAAACGGCAAGCGCTACTAGCGTTAATCCGGAGATAATAGACAGTTTCATAGGCGTTGATTTATTTTGTCTGTTAAGACGAGGCATATCTACAAAAAGGTTGGGTTATGATGGCAGGTAAGGCTAACTTTGCGGTAATATTTTTTTAAAAAATAAAAACATCATGAAAAGTCATCGCCTGATAAGCCTGCTCATATTGCTCTGGCTACCCATAACAGCTATACTGGCACAGCTTACCATCAAAGTCACTGACGTACCCGACAATACCCCCGCAGCCGCTGCGATATACATCGCCGGCACGATTAACAACTGGGATCCGGGCAACGCCAACTATACCCTTACTAATAATAACGATGGTACATACCAAATTGTGTTAAACATACCTGCCGGAACGATCGAATTCAAATTCACCCGCGGCAGCTGGGCTACCGTAGAAGGCAACGCCAACGGTACTTTTCTTCCCAACCGCACCCTCACTTACAACGGCGGCCAGCAATTGGCTGAACTGACGATTTTGAGTTGGGAAGACCTCGGCACGGGCGGCGGCGGCACCACGGAAGAAAACGTGAGCATCCTGAGCTACGATTTTTATATGCCCCAACTCGACCGCTACCGCCGCGTTTGGCTTTACCTGCCGCCCGACTATAGCGATTCGGGCAAGCGCTATCCGGTGTTGTACATGCACGACGGGCAGAACGTCTTTGACGCCACTACCAGTTTCTCCGGCGAATGGGAAGTTGACGAGTCGCTCAACGAACTCTTCGGCAACGGCGACGACGGTGTGATCGTGGTAGCTATCGACAACGGCGGCGCCAACCGCATCAACGAATATTCGCCCTGGGTAAACCCCCAATACGGCGGCGGACAAGGCGACGAATACACCGAATTTATCGTGGAAACGCTCAAGCCCTACATCGACGAACACTACCGCACGCTGGCAGACAGAAATAATACCGGCATCATGGGTTCTTCGCTGGGCGCCCTGATCTCGATGTACGCCGCAATCGAATACCAGGATGTGTTCGGCAAGGCGGGCATTTTTTCCCCGGCCTTCTGGTTTGCCGACGAGTGTTATACCCAGGTGACCACCACGGGCAAAGAGCAGGACATGCAGTTTTACCTCCTGGCCGGCCAACTGGAGGGCAACGGCTCGGTGGTTGCCGACCTGAACGCTATGCGCAACACGCTGCTCGGCGCCGGCTTTACTAATAACGAAATTTTATACCTCACCCACTCCGACGGACAACACAGCGAATGGTATTGGGCCCGCGAATTCCCCGACGCGTACGAATGGCTTTACGCAGACGCCGTAGCCGTAGGCACGGCAGATCCCAGCAAGCCGCTGCAGATCACCCTATCTCCCAACCCGGCCGACAGTGTGATCAATGTGCAAAGCAGTCGCCCGCTCGTATCGCCCAAAGTCACGATCTATGCCGCCAACGGCCGGCTGGTGCTGCCCGCTACCCCATTCGCCGGTACGTCTTTCGGCATCGACTTTCTGAAAGCCGGCGCCTATATTTTTGAGATACAGGAGAAGGGGAAAGTAGTTGCTACGCAGAAGGTAGTGGTGAAATGATGTGCTGATGTGCTGATGTGCTGATTAAATTAATATTATTTTTTATTTTAAACTTATAAACCTATAAACTATCAGCAAATCAGCACATTAACCCATCAGCACATTATTTATACATCACCACCGCACACGTCCCCGGCACTGTCATTTGACCGCCGGAGGCTTTGCCGAGGCCCATTTCACTCACCCCTTTGTCGTTGACCGCAATCTTCCAGTCACCGGGGGGGATAGCTAACTTCTGGGGCGTGGCATTGCCGTTCAGCACCACAAGGATTTCCTTCCAGGCATCGCCGTTGGCGTTGTCTTTGAGGCGGTAGGCGATCAGATTGCTTTGTTTCGTATCGAGGAATTCGAGGTGTTTTTGGATCAACGCAGTAGATGGCATGCGAAAGGCCGGGTGGCTTTTGCGAAGCGCAATCAGATTTTTGTAATAATTGTAAACGTCTTTGTATTTGGCCTTCCTCGACCAGTCAAAGCGGTTGATCTCATCGGGTGATTCGAAGGAGTTTTCTACGCCGTTTTTGGTGCGCAGCAGCTCTTCGCCGGCGTGCAGGAAGCTTACGCCCTGTGAGGTGAGCACGATGGCCGCCGCCAATTTGTTCATGCGGATGCGGTCGGCTTCAGAGGCGTCGGGATTAGCCACGGCGATGCGGTCCCAAAGGGTGTGGTTATCGTGGCACGACTCATAGGTGATCGTTTGATAAGGCTCGGGGGCCCAGGGAGCTTTGGAGTAATTCACCGAATCGTAGTTGACCTGCGGATGCTGCGTAGAAGCCACGATGCCGAATTTAATACTTTCTTCCAATCCAGCTTTGCCGCTGATAAATCCTTTTTCGGTGGGCGTAAATACGTGGCCTTTGATGGCGTCGCGGATATCGTCGCTAAACGCTGCCACCTTGTTGAGCTTCAGCACGTTGGCTTTGAGGGCGCGCAGGCTATCGGGCAGCGGACTACCGCCGGCGGTCCAGCCTTCGCCGTAGATGAAGATCGTAGGGTCGACGGCGTGCAGGGCTTCGCTGACCTGATTCATGGTTTCGATGTCGTGGATGCCCATGAGGTCGAAGCGGAAGCCGTCGATATGGTATTCCTTTACCCAATGCAACACCGATTCAATAATAAACTTGCGCATCATGGGCCGGTCGGAAGCGGTTTCGTTGCCGCAGGCAGAGGCGTTGGAAAACGAGCCGTCTGCGTTTTGGCGGTAGTAATAACCGGGCGCCAGCAGGTTGAAATTAGAATTTTCGGTGGCGCCGGTGTGGTTGTACACCACGTCCATAATCACGCGAAGGCCGTTGTCGTGCATGGCTTTTACCATCTGTTTGAATTCGCGGATGCGCATGGCGGGGCCGGTGGCGTCGGTCGAGTAGCTGCCTTCGGGTACGTTGTAGTTCTGCGGGTCGTAACCCCAGTTGTACTTGTTGAGCTCGGGTTTGGTTTCGTCTATCGACAAGAAGTCGTAAACCGGCAACAGGTGGACGTGGGTAACGCCCAGATCTTTGATGTGGTCGATGCCGGTGGCTTCGCCTTCGGGGCCTTTGGCGCCGGTTTCGGTGAAAGCCAGGTATTTGCCTTTGTTTTTGATACCCGAATCGGGGTGGATCGACAAGTCCCGGACGTGCAGTTCGTAAATAATAATATCATTAAAACCGGCCAGTGCGGGTTTGCGGTCGTTTTCCCAGCCTTCGGGGTCGGTTTCGTGCAATTCGATGATCATAGCGCGTTTGCCATTGACGCCCACAGCTTTGGCGTAGGGATCGGCGGCTTCTTCGAGCCACTGGCCTTTGTGTTGGATCTGAAACGTGTAATACCTGGCTTTCACGTTTTCCTCAAAAGTAGCCTCCCACACGCCTTGCTCGCTTATTGTCATGTCTTTCGACATCACCGGCTCGCCGCCCAGGGCGGTTTCGTAGATGTGCACTTTGGCCGCTTCGGCTGCAGGCGACCACAGTTTGAAAACCGATTTGGCGGGGCTATAGGTGAGCCCCAGGTCTTTGCCTTCGTAAACGGGATATTGCTCGAAGCTGGTAAGTTCTGTCACAGGCGAAGTGGGTTTGCAGGAAAAAAGCATAGCCGTGAGGAAAAGTGGCGCAAGCAGGAATTTTTTCATAATCAAGCGTATTTGCGCCTAAAGATAATACGCCGGCGGGTATGGCCCTATGCTTATTGCTTAAAAATGAGCTGAACCACCTCGTCCTTTTTTTCTCGGCTGATGGGAATGCGGTGCGAGCCTATTTCCAACATATTGCCCAGCAGAGATTGTACTTTGTCGGAGGCTACGATATAGGATTTGTGCACTCTCACAAAAGCGTGGGCAGGTAGTGCCTCCTCCAGGTTTTTCAGGCTTTCCAGCGTCACGTATTTGCCATTGGTACACACAAAACGCACATATTCTTTCAAACCTTCGACAAACAAAATATCTGCCAACCGAAGTTTTACCAGTTTCCCATCCACCTTAATCACCAGCGTATCTCGTTCGTCTTCTACCTGCCGATCGCCGGCTGCTGATTGCCGACCGCCAACTGCCGACTGCCGAATATGTTCTTTCGCCTTATTGACGGCCTGAAGGAAGCGTTCAAACGAAAACGGCTTGAGCAAATAATCGACGGCGTTCAGGTCGAACGCCTGCACTGCATAGTCGGCATAAGCCGTAGTAAAAATCACTACCGGCGGGTGTTGCAGCGTTTTGAGCATATTCACCCCGCTAAGCGTGGGCATCTGGATGTCGAGAAAAAGCAGGTCGACCGGTGTTTGGTGCAAAATATCAAGTGCAGTCACTGCCGATTTGGCCTTGCCCACCACTTCCATATCGGGGAGGTGTTTGAGAAATTCCTCCAACAGGTTGAGGGCAAGGTATTCGTCGTCGACGAGCAGGGTACGGATGGGCGCGCGTTCATTCATGGTAGCTAAGACTTAACTTCACTTCAAAAGTAGTGTCGGTATTTGAAATAACCAATTCGTAACGGCCGGGATAAAGCAATTCAAGCCGCCGGCGGATATTTTCGAGCCCCACGCCACCCACTTCGTCTTTTTGCCTGTCGGCATCGTTTTTGGTATTGTGTGTTTTAAAAATAACAGACTTCGGGCTTATCTCCAGTTGGATGCGTACAAAAGCCCCCGGGTTGGTGTCAAAATCGCAGTGCTTGAAGCAATTTTCCACCATTGGGATCAAAATCATGGGCTCTACTTTGACTGTAATGTCTTCGCCTTTTACATCAAAAGTCACATCAAGTGGCGTTTCGCTGCGCAATTGGAAGAGATCGATGTACTGGCGGATGTGTTCGATCTCGCGGCCGAGGGCCACGGGCCTGCCCACTTCTTCATAGGTCACATAGCGCAACAGATTCGAGAGTTTGAGCACCATCTCCGCAGTTTTATCCGATTTGACTACCGCCAGCGAGTATATATTATTTAGGGTATTAAATAAAAAATGGGGGTTGATCTGGGCGCGCAGAGCTTGCAATTGGGCCTCCTGTTGGCGGCTAATGACAGCCAGGTTGCGCAGTTCTTCTTCATCGCGGTTGCGGATCACCTGATACAAAGTGCTGAGTATCCATACACCGACGTTGGTGGCAAGGGCGCCAAAACGCAGGAGTAAACGCTCGTTTATAGCAGGTAAGGCGCCGCTCATCAAAGCTATGTCAGGAAACGACAAATTAATGCGAATGCGAAAAAATGTGAGCAATAACACCATTACACCCGAATACAACGCAAAAAGCCAGTAACTCTTTTTGTCAAAATACCGGTTGACCAGCCAAATATTGACATAAAACAACAGTGCCATAGGCGCTACGTTTAGCAATCCCCGCAAAAAGCTTAATTGGAACGAATAAAACCGGCTAAAAACGAGCGTATGAATAATAAATGCCAGCAGCCATACGCCGATATGCATCCACAATTTGAGCTGTTTTCGATCGTTCATGTGTGAAGTATTGTTTAGTATTGTTTAGTATTGTTTAGTAGGGTTTAGTAGGGTTTAGTAGAGTGGAAACAAAACCCTGCTAAACTGCCGCAGGCACTAAACGCTACTATACAGTTTCTCAAATCCAATTCCAAAACTACTCAACAGCAAAGTAACTCCGCAATCCTTTCAACCAACGGCTGATTTTGTCCTGTGAACAATTCACACTGCTCGTTGAAAGCATTTGCAGTAGTCATTCCGGATGCCTTTTCTTTGCAGCATCATTTTAATTTATTTAAAAACAAAAACAACCACACCATGAAGTCCTTTTTTCAATTTTCAACTATGACACACAAAAGTGTACTTATGACCCTACTGGCCATAGCTTTGCTGATGGGCGCCTGCAAAAAAGAAGACAATACTCCCGAAGAGACGGTCAATGAAGAAGAAATCGCAGCTATCGTAGAAGGCGCTTTGATGGAAGACACCGAAGGCCTTGCCAAGGAAGCCTCTGAAGCCGTGTATATCGCCGACCAGTACACCACCAAAACGCTGGGGCCCTGCGGACAAATGTACGATTCTACGTTTGTACGCTCTTATACTTCGGCTACTATAACAGCCAGCTACAATGCCACGCTGAGTTGGATCGTCAATTGCAACAACCTGATGATCCCCCAATCAGTGGATTTTACAAGTACGGCCCAGGGCCAATGGGAAACGCCGCGTATGTCTTCTGACGACAACGCCAATAGCGCCTGGAACGTCGGCAACCTGACTACCGGCTCCACGTATACCCTCGACGGCAGCTATACCCGCAACGGCAGCCAAACATCGAAAGTGCGCAACCAAAATGTGTTTACTTCAACACTAGTGATCACTTCCGACGCCCTTAATGTAGACAAAACTACGCGCCACATCGTAAGCGGAACAGCTTCCTTTACACTTACCGGAAGCGGCACCGGTGGCAATAGCTTCTCTCACGAAGGTTCGCTGGAGTTCCTCGGCAATGGCGAGGTGGTCATTACTATCAACGGCCATTCGCATACGATTGACTTGTATTGATGTTGTTGTGGGTTGTGAGTTGTGAGTTGTCGGTTATTGAAAAAGATAAAGAACCCACAACCCACAACCCACAACCCATAACTCACAACAGAGCATTTCACCACCTTAACGCATGCCACCTTTTCGAACGCAGGTACCAGATCGTAAGTCCGAGCATGGCCAGCCAGTAAAATATTTCTGAAGCCCAGGCCCAAAGTACCCCGCCGCTCGAAAAATTGACCACGAAGTATATATAGATGAGATAACCGATGGCGCAGAAAAACTGGAGTTTGAGGCCGAACCAGGTAGCGCCGGCGCCGATGAGGCCGTTAAACATCACCGCGCCGATAGAGAAAGCCGAAAGGATAAGTACCAACAGGTAAAAGACCTGCTTGGCATCGTCAATCAACGAAACCTCGTCGGCGCCCAATAGAGGGTATAAAAAGAAGTGTGGAAAGAGCACAATGGGCAGCGTGATAAGCATGGTAGCCACCCAACTCAGCCAGGCGGTTTTGACCACTATTGGCACCACCGCCTGCCGCTTGCGATTTCCAATAAAGTTGCTGACCATCGTATTGATACCCGCCGAAAAACCCCAGGTGGGGATCGACAAAACCAGGTATACCATGCGCACCAGATTGGTAATAGCCAATTGCCGTTCGCCCAGATTTTCGACAATACCGAAAAAGATAAACCAACTGCCCATGCCCACAAAAGCCTGGGCTACTATCGGTAAAGACAGTTTGTAGAGCTGAAGAATCTTGTTAAGGTCAAATTTTGGCAAGGAAAAAATATGCCAGCTTTTCGCGCCTTTGTCAAAAAGCATATACAACGCAAAGGCCACAAAAGCCACTACCTCGGCAATAGTACTGGCCAGTCCGGCCCCGGCAATCCCCATTGCGGGAAATCCCCAATGACCGAAAATGAGCGCATAGTCCAGCGCGATATTTACACCGGCGAGGATAGCCGTATCAATCATGATAAAAGTAGTGCGCGCAGCACCGGTATACAAAGCGACGATACTCACCCCCGCATAGGCAAAAAACACACCCCACGACCTGTATTCGAGGAACTGAAGGCTTTTTTCAAAAATAATCGGCGAGTCGACTATCAATTGAAAAAAGTAGTAACAACCGTATTGCATAAAAAGAAACATCACCAGCGCCAGTGCCAATTCGAAATACAACGTAGTATAAAAGGTATGCCCCACTCCCGATGGGTTGCGCTCGCCGAGCCTGCGGGCAATGAGGATTTGCCCCCCTCTCGAAAATCCATACCCGATAGCCGCTACGATGAGGTAAAAAACCCCCACAAAGCCGATCGCGGCAAAATCGTTTTCACCCAAATGGTATAAAAATACGCTGTCAGTTAACGCAATGACATTCTGGGCTGCGCTACCCAGCATAATGGGCAGAGATATAGATATTATTTGGCCGTAGGAAGTTCTCAACTGCATATGCCAAAAGTAGAGATATTCTTTAACTGCTTAGTGAATTTTTTCAATGACTTTTGCACTTGCCCGAATGCCCCTTTTTGCGTTGCTTTGCAGCAAATTTATATTGCTTTGCGCAAATACATTCGTCTGCAAATCATAGCTCTTGTGGTGGGAATCGGCCTGATGGCGCTCAAATTCCTGGCCTGGTGGCTCACCAATTCCAACGCTATCCTGACTGATGCCCTCGAAAGTATTATCAACGTAGTGGCCGGTTCTTTTGCCCTGTATAGCCTGTATCTTGCCGCCAAACCCAAAGACGAGAACCACCCCTACGGCCACGGAAAGATTGAATTCCTCTCGGCAGGCTTCGAAGGGGCTATGATTTTTCTGGCCGGAATTACCATTCTCGGCAAGGCAGGTTACAATATTTTTAACCCGCAGGAATTACACCAAATCGACCTGGGCCTGCTCCTAACATTGATTACAGGAAGCATCAATTTTCTGATGGGCAAAGTATTGGAAAAGCAAGGCCGCAAAGCCAATTCGATGACGCTGATCGCCAGCGGCAAACACCTCCAATCCGATGCATATTCTTCTCTCGGCCTGCTCCTGGGACTTGCTGTGCTATATTTTACCGGACTTACACTGCTTGACAATCTCGTCGCCGGCATTTTCGGCCTGTTTATCCTGATTACCGGCTTTCGGCTTGTGCGCAATTCTGTAGCGGGCATTATGGACGAAGCCGATCACCTATTGGTGGATAATATTGTGCAAATGCTGGAGGAAAAACGCCCCGATAATTGGATCGATGTGCACAATTTCAGGGTGATTAAATACGGCGCTACGCTGCATATCGACTGCCACCTCACACTACCCTGGTATTACGACACCCGCCAAAGTCACTCGGAAGTTAAGGCTTTTGAAAACCTGGTCAAAGCGCACTGCAAATCTCCGGTAGAGCTATTTATCCACGTCGATCCCTGCGAACCGGTCTCCTGCCACCTCTGCCTCAAAAAGGACTGCCCACAGCGCCAACACCCCCACGAACAACGTATCACCTGGACGTATACGAATATTATGAGGGATTTGAATCACTCGGTAATTTGCTGATTTGCTGATTTGCTGATTTGCTAATTTGCTAATTTGCTAATTTGCTAATTTGCTAATTTGCTAATTTGCTAATAGCTAAATTGTTAATAATTAACACATTAACACATTAGCAAATCAGCAAATTAGCACATCAGCACATTAACTCATCACAACGGAATATTCCCATGCTTCTTACGGGGCCTGTGCGCCACCTTATTTTCCAGCATAGCGAATGCTTTAATTAATTTGCGGCGCGTATCGATGGGGTCGATTACCTCGTCGACAAAGCCGCGGGCGGCGGCGCGATAGGGATGCGCAAACATCTCCTGGTATTCTTTTTCTTTTTCGAGCAGCATCTGCTGGGGGTCTGCCGCCGAGGTGATCTCCTTGCGGAAAATGATCTCCGAAGCGCCTTTGGCGCCCATAACGGCGATTTCGGCGGTAGGCCAGGCAAAGTTCATGTCGGCGCCGATGTGCTTGGAGTTCATCACGTCGTAGGCGCCTCCGTAGGCTTTGCGGGTAATGACGGTAACCCGTGGCACGGTGGCTTCGCTGAAGGCATAGAGCAACTTGGCGCCATTGACGATGATGCCGTTCCATTCCTGGTCGGTGCCGGGCAAAAAACCGGGCACGTCTACTAATACCAGCAGCGGGATATTAAATGAATCGCAGAAGCGCACAAACCGGGCGCCCTTGATGGAGCTGTTTACGTCGAGTACGCCGGCCAGACTCATGGGCTGGTTGCCTACTATGCCTATACTGCACCCCCCAAGGTGGGCAAAACCTACTACGATGTTTTCGGCATAGTTTTCGTGGATTTCCATGAAGCTGTCTTCATCTACTATCCCGGCAATTACTTCGCGCATATCATAGGGCTGATTTGCGCTGGCCGGCACGATGTCGCGCAGTTGCGGACGGTATTCGTCGCCGGGGGTGAAAGGTATCTGCGGCGGTTTTTCTTCGCAATTTTGCGGCATGTAGGCCAACATGCGCTTGATTTTCTGAATGCAGTCGAAGTCGTTGGATGCCGTAAGGTGGGTAACGCCCGATTTGGTAGCGTGTGTCATGGCGCCGCCGAGTTCTTCGGAGGTGACCTCTTCGTTTGTCACGGTTTTTACCACGTTGGGGCCGGTGACAAACATGTAGGAGGTTTCTTCTACCATGATGATGAAATCGGTCATAGCAGGCGAGTATACCGCTCCGCCGGCACAGGGGCCCATGATGGCCGATATCTGCGGTACGACGCCGGAGGCGACTACGTTGCGATAGAAGATGTCGGCGTAACCGCCCAGGGAGCTTACACCTTCCTGGATGCGGGCGCCGCCCGAGTCGTTGAGGCCTATGACCGGCGCGCCGTTGCGCATGGCCATGTCCATTATTTTGCAAATTTTTTCGGCGTGGGTTTCTGAAAGCGAGCCGCCGAAGACCGTGAAGTCCTGCGCAAATACGTATACCAACCTTCCGCCGATCGTGCCGTAGCCGGTAATTACACCGTCGCCGAGTACGATTTGTTTTTCCATGCCGAAATCGCTGCACCGATGGGTGACCAGCATGCCGATTTCTTCAAAAGAACCTTCGTCCAACAAAAAATGAACGCGCTCGCGGGCGGAGAGTTTGCCTTTTTTATGCTGGGTTTCTATTCTTTCAAGCCCGCCGCCCAGGTAGGCTTCGTTCATTTTTTCGGTCAGCGATTGTAGCTTATCGTGCATCATAACTTTATGCTTTAGAAAGATGTGTCATTTTTTAAATACAAAACCCTTACCCACCGAAGCGTGAAAAAAGCCGAATAATAGCCGGTCGAGCCAAATGAGGCCGTCGGTGAGCAGGCAGAGCCAGGGTTCTTTCCGGGAAGGACGCAACACCATACTCCTGGCTGTTTGCGCCGATACGTTGGTGGCGTTGGCCTTGAAGATGCGTTGTATCCAGCCCGTCCAGTAGGCCTCTAACAGGGCGATCAGGTAACCGCTCAGTTTTTTTTCTTCGATGGTTTGAAGCTTGTGATGCGCCAGCCACGACCTGAATTCGACGGGGTCTATCAGGTATTCATGCCCGAAAGCATAGGCGCCCTGCGGTATTTTTTCTTTGTGTAAGAAGGACAGGATGCGGTTAACGGGGTCGTAGGTAAATGGGTAATCGAGCGAAGGAAAGGTAATGAGCGCCACGCCCCCCGGTTTTAATACGCGCTGGATTTCGGCTACCATCTGCGCCGGTTGCCCCACGTGTTCGATTACGTCTACGGAAATAATCAGGTCGAAGGTATTGTCGGGAAACGATAGTGCAAGCGCATTTTCTACGGAGTATTGCAGGTTGGCTACATCGCTGTTGAGTTGCCGGGCGTAGTTCACGTCGCCTTCATTGATATCGCAGGCCACCAGTTGATCGCAGTATCCGGCGATCATGGCGTCGTAGTCGCCTTCGCCGGTGCCCAGGTTCAATGCCTTTGCAGGTCTGGTGAGTTGCTCCAGTTGCTGCTTGATAAACAAGTAGCGATTGCGGTAAGTAGGAAATAACAGCTTGTAATTCATCTGCTTAGGCCTTATTTCAATTTAGAGGCTGCCTCAAAGAAACGCTGCGCGTTGGCTTCATCGCCCTGCTGCTGGTATATGTTGGCAGCCAGTTCGTAGGCGGCCTTAAACGAGGGTTCGGCGGTGATGGCCTTCTGCAGCGCCTGTAGCGCCTCCGACGGCTGATTGTTTTGCGTGTGTATATAGGCGATATAATAATGCGCCAGGTAAAAATCCTTGTCTGCTTTGATACCCCGCTCAAATGTGCTCATGGCGCCTGCTTTGTCGCCCAGGTTGAGCTGGGCCAATCCCAGGTAGTACAATGCGGAGGTATTTTCGGGCGATAACTTGAGGGCTTCGTTGGCCGGCGCGACGGCGGCGGCGGCATTGCCGGCGTTGATATAGGCGTTGGCAAGGCTCATCCAGGCGACTTCGTTGTCGGGGTAGCGACGGGTCTCTTCGCTCAAATCAGCGATGGCCTGTTCCCAGTTTTTGACTTTCAATGCTTCGTTGCCCTTGTAGGCCAGCTTGGCGGTGTCGCGCTCTATGGCCGCCAGCGGTACTCCGTTGGCGCTGATGGTATGTATGGTTTTCGAGGTGGGCCAACTGCCGGCCCGCAGATGCCTGCCTTTGATAAAACGGGAGACGAAGACGCCGTAATCCCAAGGCTCGGAGTACCGGCTGTCGAAACGCACGTAACGCACTTTTACTTTGCCGCGATATTCCTCCTTGAGCTGCTTGGCAAAGTTGTAGTAGAAGTTGGTGCCGATGACGACGGTGTCGGGGTTGTCGGCCGACAGGATGCCCTCTTTTTCCATCCAACTGATGGCGGGCCTGACGCTGAGCCCCCAGTAATCGGTTTCGTATTGCCCGAAAGCGCCTTTCATGCCGCCAGCCAGCGGATTGAAATAGACGTATGGCGCATAGGAGTTTTTTATTATAAAAAATGCCGGTTCCGCTATGCCGATGGCAAACAACCCCGCCAATGCCCATGTGGCGATTTTGTGGCGGCCCGCCAGGTCGAACAGCCGGTCCCAGAACAAGGCAGCTATCACCGCCAAGGGCCCGAAGATGAACATCAGGTGCCGCCAGCCGTCGTAAAGGGGGCTGTTTTTATAAATAATATAAATAGGAGGAAAAAAACAGGCGAATAAGATGAGCGAGGAGGTGATAAATCCAAGCTTGCGCCAGCGCGCGATGACGATAAAAACACCCGCTATCCAACCCAATAACAAGGGAATGGTCAGCGTGTTGAATATCCAGGTCGGGGCGTAATTTTTGGGTATGCCGCTGGAGGGGATGTTGTCGCCCTGGAACAGCACTTTGATGCTGACGTCGAATTTGGTAAACAAAGCCAGAGCCTCACGCGTGTGCGCAATCGGCGAGACGAGTGCAGATGGCCAGAACAAAATAGCCAGTAAAAATGCCGCCAAACTGCCACCGGCAAAGTACATGGCGTATTTGCCAACTATTTTCGTTTCTTTTACCAAGCCGCCCAGGCCGTGTTTCATTACAAAATTCAAACCCATAAACAAAGCCGCATAGGCCAACACCAGGATACCCCCGGCGCGCGTGCCGATGGTAAGGGCTGCACCCAGGATGAATCCCAGTCCGTCGCGCCAGCCGATATCTGGCAGCGTCTTCAGGCACCGGTACAAGTAATACACCGAGATCATGTAGCCGGCAGCAAAGGGAATATCTTTGGAGTTCATCATGGCGTGCCCTACGAGTGTGGGCGAAGCCAGCATTAATAACAAAGCTATCAGGGCCGCTCGATAACCCGCTATATCCCGCACCAATAAGGAGGCAAAAAGCAACAATAATCCCCCCAATCCGGCATTAAACAAGTGTCGCACGTGGTGATAGGCGCGTTCTTCAGGCTGAAACCCTAAGGCACGGTTGACAAGCCCGGTGGTGAGGTCGAAAACGCCGCCATAATATTTGGCGTATTTTTTATAACCCGAATCTGCGTCGGCTTCGTAAAAGACGGAGCGATCTTTGCCAAACGTGGTATAGTAGTTCACCAGTCGTTCGGCATAGTCCTCCTGGAATTTATCGTCTTCGTTGATACCGCTGTTAAAAGCTAGAACCCCCAGCACGAGAAACGAAAAGGCGACGGCGGCCAGCCACCATTGGCGGAGTCGCGGCGATTGCGTCGACGCATCGGGCGGAGGCGCATACAAGGGCCAGGTCATTCCCGGGGTCTTCTTTTTGGCCGCCGGCCGGGGTGGCGCAGCGGCAGGTTTTTGCGCCTGCCTGGATGGCTTTTGTGGTTGCCGTTTTGCCATGAGTTTTGTGGTGTGAACAGTGAAACTGTGAACAGTGAACAGTGAACTGCGCTTAGGGCTTCTTCCGGTTTTATTTTTTAGTGCAAATGCAATAGGTGCTCACGCCTATTGGGAAATGCAGGCTTTTCATGAGCCTGTTTTCAAGCGACAGCAATCCGAATAATAGTTTGTTAACCAGCAAATTGGGCCGTTTTAGATCTTCCTGCGGCGTCTGCTCGCTGATATTGAAAAACACTTTTTTTATTATTCTAAAAATAAAAATGGGGAAAAACAGGGTAAAATTCCAATAGCCCTGGTCTTGTACGGTAAATCCCGCAGCCTCCATTTTTTGAGCCAATTCGCCGCGTTCGTAACGGCGGTAGTGGTGGTTGACTACGTCGTGAGGGCTCCACAGCGACATAAAGGCGGGCACGAATACCACAAGTCTGCCGCCGGGTTTGAGCAAGGTGTACCAGTTCTGCAGTGCCTTGTTGTCGTCTTCGAGGTGCTCCAGGCAATCCGACGACACGATGCAGTCAAATGACTCCTTGTCGAAGGTAATGCTGGCAGCATCCATCACGTGGGCGTGTTTGAGTCCCCGCTCTACGCAAGTACCTATGGCGCTTTCGCTGATATCTACGCCGTAGACGCTATCGGGGTCGGCGCCGCGCGATATCAACTCGCTGAGCAGCATACCCGTCGAGCAGCCGATATCGAGGTATTTCGCCTCCGGCGATACCTGCACGTAGTCCAATACTTTCCGCCTCCTAGCTCTGAACCACCAGTGTATGTCTTCCAGTTGGTGGTATTTTACCTCGTAAATCGTATCCATATATCTCTGATACCCTGTTTTTTTTAATCGCAAGACCTTGCCCGGTGTTTGTGTTACTTTTTTCATCGCCAAAAAAGTAACCAAAAACGTTTTTTGCCGGCGCTTTTTGAGCCGCTGGCTCAAGCCAGCCCAGAAATTTAATTGCTCCGCTAAATTTGCCGGCCCACCCGCGCCTGGATATTTGACGTTGACCTGCATTTATTCGTAAAACCCAGATCTCTCCCTCACTCCCTCTCCTCAATCCGGCTCAAACTTACGAATACCGTGCTATATTTGCTGACAAGGATTTACTTTTTAGTGTAAAACTTGTCATATCATGAACGGAGGAGATCTCATCGCATCCGTGCTGGCTTCCCAACAAACGCCGTTTTTGTTCACTCTTTGCGGCGGACATATCTCGCCTATCCTGGTAGCAGCCAAGGCGCTGGGCATCCGCGTAATCGATACCCGGCATGAAGCTACTGCTGTTTTTGCCGCCGATGCGGTAGCCCGCCTCACTGGCCGGCCCGGCGTTGCCGCCGTGACGGCAGGCCCCGGCGTGACCAACAGCATTACCGCCCTCAAAAACGCCCAGATGGCGCAGTCGCCACTCATTCTCATCGGAGGCGCAGCGCCTACCGCACTTCAAGGCCGGGGCGCCCTGCAGGATATCGAGCAGCTCAAACTGGTCGGTACTTTGGTGAAATGGGCCATTCGGGTGAAAAAAGTAGCCGAGCTGATCCCCGCTATGGAAAAAGCCTTCCGCATTTGCCAGGAAGGCACACCGGGCCCTGTTTTCGTAGAATGCCCGGTGGACCTGCTGTACGACGAAGCGACCGTCAAGCAGTGGTACGGCATGGATCGCGGCGGAAAGTCGCTGACCGACAAGCTGCTGAAGGCCTACCTCAAATGGCACGTCAACCGGATGTTCAACCACGCCTGGGACCGCCAGGCCGGCCCGGAAATAAGGATTAGCCCTACGGCGCCCTCCGATTCTTCGATATCAAAGGTAGTCCGCGCCCTGGAGAAAGCCCAGCGGCCGGTACTGATAGCCGGCAGCCAGGCGACCCTGCAGGCAGCCGAAGCGCCCGCGGTGGCCGAAGCCATCCAGCGATTGGGCATCCCCACCTACCTCTCTGGTATGGCCCGGGGATTGCTGGGGCGCGACAGCGACTGCCAGTACCGCCACAAACGCCGCGAAGCCCTGCGCGAAGCCGACCTGGTGCTACTCGCCGGCGTGCCCTGCGACTTCCGCCTCGACTACGGCAACCATATCCGCCGCAGCGCTACCTACGTCTCCGTCAATATCGACCGCCACGACCTCTACCACAACCGCCGCCCGCAAGTGGCCGTACAGGCCGATCCCGGGCTCTTCCTGCGCCGGCTGGCCGATGCCGTGACCGGCAAAGTATCGAAGCCCGAATGGGAACAAAAACTACAATCCAACGAAAAAAACCGCCAGGCGGAAATAGATGAAAAGAAGCAAGAAGTAGGCGACCACATCAACCCGTTGCAACTGCTTAGCGAAATTGACGGCTTAATCGGCCCTGACGACCTCATCGTAGCCGACGGCGGCGATTTCGTGGGTACCGCTTCGTATATCCTTCGTCCGCCGGGACCGCTCAGTTGGCTCGACCCCGGCGCCTTCGGCACCCTGGGCGTCGGCGCGGGGTTTGCACTCGGCGCCAAACTGGTTTATCCTGAGAAATCGGTGTGGCTCATCCTCGGCGACGGCGCGGCGGGGTATTCCATGACGGAATTCGACACCTTCGCCCGGCACGGGTTGCCGGTGATCGCCGTGGTAGGCAACGACGGCGCCTGGTCGCAAATCGCCCGCGAGCAAGTGGATATGCTTGGCGACGATGTGGGCACGGTGCTCGGGCATACGGCCTACGACCGCGTAGCCGCCGGCTTCGGCAGCGCCGGCTTTTTGCTGGACAATCCCGATAAGATGACAGCTACGCTACAGTCCGCACAAGAAGCCGCCGCTAATGGCCAGGCGGTGCTAATCAACGCAATCTTGAATAAGTCGGATTTCCGGAAGGGGTCGATTTCGATGTGAGTTTTTTTTTCACCACAGAGTTAAACGGAGTTTCACAGAGTTTCACAGAGTCCAGATAATGCTCTGTGTCACTCCGTTTTACTCCGTTTAACTCTGTGGTGAAACTTCAAAATACACCCGGAGCCCTCGAAGCGGCTATCCTGCGCGCCCTACCGGCGCCGGGTTAGCGCACGGAAAAGCACCAATAGGCCCCGTTGTCGTTGCCAACGAAGTGGTTCTCTACTTCCAGGATTTTGTTCCCCCGCAGAAACGCGTTCATCTCCTGCAAGGCGCCCCCGCTGTCGCCAATGGGGATGGTAAAGAGTTTGATTTGCATAAAAAATCGATTTTCAAAAAAAATTTCGACCGCCAGAGGCGGTATGGTAATAACGCTCGTGGCTTCAAAAAAACTCGCAGGAGTCGTCGTCCCTCCTCCTCCTTTGCTCGTTTTTTCTCAGCCACGCGCTTTGCTCATAAGTAAAGCCGGAGTGGACTGCCAACTGACTACGGGACGAACACAAGGCGGAAGCCAATAGCGAAGTTGCGGTAGTCGGGGTAGCCCCCGTTGCGGTCCGCCACCCGGCAGTACTCCGGGTAGTCGTACCAACTCCCGCCGCGGACAACGCGGTTCGTACCATCCTCGTCCGGCCCTATCGGATTATCTGTTTTTTCAGCATCATAATCGTCATACCAGTCCCGGCACCACTCCCAAACGTTTCCACTCATATCATATAAGCCCAGTTCGTTTGCCTTTTTTTGCCCAACCGGATGGGTACGGCTGTTGGAATTGTCGGAATACCACCCTGTTTCATCCAGCGTACCGCTTCCGCTATACTCATGACCCTGCGTTTTATTGCCGCCCCGGGCCGCAAACTCCCACTCGGCCTCTGTGGGGAGGCGGTAGCCATTGGTATTGGGCAATATTTCCACGTCATAAACCGTAGCCCAAGTACCCTCTTGAGGGATGCTCAATTTATAGACCTTTTGCTTGCCGTGACGTTCGCTCAGCCAGTTGAGGTAAAAGGCGGCATCTATCCAATTGACATTTACCGCTGGATTGTCCCCGGCGTATTCCCAGGAAGGCGGCTCAATGTGGTAGTTTTCGGCCTGGGCAAAAAGGTTGTACTGCCAGTAAGTGATTTCGGTGTGGCCCATGCGAAAAGTATTCACCCGCACCCGTGCGGAATCCTCGCGCAGGAAAGACCCGCCCTCCACCAGAATGGTTTTGGGGTAATAGCGCGTTTGGAGGGAATCCATGTAATCGGCAGGTATTATTTCCGCGAGATAAGTGCGCAGTTTGGCCTGTATATTGGGCGCATTCGCCTTAAAATCAAGGGGTTTCAAGAGATTCAAAAAGGCAATGGCGGCGGCAGCGGAGTCGGTTTCTGTGTAAAACCAGGCCATTTCCCAAATTCGTTTTTCAACCTCCCCTCGCCGGGCTTTCAGGTTGATGGCCGTCCGGCATTTGGGATAGGTCAGGTCGTACTCCAGACGATAGATGTTTCGATCAATATCGGGCAATACGATGCTCATGGCTTGATCCGCTGTGATCTCTAATTTGCGCAAGGCATCGGCGGTGTTTTCATTAGCTCTTAGCGTTTCAAGCACTCTATCGTTCGCAATTTGACGCTGTTGCTGGGCCACGGCCGCACTGTCCAAGGCCGCCTGCTCTGATTCTCTGGCTTTATCTTCGGCTAATAATGCGGCCCGCTCTGATGTTTTAGCATCGGCTTCGGCTCGTTCGGCATTTTGAGTCGCTCGTTTCGCCAGGTTGTATTGCCAACTTGCCACGCCTAAACCGGCCAGAGCCAGTAAAGCCACAAAAAGCGCTATGCGCGTGCGCTGCCGGGAGCGTTTTTGGGCTTGCTCTGCGGAAGTACGCAGTTGGCGTTCTTGTTCCGCCTGTCGCTGCGCTTCTTCCAATTTCTCCTCATTTTCCCGCTGTATTCGCCGGTTCTCCTCCTCCCAGTGCGCCCGGCTGCGTTCCAGCCATACCTGCTCTTCCCCGCTCAGTTCGAGTTTAGGCAGGTACGGCTCCATGAACAGCAACTGTTTCTCCGAAAACACCTCGCGCCGGTCCGCGTCGAGCAGCATCTGGGTGCGGATCATTTGGTCGGCTTTTTGCAGGGCGATGTCTTCGGCGTCCTGGTAGGTGGCGATCTGGCGGGCGAGGGAGTCGTGGGCCACTTCGTAGCGCTGTTCTTTTTCGTCGAAGCGCAGGATGCGGCTGTTCTGGAAGGCTTGCAGGCTGCGGGCGATGAAAGGGGTGTCGAGTTCAGGCAGGCGCGCGTGCAGTTGGTCGGCCGAAAGCGGCTCTTTAGTGCCGTCGAGGGTGACGAAGGGGGACAGTAGTTTTTTTATCGTGTCGGGCGGTACGCCGAGGGTGCGGGCGTTTTCCTGCACCTGGTCGTCGAGGAAGTTGCGCAGTACGTCGCCGATGTCGCCCATTTCTTGGAGTTCGCTTACGGTGATCGTGGCGGCGGACTGCCGGCTGCGGTCGCTGGTGATCTGGAGGTAGAGTTTGTCGAGAAATACCTGCAGGTAGGGCAACTCGATGCTGAGCACGTTTTCGCGCTCTTTGAGTTTTTCGAAGATACCCTCGCCGATAGCGGCCTCCGCGCCTTGTTGCAGGTGCACGTTGCTGTACGGCAGCCGACTGATACCCTGCACCACGGTTTGCACTTTTTCGAGGTTCATGGGCTCGATGCGCAGTTTTTTGCGCAGCAACTCGGGCACCTTTCGCTCGAATTCGTACAGGTAGCCGAGATATTCCTCGCGGATGCTGATAAGCACCTTTACAGGCTGTTCGATGCGCAGGATTTCCCGCACGGTGTCTACAATGCGGTTTTGCTCGGCTTTTGTGCCGAGGATGTACAATTCTTCAAACTGGTCGAAAATGAGAAAAACGGGCTTAAAATGCCGCAGATAGAGGTTTTTCAGCCGCCGGGCCGCAGGCGATTCTGTCGCCTGGGCGGGCGTTTCGCCGCTGTCAGTGAGCCAGTCGAGGTCGTCGGAGGCCGGGGTTTCGGGGTCGTCGTAGGCGGCGAGCGCTTTTTCGAGCGATTCGTTGAGGTTATCGCCCCGGCGGATGCTGAGGGCTAACCATTCGTAGGTCTGGAATTTGGAGGCTAAGCCGCACTGGATCAGGCTGGTTTTGCCGGTGCCCGAGGCGCCGTACACGAGGATGAGGTCGGTCTGGAATACCATCTGGTAGAGGGCTTCCACTTCTTCGTCGCGGCCGAAAAAGATATCGCGGTCTTCGCGGGCGTAGGCGTCGAGGAATTTAAACGGGTATTTCGTTTGTTGTGCCATGGTGCGGGGGTTCAGAGGTTGTCGAAGAAGTCGTTTTGATGGCCGGACAGGGCGCGGCGGGCTTCGTGGAAGCCGTCCACCACGCAGTCGAGGTTGAGGGCTTTGAGCAGGTCGGGGTTCATCATCAGTTCGTCGAGGCGGGTTTGGGGCGTCTGTACGCCTTGTTTTTCGATGCGCACGATGCTGTTGTCGCCGAGAAAGCGGTATTCGAGCGCGCCGGCGTCGCCCAGGTCGCGGGCGCTGTAGAAGCAGATTTTGGCCCCCTGCTCGAAGGTGAGGGCGTTGTAGTCGACGACGAAGGGGAAGAGGTTGATGCCGTTTTGGTAGTCCTCGCCCCGAAACAGCAGCACGGCGGGGGTTTGTTCGCCGAGGGTGACCCAGCGGCCTTTTTCGGCGTCTTCGCTGTATTTTACGTCGATGCCGAGCGCCACGTAGCGGTGCAAGTATTCGGGTTGGCCGTTGCGGAGCTGGCGGTAGGAGATTTTTTTGAGCGACACCATGCGGTATTGGGTCAGGAAGGCAAAATGCCGCATGATGTCGGCCAATTGGGTTTCGGAATCCGCCGCGTCGGTCGCCTGCACGGCCCGTTCGAGCTGGGCGCAGGCGCTTTGCAGCGGGCTGTCTTCGGCCAGTTGCGGCAGCAGGCGCTCCAGGGCATCCCCGAAGGGGAAGTCTAATTGATGGCGCCGGAACAGGGCGCAGAGTGTTTGCAGAAGGCGGAACTGCGCGTCGAGGCCCTGTTCGAGGTGCGACTCGAAGAAAGCGCCGAGGGTTTGTTGTTCGGCGGGTTCGGGCGTGAGCGGGGCGGTTTTGACCGCGTCCCACCACACCGACAGCAGGGTATAGTTCAGCAGGTCGAAGGCGCGCCGGGCGATGTCGAGGCATTTATCCACGTAGTGGCGCTCTTGTTGGGCGTGGGCCATCTGTTCGTCGTCGCCGATATTGACGAGTTTGCGCAGTTGTTTGCCGATTTCGCCCACGAAGTTCTGAAAGACGAACTGCTGTACTTTGCGCCGGTTTTCCGGGTGTTCGAGCCAGGAAAAGCCCTCGCAGAGTTTTTCCGCCTTCTCGTTGTAAGGGCGCATGGCTTCTACAAGGGCGCGGATGAGCGTTCTATTGTACTTTCGCGCGGGCGGGGCGGCGGCGGGAGTGGGCGCCTGTACGACCGTGATATCGCCGATGTGTACGTTGCCGCCTGCAGAAATCTTGCCGCTCACCACGTTTTTGCTGTTGACAATCGAAATCGCCTGTTCGATTTCTTTTTGCAACGCCGGCTCGGCGCCCCGGTTTTCGATCTCGCGCAGCAGGTCGAGCAGCCCGCCGCGGATCTGGTTTTGGGTCAGGTTAGCCTCCTCGCGGCTCACCAGTCCGAGCCGGATTTGCCGGCGGATGTCGCTGAAACGAGCGGTTTGCAGGATGGCCTCATCGAGTTGGGGCGAGTTATCCAGCAACAGACGGAGTTGAGTCAGGGCAGTTTCCATCTCATCGCGGGCGATGAGATCGCGCATTTGGTCAAAAAATTGGGTTGCAGCCATAAACTGTTGGGTTTTTCGACTGAAAAATAGCAAGAAAAAGGAATAGCTCTTATTTATTATCTTTGCTCCTATGAAAAAACTTCCCATCGGTTTGCAAGACTTTCCCGCCCTCATCGGCGACGGATATCTGTATGTGGATAAAACGGAGCAAATTTACCAATTGATGCAGTGGGGTAAATACCTGTTCCTTTCCCGCCCGCGCCGATTCGGCAAGTCATTGCTCATCAGCACATTGCACGAAATATTCAGGGGCAATAAGGCGCTTTTCAAAGGCTTGTGGATTGAAGACAAAATTGACTGGGCGCCCTACCCCGTCATCCGGGTGGATTTTAACGCGATAGACTACCGTGTACAGCCGCTGGAATATGCCCTGTCGAGGCAAATGGATGATATCGCGGCGCAATACGGCCTGGAAATTCCAGGGGAGTGGACCTCCAAAGACAAATTCAGCCACCTGCTGGAGACGCTCGGCAGCAGCGACAAAAAAGCCGTGGTACTCATTGACGAATACGACAAAGCCATCACCGACTTCCTGGGCGAAGACGAAGAACGCATCCGGGAAAACGTGCGTACGCTCAAAAACTTCTACGGCACGCTCAAATCGCTCGACACCTACATCCACTTCGCCTTGATTACCGGCGTATCCAAATACGGGAAAGTGTCTATCTTTTCCGACCTCAACAACTTGCAGGACATCTCCACGCTGGACGATTTCGCCGTATTGTGCGGCTATACCCAGCCGGAACTGGAATACTATTTTGCCCCCTGGGTGGAAAAAACAACCAAACGGCTAGGTGTGGAAAAAGAACCCTTGCTCGACCGCATCCGCACTTACTACAACGGCTACTCCTGGGACGGCCAACACCGCGTGTACAATCCTTTTTCGATTCTCAATTTCTTCGCCTCGGGCGGCGATTTTCGAAACTACTGGTTTGCTACCGGCACCCCCTCTTTTCTGATGGAATTATTGCGCAAACAGGCCATTCCAGCCTATCAACTGGACGTTTTTTACGCCTCCGATTTCACCCTCGAAAGCGCCGACGTGCACAACATCGGTTTTCCCGCGCTTATGTTCCAGACCGGCTACTTTACCATCCGCGCCGTGAAACGCGGTTTGGAAAGCCCCACCTACACCCTGGCCTTCCCCAACGAGGAGGTGCGTTTGACCTTCCTGCAGTATATCCTTGCCGCCTACCTCGATCGCCCCGTCGACGTCACCGACGTGACGCTCACCCAGCGTATGCGCCGCTTCCTGGCCGAGGGCGACCTGCCCAACTTTTTCGCCCTGCTTTCGTCCATCTTCGCCTCCGTGCCCTACCAGATCACCCGCACCGAGGAGTCCTATTTTCACTCGGTTGCGCACGTCGTACTGGCGCTCACGGGCCACGTCGTCCACTCCGAAATCCCCACCAACCAGGGCCGCATGGATGCCGTGCTTGACGCGGGCGAACGGCTATACATCTTCGAGTTCAAGTTGCGCGAAAGCGCCGACGCCGCCCTGGCCCAGATTCATGAACGCGGCTACCCGGAGCGCTTCCGCACCGCCGGCAAGCAGCTTACGCTGGTAGGCGTGGCCTTCGATGTAGAGGCGAAGAACGTGCGGGAGTGGAAGGCGGAGGAGGGGTGAGGGCATCTATTTAAACTACTTCATGGCCGCACAAGCACCACTTTTCTAAAAATCACCCCCTTCCCCATTTGTGCTACCAAAAAATAAATCCCATCGGCTAATCCTTCCGCAGAAAAACGCCACAAGCCCTCCGAAACGGGTTCAAAACTACCGCCCACTACCCTACCCCACAAATCCACCAGCTGCAGCATGCCGGCAGCCGGCCACTTAACCCATAATTCATTCGAAAACGGATTGGGAAATACAAATATATTTAATTGATTATCAGTTAATTCGTCGAAATCCGTAATCGGCATATTCGGCCCGCCGGGCGTTGGACTCACCGCCTGCACCGCCCCGAATCCGTCGGGCAAACGGCCCACCGCGCTATTAGAGGATTGCGGTCCAAAGGCAAAGCCGTCGATCAAGGCGTAATTATTCGCCGCATGGTCAAAAATACCGATAAACTCCCCGGCTGCATCGAGCTTAAAATCGGTATGCAGGGGGCCTTGGCCTGCATCGTCGTCGGCCCAGACCAGCAGGTGCTCCTGGGCTTGTATCCAGATATCGGGGAAAGCCCATTTATCGGGGTTTGTGGGGTTATCGGAGAGGTAGCGCCCGCCGAGGTAGACCGGCACATCGGAATAATTGTAGAGCTCCACCCAGTCGTCGTATTCGCCGAAATTATCGGCGATCGTCGAAGAGTTGGCGGCCATCACCTCATTGATCGCCACGGGTATCGCCGCGCCCGCAATGTCGACTCGCTGATAACCGCAGACCGGTTTCCGGCTTTGTTGGCCTACATTATCCGTAGCGTTGATGTAGTAATCGATAAAACCCGCGGCATTCAACGCCGGCAATTCAACGCCGTAGCGCCCATCACCGGCTGCGCCGTCGAGGTGCTGTCCGTCGTCGTACATCGGTACGCAGATATCCGTGCCGGCGCCGTTGAGTCGGTAACACCACATCACCTGGGTCACAGCGGTATTATCTACTACTTGAGCGCTGAGGGCAATATCCTGGTATGCAGAGGGATAATTATCCGTCACCCAGGTAATAATAGGCGACACATCCGTATTCTCCAACTGGCTCTGGGCAGTGTTGTGCCGGGTGGTGATGTAACCCTGCAATCCGTAATCGGTATGAAAAAAAGGCAGTTCGTCCACAAAAGCCGTCTCAAAATCGGCATAGGTAAAGCCGTAGTCGAGCGGGCGGTAAGGATCGGCCTGAGCGTAGGGGGCAATGCGCTGTTTGAGGTCTTCCAGATAAGGAAAAAGGGCTTCCTCATTAAAAACATTATCCAAAAAAAGCTGCAGATAATACGTAAACCGCTCGCGATATTCCGGTACTTGCAGCACCCGTTTAAACAGCGGACGGGGTTCATTCGGATGCGCCCAGTTATACACATTTCGCGTACCCCAGTTCTGCCCCAGCCAATCGATGCCCAGCGTATTATCGAGGTCGCAGGGGATAAACTCGAACAGTCCGGTGGCCTGGTTGTGGTACAGGTAAAAATTATTTTTATTATAAAACGGCCCGTCCCAGTTGCCCGCCAGCACATCAAAAGCCATAGCAGGCAGCAGCGTCTCCACATTCATCAACTGCTCCAGCGCGCAGGGCAGAAAAGAAATCGGGGTATTATTCAGCACATCAATAAATTGGGCCAGATCGGTATAATCGTCCATCTCCTCATTCGTACGGAGATCGTATGCCCGGCGTCCGCCCGATTCAAACTTATACAAATTGGGGTTATTGCCCAGGTAGGCCAGGTCGGCTGGCCAGAGGCATTTATAGAGATTCCCATTTTTATTGCCAAATCGCGTCTCCACAAACTCCTCGTCGATATGCTCCACATTCACATACAGTCCGCGGTATTCGCCGTTGATATACAGCCGCGCGTGGTTG
>Ga0058869_1523373_pt1 | contig 28497 bp, 1 predicted proteins | sample TNRReaAaerobiRNA_FD_61086 | JGI IMG/M metagenome (GOLD analysis project Ga0058869, IMG submission 61086) | Wastewater treatment Type I Accumulibacter community from EBPR Bioreactor in Madison, WI, USA - TNR Reactor, Time I- 292min-Aaerobic_... | ecosystem: Engineered > Bioreactor > EBPR >...
CCGTTGTTGGTCACGACCACGCCGTTGAAGGTCGTCGTGCCGGTGGAGTTGATGGTGATGGCGGCGCCGGTGCCGTCGCCGATCGCGTTGTCGGAGCCGACGTCGCCGTTGAACACCGAGGCGCCGTTGACGTTGAGGGTCAGGTCCTGAGCGCCGTTGGTCTCGGCGTTGACCGTCAGGCTGCCGTCGACGTCGATGGTCACATCACCCGAGGACAGGGTGAGCTGGTCGTTGTCGTCGGAGCCGAAGGTCACGTCGTTGGTGGCGCCGTTGGCGGTGAAGGTCATGCCGTCGAGGGTGACCGAGCCGTTGAAGATCGAGTCGGTGTTGCCCGCGGCGGTGGTCACGTCGCCCTGGAAGGTCACCAGGCCCGCCGTGCCGGCCTGCAGGAAGCCGGAGTTGGTGGTCACGGTGCTCTGGAAGGTCGTCGTGCCGAGGCTGTTGATGGTGATGGCGGCGCCGGTGCCGTCGCCGATGTTGGTCACCGTGCCCACGAAGTTGGACGGGCCGGTGACATTGAGGACCAGGTCGAACGGACCGGTCACGGTGTTGGCGGCGGTGAGGCTGCCGTCGGCCGTGAGGGTCACGCCGGTCTGGAGTACGACCGCGTCGTTGAAGGTCTGGTCGCCATCGGTGGTGATGGCGGAGGTGTTGATGTTGGTCGTGCCGCCGGCGTTGGTGGTCAGGTTGTTGATCGGGACGATGCCGCCGATGACGTTGTTGATCTGCGTGATACCCGTCGTGTTCAGCGTCAGACTGCCCGCGGTGGCGGGGGCTTGGCCGTTGATGATGCCATTGAGCGTGATGGTGGCGTTGCCGGTGGAAAGGGTCAGGTCGCTGGAGAGGGTCGTCGCCGAGTTAAGGGTGACGATGGCATTGGCCGCCGACGTATCGACGAGCACCGCCGACGTCGAGGTCAAGAGGGTATCGGTGCCAGCGTTGCCGAAGGTGACGGGCACTGCCGAGGTGAAGGTCAGGCCATCGAGGACAACATTGGCGTTGAAGGTCGTGCCGGTGTTACCACCCGTGGTGGTGACATCCTGACGGAAGGTGGCCAGGCCCGCCGCGTCGTTCTGGAAGAGGCCGGAGTTCGTACGAACCGTGCCCTGGAACTCGGTCGTGCCGGTGGAGTTGATGGTGATGGCCGCGCCGGTGCCGTCGCCGATGGCGGTGGTGCCCAGAGCGCCGCCGACGTTGCCCATGAACACCGTCGAGCCGGAGAAGGCCAGGGTCAGGTCGGTGAGGACCGAACCGCTGGTGACGGTGTTCTGGAAGATGGCGTTGGAACCGAAGAGGCCGGTGAGGGTGACGCCAGCGCCGGGGCCGGCATCGAGTTCGACGGCGTCGCCGTAGTTCTGCGTGGCGGGCAGGCCGACCACACCGCTGGTGGTGATATTGGCGGAGATGCGAGTGGTGCCGCCCGCGTCGGTCGAGAGGCCACGGATCGGGGTGACGCCGCCGATGACGCCGTTGATGTCCGTCACCTGGTTGGTGAAGAAGCGGACGTCGCTGGTGCCGGCGACGGTGTCGTTGATGGTGCCGTTGTAAACGATGTTGACGTCGCTCGTGGTGATCGTCAGGTCGGAGCCGAGGGCGCCGCTGAGCGTGGTGGCGGAGTTGACGGTGACGACGCCGTTGATGCCGGAAGCGGCCACGGTGTCGATCACGGTGTCGCCGGAGACCGTGAAGGTGTCGGCGCCGGCGTTGCCGATGGTGACATCGCCGACCGAGAGGAAGTCGATGCCGTTGTTGACGGCGACGTTCGCGTTGAGGGTGGTGGCCGTCTGGAAGCCCTGGATCGAGACATCATCGTTGAAGGTCAGGAGCCCGGCCGCATTGTTCTGATCAATACCGTTGCTGGTCACCACGATGCCGTTGAAGGTCGTGGGGCCGGTGGAGTTGATGGTGATGGCCGCGCCAACGCCGTCGCCGATCGCGTTGTCCGCACCGACGTCGCCATTGAACACGGTCGCGCCGGTGACGTTAAGGGTCAGATCCTGAGCGCCGTTGGTCTCGGCGTTGACCGTCAGGGCGCCGCCGACGGTAAGGGTGACCGCGCTGCCCGAGAGGGTGAGTTGGTCGTTGTCGTCGGAGCCGAAGATCACGTCGTTGGTCGCGCCGTTGGCGGCGAAGGTCAGGCCGTCCAGAGTGACCGAGCCGTTGAAGGTCGAGTCAGTGTCGCCGGCGGCGGTGGTGACGTTGTCACGGAAGGTGATGAGGCCAGCCGTGCCCGCCTGGACGATACCGGAGTTGGTACCGACGGTGCTCTGGAAGGTCGTCGCACCCGTCGAGTTGACGGTGATGGCAGCACCCGCGCCATCGCCAATGTTGGAGACCGCGCCCACGAAGTTGGACGGGCCGGTGACGTTGAGGACCAGGTCGAACGGACCGGTAACCGTGTTGCCAGCCGTCAGGCTGCCGTCGGCGGTGAGGGTCACGCCGGTCTGGAGGACAACCGCGTCGTTGAAGGTCTGGTCGCCATCGGTGGTGATAGCGGAGGTGTTGATGTTGGTCGTGCCGCCGACGTTGGTGGTCAGGTTGTTGATCGGCACGATGCCGCCGATCACGTTGTTGATCTGCGTGATGCCCGTCGTGTTCAGCGTCAGGCTGCCCGCAGTGGCGGGGGCTTGGCCGTTGACGGTGCCGTTGAGGGTGATGGCGCCGGAACCAGCGGAGATCGTGAGGTCGGAGGACAGGCTGGTTGCGGAGTTGACCGTAACCAGAGCGTTCGTGGCGGAGGTATCAACCACCACCGCGGAGGAGGAGGTGACGAGGGTGTCCGTGCCGGCGTTGCCGAAGGTCGTGCCGACGGCCGACGTGAAGGTCAGGCCATCAAGGACGACGTTGCCGTCAAAGGTGTTGGCCGTGTTGCCCGCACCCACGGTGACGTTCTGACGGAAGGTGACGAGGCCGGCCAAGTCGTCCTGATCGATGCCGGAGTTCGTCCGGACCGTGCCTTGGAACTCGGTCGTGCCGATCGAGTTGATGATGATGGCGGCGCCCAAGCCGTCGCCGAGGGCGAAGGCCGCGCCGACGTTGCCCATGAACACCGTGGAGCCGGTGAAGTTGAGGGTCAGATCCGTGAAGATCAGGCCGTCGTTGTTACCGCTATCCACTGTGGACTGGAAGGTTGCGTTCGAGCCGTTGAGGCCCGTGAGGACCACCCCACCGAACGAGGCCAGACCGACGGCGTCGCCGTAGACCTGGTTGCCGGTGTTGGTGGTGATGTTGGCAGAGATGACGGTGTTGCCGCCGGCGTTGGTCGTCACGCTGCGGATCGGAGTGACACCGCCGATGACGCCGTTAATCACGGTCTCGGCGATCGAGTTGAGGACCAAGTTGGACTGGCCGGTGAACTGATCGTTGATGGTGCCGTTGAGGATGATGTCCGCGTTATCGGCGTTGAGGATCAGGTCGCTGCCGACGGCGGTCTGGAGCGTAGTGGCGGAGTTGATCGCGATGACGCCATTGGCGCCGTTGGCGCCCGTGGTGTCGATCACGGTGTCCCCGTTGACCGTGAACGTATCAGCGCCGGCGTTGCCGATGGTGACATCGCCGAAGGAGACGAAGTTGATGCCGCCGGTGAAGGCGACGTTGCCATTGAGCGTGGTGCCCGTGGTGAAGCCGAGGATCGAGACGTCATCCGTGAAGGTGACGAGGCCCGCGGCGTTGTCCTGGACCAGGCCGTTGGCCGCAACCACGGTGCCGCCGAAGGTGGTGGCGCCGGTGGAGTTGATCGTGATCGCAGCGCCGACGCCGTCACCGATGGCGGTGTCAGAGCCGACGTCGCCGTTGAACGCGGTCGCGCCGGTGACGTTCAGGACGAGATCCTGAGCGCCATTGGTTTCGGCATTGACGGTCAACCCGCCGCCGATGGTAAGGGTCACGGCGGAGCCGGAGAGAACAAGCTGATCGTTGTCATCCGAGCCGAAGGTGACATCGTTCCCGACGCCATTGGCCGCGAAGGTCATGCCGTCGAGAGTGACGGAGCCAGCGAAGGTGCTGTCGGTGTTGCCGGCCGCTGTGGTAACGTCGCCGCGGAACGTGATCATGCCAGCGGCAGCGCCTTGGACGATGCCCGAGGCCGTGGTGACGGTGTTCTGGAAGGTCGTCGAGCCGAGGCCATTGATGGTGAGGGCAGCACCCGTGCCATCGCCGATGGCGTTGGTCGCGCCAACGGCGCCGGTGAAGGTGGAGGAGCCCGTCACGTTGAGGGTCAGATCCGTGGGCGTCGCCGCGTCAGAGTTGGTCGTACCGGTGACGCTGAGGTTGCCGCCGGCGTTGAGGGTCAAGCCCGTGGCGGAGGCGATGACGAGGTTGTCGTTGTACGTCTGCGAGCCTAGGGTCGTGACCGCGGTGGTGTTGATCTCGGTCCGGGTGATGCCGTTGGTCGCGAGGTTGGCCAGGGCCTGCGTGCCGCCGACGACGCCATTGAACTCGGTGATGCCGGTTCCGGTGTTGTTGACGGTCAGGCTGAAGTAGCCGGGGGCGGCGGAGTTGACGGTGTTGTTGAAGTACACGCCGTTGTTGCCGCTGTCATTAACGGTGAGGTTGGCGCCGAGGATCAGGGCGTCATCGAAGGTCACGGTGTTGCCGTTGGTGTAGATCGTTCCGCCGTTGAAGTAGGTCGCGCCGCCGCCGTTGGTTTGGAGGGAGGCCAGCGGGCTGCCGAGGGTGCCCACCGCACCGTTGAAGGTGGTCGCGCCGCCAGTGGTCACCAAGAGGGTGCGGGAGACCGCGTTCTGGACGGTGGAGTTGAAGGTGATGTCGCCGGCGTCGGAGGTCAGAACCGTGTTGGCGCCGAGGGTGACCGCACCGGCGAAGGTCTGGTCGCCGTTGCCACCATCGTCGACGGTGGCGATGGAGCCGCCATTGATCGCGGTGGTGCCGCTGACGGACAGGTAATCGAGGGCGATGCCCGCGCCGACCGCGCCATCGAAGATGGCGTTGCCGATGACGGCTAGGCCCTGCTGGCCGGCAACAGTGGCGTCGACCGTGCCGTCGAAGTCGACGGTCGTGCCGGTCAGGACGTTATCGAGGCCGAGGACGACCGCGTCGCCATAGGTCTGGGTCGTGGTCGTCACGACGGCGCCGCCGTTGAGGTTGGTGGTGCCGCCCGCGTTCGTGGTCAGGGCGAAGAGCGGGAACTGAGCGCCAACGGTGCCGGAGAAGGTGGTGGCGCCGATGGTGTTGATCGTGAGGGTGCGCGGCGTGAGGACGGCGTCGCTGTTGAGGCTGCGAACGAACTGGATGTTGCCGCCGCTGGTGCTGCGGAGGGTGACCGACCCAGCCGCAAGCTGGACATCGTCGTTGAAGGTTTGGGCGAGGTTGGTGCTGACGTTGGCGGCTCCGATCCGGGTCGTGCCCGCATCGACGAAGTTGCCGCCGCCGATCGCGTTGCCATCGGTCGTGAGGGCTTCGATCGAGGTCGCGCCGCCAGCCTGGACACCGATTTCGCCGTTCAGGTTGGCCGTGCCGCTGGTGTTGACCGTGAGGGTCCAGCCATCAGCGTCGAGTCCGTCGGAAGTGATCGGGGCCGAGAACGTGAGGGTACCGGCCGCGTCATCCTGGAAGATGGTGTTGGCGGTAAGGACGACCGGCAGTGCGTAGGACTGGCCGCCGCCGGTGGTGAGGACATTGCCGCCCAGTTGAACCTGGCTGGACGCGACGTTGCCGTTGATGGTCAGGCTGGTCGCGGTGACCGAGCCAAGCAGGCGAATCGTGTCAAAGGCGTTGACGGTCAGGACGGTCACGCCCGCGGAACCGATGGCGGTGACGCCGTCGCCGATCTCAAGCGTAGCGGAGTTGTCCGCGTCAGCATCGGCGGTAATGGTCACGGCGCCGTTGCCGGTGTTGAGCGTGAGGATGTCCACGTTGCGGTCGGCGACGAGCGTGAGGCTGCCGCCGAGAGTGGTGATCGCCTGAGTGGTGACATCGCGGCCGGAGTCGATGGCAAGGTTGCCGGTGCTGCTGTTGACCGTGCCGGTGGTCACATCGCTGCCGGCGGTGTAGCTCTGCAGGCCAGTGAGCGAAGAGGTGTTGCCGACGGTGATGGTGCCGGAGTCCGCGACGAAGGTCAGGGAGCCGCCGGTCGTGGTGAGGTTGCCGGCCGTGATGTTCACGTCGGCGTTGAAGGTCTGGCTGCCACTGGCAGTCGAGGTGTTGCCCGCCGTGATGGAGCCCGTGTTGGCGGTGAGGCTCAGCGTACCGCCGGTAGTCGTGAGGTTGCCGGCCGTGATGCCGACCTGGGCGACGAACGTCTGGTTGCCCAGGTTGGTGTTCGTGTCGCCAACCGTGATGTTGCGGGTCGAGTTGACCGCGAGGGAGGCGTTGGCAGCGGAGGTCACGTCGTCGAGTTCGACATCGCCCGCGACGCCCGTGCCGGCCACGGTAACGGTCCCGGCGCCGGTGAGGAGGATGTCGCCGACGGCGTTGTTCATGTCAACCGCGGGGCCGCCAACGGCGGCGAAGCCGCTGTAGGTGCTGCCGGCCGAGAGGTTGATGAAGGAGCCAATGTTGCTGACGACCAGCGTGCCGGCGGAGGCGGCAGCGCCGCTGTTGAAGGTCGCGTTGTTGAAGTTGTCGACCAGGATATTGCCGGTCGTGGCGATCGCGCCGGAGAACGTCACGTTGTCGTTCGTGGCAGAGCCGGAGACCGAGACGGATCCAGCCGTGAGGGCGCCCAGCGTGCTGGCGACCGAGCCGTCGGCGTCGTCGTCGATGGCGATGGTCAGATCGCCGCCGGCGATGTTGGCGGAAGTCAGGCTGACGCTGCCTTCGGAGTTGATGGTGAGGTCGGCGCCCAGAGCGCCGGTGGCGGGTCCGACGAGCACGGAGGCGTCGCCGTTGCCATCGATGATGTTCACAGTGCCCGCGGCACCGGTGAGGAGGATCTGAGTGATGCCGGTCTGGAAGTCGATCTGGCCGTTGTTGGCCGTGAGGTCAACATTGCCCGCGAGGGTGGCGGACTCGGCGTAGTTGATGGTGAGGCTGGTGCCGGCGGTGACGTCGGCGTTGAGGAGAATCTGGTCGGAGTCGCCGGCGTCAGCACCGGTGCGGAGGGTGACGCTGCCGCCAGCGGTGATGGGTTGGCTGTTGAGGGTCAGAGTCGTATTGGCGGCGCTCGACTGGTAGTCGGCGCGGGCGGCGAAGGAGCCGGTGAGGTCAACGCCGTTGAGGGTCACGTTGCGGGCGCCCTGGACGGTAACCAAGCTGGGATCGGGAGCGCCGTCGCCGGTGATGAAGGCCACGGCGGCGTTGCCATTGAGAGCGTTGGAGGAGTTGGCCGTGAAGACGTTGGTGTGGGCGGCGTTGCCGGACACGATGATCGAGGTGACGCCGGTGGCCAGCTCGAGGTTGCCCGCCTGAGCGGTGAGGTCGACGTTGCCCTGGACGGAGATGGTGTCGACGTTGTTAATCGTGATGTCGGTGGCGGCGACGACATCGTTCCCGACCTCGTCGAAGGTAACGCTCTGAGCGTTGGTGATGCTGATGTCCGCCACGGTCGTTGTGATCGAGCCGGAGAAGAAGAACAGATCGTCGTGGACGCCCAAGGTGTCGCCGCTGGTGACGTTGAGTTCATTGGCGACGATGTTGCCCGTACCGGGGTTACCCACGGTCAGAGTGGCAAACGCATCGTTGCTGGTAGCGCCGTCGGAGTCGACGGTGATGTTCAGGATGCTGTTGGCGTTGAAGGACGCCAGGCCGATGCTGCCGGTGGCGGTCATATTGACCACCGCGGGGGAACTGGAGGTGACGTCGGTGAGCTGGATGCTCTGGCTGGTGCCGGAGACGCCCGCCGAGAAGGTGGTGTTGGTGGTGGAGTTGCCGAGGAGGTTGATGCGGCCGACTTCGTTCCAGTTGATGTCAATGTTCCCGGTCGCGATGAGATCGACGTTGCCGCCGAGTTCAACGCGATTCAGGTCGGTCATGGTGATCTCGCCGGTCGCGGCACCGACCTGAGTGGTCAGATCGCCAAAGAAGGTGGCATAGTCGTTGCCGTTGCGGTTGGCGGCGCCGCCGACGACGACGATGGCGCCAGCGTTAATGGCTCCATTGGCCAGGAGCTGGCCGTTGGCGGCGTTGTTGTTCGTGTCGATCGCGACGGTGAAGAGGCCATCGCTATTGAGGTTGACCGCGTTGAGAGTGACGTGGCGGACCGAGTTGATGGTCAGGTCGGGGCTGTTGGTCGCGCCGACCGTACCCAGGGTCACGTCGCCATCGGTGCCGAGGTAGCCAACGGTCTGGATGGTCGTCGTCGTGCCGGTTGCACCGGTGAGGAGCACCGGCGTGCCGGAGGTAAGACCCGAGGAGAAGTCGAGGTTGCGACCGGCCTCGTAGAAGAACGAGCCGAGGCGGACCTGGACGCCATCAGACACGATGAAGTCGCGAGTGCCCGTGGCGCCCGCGTTGAAGGTGGCGAGGTTGGTGAAGTTGTCTACGCGGATGTCGCGGCCAGCGCTGACTTGGGCGTTGAAGGTCGCATTCTGGAGGTCGTTGACCAGCACGTCACGGCCGGCAGTCAAGGCCGCGCCGAAGGTGACATCTTGGGCTTGGAACACGTTGATGTCGCGGCCGGCGTTCACAGTGGCGGCGGCGCCAAAGACCATAGTCTGGGCGTCATACGCGGTGAAATCACTGACGGCGCCATTCGCGGCGATCGCGCCGTTGAAGGTCAGCGTATCGCTTGCGCCAGCGCCGTTGGCGTGGATGTCAATGTTCGAGGCGGTCAGAGCACCAAAGGTGCCGGTGGCGGCTTCGGGGTTGGGGAGCGTGCCGGCGTCGGCATCAACAAACACCGTCAGGTGCCCCGTTCCGACGTTGGCGGAAGTCAGGTTGACGTTGCGGTCGGCCGTGATCTCAAGGCTCGCGTTGGCGCTGGAAGTCACCGGAGCAAGGAGGACGTCCGCAAAGTTAGCGACGGGGAAGACAGTCCAGAATGCATTGATCTGGTTGGTGCCGCCCACACCGCTGAGGACGATGCTGGCGACGTTGGTCACGATGTTGACCCGGCCGTTGAGGGCATTGATGTCGATGTTGCCAGCGATGTCAACGCGGGTACCAACGTCGGTGACTTCGATGCTGCCAGCCGACTCCCAATCGTCGTTGACGTCGACAGTGCCGGCCTGATCGATGGTGATGTTGCCGGTGTTGGTGTTGACCTCACCGTTGAAGGTGAGGACTTCGTTGGTCTGGCCCGCGCCGCCGTTGACCGTCACGGTGCCCGCGTTGATGTCGCCGTTGAACGTGCCGGTGGCGGCCGTGTCGGCCCCGCCGGTGTCAACGTTGACGACGAGGTTGCCCGTGTTGAGGTCAATGTCACCGTTAGCCAGGACGTTGCCCTGGGCGGAGACCGTCAGGTTGGGGTTGAGGGTCGCGTTGACCTCGGGGATGGTGACGTCGCCGTCGCCGCCCGTGGTCTGAAGAACGTAGGGGCCAGCCGCATCGAGCTGGATCGCATCCGCAGCGACGGTCAGGTTGCCGTTGCCCGCGGTGATCGTGATGCCCGTGCCCGCGTCATCGAGCAGTTCGAGGTCATTGGCGAGGGTGAAGGTGACCGCGCCGTTCGTGGCGGTCACGTCGCCATCGATCTGAGCGCTGTCGCCGGTGACAACAACGTTGGTGGCCGCGAGGATGTCAGCATCGTCGAGGGTGGTGAGTTCATCGATACCCGTGACGGACACGACGCCGACCGTGGAGGTCACGTCGCCACCGAAGGTGACGTCGTCATTGCCGCCCACGCCGCTGACGGTAACCACGCCGGCGGAGGTGATGCCGGTGACGGTCATCTGGCCGGTGCTGGTCTGGCCGACGGTCGCCGTGAGGTCGCCGTCGATCGCGCCCAGGGTCAGATCGATCGAGAGGACGTCGATGTCGTCGTCGGCGGTGAGCACCAGATCGGTGCCGTCGGCCGAGGTGACGTTGTCGAGAACGATGTCGGACCCATTGGAGTCCAACGTGACGGCGAAGCCATCGCCGCCGATCAGGTTGATCGCGATGGCGGTCGGGTCGGTGATGTAGATGTCGCCGCCGTTGGTCGTGATCGTGGTGTTGAGACCAGTCGTGCCGATGTTGGCGGTGGTTACGTCAGTGATATCGACGTCGCCATTGGTGACGGTCACATTGCGGCGGAGGTTGACGACGTTGAACTGAGCGACGTTGAAGTCGCCGTTAAGGGCGACGACCGTGCCCGCAAAGGTAGCGGTGTCATTGAAGGTGGACGAGCCGAGGACATCCACCGAGCCAGCCTCGATGCTGCCGACGGCGAAGACGCCGGCGTCATCGTTGTCCTGGTCGATCTGGATGACCAAGGCACCGCTGTTGATGTCAACGCCTGCGCCCGGCGTGGCCGTATCGCCGATGGTGAGGTCATCGTCGACGTTGATGAAGAGGTTGTAGTTGCTGGCGCCGGAGTTCACGTCAGGCAGCGTGATGTCAGAGCTGACCGTCGCGCCGGTGTTGCTGATCGTGGCGTTGTTGGCCGTGAGGATGAGGGAGGTGTCGGCGTCCTCGGCGATGTTGATCGCGCCGTTGACGGTCATGTTGCCGCCGAGATAGACGTTGGCGGCGGTCGCGATGTCGAGCGAGTTGAGGGCCGTCGGAGTACCGACGTTGCGGCCGAAGATGATGTCGTTAGCGCCGCTGTTGATGACCAGGGCGCGGGCGCCGCTAACGTCGCCACCGAAGGTGACCACGCCATTGGCCGTGATGATCAGGTTGTCGGTGGCGTTGGTCGCCATCGTGAACGTATCACTGCTGTCGTTGCCGTAGGTCTGGGCTCCGGCGGTCGTGATGCCGCCGACACCGGTGTTGACCGTGGTGCTGCCGGTGATGTTCAGGATGCCCAGCGGATTGACCAAACCGACGCCATCGGTGTCATTGGCTTCGCCGACGGAGCCGAAGACCGCATTGCCCGCGAGGGTGAGGTTGTGGGCGTTGCCGTTGCTGTTGACCGTGCTGTTGAAGGTCATCGTCGAGCCGGTGAGGGTGACCGTCTGGAAAGCGCCGTCGAGGGTGACCGCGCCGCCGTAGGTCTGGGTGCCCGTACCGCTGACAGTGTTGGTAAAGATGGCCGTCGTGCCGCTGACCGACAGGTCGGTCAGGCCAGTGACGGTGTCCGCCGCGGCGTTGCCGAAGACGGCATTGCCAGTGATGGTCAGGCCGTGAACCGCACCCGCAACCGTGTTGTTGAAGGTAACGGCGTTGAGGCCGGAGTTGGTGAGGGTCACGTTCTGGTTGAGGGAGACGGGGTCGTTGTAGGTCTGGCCGTTGACCGTCGTGATATTGGAGCCGATGCGGGTGGTGCCCGCGGCGTCGGTCGTCAAGGTATCGAGCGGGAAGCTGCCGCCAACGAATCCGTTGAACTGCGTCTGGCCGGAGGTGTTGACGATCACATCCCACGGGCCGCCGCCGTTACCGTCGAGGGTGCTGTTGAAGATGATGTTGCCGCCGCCGAGGTCGGCGAAGGTGGTATCGCCGGTGACGATAATGGAGAGGTTGTACGTCTGGCCGGCGCCGTAGGACGTCACCGAGCCGGAGAAGGTGAGGGAGATCGCCGTCGGGAAGTCGACGGTGAGGCTGTCGACGACGGTGTCGCCGACGAGGTTGAGGGTGTCATTGGCGTGACCGATGAGCCAGATGTCGCCGCCGCGAAGATTGACGGCGGGGCTAGGCAGAACGCCGATGGAGAGCACGGCGTTGTTGGGCGTGACGGTCTGGTCGTAGTCGACTTCGATGGTGGCATCGCCGGCGACGCCGACGGGAGGCGGGTTGACGCCGCCGCCGAGGTCGAGAGACGCGATGGTCACATCGGCATCGGCGCGGACGATCAGGTTGGTGCCGCTGCCGTCGATGTCATCGAAGCTGGCATTGCCGTCGGCAGGGTTGGCGGCCGCGTCGTTGCCGAAGGCGTTGACGTAGACCGTCGTGCCGGCGGCGCCGACGAGGTTGATGTTGCCCACGCCCGTGGCGAGGTCGACGTTGCCGTCGTTGGCCTGGAGAGTGACGCCACCCGCGAGGTTGATCGCCGTGGCGTTGGTGAGGTTGAGATTCGTCGCCGCCGTGAGATTGGCGTTGACGTTGACCGCGCCGGCATTGTTGGCGGTCAGAGCACCGGTGACGCTGTTGGCAGCGCCGTTGAAGTTGAGGATGTCGTTGAGGGCGGCGGAGCCGTTGACGGTCACCGTCGAGGCGGTGAGGAGGTTGCCGTAGAAGTTATTGACGTTGTCGTCGTCGGTGTCGACGTTGACCAGCAGAGCGCCGTCGATGTTGACATTGAGCGGGACAGCGAGGGTGCCGACGTCGCCCGAAGAGTTGATGGTGAGGCTGGCCGGGGAAGCATCGACGATCGGGGCGAGGATGACGTTGCCATCGCCGTTGGTGGTGATGGTGTTCGTGCCGCCGGTCTCGAGGAGGACGATCTGGTTGACGCCGGAGTAGATCTCAACGTTGCCGTTGCTGGCGGTGATATCCAGTTCGTTGCCCGCAGCCTGGTTGGAGAGGGTGACCTGAGTGACGTTCTGGACCAGGAGGGAAGTGGCGGAGGTCACGTCGTCGCTGCCGATGCCGTCGCCGAAGACGAGGGCGCCGGCGTTGACCAAGCTGATGCCACCGGTGAGGGTGGTCACGCTGCCGTTGAAGGTGATGGTCTCGTCGCCATTGGCGGTCGAGCCGTTGACCGAGATGGAGCCCGCAGAAACGTTTCCGTTGACCTGGTAGATGTTGGCCCCGGCGAGGTTGGTGTCGACGGTGCCGGTGAGAGCATCGACGCCGGTGACGGAGGCGATCGTGGTGCTCCCGGCGGAGTTGGTGGTGAGGCTGGTGGCGCCACCAGTGACCGCGGGCAGAACGACGTCGCCAGCGGTGGCGGTGACGGTGTAGGTGAAGCCCGCGCCGCCAGCGAGAGTCACGCCGGTGGTGCCGTTGAACAGCACGTTGCCCGCCGCGATGGAGCCGTAGCTGGCGCCAGCAGTGCCAAGGGTGGCCGCGCCAAGGGTGGTGGTCTCGATATCCCCAGCGAGGGCGACGACATTGCCGCCCAGCGTCAGGGTGTCATTGGAACCCGTACCGACGAAGCTGACGGTGCCGGCGCTGATGGCGCCGAGGAAGCTGGCGGCGGCAGCGGCGTTGTTGTCGGTGTCGACGGCGGCGACGAAGGTCGCCGCGCCCGTCACCGAGCCATCCGTCAGGCTGCCGACGGTGAGATTGCCGGCCGCGGACAGGCCGACGTTGGCGCCGGCAGCGGAGATGTTGGGGAGGGTGACGTTGGCGCCGGTGATGATCGAGACCGGGCTGGTGATGTTCAGAGCCGTGTTGGCGTCCTCGGCGATGTTGATGTCGCCGGTGGTCGTGATGCTGCCGTTCAGGCCAACGTTTGCACCGTCGGTGATCGTGAGGCTAACCAGCGGGGTGGTATTGCCGACGAGGCCGTTGAGGGTGATGTTGGCTTCAGCAGTGTCGTCGTTGGCGAAGTCGCCATCGATGACGACCGGGCGAGCGCCGTTGAGGCTGCCGTTGATAGTGACGCCGGTGTCGGACTGGATGGACAGCGGATCGCCGGCGCCGGCAGCGCCAAGCGTGTGGGTATCCGCGTTGCTGTCGCCGAGAGTAACAGCACCGGTGGCACGAATGAAGTTCGTGCTGGGGCTGACGGCGACGTTGCCAGTGACATTAAGTGAGCCAAGCATGCCGTTGGTGGCGAAGGCGCTGCCCACGTTGTCGGTTCCCGCGCCGTCTCCGAAGAAGGCATTGCCGTTGATCACGAGGTTGGTGACCTCGGCGTTGCCCGAGGAGAGGTCGGCGTTGAAGTAGGCATTGGCAGCCGTCAGAGTGACCGTGGCGGCGGGGCCGCGGACAGTGGTGTCAGTGACGTAGGTTTGGTTGCCAGTGGAGGTGATGGTACCGGCAAAGAGGCGGATGTTGGTCGAGGCGCTGAGGGTCAGGTTGCCCAGGCCGGTGGCGGAATCAGCGTTGGCATCGCCGATATCGACGCGGCCGCCGCTGCTCGTGACGGACAGGTTGTTGCCGCCACCGATGATGTTTGACTGGAAGGCGACATTGCCCAGAGCGCTAATGGTGGTATTCGCCGCAAGGGTGACGTCGCCCTGGAAAGTAACGTTGCCGCCGGTGGAGGGAGGGTCGCCGCCCGCGTCAAGGCTGGTGCCCAGGCCACCGGCATTGAAGAGAGTCGTGCCCGTGATGGTGAGCGAGCCAAGCCGGCGATTGGCGCCGACAAGGTCGTTGAAGACCACGTTGCCGGTGAGGGTAAGGTTGTTGTTGGCGGCTGCGGTGGAGTCGAGGTTGTCGTTGAAGGTGATGGTTCCGGCCGTGATGTTCAGGCCATCGGAGACGAACACCTCATTGTTGAAGGTAGCGGTGGAGACGGTGAGCGTGGGCGAGAGCAAGCTGGTCTCGCCATTGGTGTTGCTGCTGACCAAAGCAGCGCTAGCGGCGGTGACATTGCCGTTGAAGTTGGTGTCGTCGAGGGCGGTGAGGGTGATCGAGGCCAGGCTGGTGGAGGAGATCGCACCGAGGCTGATGTCGTTCGTGGACTGAGCCGAGAGGCTGGTGATGTTGTTGTTGGTGATCGCGCCGAGGGTGATGACGCCTTCGACGCCGTCGACATCGTGAGTGAGGAAGGTAACCGTGCCCGCGCCGGTGTTATTGATGGCGTTGGCCGTGAGGATGAGGTTGCCTTCGGTCACGTCAACGGTGATGTTGCCGTTCGTCTGGACTTCAGCGCCGGCGCCATCGCCGAGCGTGGCGGTCTCGCCCGTGCGAACCCAGATGTTGCCGGAGGCGTTGTTCACAATGCTGGGGAAGAGGACGCCGCCGGTGCCAGCGCCGTTAAGGCCGATATCGCCGGTGAAGCCGTTGTCGACCGTGAGGCTGGTGGCGTCGAACTCGATCGCGGAGGCGATGCTGGCTCCACCGATACCGTTGGCGGCGGTGAGAGTCACGACCGCGCCGCGGACGTCGCCGTTGGCGGCGGCGTCGACATCGGTGATGCTGCCCGCGGAGGTCAGGGTGACGTTGCCGCCGACCGCATCGATCAGGCCGACGCGAAGGTCTTCGGTCGCGTTGTCGGTGGCATCCGCCGTACCGGTGGTGTTGATGAAGATATTTCCGCCGAGGCTGGCGGAGTCGACCTGCGTGGCGGCGGCGAGCTCGATCGCATTGGCGCCGGAGCCAACTGTGCCACCATCGGTGTTGAGGGCGATGGTTCCGCCGACGAGTTCGGTCGTGTTATTAGTGGCCGCGCCGTTGACGATGTCGCCCGAGGCCGCGCCGCCGGAGCGGCCAGCGTTCAGGGTGATATTGCCGGCCACAGCGTTGATGGCGTAGTCGAGGAGGTTGATGTCTTCGCCCGTCGCGGACACCGCTCCACCCGCGGACCGGATGATCTCGGTGCCGGAGATGCCGGCGACATTGAAGCTGACGTTACCCGTGCCATTGAGGTCGGTGTCAGCGAGGAGCTGAACCTGGCCGCCGCCGGAGACGATGTAGCCACCGGCCGCGAAGGTGATGTTGTCGAGGGCATCGACGAGGACCGCGCCGCCGCCAGAGTTGATGGTCATGTTGACCGTGACGTTGGCGGGCGGGTCGATAACGACGCTGTAGTTGTTGGCCGTGACGTTGCCGTTATTGATGGGGTTCATGTACCCCTGGGTAACGTTGTACGGAGCGCCCTGGGGCACGCCGATCTGGGCATGCCAACCGGTCTGGCTGTAGACGATCTGACCGCCGATGGCGTTCAGGCCGAGGACGAAGGCGTACTGGAACGCGGCCTGATCCTCGGTGGTGAGGATATCGGGCTCGTTCTCGATGAAGATGCCGCCGTTAGAGGAGTTGCCGTCGACGACCTGGGCGTTGATATCGACCGGGGCCGCCGAAGTACCGATGGCGGTGCCGGCGTTGAGGACGACAGCGTGGGCGTTATCGATGGAGGTAGCGGACGCGGAAGCGTCGATGATCGAGCCCGTATCGGACGTGAGAATCACGACGTTGTTGCGGTTGAGGTTGGCGAGGTCGGAGTTGGCGTTGATGGAGCCGGAGAGGACGATGTTGCCGCCGACGGTGCCGCCGCCGACAACCGGGTTGGCCAAGCCATCCGCGTCGCCAGCCAGAGCGCCGGTCGTGCGGGCGAAGAGGCCGGAGTACTGCATGCCGGGGGTCAGGTCGTTGGGCCGGCCGTCGTTGTCGGCGTCGATGAGGACGTTGGACAGACGGATGTCGCCGAAGACCGTGCCGTTGATGCCGGCGAGGTGAGCGGCGGTGGAGCCGCCGTTGGTCCCGATGAAGATGCCGCCATCGACCGTCAGGGTCGAAGTGCCCTGCATGTCGAAGTTCTTGGCGTTGGTGATGACCAGATCGCCGTCCTGGCCGCCGCCAGCGTTGACGGTGATGAAGCCGCCATCCTGGACGATGACGTCGAAGTCGTCGCCGCCGCCGGCAACGCCATCGGAACCGGGGGAGAGGGTGAGGTTGCCCGAGGCGGTGAGGCCGGAGTTCGAGACGATGATGTCGCCAGACTTGGCTTCGAAGCGGCCGGTGAGACCGGATTCGATCGTGACATCGCCGTCGATGAAGGTCTGGCCGATGATGATGAGGGCGCCGGTCGCGGGACCGCCGGAGTTGGCTTCGATCGTCGCATCGGCGAGGACGCTGATGGGACCAGCCTGGAGGCCGGCGACGCCGCCAACGGTGGCGTTGGAGTCGTCGTTGAAGACCTGGAAGTTGCCGTTGACGGTGATCGAAACGTCAGAGCCAGCGCCATTGCCGAACGTCAGCGGGCGGTTGGCCGAGGTGGAGTTCAGAATGGCGATCAGCAGGTCGCGGTAGGTGACGTTGTCGACCGCGCCGATCGCGTTGACGGTCATGCCCACGCCGAAGGCAGAGCCAACGAGAAGGTCGCCGTCGACGGTCGTGATGGACATATCGTCGCCGGAGAGCCAGGTGCCCGCGGCGGCGTTGCCGATGTTCAGGTCGGAGCCCGCGCCGGTCACCGCGATGGTGACATCGCCGGTGGTGCCGACGACGTTGTAGTTGATGGTGGTGTCCGTGCCGGAGTTGAGCGTGGTGTTGACGCCGGCGACGAGGGCGTTGCCGTCGTTGTTGAGGTCGGTGACGTTGAGGACGCCGCCGCCGTAGGAGTAAGTGCCGGTGTTGTTATTGATGACGACCGAGCCTGCGGGGTTGGTCACTTCGCCATCGAGGTTGCCGACGTTGGTGGTGACGGTGGTGGTTCCCGCAGCGCCGGTTTCGAAGAGGAAGTTGAGGGCGGTGATGGTGCCGGAGCCGAGGTTGACGACGGACTGGCCGACGGTGGCGGCGCGGAAGACGAGGGTGCCGTTGCCCATGCTGATGGCGCCGGCGGGGATGGTCACGGACCCGTTGCGGGACTGGAAGCCCAGGCGATCATTGGCGGTGTAGGAGACCGCGCCGCCCGAGGCGTCGAGGTTGCCGTCGTTGGAGATGAAGGACGAAGCGTCATTGGCTCCGCCGACGTTGAGAACGCTGATGGTCAGAGGGCCGCCGATGGTGTTGCGGATGGAGATATCGGAGTTGAGGGCGGTGGTGCGAAGCGCGACGTCGGAGACGGCGGTTTCGATGGCGTCGCCGGTGTAACCAGCGTCATCCGGGCCGACAATGACGTTCTCGCTGTGGACGTAGCCGATGGCGTTGGCTGCCCGGGCGTCCAGCTTGTAGGAGGTTACGTTGGTGGTGGGCGAGCCGTTGTTGTCAATGATCAGACCGGTGCCCCCCGACTGGAGGTAGGTCACGCTGCCGACGCCGGAGTTGGTGGTGATTGTGCCGAGGTAAATATTGGTGCTGTTGGCCACAATCTCGACGTCGACGCCCGCGCCGGTGGTCACGATGCCCGTGGCGTAGATGTCGCCGCCATTGACGGCGGAGATCGCCACACCGTCAAGCGAGGCGTCAGCGAGGCCGCTGGTGGTGATGGGCACGATGGAGGCGATAGGGCTATGGGCGCGGGCGTTGATGACCGTCGTCGTACCGCCGCCCCAGTTGGACACTTCGACGTAGCCGGTGCCGGAGCCCAGGGCCGAACCAGAAGCCATCAGGCCGCCGGCGTTCTGCGTGAATCCGCCACCCGTGGTGTAGTAATAGACGTTACCGCCGCCGGCGTTGTCATTGTCGGCGATGATCTGAACGCCAGCCGCCAGCACGATGTTGCCGGTGGCGACGGTGCTGATATTGCCGGTGGCGGTCTGGTTGGCGTTGATGGTCACGTCAACCGGGTCGATATTGATGTTGAGGCCGGCGGCGCCGGTGGCGGTGAAGACGCCGTTGGTGGTCACGTTGCCGACGCCGGTGACATCCATCTTGATGGCATTGGTGCCAAAGGTGGCCTCGTTGGCGTTGGCGGTGATGGTATTGGCGACGATGTTCGTCGCGGCCTGGTAGCGAACCGCGCCGGCGGAGGAAGTCGTCGTGCCGGCGGAGTGGTTGATGTCCTGCGCGGTGGACCGGATATCGATGTTGCCCGTGGCGGTGACGTTCGAGGTGATGTTGAACGTGCCGTTGGCGGCGGTGGCGGTGAGGGTTCCGACGACGTTCGTGTCGCCGCCGGAGACCTGACCGAGCGTCATGCCATTAATGTCGTTCACGGTGACGTTTGAGCCGGCGCCGGTCGTGGTGAAGCGGACGTTGCCGGTGAAGTCGTTGCTGCCGCCAAGGGTGATGGTCGAGGCAGCGCCGGAGGTCGTGAACCAAGAGGTTCCGTCGACATCCACGAGTTGGGTTTGGCTGATTGCGCCGGCGGCGGTGACGACCAGGTCGGACGTCGCGCCGGTGAGGGTGACACCATTGGTGGTGCCGTTGGCGGTCACCGCGCCGATGATCAGGGCGGCGTCGTTGGTGTAGGAGACGTCGCCAGTGCTATTGGCGGCGAGGCGCTGGGCGGTGTTAGAGGCGTTGGTGAGAGTGTAGGGGCCGGCGCCGAGAAGCTGGAGGCCGCCGGTGCCGAGCTCGATGGCGTTGGCCTGGGTGACGGCGCCGCCGGCGGTCAGGCCGACGTCGCCGTTGTTGGTCGTGATGCCGTTGATGGAGGAGACGATGGTGACGGAGCCCACGGAGAAGCCGTTGGTATCGACCCAGACGAGATCGGAGCCCGCACCGGTGAGGTTGGCGGCGAGGATGGCGACATTGTTGGCAGCGTTGTCGAGGGTGAAGGGGCCAGCGCCGTTGACGCCGAAGGCATTGGCAATGATGGGCTGGTTGTCGTTAATCGCCCCGCCGGAGTTGAGGATGATGTTGCCGGGCATGTTGATGCCATTGACGCTGGATCCGCCGACGGAGGTGACGGTGTCAATGGTGAAGCCCGTGGTGGAGGTGACTTCAGCGTTGCCGGTGGCGTTGGAGGCGAGGTTGCCAGTGATGGCGTTGGCGGCATTGGTGAGGTTGAAGGTGCCGCCACCGGTCAGGAGGAGGTTGGTGACGGAGACGGGGACGCCCGCGCCGTTGACGGTGCCGGCGACCTGGTTGAGGGTGACGGTGCGACCGGGCATCGTGATGCCGTTGACCGCAGCGCCAGCGCCCGCGAGGTTGGCCAAGGCGTAGCCGTTGGCTTCGGTGAAGTCGAGATTGCCGGAGTAGCTGGAAGCGAAGTTGGTGACGGCGTTGGAGGCGCTGCCGAGGATGGCGGAGCCCGAGCCGCGGAGGATGAAGTCGCCCGTGGAGATGGGCTGGGTCTGGGTGAGGGCGCCGCCGTTGACGGTAAGGTCGAAGTAGCCGGCGGTGCTCACGCCGTTGGTGGTCACGGAGTTGAGGGTGACGGAGCCGATGTCGAGGATGCTGGAGTCGGTGTAAGCCAGGTTGCCGGTAGCGCCCACAACGGATGCGGCGAAGGTCGACACGTTGTTGGTGCCGCTGTTGAGGACGAAGCTGTTGGTGGTGCCGGTGCCGCGAACGCGGAGGCTGCTGGCGGTGATGCCGCCGCCGCTCTGAGTGATGCCGTTGCCGCTGTTGAGATCCACGATGGCGCCGGTGGCGACCACGCTGTTAACCAGGGTCATCAGGCCGCCGGTATTGATCGTGGCATTGTTGCCATTGGTGTTGACGGAGTTCAAGGACGCGGGCAGGGGGGAGAGAACACCATAGTCCGCGAAACCGACATTCAAGTCGTCGACATCGGTGAGGACCAGAGCGCCGACGATGTTGACGCCAAGGGAACCCAAGTCGTTGCTGCCGTTGGTGAGCGTGACGGACCCGCCAATCGCGCCCGAAGTGATGCCAAAGTCGCCGCCGGAGATAGCGCCCGTCTGGGTGATGGTGCCGGCAGCGCTGTCGGCGTAGCGAAGATAGATGTCGTCGGCGCTGGAAATGCCGGCGATGACGAAGCCGTCGAGGTCGACGTAGCCGATCTCGTCGCCGGTCGAGGTGAACTGAATGGTGTCCGCGTCGTTCTGGGTGTTCTGGAGGTCGACGACCGTGCCGGTAACCACCAAGTCATTGACGACGATTCGCTGCGACTGGGTAACGGTTCCAGCGGCGGTGATGGTGAGGTCCGCGGCGCCGGAGTTCAGGACGACACCGTTGATGGTGCCGGCGGACACGGTGGTCACACTGCCCACGGCGACATCATCCGCATCGCGGAAGTTGACGTTGCCGGTGGCGTCGGAAGCGAGGGTGTTGATGTCGTTGGTGGCTTCGGTAAGGGTAAAGGTCGCGCCGCCGCGGAGCAGGAGGCTGCTGCCGACGATGGCGTTACCGGCGCCCTGGGTGACCGTGCCGGCGTTGACGCGAAGGGTCAGATCGCCGGTGCCCATGGTCAGGTCGTTGCGGAAGGTGTTGGCAGCGCCCGAGCCGGCGAGGATGGTCAGATCATAGGTTCGGCCTGAGGCACTCAGGTCGATCACGCCGTCGTTGGCGATGGTGAGCGCACCGGTGGAGTCCGCGCGGCCGACGACGACCTCGGAGAAGTCGTTGTCGATGTTGTCGAGGGTCGCATCGGTGACGTTGAACGCGCCCGCGGAGTGGACGCCGATGTTGGTGCTGGCAGTGAAGGGCCGGAGGGTGAGGGAGCCAGCGCCAGCGGCGGCGCTGATGGTGCCGACGTTGATCGCGCCGTCAGCCGTAAGGACGAGGTTGCCGGAGGCGGGGACGTTGATGGTGGTGCCGGCCGCGGCAATGCCGCCGACGCCCGCGCTCAGTTCGTTGGTGCCGGCCGTGGTGTTGATGGCGGAGGCGCCGGTGACGGTGATGCCGTTGCGAGCCAGGAGATCGACGCTGGCGGCGAGGTTGATGGTTTCGACGACGTTCGTGGCGCCGATGACGATCGCGGCGTTGCCAGCCGCGGGCTGGAAGTCGACGTCGGCGGCGAAGGACGCCAGGTCGGCGCCGGTCGTGCCATCGAGAACGAAGTTGCCGCTGCTGCTGCCGCCGTAGACGGCGCCGCTGAAGGTCATGACGTTGCCTTGAACGTCAAGCGTCTGGAGGCGGTTCGCGCTGGTGCCGATGGCGCCGGAGAAGGTGATATCGCCCAAGGTGTTGGCGAGGACAAACAGGTTGAGGTTGGAACCCGTGACCGCGCCACCGAAGATAATGTCGTCCGTATCAAGGGCGCCATCGTTCTGCACGGTCGTGTTGGCCTGGGTGAGCGCGATCGTGCCGGCGGCGAAGTTGAGGATGCCAGCATCTTCGACTCGGTAAGTGTCGCCGTTGAGTTGGACGGTCCCAGTCGTGGTGTACGTCTGGTTGCCGTTGCTGTAGGCGTTGCCAACGCTGATCTGGCCGCTGCCGGTTGTCGCGGTGATGGTGCCAAAGTCGTCACTCGGGCCGAGAGTTCCAACGGTGATGGTATCGGTGCCCTGCGCCAAAAGCTGAATCGTGTTGCCGTCGGTGTTGGGGTTGATGTTGAGGGTGCCGAAGTTGAGGTTGCCCGCGCCGCCATCGGCATCGAAGACGTAGTTGCGGTTAGCGCCGAGGGTCACGCCGTCAGCGCCGGAGTAGTTCTGGGCGTTGGCAAAGATGTCGTTGAGGAAGTTGATCAGGCCGTTGGAGACGGTCAGGCTGGCCAAGGGCTGGCCGTTGGTTCCGACCTGAGCGAGGGTGATCGTGTCGGCGTTCTGGGCGGTCAGGGTCAGGGTCTGGCCCGAGCCCACGATGGGCGTGCCGGTGAAGTTGATGTTGCCCGCGCCGTTGGAGGCGTCGAGGATGATGGGCGTAGCGCCAAGGGTCGCCAGGGTATTGCCGCTGTAATCCTGGGCGTTGGCGTAGACGTCGCCGTTGAAGCTGACGTTGGCAGCGCCAACGACATCCACGAGGGCGAGGCTGCCCGCGCCGGAGGTGCCGACGTCATCGAGGGTGACGACATTGGTCGAGCCGGTGCCGGACGTGATGGTGAGGTTGAAGCCCGCGCCGACGATCGGCGTGCCAAGGAAGTTGGCGTTGCCGGTGCCGAAGCCCTCGGCGACGTCGAGATCCACGTTGCCCATGAGGACGACGTTATTGCCGACGCCGGTGAAGTCCATCGAATTGGCAATGTGGTTGCCCGCCTGGAGCTGGACATTCGTGCCGGCGCTGGTGGCGACCGTCAGGGAGCCATCGACGGCTGTGGCGATGAGGTTGAGAGTGGTCGAGCCGCCGTGGATGCTGACGTGCGAACTGGCGTCGCCCGTGTCAAGGGTCACGAGTTCGACGTTCCCCACGAACGAGTTGGACGTGTTGGTCAACGTGATGGTTGCATTGCCGCCGACGCCCGCATCAAGATTGAAGGTGGTGCTGCCGCTGACAGTCAAGGCGCCGACTTGGGTCACCGCGACGCTACCGGCCGCGCTCTGCCCCACGCTGAGATTGCCGCCGATATTGGACGTGTTGAAGTTGAGGGCGCTACCGACGTCAAGGTGGACATCGCCAGCGCCAGTCGTATTGAAAGAGACGGAGCCGCCGCCACCGTGGAACTGCTCAGGACCGGCCGTGGTATTGAAAGCGATTTCGCCGCCGGTTTGGTTGGTGAACGAGGAGGAACCCGTGAGCTGGAATGCTGGAGCGACGGCACCGTCGGTGATGTTGGTCATCGGACCGCCGGATAGGGTGTAGTTCAGGGTGCCGCCGAAGATGGCGCTATCGAACGTCGTGCATAGGGTGGAAAGATCGACAATACCGGCGCCAAACAGGTCCAGGAGAATGGTGCCGTTGACGGAGCTGTCGACGTTGATGTTGATGGTCGTAAGGCTTGCGGAGGTGACCTCCGTCAGATTGATCGGGCCAGCCAAGCCAATGCTATTGACGTTGAGGGTTCCGAAGCCCTGGAACTGGATGGCCTGCGCGAAGGTATCAACGCCGCCGACCTCGATGACGAGCGTACCGCTGGCGGTGCTGACGAACTCAGTTCCAACGTTGTCCGAAGTAAGGAGGCGGTTATCGGCAGTCTCGAGCGTGAGGGTACCTGAGCCAACGGTGAGAACCGCCGCAGCGTCAATGGCGATGTTCCCGCCCGTCGACAGAATGCTGAGGTTGCCGGCACCCGTGACCGTAAAGGACGAGTTGACGTCGATGTCGCCAACGTTCGTGATGGAGACGGAGCCGCCGCCGGTCGAAGAACCGGGGGCGATGCTCAGGGCACCGGTGGCAGCGCTGTCATAGGTGACGGTGCCCGAACCCGCGTGGACCACCACCAAGTCATGGGCGATCAAGCCGGTGTAATCGACGTCGACGTTGCCCGCGCCGGAAGCATTCAGGGTGACCGTGCCACCAGCGGTATTGACGCCAAGGGCGCCGCTGGAGCCGATGCCGCCCGTGCCTGAGGTCAGAGTGATGTCGCCACCAGCGGAAGAGACGTTAGTGCCGGCAGCGGAGCGCGTGATCGAACCCGCCGCGGAGGTGGTGAGGCTGATCGTCGCGTTGCCGGAGGCGACGATGGCATTGGCGCCAAGGACAATGCTGGACGGGTAGGTGGGACCCGTCGTGCCAATGGTGCCCGTGGTGCCGGTGAGGCCGTTGGCGGCAATGGTGACGATGCCAGAATGATTGACCAAGTCGAAGTTGGCCGCCGAGGCGAGGTTGATGTTGGCGCCCGGGCTGATCGTGAAGTTGGTGCCGGTGGACTGGAACGTTCCGCCGTTCTGAGTGATGTTGGCGCCGACGGTAGCCGCGCCGGTGAGATTGAGATTGATGAGGTTTGCGGCAGTGATGGTGCCCGCACCCGCAGTGCTGAACGACTGAGCCGAGAGGACCTGGAACTCGCCGCTGAGATTAATGGGACCATTGACGCTAACCGTGGAGGTCGCGCCGGCCGTGAGGTTAAGGTTCAGCGTTTCGACGCCGGGGACGGAGTCGGTGATGGACGATGCCGCAGTGAAGGTGATGTTCCCCGTGGCCGTCAGGGCCAAGCTCCTGGCGACACCGCCGATACCGTTGTAGTCAAGGTTGGCGTCGAAGGTGATATCGCCAGCCTGGCCGTTGGTTCCGCCGGTGCTGGTCACGATCGTGACGTCGCCGGTTGTCAGGGCCGTCTTGATCGTGTTGATAGCGATGACCGCATTGTCATTGGTCGTCAGAATGAAGCCGGGGAAGGTCAGGAGATTGGCATCGGGACCGGCATTGTTAATGAGGATGTTGTTGGGGTCGAGAAGCCACATGCCAGCTTGGCCATTGGCAGCGCCGACATTGACAGGCTCGGAGACCGAGAGGGTGTTCTTGCCGGAGGTCTCGACGAAGCCGCCGTTGCCGCCGTTGGGACCGCCTTGGGCGGAGATGCTTGAGAAGACGCCGGTCTTGTTGTCAGCCCAAGCGATGACCTTGCCACCGTTGCCGGTGTCAGTCGCGTCGGCCTTGACCGATGCGGTCGGGCCAACATAGGTGATGGCCGCGTTCGCAACTTCGGGGTTCTTGCCTTGGTAGTCGCCGCCGAGGAGGATCGTGCCGCCGCCGGTGGTACCGGAGGCGTCGACCGTACCTTCGACCGAAACGATGCCGTTCGCGGCGGTGACGGTGATGATGCCGCCGTTGCCGTTATCGTTGGCGACGGAGGTCATGGAGCCTTCGGCGAGGGCAACGGAGTAGAGGTCGCCGGCGGTGAGGGAGACGGCACCGCCCTTGGCGTTGATCGAGCCGGAGTTGGTCACGCCACCGGTGCCGTTGGCGGCGTCGGTGGAGACCTTGACCATCATGCCGGCGCCGTCCTTCTCGGCGAGGTAGACCTCGTTGCCGGCGGCCAGGGTGACCACGCCGTTGGGGGCGTTGATCGTGCCGGCGTTGACGACGGTCTGGCCAACGAGTCCGACCTGGCCAGCGTTGATCGTGCCGTAGTTATGCACGGTACCGGTGACCTGGGTGAACTGGTTGTTGCCGCGGAGGAAGTCCTGGTCGGCAATGTCGCCGGCGGCGGCGAAGATTCCGCCGACGTCGATGACCGAGTTGGGGCCGAAGACCATGCCAGCGCGGTTGACGAAGTAGACGATGCCATTGGCTTGAATGGCGCCGTCGATTCGCGAGGGGCTCGCCGACTGGATGCGGTTGAGCACGCGGCTCTTGGCATCCGGCTGGACGAACCGGACGGTTTCGCCGTTGGCGACATCAAACCGGGAGTAGTTGATGATCGCCCGGCGGGATGTGTAGATCGAGGTATTGGAGCCAATGGTCTCGAACCGGGCCTTGCCGGCGACGACCTTGTTGACCTTCACGTTCTCAGCCGCTTGCGCGGTCGAGGCCTGGCCCGTGGGGGCAGCCAGATAGCCGGCGAGGGCGAGGGCGCCCCAGCCAGCCTTCATGAGCTTGCGAGAATTCTTGCCTTCGAACTTGCTGCTTCGACCACCGTTGAGGACGACCATGGTTGACTCCCTGGCTTGATCTCAGGTCTATTGGCCCTGGCTTTGAGCGAACGTTGAACCGGAACTTCAAACGAACTTGGGAAGGGGAGGGCGGGCTTGACGGCCAGCCCTCCCAACATTGTTGACGCTGGTTTAGTAGAGGAACGTAGCGACGATGTGGAAGTTCCCATCGCCGGACTCGTGTTCGTTGGCGACGTTGGTCACGCCCCAGCCGTAGTCCACGCGGATGCTGACATTACGCTTGAGGAGGAACTCGACGCCCAAGCCGACGCCGATGAGGGTCTCGTCGTACTCGGTCGAGGGGAGCAGATCGCTCTTCATGGCGTGGCCAACATCGACGAACGCCTTGAGGATCAGGTCCCAATCGGGCCGACCGAGGAGGTTCTGCGGGGCCCAGCGGAAGGGCTTGCCGAGGAACGATCCGGGGGTGGGCTCGGGGGAGAAGATGCGGGGGATGTGGAAGCGGTATTCGGCGCTGCCGATGAGGACGGAGTCGGCGGAGACGAGGGACTCGTCGTAGCCGCGCACCGTGTACAGGCCGCCGACGGTCTGACGGAAGGTGGGCGGGAGGCGATGTTCGAAGGCATACTGGCCGCGGAAGCCCAGCGCGACCTCGTGGGCGAGGGTGGAGTCCTCGGGGGTGGAGAGGTCCTCCCAGCCTTCGCGGTCGATGAGGGGTTCGAGGAAGAAGGAGTGGCTGATATCCCAGTTGAGGCTGGGCCAGGTTTCGTCGGCGTAGATGGTGCCGAGCGAATCGAGGTCGCCGTTCGAGGTCTCGAGAATGTTGCCTTCGAGGCTGACGCTGCCGGCGGTGCTGGCGGTGTCGGTGAAGCGTTCGAGGCGGAGGGCGATCGAGGGCAGGACAAAGTTGGCGTTGCCATTGTCGTTGCCGATGGTGGAGTTGTTGCTCTCGACATACTCCCAGCGGAGGCCGGGAACCAAGTCGAGGAACAGTTCCTTGTCCTGGTAGATGTTGATGGGCACTTCGGCACCGAAGGACGCGCCTTCGCCGTCGATCTTGCTGCCGGCGAGACCGACATCGTCGGCGGTGTAGGTGTTGTAGCTGCCGAAGATCTTCCAGCGGGCGGGCTCCCAATCGGCGAGCGGCGCCTCATAGCTGGCCTGGACGGTGTGGCTGGTGTCGAACGAGGCGGTGGAGTAGTCGATGGTGAGGATGTCGTCGTTGTCGGTCAGCTGGTTATGGCTGAAGCCGAAGCGCTGACGCCAGTTGTCGGTTTCGTTGGTGCCGGTGTTCGACAGTTGGGCGTAGATCGACCACGGCTTGTTTTCGGTAATGAGGTAATCGAGGGTGACGCCGTCGATGTTCTCACCCGCGGGGGAGACGGCTGCATCGACGCGCCGGCCGGGGTGGCGATTGAGGCGGTAGAGGTAGGCGTCGATCAGGTCCTTGCGGAGCGAGTCGGTCTGGCCGGTCTCGGGATCGGAGATCGGGGACTTGTCCTTGATCCGCTGGTGGAGCTGGTTGTTGATGCGGTACTTCTCTTCGATGCGTTCGCCGCCGGCGATGGTTCGCATCTGGGTGACGATGGCGGTGCGGATGGTGAGGTGAAGGGTCTTGTCCTCACCGCGGATGTCCTTGCCGGTGGCATCGACATCCTTGGGGCTCACCTCCACGCGAACGCCCGCCAAGCCGCGGGCGTTGATCGCCCGAACGATGGCTTGGTTGATGTGGACGATCGCGGAGCTGTAGAACTGCTTGTTGCTCAGGCTCCCGATCTCGTCGAGCTTGACGCGGGTGCGGGGGGCGTCGACGCGCGGCGCGACCCAGCCTGCGGAGGTCTCGGTCAGCTCAACGCTGGACGCCAGGAGCTCGGTGACGGCGGGGAAGCCGGCCGCGGGCGAGGCGTAGGAGACGTTGAGCGCGGAGATCGGATAAGGCACGCCATCGTTGGGCGCGGGCTCAACCACGACGGGCGCTGCCGCTTCGGCTGCGGGTTCGGCGGCAGGGGCCGTGGTGGCCGCCGCCTCCTGGGCGAAGGCCGCCGGTTGGAGGTCAAAGAAAAGCGAGCAGGTTCCGAGCACCGCCGCTGCGGCGGAAATAGCCAGAGCTCGATGCCGGAAATTTCGCACCCACGCCGCGTGATCCATCCGCTGTTGACGAGTACCCATTCGAGTGCACCTTCGTCTTAGGGAATTCAAAAAGACGCTTGCCCACCGTGCAAAAAAGCAATCTCTCAGCGCAGACGACTGCGGCTGAGAGCCAGTAAACAAACACACGTTATCGACCGAATTGAGTCAAATTTCATCCAGGGCCCCACTGAAGAATCGGGGATACGCTAACGGACGACCAAACGCCTGTCAACACACATGTTCTGGCCCGGTGTGAGTAATCCACAAAAAGCGCGGGGACAGGACCGGGCGGCCGGAAGGTCGGATTGGGCGTGCCCCTTGACGCGACGGCATGCATCCGCGCCAAGGCGAGGGAGGAATGCAAAAGCCTGCGGCTAAGGGTCGAGACCTCAAGCGGCAGTGCTTCTGAACTTGCTGGGGATGTCGTCTGCGCCAGATTGACCACTTACGAGAACCCGCTAACCTCGGAAAAGACCCTACAGGCCAACGCTAAGCGTGGCGCGAGTCTGATCGCGAGGCCCTCTGAAGGGACCGTTAGAAGGCCTCAACCGCGAGGCGCTTCTGTTGGCCGCGACATGGCGGCGTCTAAAGAGTAGAACCCAGACCCAAAGCT
>Ga0058869_1041334_pt1 | contig 21382 bp, 9 predicted proteins | sample TNRReaAaerobiRNA_FD_61086 | JGI IMG/M metagenome (GOLD analysis project Ga0058869, IMG submission 61086) | Wastewater treatment Type I Accumulibacter community from EBPR Bioreactor in Madison, WI, USA - TNR Reactor, Time I- 292min-Aaerobic_... | ecosystem: Engineered > Bioreactor > EBPR >...
ATCTCACGCATCTTCACAGATGGGACAAGGCTTGTGACGAATGCCCAAAGCTTCATCCCGGCGCGTGAAGCGTATGCGGAATAGGAGATGGCGACGTTGCCGGTCGAAGCTGCGACCATTTCAGTGATCCCGGCTTCCTTCAATGCCGCAATGGTGACTGCCGCCTGCCGATCTTTGAAGGAAGAGGTCGGACCCTGTCGTTCATCTTTGATGTAGATGTTTGGGCAACCCAGCATCATCCCCAGGTTGACGGCTCGGACGAGCGGGGTATAGCCTTCTCCCAGTGATAGGGAAACGTTGGGGTTTCGGACGGGCAGCAATTCCTTGTAACGCCACAAGTCGGGACCCCGCCCAGCAAGTTTTGCAGGCAGGCTTTTTCCGATCAGTTCGTAGTCATATTCTGCTTCACGCCATTGACTGCCGCACTTTGGGCAGGTGGTGGAAGTTGGGTAGTACGGCGCGTTGTGCCCGCAATCCAGGCACTTGATGATGAATGACACTTAATCTCCTGTATTCTTGCCGGTGTTTTTAATGCGCTCCAGGGCGCGTTGGATCGATGTGAGAAGTTCCTTCTCGTTGAAGGAGCCCTTGGTCAACAGACGCTGACCAAATTCCTCCAATTGTTTCTTTTGCTCCGATGATACATCCATACCGCTGATTACGATGACGGGAATATCGCGCAGTCGCTTATCTGCCTGAAGTTTCTCGAGGATTTGGAAGCCATCCATGTCGGGCATGAACAGGTCCAGGATGATGGCATGCGGTGGATTCCCGGATGAGATCAGGTTCCACCCGTTGCGCCCGCCCTCAGCAAGTACGGGTTTGTACCTGCCATCGTCGTTCAGCATTTTACCCAGCAGACGCAAGTCGTCGCGGCTGTCATCGATGACGAGCACTTCTCGTATGGAACCATCGGAATTCAGGCGGTCTAGCGAGTTGACAAGATCTTCCTCGAGGATGGGCTTAACCAGATAATCTGATGCGCCGAGGTTGAAGCCTTTTTCAAGATCCTCGATGATGCTGCAAACAATGACCGGGATGTTTCGAGTTTCAACATCGCTCTTAAGTCTTTCCAATACAGACCAACCATCAATCCCTGGCATCATAATATCCAGGGTGACGGCAAATGGTTTTAATTGCTTGACTCGCTCCACCGCCTGACCGGGATCGGTCACCGGGATGACGTGGTATCCCTGTGGCTGTAAATATCTTTCATACAGGCTGATCACCTGTGAATCATCGTCAATGGCGAGGATGACTTTATTCCCATCCAAAAGCAGTTCACTTTCCTTACGAAATAGCGGCAGCGTGAAGGAGAAAGTACTTCCCTTGCCGATTTCAGACTCGACCCAGATGCTTCCGCCATGCATTTGAATCAATTGTTGACAGATGGACAGACCCAAACCTGTACCGCCGGTCTTGCGGGTGGGCGAGGCGTCCACCTGAGAGAATGGCAGGAAGAGTTTTTCCTGATCTGTATTCGAAATACCCGGACCTGTGTCGGTGACACTGATCACGGCTTCCATTCGTCCGCCTGCACCGGGACGAAGCCCCACTCCTACAGTAATGTCCCCCTCCTCGGTGAACTTTGCCGCGTTCGAGAGCAGGTTGATCATCACCTGTCGGACACGGATCGCATCTGCACGTACGGTGGGGAGATTCGGCTCGATGACTTTCCGCATCTGGATGGGCTTGTCCTTGATAAGACCTGTCATGGTTGAAAGCACGCTGTTGACCAGATCGGTAATATTGACCTCGTCGAACGCCAGTTCCATTTTTCCGGCTTCGATCTTGGCGAGGTCGAGGATGTCGTTGATCAACCCCAACAAGTGCTGACCGGAATTATAGATCGCGGTAAGGTCCTGCTGCATCAGCTCAGTTACGGGACCGTCGATTCCTTTCAAGATCACGCGTGAAAACCCAATGATCGAATTCAGCGGCGTGCGCAGTTCATGGCTCATGTTGGCGAGGAACTGACTTTTCAGACGGTCAACCTCTCGCATTTCCAGCACGGCTTGTTGCGAGAGTTCGAAGGAGCGGGCATTATCGATTGCCACGGCGATCTGATCTGCCAGGGTTTGTAGAACCGAAATCTCATCTTCTGTGAACGCATCTTCGGTCTTCGACTGGATGTCGATGGCGCCAATGATGCGCGAACCGATCCGCAGTGGGATGGCAGCTTCTGCACGCGTTTCCGGCAGGAGCGGGTTCACCTTGTGCAGCGCATCTTTCGCTACATCGTTTGCGATCACTGCCACGCCCTCGGAGGTCACCTTGCCCACGATGGATTTGTTGTCAAGCGGCAGGAAATGCTGTCGTTTCTTCATCTCCTTGCCGGCATCGCCGGTGGCTTCCTTGAGCACGGCGTTGAAGCCCGTCTCCTCTACCACGAAGATCGCCGCATGATAGAAACCGAACCTTTCATTGATAAGGTTCACTGTACGGGCAAAGATGGTATTGAGATCGAGCGTGGATGTGACCAGTTTACCGATCTCAGCCGAAACAGCCAGGTATTCGTTACGACGACGGAGGAGCTCCTCGTCCTTCTTTCGTTCGGTAATATCGCGCGCCACCCAAAAGACACGGTTCTGATCCAGTTTTGTCAGGCTGGCGAGGAACCAAAAGACATGTCCCTGGATCGCCAGCTCGTACTCGAACTGCACCTTTTCCGAACCGCTCAATGCCTGGTGGATTCGGTCCAGGAAACTATCAGCAACCGCCTGCGGCAATACTTCGTGGAAGGTTTTCCCAACCAATTCCTCCGGTGTGCGTACCAAAAGAGATGGGTTGGTTGGCGCAATTTGGTCGTACCGCCCTTCCCTCGTGATGACTAACACCACGTCTTCCATTGCGTTGAACAAAGCGCGCAGGTTGCTTTCCGATTGCCCGATCCTTTCGAAAAGGCGGTTTTTCTGGATGGCGGTTGCTGCTTGGAATACGATCGTTTCCAATAGCCGCAGGTCGTCCTGCGTGACGGCCCGGTTCAATTCCTTAAAATCGATGCCGATCGTGCCGATGATCTCGTCTTCTGCGAACAACGGGGAAATCAACAGATTTGCCGTTCCGCGCTGTTGAAGCACATCATGGAGTGAAGCGGTCAGCGGGTTATTTGGCGCATCGCGGATGAAAAGCGGTTTGCGCGTCTTAAGTACTTCGAGCGTGGCGGGACTCTCCGAGATCCGGATCGGTGTTCCAATAAACGATGATTTTTCAAACGTTTCCGACGAGTCAGCCGCCAGAGTCAGGCTGGCTTTATCCTCGTTGATCAGGGCGATACCAACATGGCTTGCAGAAAACAAACGGACGAGACTATCCGCCACGATTTGCAGGGTGTCGTTCAGGTCCACCGTTGCGGAAATGGATGTAACCACCTGATTTACAACCGCAAGTTCCTGTGCACGTTTCTGCGTTTCTTGGAACAGGCGCGCGTTCTCGAGCGCCAGCGACAACTGGTCGGTCACTTGCTGAATAAGAAGTTGTTCGTCGGTTGTAAAAACGCGCCCCTGCTTCTCGTCCATTAACCGCATAACAGCCCAGTCGCTTTCGCCCACTTGCAGGCTTGTGGTGAAAGCCGAGCCTGAGCCTCCGCTTGGCGCAGGTGTGACGAATTCAGGCATGACAAGCCTTGAGGTTGTTTGACGCTTGACTGTCGGACTTATCGGCGTGGATTCAGCCTTGGGCGGCTTGGCAGGCTTCGGGTCCGGAGAAAGAGGCGCCTCTTTCTGGACTTTGGGCTTGCCCTTCGTACCCCGGGCATTTTCCTCCGGTTGAATGTCCTTGAAGAGCTGGTCAAGCCGCTTGTTTGTTTTCGGTTTCCTGGGCATATTCCTTTAACTCCTGGGCAAGGACACGATACTGGGTGGAGCCGCGCGCACCGGATTTGTAATGGGTGATGGGCAGCCCGGCGATGGGACTTTCGCGTAATTTCGTGTCAAGTTCGATCACGGTGCTGAACACGCCTGCGCCGAACGTGCTGCGCAACTGGTCGTGAATGTTGCGATGTGTGCGGTTTCTTCTGTCCAGCATGGTGACAAGAATGCGGTAGGCGAGGTTGGCGTTGTCTGTTTCGCGTGTGCGGCGGATCATGTTCATCATGTTCCGCAGGGCGTATGCCGAAAAATATTCAGCCTGGGTAGGGATGATGAGCAGGTCGGCTGCGGAAAGCGCGTTGCGGGTGATTGCGCCGAGCGCAGGCGGGCAGTCGAGGATGACATATTCATACGGCATGTTCGGCGTGCTGCGGATCGCCCGCTGCAAGATGGTGGTGTAATTGGTGCGTACCGGTAGAAATTGCTCCGACGTTTCGATGCGGGAACTGGAGGGAATCAGGTCGAGGTTTTCGACTTCGGTCTTGTGGCGTGCTGAGATCAGGGGCAGGCTGTCGAGGATGACATCGCTTGAGGTTTTCTCCGCTTCGCCGGGTTCGAGGCCAAGCGCAAGCGTCAGATTGGCTTGTGCATCCAGGTCCACCATCAGGACGCGGTTGCCCAATTCTGCGAGTGCCGCGCCGAGGGAAAGCGCTGTTGTTGTTTTGGCGACCCCGCCTTTTTCATTTGAAACTGCGATTGTTTTTGTCATGGCTGCCTCGCTCTTTTATTTATCCATGGTTGATATTTTTTGTGGGACGATCTCGATGCGGGACACATTCAGCGCCTGCCGTAATTCCTTGATGGCGGTGTTGACCATTTCCTGCGGATCGTTCGTGCTGCGGATCTTTGTGGTAATGTCTGAGACAAGGCGTTCACGTGCTGCGCGCCTGGAGGTCTGGTCGAATAATCTGGCATTTTCTGCGAAGATGCCCACGCGGTCTGCCACAGCCTGGATCAGCGCCATTTGCTCGTTGCGTATCTGTTCCTGTTTGGGAACCAAAACAGAGAGTTCGCCGACTGTCATCCCGCGGATGACGATGGGGACGGTAACTTGCTTTCGCTCCATTCCGCTTTTTTCCGTCAACGGGTCATCGTCAAGCGGAATCGTCCCGGCGGTGGTGTAACGGAAGCCAGTCACTTTTTGTTCCTGCGCGATCTGTCTCCATGTTTCACTGAAATACCGGCTTGAAACGGCTTCAGCTTCTGCCAGTGATTTTTGGATCTGTTCGTACAGACGTGCATTTTGAATGGCAATGCTGACCTGTTCGGAGAGAGTGGTCAGAATCTCCACGTCTTCGTTGGAAAATGCGTTGGGTTCCGTGCTTTGAACGTCGAGCGCGCCGATCACCTCGCCGGAAATGATCAACGGCAGTGCCATTTCGGAGCGGGTTGTCGGCAGGTCGGGGTTGTTGAAGAAGACTGCATCCCCGCCGACGTCGAGAGCGATGCGGGGTTTTCCAGATCCGGTCACATATCCCACGATACCCTGCTGTCCAATTTTGAGCTGATGACCGCGGTTCAACATCCTTTTGCCGCCTTCGCTGTTGGCAGCCCCAAGGATGGCATATTGATTGCTTGGGTCGTTGAGGAAGATGCCGACGTGGTAAAAGCCGAATTGCTGGCTGATCACTTCCGAAACCTGCGGCAGAAGCAACTGCAAGTTTTGGGTGGTCGTTATCGCTTGTGCAACCCGGGCAATGGCTTCATACTGCTTTCCGCGCCGTTCGCCGCGGCGTAATTCGGCTTGCAATTCCGCAGTCCTTTCCGCCACGCGCTGTTCCAGAGATTGGATTGATTCTTTGATGGCGGCAGACATGGAATTCAAGGTTCTTGCCAATATGCCGATTTCATCCTTTGCTTGGATGTCGGCAGTTGCATTGAAATTACCCGTAATGATTTCATTTGCAATACGGGTCAAGCTCTCCAATGGTTGTGTAAGCCTGTTGCCGATGAGGAGCGATACATATGCAGCAGCGGCGAAGATCACAGCCACTAATAACAAACCGATGTTGATCGTTGTTCGTGTCTCCCTCAAGATCTGGCTGCGCACCAATTCTGCTTCCGTCAGTAACTCTGCGGTTGGGACAATGATAACCAGCTTGTAATCGACTTCAGGAATCTGTTGGAAGGCAACGAAGCGTTCGTTTCCTCCGACTGTAATACCAAAGACACCTTCGCTGCTTGCGGAAACTGTCTCCAGAATTTCGAAGAATTGCGGCGCTGCATCTGGCAGCACGGAAGAGTCCAGGATTTCACCAAGTCTGGCAGTTTCGTCTGTGATGTTGAAATCGCCGTAACCCGCCTCGGGGAATGCGATTAAGCGATTGGCCGAATCCACCAGGAATGCGTAGCCCGTGTCGCCGACCTGAACGCCGGCAACCACATCGGTGATCTGAGTGAGCTGGATATCCATGGCGGCGACACCCTGGAATTGGTCTTGCGCATCAAATACCGGGACACTGGCTGTAATGACCAAGCCGTTGAGCGCCGCATCCTGGTACGGTTCTGCCCAAACCACGCCACCTTCCGGATTGTTCACGGGAGATGCGTTTACATACCAAAGGCGGCTTGTGACATCGAAATCGGAGGGAACGATCGCCGCAAGATCGATGTTTGGATAGTAGATGGTTTCCTTTGTGGGTCCGCCAAAATAAATGGCGATAATATCAGGGTTGTCTGCAAGCATCGACGGAACGACCAATTCCGTGTGTTTGAGCGCGTTCAGTTTTTCCGCGAGCGGATTTGAGAGGTTGACCTCAGCTGGAATGAATATGGATGCCACTTCATTATTGGAGTTATCCCAGCTGCCGGAAGAGAGGCGGAACAGCGAATCCTCGGCGCGCCAATAAGTGCCATCTGCCAGAGTTCTTCGCTGGGCAAGCGTATCTCTGACAATGGATCCGATTGTGGATGTACTCCTGCTCATGGATGTAAAGAACAGGTCCAAAAAGGCGGCTTGTTCACTGGCTGTGGTAAGCAAAGACCGCTCCGTCCTGTTGCGGATATTGCTTTCTAATTGGGTATTCAATTGTTCGCTGCTTGCCTGTGACCGCAGGTACACGAATAGACCCATTCCAAAGACGACCAGAAACGTGATCACCATGTTTCCGACGGTCAGTTTTTGCCGCAGGTTAAGACGCCCAAAAGCGGTTTTTTCAATGGCGTCGAATAGGGAGAAACGGTTTTTCATCATGATCAGATCCTTATTCGTTGCCCTGGGTTACATTATCTTCCTTGATCTTGATGACCACTTCCGAACCCGGGATGGTGCGCCCCAGTTCTTCAACGGCGGTCTGCAATACATTCTCAAGATTGATGGAAGCCCCGATCTTTCCGGTGATTTCGCCGATGGTCTGCTCAATGATCGCCTGTCGCTGCGATTCCTGGATCAGGCGCGCGTTTTCGAGCGCGAGCGAGAGACGTTCCGAAACCGCTTCGGAAAGATTGATCTCGTTCGTTGTCCAGAGGCGGTCCCTGGATGGCGCTGTGACATTGATGACGCCGATGGCTTGTCCGCGTAGTTTGATGGGGACCACCAGCATGGGCTCGTTCGTCTTGCCGTCGGCGTGGAAGATCAAGGTCTCGCCGCGATTAACCGCCTGCTGGATTTCCATCGAATTGACGGTTTCGACGACCTTTCTGCCTCCTCCGAGTCCCTGACGATAGCCAACCAGCCCCTCTTCACGGCTGAAGGACTTCCAACCTTCCTGAAGGTTACGCCGGTAGAGCGCCTGAATTTCTCCCAAAGCCCGTTGAGTTTGCTCGAACAGCCTGGTATTTTCAATGGCAATTGCAATCTGGTCTGCAAGGATCCGTAATGTATTTGTGTCGCCATCGGTGAATGCGCCCGGTTTTTCACTCTGCACATCCAGCACGCCAATGGTCTCATCACGGAAGATGAGGGGCAGCGCCATTTCGGAGCGGGTGTTCGGGAGGTCGGGATTGTTGAAGAAAACCGCATCCTGCCCGACGTCTAGAGCGATGCGTGGAATCCCGAATTTTGCCACATAGCCGACAATTCCGCTTTCGCCGACTCGCAGGCGGTGTCCTCGTTTGAGCATGTTCAACCCGCCCGGGCTGTTTGCAGACTGCAATACGGCATATTGACGGGTTTCGTCTATCAGAAAGATTCCTGTATGATAATGCCCGAAGCGCTCACTAACGAGCCGGGTCACCAGCGGTAGGAGGGCTTCAAGTTTTTGCTCGTTATTGATGACCTTTGATATCTCGCCGGTTGCCAGTAACTGACTGGCGCGTTTTTCGCTTTGCTGCCTTGCGATCTCGAGATCTGTTGTGCGTTCTGCTACGCGCTTTTCGAGGTTTGTTAAACTCTCGTATAGCTGACTGGTCATTCGGTTGAACGAAGCGGCGAGCGTGCCGATTTCGTCTGCGGTTTCTACAGGGGCAACCACAGTGAGGTTGCCGGAGGAAACCTCTTCGGCGGTCTTCGTCAGGCGGGATATTGGAATTGTGAGCAGCTGTGTCATACCCACTGCCAGAAGCGTAGCCACCAGGACTACTCCCAACCCAACGACTTGCGCGTTACGGAGCGCGTCAGTTACGATCTGAAGCGCCTCCACACGGTCTTGCATGGTGATTATTTTCCAGTTCAATTTCTGAATGGCGTCTATATCCTCTTGCTCGTCCTCGATTTCCCTTGTGAGCAATGTCGATACAGCAAGGACGGGTGCGCCAGAGTGTGTTGTGTCATAGAACGGCTGGCTGGTCTGGAGCGCGGCGACGAAATCTTGCGGGGCTTCTTCGATTTCAATTTCAAGTTCATCGCCGGCTTCCTGATGAAGTTCCAGTTCAGTGCCGTCTGGCAGATAGATTTCTGTGCGACCTGTCTCCCCGAATCGTCCCGTTTTAAGCGCATCGGTAAAAACTTCGAGAGCAATGGTTGTGCGGAGAATACCGACGATCTCATTGCTTCCGACGCGAAGGACGGGTACTGCGATCTGGAAGGAAAGAGAGTTTGTGCTTTCATCGTAAATCGGCTGACCGATGTATGTCTTGCCCCGTCCATTGTCGTAAGCGGCTTGCCACCACTCTTCATCCGCTTGATAATAGTCGCTCGTTCGATTGGTGGCAGCTACGATCGCGCCAGCGCGGTTGGTGATAAAAACTTCCAAATGTTCGGGAAAAGAGGACTGAAATTCCCTTAATTCTGATGAGGATTGTGTTTCGAGCACTGCGCGGATGTTGGCGTCGAAGTTGTTATCGGCAGGGACCGCTTTCCACTCCTCGTCAAGTTGCTTTAATACTTCCAGATCGCTTTCAGAGTTCAAATTGCTTCTTACAAGCTCAGCCACCAGGGTTCGGTTGCTGGCGAGCGTTTTTAACAGATCCGCCTGTTTATCCATCTCTGCGCTGATGGAAGCAGCGGTGAGGCTGGACACGCTTGTCAACTGTTGGCGGACCCTTTCATTCAACTGCGCCAGGGTTGAGGCGCTGATGGTGATCGTTGCCGCACCGACAGAAACGATACTTAGGAAAATGAAGGCGATGGTGAATTTTGTCCGCAGGGTGTATTGATTGAATCGGTAGAGGATCAGCCCCACATAGACAAATCCGAGAATGGTTGTCACGATCACAGAACTGGTCGTTACGGGGAATTCGGTCAAACCGGGGAGGAACAGGTCGGCAAATACGATTCCGATCGCAAAGATGAATGCTCCAGTTGTAATGCGCCTTGAAAAAAGGTCTGACATTGTGCCGTTTGAAATGCTGGTTACGATCACCAGCATTCCGATTGCCGTTTGCCAGCCCACATTGTTTATGACAACAGCGTAAATCGCTGCAGCCAAAACGATGCTCCCCAACAGAATCGTGATGCCGCGTATGTAAGAACCTTTGCGGGTCAGGTAGTAACTGTATCCTGCGCTCAGGGCAAGGAGCGGCATCATGAAATTGTCGATAGGTGTTTTGTCTTCCCTGCCGATCATGAACAGAGTGACGACAGCGACCACGACCATGAGGAGAAACGTGATCAAGGTGATGTTTATCGCCAACCGCTGCTGGGAGGAGGCTGTCAATTGTTGCTGTCTGTCGTCCATCATAAAGACTCCAACTTCATATCTAAATTCACACTACCTTTACAGATTTTCCGCGCTTAGTTCCAGGGCGACCGGCTCGATCTGCACCAGCACATCCGAGCCGCCAAGGGCGCGGCTTAATTCCTGCGCGGCGGTTTGCAGGATGGTTTCAAACCGTGTCGAGGCGCTGATGCGCCCGGTGATATCGGTGGTTACGCGTTCGATGTTGGCGCGTTGCTGGGTGGCTTCGAGCAGGGTTGCCGATTCAATCGCAAGCGAAAGACGGTCTGCCACAGCTTCCGCAATGTCGGTTTCGTCTTCTGTCAGCGTTGCGCCCTTGCGAGAATTGATCTGCATGACGCCAATGATCTGTCCGCGCAGGCGGATGGGGATGGCTATCTTTGTGCCCTGATCCGTGGTTTCGGTCAGCACGGCCTTGCCTTTTCTGATCGCCTCCTGAATGTGACTGCCTGTCAGCGGTTCTTCCAGTGGCCTAACCAGTGATTCTCTCAATTCCAGACCGAGACCAATGGACTTCGGGCGCATTACCTGCCAGGCTTCACTTGCAGACCTGCCCAACGCGCTTTGAGCTTCTGCGAGCGATTGACGTGCTTTTTGGATCGTGAAGGCATTGTTGATGGCTATCGCCACCTGGTCTGCGAGGGTGATCAATACTTCGATATCATCTTCGTTGAAAGCGTTCGCTTCAACGCTTTGCACATCCAGCACGCCAATGATCTGTCCGGCATATCGGAGGGGGAGGGCGGCTTCGGAGCGAGTGTTCGGGAGGTCGGGATTGTCGAAGAAAACCGCATCCGTTCCAACGTCGAGGGCGATGCGCGGCTGCCCGGTGGCGGCTACAAAGCCGACGATGCCGGTCTGCCCGACCTGGAGTTTGTGTCCTCTTTCCAGCATTTTCTGCCCGCCTATACTGTTTGCCGCTCGCAGGAGCGCGTATTCCTTTTTAGCGTCAAGCAAAAAGATACCCGTGTGATAGATGTTGAATTGATCGCTGATCACGTTCGTGATGCCCGGCATGAGGCTCTCAAGGTCTTGAATGTTTGAAATGACCTTCATCACCTGGGCAACTGCTTGGAACTGGCGAGCGCGCCGTTCGTTTGCGCGGTTGGCGGTTTCAAGTTCTTCGGTTCGCTGCTGGACGCGCTCTTCGAGCGATGCGCGTAGTTGCACCAACTCAATATTTTCCTCGCGGTATTTTCTTTCGTTTTCGCGTGCTTTGTCGATGTTTTCGTTAAGGCGGAGGATGAGCAGGTGGGAGATTCCAGCACCGGTGATGATCAGGATTGGGATGATGAACGCATCGTCCAATCCGGCTCGGACGTATGGGATTCCTCCGCTTAGGTCTACGATGGAAATAACGATCAACGCTGCGACGGTAAGCGGGGTGATCAGGAAGAATGCCCGTTTGCCAAGAAGAACTGCGGCGATCAGTAAGATGACGGGCAGAGCGACCACAGAGGAGTTCTTTAACCCGTTGCTGTTAAGCGAAACCGCTGCGACTGCGATGGTTAGTGAAAGCGGGACGAGAATCTTTGCAGGGGAGACCCTGGCGCGGAGTACGTAGATGAGAGCAATGACTTCGAGGATCAAAGTCAGGAGGAGTGCGAAAAAGGCGGTCGGGTTTCGTGAGTTTTCACCGATGTAGCCAGTAACGAGCGGCATTAAAGCGATATTGGTGAAAATCACGAACAGAAGGATGTTTCGCGTCAATCTTATGAATGACGGATCCTGGTCTTCTTCGTCTCTAAGGTATGCGGCGATCAACGAAAACATAAAAGTCTCCTGAGCGGCGTGTTATTGCTCGGACTTACCGGAAAGGAATTGAATGGCAACATCTGTGCCGGAAAGGGTGCTTCCAAGTTCCTGAAGCGTGGTCTGGAGGATGTTATCGAGGTTGACAAGCGTGCTGATTTTGGCGGAGATTTGACCAATGGTCTGCTCCTTGGAAGCGCGTTTTTGCGCCTCCTGTAGCAGGCGGGCATTTTCGATCGCCAGTGCGGTGCGCTCCGCCGTTGCCTGGGCGAGGGCGATCTCATCTTCGTCCCATTTCCGGCTTGGGTCGGATGTGCTCAACTTGAGGGTCCCGATCTGGGTGCCTCGTAGAATAAGTGGAATGGCGATGCTGTGCGGATGTTTGAGATCGGTAGAGTCCATTTTTCTGGCATTGATGCCGTCGAAGTGATAGCCGCGGATGCCTTGTCGCGAAAGGAATTGGCTCCATTGTTGTTGGCTTAACTGAGCGGCAGCCATTTCCGCCTGTTCGAGCGCTTCGCGGCTTTGCTGCAGGTACCTTGCGTTTTGGATGGCGATACTCACCTGGTCTGCCAGCGCAGAAAGGATGTTGACATCCTCCTGTGAAAAAGCATTTATCTCGGTACTTTGAACATCCAGCGCGCCGATGATCTCAGTACCAACTTTTAGCGGCAGGGAAATTTCGGAGTGGGTCTCCGGGAGGTCGGGGTTGTTAAAGAAGGTTGAATCCTGCCCAACATCCAGTGCGATGCGGGGTTGTCCGGTTTTTGTCACATATCCAACAATGCCGGTCTCGCCCACGCGCAGTCGGTGATTCCGTTCCAACATTCTGCGCCCGCCTTCGCTGTTGGCTGCCGCCAGTACCGCATAATCTTTGTGGATATCAAGAAGGAAGATACCAACGTGATAAAAGCCCAACTGTTCTGAGATGGTCTCCGAGATTTGCGGGAGGAGTCTATCGAGCGTTTGCGTAGAACTGATAATGTTCGAGATACGCGCAATCGATTCGAACTGCGCAGCGCGATAGGCATTGCTGGCGTTGATCTTTTCCAATTCGGCGGTGCGTTCTGCGATTTTTTCTTCGAGTCCATGCAAGGTTTCGTTGAGTTGGTCTGCCATTGTATTGAAGGCGCGACCCAGTACGCCGGTTTCATCTTCTGATGATATTTGGACGCGGGCGGCGAGATTTCCGCCTGCGATCTCTTCCACTGTGTTTGTCAACCGCTTCACTGGGCGGGTGATGATTTGCCCGACAAGCAGACTGATGATGAATGACCCGACGAAGAGGACGGCGAGAACCACATTTGAACTTCTGAAGAAGTTGTTGACCTCCTCTTCCACTTCGGTGCGTGATGCGACGATTTCCTGATTGAGCTCATTGGTTGGCGCAAGGATGACCAATTTATATTCAGTCGTATCGAGACTTGCGATTGCAAGGTAAGTTTCAACGCCGTTGATAGGCAATGTCAGCAGGTTGGTCTGGCTGATCACTATACGCTGGGCTGCGAACAGCATGATCTCTGAATCTGTAGAAAGAATGGACTGTCGCGGACTCTCGTTCACTGCGAGTATCTCCGGCTCAAGACCAAAAAGTTGGTAGCCTTCCTCGGGCATCGCCAGAATAAACCCGTTTTTATCCACAAGGAATGCGAGGCTCGACGGACTGATGTCCACGCTGGCAATCCCGTCTGCAACCGTCGACAATTTGATGTCTGCGCCGATGACACCCTTGAATGTTCCCGTTCTTGAATATACCGGCACGGAAAGTGTCACGATCATGCCCGCCCCGGCTGGGTCTTGATAGGGTTTTGTCCAGCGTGGCAGGCGTTCCGGATTTTGGTCGGGTGCGGCGATGCTGTAAAAGGGCTGGGTGGTTGGGTTGAAATCTGGTGGAACATTCTGGGCGAGGTTGATATTCGGATAAAAAACCGTATATCCCAATGAACTGATGTAATACACGGAAGTAACTTCAGGATGAGACTCGAGGTAACTGACCGCAAGGAAATCAAGATAGATGCTGGTGTTGATATCTTCCACCATTTCTTCGGTCAGGGAATATACCCTTGGAATGAAGACAGAGGCGAGATCAGTGCTCGAGTTCCCATATTGACCGCCCGGCAATTGAAAGACTTTTTCTGTGGCGTTCCAATAACTGCTGCCGATGAGATCATCTTGCTGGGTTTCAAGTTCCCCCCGATAGGATGCGATGACGCTCAAGTCACTGACGGCTTCTGCAAATACAGCGTTAGCGCGGTCTGCTTCTGCTTGAATGGTGTCGAAAATTTGCGCTTCGATCTGGTCGGTAACACTGCCCTCGAAGCGTTCAGTCAATGAATCAAGAATGGCTGTGGCATAGTTGAAACCGAATACGATCAGGGTTGCCACGATCACGCCGCCTGATAATAGAATACCGAATGTGATCTTGACTTGAAAACTGAAGTTCCTGAACTCACGGAAAAGGATCAAAAGGAGAGCAATCGTGATTCCTGTCAAGATGATCGGCGTGATTACAGTCAATTGTGGGACCTGGATACGGTTTATGCCAAGATAAAAATCCAGGACGACGACTGCAGTTCCGAAAAACAGGGCTGTCAGAACCCCCGCAAGGGAATAATTCGATGTCATTGCCAGCCCGGTAATGGATAAAATGATCAGGACGGCAGCAGCAGCGATGATCGGACCCAAACCTTGCACTAGGAACAAAATAACGAGTGCGTTAACAACGAACATCGTAATGGCGATCATCATGGCAAGGTTGACGCGCCCCTTGCTGATCATCGAAAGCGGCAGGGTATAAACGATCATGGTTGTAAACCACAGCCCCGATGGGATGTAAAGAAGCGGCTGCCCGCTTGTATACCCGCTGTATGCGAAAACCGCCGTTGCGACGAACGCAGCCACCATCAAAGCGATGGTGATGAACCTGCTATTGCGGCGGTAACGCTCTGTGGTTTCGAGAGGGTTACGGATGGAGGATGAGAAAATTTGCATTGTCATTCCGAACGGCTACTACTTTTCGCCGCCTCCAATTTCGACCGTCACCTGGGTGCCGCTGATTTGAGCACCCAGCTCGCGGACAGCGGTTCTGAGAATTGCTTCGACATCCGTTCCCGCACCGATCTTGGTTGAGATATCACTGATCAGATGCTCTTTTGCTGCCCGTCTCTGGCTCTCTTCCAACAGGCGCGCATTGTCCAGTGCTAGGGCAGCCCGGTCTGAAACCGCTTGAACCAACGCCACTTCGTCCTCCGTCCACCTCCGACTCCCCTGTGTCGATTCGATGTGAATCACGCCGACCACATGGTCGCGAAGTTTTACCGGAACCGCAATCACAGAGGATGAAATTCGAGAGGTCGGATTTATGACCACCGTTTCACCGGCTGTGAATGCCTGCTTGAGGGCGGGCTTGTCTTTTGGAACCGCTGCCACCCCCGTGATGCTCCCATCCGGGCTGAACGCATAACCGCTTTGGCTGTCTTTTCGTTCGAGGCGGATTTCCTTCGACGAGGCCATTTTAAAATCCTCTGCAGTTTGCATATTCCAGATCACAATCGCAACTTCACTGGCGAGGGCGCTCAATGATCCGATATCATCTTCATTGAACGCTGATGGCTGCATACTTTGGACATCCAGCACGCCAATGATTTGACTGCCATACTTTAAAGGCAGCGAAATTTCAGAACGTGTCTCCGGCAGGTCAGGATTATTGAAAAAGACGACATCCGAACTGGTGTCCAGCGCGATGCGAGGGCGACCTGTGATGGCAACATAGCCTACGATCCCCGTCCCGCCAACCTTGAGCTGATGACGACGGGCAAGCATTTGCTGACCGCCTTTGCTGTTCGAAGCGCGAAGCACCGCAAATTCCCGACTCTCATCGATCAGAAAGATACCAACATGGTAAAAGCCGAGTTTCTTTGCGATCAACCTGGCTGCGCGATTGAGCAATTCGTTGGGTTTTTCTTCGATGTTCGCGAGCAATTCCTGTGATATTTCCGCAACTGCTTGCAAACGGGCGGCTCTTATTTGCAGATGTTCGTTTAGTCTGTTCAGTTCTTTCGTGCGCGTATCAACCTGATTTTCAAGTGTCTGATTGATCTCCTCAAGTCGCTGGTTGGTGATGATCTGTTCGTTCCTATTCTTAATGGCGTCATTCAACAGGGCCCGCTGCCTTTGAAAAACCACCAGGATCGCCCCCATGATGGTTACAAAGAAGAACGAATTTAGAACAACATATTCGGCGGTCGTGCCAAAAGGATTTGGCAGAATATTGTTTGCTTCCGCCACCCCCGCCGCGACGAACAGGACGATCATAAAGATTCCAAGCAGGATTGCAGGACCACTATTCTTTCTGCTGTAAACATTTGCCAGCAGGAACAACCCCAGAACGCCCATCCATAGCAGGTCATGTACGCCGTCACCTTCCACGGTTGTGACGACCAGAATGGCGACCGCTGTCACGGTTGGGAAAAGGATCAAATAATTGAATCGCCCACGCACTGCTTGTACAAGCGTAAAAATTGCCACAAGGTTTGTAATGATCGAAGTGATGATGACAATCGGATTCCGATACGCCAAAATGGAAAATGCCGTTGAGAAAAATCCCAGGGCGAGAGTGATGATCGCCTCGGCACGTTGACCACTCTCCTCACCCGGGCGGTCTTTCAATAAATATTCGCGAAAGGATTGATTGCTATTGTTCATGATGGCTTTGTTCGCTTGCCCGTCTGAAAGGCTTATGCGCCTCCTTCGGGATCTTCAAACTGTCTCCGTCCATTGGAGGAATCGATCAATTGGAATGTGACCGACGCATTTCCGAGCGCTTCGCCGAGTTCCTGAACCGTTTCGCGGAGGATCGAATCGATCGTTGTCGTTGTGCTTAACCGCGTCGAAATGTCGGAAACCAACGATTCGCGCACGGCGCGCTGCTGCGACTCGCGATAGAGGCGCGCGCTTTCGAGGGCGCTGCTTAACTGATCAGAGAGGGTAATCGCAAGGTTGGTCTCATCCTGGCTCCACGCCTCAGCGATTTCCGGTTTTTTCAAGCGGATGGCTCCGATCACCTGTCCGCGAATTTTGATCGGGACGCTAATGGACAACCCGTCGGTGCTGAGAATCAGATCTCCAGAGTCGATCGCTTTGGCAAGACTTGGTTCGATGGCATCGCCTCCCGTCTGAAGGGTGGTTGGGGGGGTGGCGATGAAGCCGATCTTCGGCTGGTTGCGCAGAATCTTGCTCCACGCTTCGCGGCTGAATTCGCCGTAGGCAACCCGGGCAGATTCCAGTGCTTTTTCAGTTTCGCTGAACAGGTTCGTATTTTGAATTGCCACGGCGATCTGCTCTGCGAGGATTTGTACGGTTGCGACATCGTCTTCGGTGAATGCCTGTGGTTCGGTGCTTTGCACATCCAGTACGCCCAGAATTTGACCTGTGGCTACAAGAGGAAGCGCCATTTCGGAGCGGGTATTCGGGAGGTCGGGATTGTTGAAGAAAACGGCATCCGCTCCAACGTCGAGAGCGATGCGGGCTTGCAGATTTTCAGCAACAAATCCCACAATGCCGGTCTCGCCGACCTTGAGCTGGTGTCCCTTTTCCAACATCCGCCTGCCGCCTTCGCTGTTGGTGGCGGTCAAGACTGCATATTCTTTGTGGTTGTCCAGCAAAAAGATGCCGACATGATAATATCCAAAGTTTTCATGGATAAGGTAGGTGGTTTGTTGTAACAAGTCCGACAGGTTTCGATATGACGTGATGGATTTGCCAACTTCTGCCACGGCTCGCAATTGAGCAGTGCGTTTGTCGAGTGTTTGGGTGCGTTCCTCAACGCGTTCTTCGAGGTAGGTTTGTTCTTTCCGCAGCTCGCTCAGTAAGGAGCGGGTATTGTCTTCGGCTTTTCTGAATTCCGTCTGTGTCAGGCGAATGCCGTTTACGACCAGCACTGAAAGTAAGAGCAACGAAGTGCTCGCTGTAATCCATCCATTCAAGTTTGGCGCGGGGGCAGTTGGGTTTGTAAGCGACATCTCGCCATTCAAGATAAGCCAGCCGAAAACAATGTATGTCAGCAGTGCGACGATGGTCATGACGAGCCCTGCGCGCCATGAAAAGAGCAGGGCAGACATGGTGATCGCTCCCAGCATGAAGAGGCGTGCATCGCCAAGAATGCCAACTTCTGTCATCCCTGAAACCGCCAAACCATACAACAGGACGATCAACAGAACGGTTCGTACCTGATAACTGACCGGAAGCAGGGTGGCAAGCAATAGCAACAGGTAAATTGATACATATATCCCTGAGTAGAATAGGGTGCTGGATAAAATGGCAGGAATCAACGCCACAATGCCAAAGACACTGGCGAGTATCAGCGTGTTGCGCAGAAAGCCTTCGCGCCACGACTGGTGGTTGGTTTCCTTGGATAATTCCTGTTGTTGGCTCATCGATTTATACCTGGCTTGCTATTCTTTTTTCAAGGAGGCAGTATTTCTCTTTGGAAAAGGTGTTTCGAACTGCGCCGAGCCGACCACGATCTCCGCCTCCTTTAAATCGAACACCCGGCGCAGTTCTGTTGCGGCGGTTCGGGCGACTGCTTCGATGTCCAGCGTCTCGCGGATTTGTGTGGATACATTGGCGATCATTTGATCGCGCATTGCGCTCTTTTGCGCTTCGTCCACCAGTCGGCTGTTTTCGAGAGCCAGCGCCACTTGGTCGGCGATCTTTTCCACAAGTTGTTGTTCGCGTTCAGACCAGCTGGTGGAAATGCCCCTGCGCTTAAGTTTGATCGCGCCAATTTTTTGACCGTTGAGAACGAGTGGCACGAAGAGATCATTTGGTCCCACGCGTTTATCGGGGGAGAAGACCGGGCGAACGCCCGCAGGAGTGTATTGATATGCTGGTTTTTGCCGGCTGGTCAATTTGCTCCATGTGCGTTTCGTCTGGATGGCAGTACTGATTTCCAGTTGGTTGATGAGGCTCTGCGTTTCGCCAATGAGGCGGACGTTATCAAAGGAGACGGCGGCGAGGTCGGCAAGCGTTTGCATCACCTCTGCATCCTGTATGTTGAACGCTTGTGGCTGCTCGGAATGAATATCTAGCATGCCAATAATCTCATTGCGGATGGATAGCGGGAGGATCATCCGCGAGCGAGTGAGGGGGAAATTGGGGTCTTTCACAAAGGTCTTTTGGTCGAGGTCGGTGATGACCATGAAGCGCTTTTGTTCCACCACCAGCCCGAACAGGTCCCGCTTGTCGAACATCAATTTAAACGCCTGCCCTATCTTTTGTGCTCCAGCGGTAGAAGAGGATGCTTGCAGGTAGGCGAATTTCTTTTCCTCGTCGAGGATAAATAAACTTACATGATAGTATCTGAATTTTTCAGCGATCAGCCGTGTGGTGGTATCCAAAAGTTCGGTTATGTTCTGAAGCCCGGTGATGGCTCGGGCGGTATCCGACGCTGTGCGTATTTGCGTGATGCGCGCGACCAATTCCTCCGTTTGTTCGCGCATTTGCTCCTCAATCTGTGCCCGTTCAACTTCCACTGACCGATAGGCGGCTTGCATTTTTTCCCCCGCTTTTTGGAGAATATCCCTGAACTGACCGATCGCGACAACCAGAAGCACGCCAATTACAGAGAAGTCGGCGATGTAAATCAGCCACTCTGCAGGTGTTATGATGGGGACTCGTGCGTCCATTTGCAAAACACCCGTTTGTTGAAGGATTGCGGCAGCTATGACTGAAACGATTGACGTTGCTAATACGCCCACGTCCATACGACGGTCCAACATGATGGAAGAAAGGGCTATCCCTGCCAACAGGAAGACATTCCCGTCCGCCCAGGGACCCCAACTAATGATGGCGTTCATACCGACGATATAGAGGAGCGCGAGAAGCGTAAACGCCCGCAAAAGATAGGGTGGTCGCGAAACAGTGATCGCCAACAGCAAAACGTAGAGGCTGATGAACAGAAAACGGTCGAGGGTTTTTGTGGTGGGGAAGGATATGAGGATAAGTGCGATACCAAGGAGAGACGCAACCCGCAGCATGACGAGAGTAAACCTTTTGCGCCATTCCTGAAGATCGAAATTTTCGATGGGGATTCTTCTTTTTCCCGAAGGGAGCGGCGAAGGGTTATTGATTGTCATCTACACCCTCCATGGAAACTTCGATTTCGACTTCTGTGGCTTCGAGGGAGCGCCCCAATTCACGCACGGTCGTTTGCAGGACCGCATCCATGTTTCCAGATGCCCAGATTTTGGCAATGATTTCGTTCGTCAATCTTTCCTGCGCCGCGGAGGATTGGCTTTCTTCGACGAGACGTGCGTTTTCAAGCGCCAGTGTGGCTTGGGCGGCAATCGCTTCAACCAGATTTCTCTGTTCGTTCGTCCAGTCTGAGGAGCTCGCTAAATGAATCTGACCGATGACCTGATCTCTCAAGGCAAGTGGGATTTCGAGTTTGTTCTTGTAGGTGGTATCGCTATCACCCGTCTCGTAACTCAAACTCTTCTCTTCCGTCAGCGACTGCCACGCATCTTTTAAGTATTGTCGTTGGGCGGAACGCATCTCAGCAAGACTCTGTTGGGCTTCCTGGAAGAGTCGGGCGTTCTCGATAACGATGGCGATGCCGTTTGCCATGTTTTGGTAACCATCCACATCCTGCGGGAGGAAGGTATTTTCCTTGCTGGAATGCATATCCAGCACCCCAAGTATCGTATCGCCGACGAACAGCGGCAGTACCAGTTGGGAGCGGGTGTAGGGCAATAGGGGATTATCGATGCGGATCTGGCTCGTATCAATAACGATTTGACCCGCCTTGATGCGGACCGAATTCGCGATGGTGCTTTTTCCTTCCATGTCTACACGGTGCTTGTTGTCCATAAGGACTTTTCCCGCTTCTCCGCTGGCGTACTTTAACTCCGCCCATGTTCCGCTGCTGTCTAGCAGATAGAAGGCTGTGTAATAACATTGGAAGTTGCTTTCCACCAGGCGTGCCGCCCGGGGGAATAAATCCTCAAGAGTTAAGATCGAGGAGACAGCCTGCTCGATTTCATTGATCTTTCTCAGCTGGGATGTGCGCTCCTGAACTTTTTGCTCGAGGGTGAAGCGCTCCTCCTTTAGCGTATTGAGGGTGGCATCGACCTGTCTTTGCGCTTTGGTAAATTCCTCTTCCAACCGATAAAACCCATAGATAAATGCTGCACCGAACATGGTGGTTGCCGCACCTGCGCTAAACCAGTCTGCAATTTTTGCGGGCGAGGCGAAAGGGTTGAGTGGGGTAATCGTACCATTCTGGATCAACCAGCCGGAGACAGCAAACGTCACGAGGTTGAGGATGATCGCCATCACACCAGCCCTGGGGGAGAACATCATCGTTGCAAAAGCGACCAATGCCAGAAAAAAGAAAAGACTGTCCCCAAGAATACTGTGCGTTATCAGTTCGATTATGCCGATGATGAAAATGCCAAGCAGAACCGCCGACATGCGGATTTGGTAGGAGAATCGTACAATGGTGACAAGCCCCAGGATCAGGTATGTCGCGATAAAGATTCCGTCGACGATGATGTTTTCAGACGCCAATATGGCCGGGATTAACGCCAATGCGCCAAATACCAGCATACCGATCAACATCGGCAACACAAACCCCTCCCGCCAGCTGGTGTAAAACTGACGGGTCGTTTCCTGGGGAGTTGCAGTGCGAACGTTGGAGGAATTACG
>Ga0058869_1032124_pt1 | contig 21319 bp, 9 predicted proteins | sample TNRReaAaerobiRNA_FD_61086 | JGI IMG/M metagenome (GOLD analysis project Ga0058869, IMG submission 61086) | Wastewater treatment Type I Accumulibacter community from EBPR Bioreactor in Madison, WI, USA - TNR Reactor, Time I- 292min-Aaerobic_... | ecosystem: Engineered > Bioreactor > EBPR >...
CGCAATTGGGGGTTGCTCAATTACGGATGGCAAAGCGGATTTTGACGCAATGGGGATAATTGCGGTGAAGGGGTGTGACGACCAAATTAATGAGCGTTTGATGAAAAATACGGATGAAGTTGTTTTAGAAGATGTTGTACGCAAAATTAGAGCAGATTCAGGTTTAACTACTAGTACTGGTTGGTTAATAACAGGGGATACGGGGTATAAAACAGGACAAATTTTTATTAAACCAATGGTAAATAGCTTTCTCTAACAGTGGCGATTCGGCCACTGTGATTGTTAATTAAGACAATAATATTGTTGGATTACTTTGGGGATGAAAGCTAGCGGAGAAGCACTGGCTTGCCTCATAGCAGTAATGCCAAGTTTGAAAAGAAGGTTTGGGAACCTAATAAAACACAAAACATCTAATTTATTATGATCAATTCCTTTTCGCTGGAAGAAAATGCGCGTGAGAGCAAGCGATTGAATGCCTTGCTCAATGGCGGTATTAGGGATCAATTGATGAAATACCCAGGGGTAAAAAGCGTTTCTGTCGGTTTGAAAATTTCAAAGAATGAATTAATTTGGGAGCGCTGTTTCCATGTGTATGTGGACAAAAAGCTGGCTAAAGCGCAACTACAAGATCAGGATATCATTCCGGAAGAAATAGAAGGTATAAAAACGGATGTGCATCAAATTGAACAAATAGCCTCGGCGTCTCCGGTAGCACAAGGTGGAGTACAGATTTCTAATGGAATAGAATTACAAAATGCTGCTACCGGTCGTTTCATGGCTACTTTTGGTACCTTAGGTGCAATAGGAAAAGATAAAAGCCGTAGCTGCAATGTTGTAGGGCTAACCAATTGGCATGTTCTTTATATTGGACATAGACGTGTTCCCGTTCTTCGCGGCACGAGAATATTTCAGCCTAATGCAGAAACATCTCTCAATTCATTCGGAGACAACGTTCCTGATCCTCATACTAAAGATAACGATGTGGGAAAGGTCATTGACGGTGTCTATAATGCCACTGTTGATTGTGCGGTCTTTGAGGTAAATCGTTCTTGCAGCAACTGCTGCGGTGTCGAATATCACAACATTATCGCGGGATTAGAAACCATTTCACCCTTAGGCTTCAACGGGATAACCGGTACGGCTACCGCTCATGCAGGTGATACTGTCTTTTTTGTGGGGGCTGTTTCTAGTGCAAGCAAAGGATTTGTAGTGAGCGAGGGTGCGGCATTAACCTCTTCGTACTTAAAGGTCATGATTTGTGATGAGCGCATTGTACCTCAAACCCCTCTTCCCGGGCCAGATGACCTCCATACTATAATTTTGACAGGGCAGCTCAAGATTCGAACAGACGGACTACATCCCAGAAACGCAAACATTCAGGCAAACGGGGTTTCATATAGCAGATTCGTAGAACACGGCGATTCAGGTTCTTTACTGGTCAATGTTGAAAACAAAGCGGTAGGATTAATTTTTGGCACAGACGGGCTTGATCATTTACCTCAGAATCCGCCTGCAAACCCGCCCGGTGTTCCGCCACTCCCGCCCGGAAGCCCTGAAATTACCTTGTATGGCTATGCGAACCATTATTCCAATGTCATTGCAGCGCTACAAAATATCGGCATCCAGTTCGAAATCAACTATTCCCAGGCTCCAGCAGGAGGTAGTCGTGGGGAGGCGCTTCATCGTTCCGCCGCAGAACCGGATAGCGAAGCATTATTAATCTGGAAAAAAAGAGTGGAAAGCCATCCAAAATCCCGGGCAATTTCAGATGCCATCACCCGGTATAGGGATGAAGTCATGCAGCTGATCAATCACTGCCGTCCGGTAACCGTCAAATGGCACCGCAATAAAGGCCCTGCTTTTGCAGCAGCGGTGGCAGGCAATGTCAGGGAAGGGAAATTTGAATACCCAAACATCGTCAATGGTGTGACCGCCGTCCAACTCTTATCCCGAATGCGGGAAATTCTGATGGAAGTAGGCAGCGTCGGCTTGAGAGCGGATATTATAAAATACGGGGATGAAATCCTGACTATGATTGATGGGCGGACATCCTTTGATGATTTACTTCAAGCCTTTCAACCGGACTATACAGATTATAACACATCAGTTAAAAAGCACTAATTATGGAGCAGTCGGTTAAAGATAATAAATATATTCTTGCCAATCAAAAAGAGTTTCAGGAAACATATCTGAAGGCTTGCGAATATTTTGGCAAGTTTGATGGTGTAGATGGCGTAGCCTTTGGGCAAAAAAAAAACCAACGATATCTATAAAGACGATATTTCAATTGTAATTTTCGTCAGAGAAAAGAAAAAAGAAGAAGCCCTCTCTCCCGATCAAATGATCCCAAAATCATTTGAAGGCTATCTTATTGATGTTTGTGTTACAGAAATGTGCCTTCCCAATATTTGCGAAAACGAAAATGAATATGAAATCATTCAAGGCGGCATTCAGATAGTCAATAAAGTTAGTTTTCCACAAGGGAAAGGAACACTAGGATGCATCGTTCGAAGAATACAAGATAGGAGCCGGGAAAATGTTCATTTACTTTCCTGCAAACACGTACTTTATGCCGGAGGTGCTGCTGCGGGCGATAGTATCTATCATCCCAATCCGTCTAAAACGACCCTTGGACCGATTGCGTCAGGGGCTTTCTATGGAAATACACCCTACACTCCGCCCGGCATCCCTCCTGGCAATTTTTTTATTGACTGCGCTACTGCAAGAATAGATATCGATTGTAAAACCCTTGGAACAACATGCACCAAAGATGATATTGCATATTCTGAATCCATTATTGATCTGGGACTAAATGGGGTAAACACTATCAGAGATGTAAGAAGTATTATCAACGATATATCCATATGTGGGCAATCGGTTTTTAAGGTTGGCCGTACTTCAGGAAAAACCAAGGGTATTGTCAGATGTGTTAATACACCAATAGGTTTTCTTAATGATTTTAACAATATACATTCGGGCTTTTCAATTGCATCAAATGCGATCCAAATTGAGTTCGACTCTACTTCTACTCCTACGGGATTAAACTGTATGAACCATCCCTTTTTTACTGAACCCGGCGATTCTGGTTCCCTTGTTTTAGATGATCAAAACAACGCTATTGGCATTGTCCACGGGTCTCCGGTGCCAGGTGGGTCCACAGGACTTTCCATAGTCTGTCATATCCTTCCCATACTTGAAAATTTAGGCGTTTGCATTCCGACTTCAGGTGGCACCAGCCGATGCAGTTGTGCTGCCGCCGACGGAACAGGCCTCGCTCCGCCGCCAGCCGCCGGGGCAGGTGCTGGGGGTGGGGCTATTGGTATCATAGGCGGAAGCCTTGCTTCAAAAAAAATAAATGACCCTGCTGGTTTTTTGCAGCCCGAACCATTGACCGAAGCGCAACAGGAAAGATTGACTGGCCTCCTGCAGGCATTTCGGTCAACTGCTCGTGGCAGAGCGTTGCATGAAGCATTCCGGCATATACGAAGAGAGATCGGATACCTGGTGCGAAATGTTCGCCCGGTTACGGTTGCCTGGCATAGGAACAAAGGGCCGGCTTTCTTTGCTTGCTTTTTAAACCACTTGCGTGGCGATGCCCCGGATTTTCCACATGAAATAAAGGAAGTACGGCTATCCACCTTGCTGGATAAAATGGAGATGGAGCTGACCCATTACGGTAGCAAGCCGCTTCAGGAGACGATCCAATACTATGGAAATGACCTGAAACGGATGCTACTAGACTGGAACGATGTGCATGAATTTCTGGATTACCTTGACAAAAACGAAATGCAATGAGCACCTCTTCAGGCACCATACAATCCTTTATCATCGAAGCTGAACGGTTGCTTAAGCCGCTCAAGGATGAGTTGGCGACTCAGCCCGGTGCCAAAATTTTCTTTGGAAGGATCGGCATTTTGCTCACGGATACTCAAGCCAGTACGGTGTCAGTATTCGCCGGCCCCACGGTAACAGCGGTGGATGATTTGACTACGCAGGTAAGTAATATTATTAGGAACCTGGATGAGGAATCGTATGGTGAACTTGCTGAAAATACCATTCATGCTATTGAAGATATTTCTACGATCATAAGCGGCACATCCGCCATTGGAAACCAGGTAAATAGCGTGCATTCATCCCTGCCAGCCGACGAAATTGCCAAACGCATTGTCAATTACCTTTTATTCAATTATATCGAGCAGGTGCGCGGTGTGAACGAAGGCCTTGAGTTATTGGGCTTACTCGACCGGGAAACCTTTAACATAGACTCAGTAGACCCGGCTAATCCGGAATACGAAATCGCCACTTTCCGTTTTGAGCGGATCGGCGACTGGTTCAGCGACCCTGCCGGCACAATTAACGCCATTTATGACTGGGGGAAAACAGATTTTGACGGAGCGAAACTCTTCAGTCGGATAGAGGGTATTCTCTCCCGGCTTGGCCTGCCTGTATTCTACGATGACGCTTCTTTGCCAAAACGACTCGATTTGGTCGTTATAGAGGCGGTTCCGAAAACCGATGTGACCCCGCATGGGCTTCTCATTCGGCTAAAAAACTCGATTATTGCAAATACCATCACCATACCGATGGGTGAGGTGATGCGTCTGGAATTAAATGTCGCGATTGTTACGCCTAAAAACACAGGCTTTTATTTTTTGCCAAATGGAAATGTTGGTTTTCAACATCCGGATTTCTCTACCGGGTTTGGTGGAGGGATTATTTTGAGGTTTATACTTAAAAAAGATACTCCGCCAGAGCCTTTCATCATTTTCGGAGAAGCAGGTGGCAGCCGCTTTGAGATGAACGAACTCATTCTCACCACAGGTACGGAAGTAACATGGACCGGAAGCGAGGTCACTGGTAATTTTCAGTTCGAAGCAGCCGTCAATGACCTTAAAGTGATTATTGATGCCAGCAAAGGCGATGGCTTTTTGAGCAAGATCATGCCTGGCACCCGTGTCGAGGCTGATTTCGATCTGGTCATGGGGGTTTCCACAGAGCAAGGCTTTTATATCAGGGGCAGCAGTTCAATTGAAATTCGGCTTCCGATGAATGTTGAAATTGGCCCTATTGGCATTGAAGGACTTACAATTGCGGCCAAACTAGAATCAGGAGAAATACCCATAAGCCTCGGGGCGGATATACGCGCTGAACTCGGCCCACTGGTAGCGGTCGTTCAGAATATGGGGGTTAGGGCAACCTTCTCCTTCCCCCCCAACAACTCCGGCAACCTCGGCCCCCTCAACCTCTCCCTCGGCTTCAAGCCCCCCAACGGCCTCGGGCTCTCCCTCGACGCAGGCGCCGTCAAAGGCGGCGGCTACCTGTACTTCGATTTCGACCGCGAGGAGTACGCCGGCGCGCTGGAGCTGGTCTTCAGCGAGTGGATTGCCTTAAAAGCCATTGGTGTGATCACGACCAAAATGCCGGATGGCTCCAAGGGCTTTTCCATGGTCATCATCATCACAGCTGAGTTTGGCAGCGGGCTGCAGTTGGGGTTGGGTTTTACGTTGTTGGGCGTTGGCGGCATTATAGGCATCAACCGCGTGGTGAATGTGGAGCCACTCAAAGACGGGGTGCGCACGGGGGCAATAGAAAGCGTGCTTTTTCCGCAGGATGTGGTGGCCAATGCGCCAAGGATTATCAGCGACCTGAAGGCTTTCTTTCCTGTCCGGGAAGGGCAGTTCCTCATAGGCCCAATGGCCAAAATTGGCTATGGCACGCCTACGCTGGCAAGTCTGTCGTTGGGGTTGATTATTGAGTTTCCGGATGTCAATATTACCATACTGGGGGTGCTGAAAATAGTACTGCCGGACGAAAATGCCGATGTGCTGCGCTTGCAGGTCAACTTCCTCGGCAGGATCGAGCCTGCCAATAGTCTTTTGTGGTTCTATGCGGAATTGTACGACTCCAGGGTGCTCTTTATCACCCTTGAAGGGGGTATGGGGTTGTTGGTCAATTGGGGCAATAATTCAAATTTTGTATTTAGCGTTGGCGGTTTCCACCCACAATTTACCCCTCCGCCACTTCCATTTCCTGCGCCGCCCCGACTGGCTGTCAATATTCTGAATGAAACTTATGCCAGGGTGCGCATTGAAGGCTATTTTGCGGTTACTTCCAATTCGGTGCAGTTTGGCGCCCGGGTAGAGGTCTTTTTTGGGGTGAGCGCTTTCAACATTGACGGGCATTTCGGTTTTGACGCCCTGTTCCAATTTGATCCATTCTACTTTAGTTTCTCTTTGTCCGTCAGCCTGTCGGTGAAGCTATTTGGCATGGGGGTATTCAGTATAGGATTCAGCGGTTTGCTGGAAGGCCCTACCCCCTGGCATATCAAGGGGCAGGGAAGTATCGGATTCCTGTTCTTCTCTGTCAGCGTACCTTTCGAGGAAACCTGGGGCGAACAGCCGGCAACGCCGCTGCCGCCTATTGAAATATTCCCGCTGATCGAGCGCGAGTTCAATGCGATTACCAACTGGCAGGCCGTAGTACCGACGGGAAGCAGGCTCTTTGTTTCTTTAAGAAAATTGGATGAACCTACGGAATCTGCACCGCAAACCAGCCAGGAAACGGACAAACGGCCTTTGGTGCTGCACCCCGTAGGCAGCCTGCGCATCAGCCAGCGCAAGATGCCGTTAGACTTCAAAATGGACAAATTGGGCAATCAAATGCCCGCCGATGTGAATGAAATCTCCATTGCGGCAGCTATTTCCGGTGCCGATGCTGTAAATCCGGGTGTCGCGAAAGAAAAATTTGCCAGAGGCGAATACCAAAATTTGGATCAGGCGAAAAAACTTTCCGAACCGGCCTTTGAATTGTATAATGGCGGTCTGGAACTAAAAGCTGATGGCGCTCAATTAAAAACCAGCATGGCCGTCAAGCGCATCATTCGCTATGAGACGATCATTATTGACTCGAACTTTAAGCGCCATGCCCATAAGTTTTTTGAGGCCATCGTAACAAGTTTCTCCCTATTGGCAGGCAGGTTATTCGGCCATTTTGTCAAAGGAAGCGTGATAACCAAATCTACGGTATCTGCTGCTTACCAGCAACGGATTCAGCCAAATGAGCAGGTGATCACCGTAGAATTGCCGAAATATTCGGTCGCACTTATGATGGATAATAGTCCTTTGGCAGGCACAGATGGTTTAACAACGGCCTCCTTCGCCAGCAAAGCCGAGGCTTTCAACTTTATGCAGAGCCAAATAACGGGTGACCCACGGAAGGCCGGAACTTTGCACATCATCCCCAATACTGAACTCAATCAATCAACTGCTGCATGAACGAAATAGCCACCTATACATTTTTGCCCTGGCTTCGACAGGGCTTAGCCAACCAAATCAATGGCCAGGAAGGCAGCAGGGCGACCATTCCGGTAGATGTAACCATCAAAGGAAAAAAGGTGGACGGTAGCGCCGATCAGATTGCTACTGTTAGTAAATCCATTGAAATTTATGGCCCCGGCGATATTATCGGCATTGATAAACGAGCCATCATCAAGGAAGAACCCCGCAACTGGATTACCAATTTTGAGCCTAATTATTTGCCTTATATTGAGTTTTATGATGAAGATTTTCCGTGGCGATATACACCGCTTCCGAATCCGGCCAACGATCACCGATTAAAGCCCTGGCTGGCATTGATCGTGCTGAAAGAGGACGAATTTGAGCATGGACAAAACATCAAGGACAAACCGCTGCCCTTCATTACGGTAAAGGATACCGGCAAACTGCCGGATCTGGAGCAATCCTGGGCTTGGGCGCACGTACAAGTGAATGAAAGCCTCCTTTCAGAAACAGAATTAATTGAAGGAGAGCCAACGCCCAAGGTCAGGTTTGACAACAATGCAAATACCCTCGCTGATGCATTGGACCAAGTCATCCGTCGCAACCCCGATTTGGCATATTCCCGGATTTTTTGTCCAAGAAGATTACAAGCCAATATCGCTTATCATGCTTTTTTGGTTCCGGCTTTTGAAACCGGAAGACTGGCAGGATTGGGACAAAACCCTGACAGTGCCAATTTTAACACGAGAGCCTGGGATACTGTGGCGGGAGAAAAGGAACTTCCTTTTTATCATAACTGGTACTTTCGCACAGGGAATGTCGGAGATTTTGAGTACTTAGTCAGGCTGCTCGAACCTAAACCCATTGATAGCCGTGTTGGGACACGGGATATGGATGTACAAAAGCCGGGCGCCAACCTTAAGGGATTAGAGGAGGCGGATTTACACGGCATTTTGAAATTGGGCGGCGCTTTGCGCATTCCGGCATCCAGCCAAAAAGACAAAGCAGAAGCAGAAAAATATGAGTATTGGGCGTTCCGGGGCGATAAAACGCCGGAAGAAATAGCCTTGATTGCGGATAAAAGTAATTCGATTGAACAACCCTTGAATATTGATAACCTGCATCCATTGCAAAGCAATATTGCAAGGTTTATCAACCTGTCCGATACTTATCAGGATAAGGATATAGACAAACCCATTGAAGCTATACATTCGGATTCCGGCATCGAACAAGCGGTTGGCGCTACTGATGAATCGGAATATGATATCACCAACAACCCCGATCCCCTCATCACGGCGCCCTTATATGGTCAGTGGCACGCATTGACCCAACGCCTTGCTGAAGAACGGGACGGCAGCAAAACAAATCCCAACTACAATTGGATACACGAATTAAATCTGGATCCCCGGTGGCGCGTATCCGCAGGGTTTGGCACCAGGGTGGTGCAGGAAAACCAGGAAAACTACATGAAGGCTGCCTGGGAACAACTCGGCGATGTACTGGAAGCCAACAAAAAAATCAGGGAGGCGCAATTCGCAAAAATAACCGCTAATATCTGGTACAAGAAACACGTTGCGCCACTCTTTGACAAAAGCCCTACCCTTTGGCTGCAAGTAAGCGCTCCTATACATACAAGGGTGCTTTCTCCAATAAATTTGAGCAATGGAACACAGCGATTATTAAGCGTTCACTATCAAAAACAAGAAAGTAAGCTGACCACGGCGGCCACTTCGGTGATGATGCGCAAAGTAATGCGCCCACGGGGCAAGTTTGTTAAAAAGCGGCTGCCATTTACAGATCAGATTACACCTGACAATTTGATAACGCGGATCAACGAAGGTGAAGTAAGCGCTGCACCACCCCGCCAAACGCCCAACGGCATTCAAAAACCTCAAGATTTGGTGAATGCCGCCCGCCCGGACAATGCCCCGCAGTTTTTGTTGGATTGGCTCAGGCGATTCCCCTGGTTGCGGTGGATTCCATTGGCGATTGCTGTTTTATTGCTGCTGTTTTTGCTGTTTTTTACCCCTGCATGGGCCATAGCGTCCGTTGTCGGTGTAGTTGCAGCGATGATGGTTTATCTATTCCTTTGGATGAGCGACTTGCTCAAACGGATGCGGGCTGCCGATCAAATTTTGGAAGAAAATCAAACCCCGGAATCCGTTGATAACCTGCCAAACAGCCCTGATTTCAGGATTACCGGGCCGGATGAAGCGTTCACGCCTACTTTTAGCAGCGGCGGAGACAGCGCGGAACTGCAACGGTTCAAGGATGCCCTAAAAGATGCCAACGAAATCCTGCAGGAAAGCAGAAGAATTGGCACAGTGGCGCCTCGCCCTGCCTTGAATATTGATCTGGTAAACATAGCTGTTTTTGAAAAAATCAACCCTTTGGTGACAATTCCAAACTGGGTTATGTCGGGTTTGTATTTACCTCCGTTCTTGGTGGCCCAGCAAAGGGAGACCTTCAAAGAGGCGGAAGCTTACCCTGTTTTCGACCTGCCCATGTACAAGCCAATGGCCGATTATTCTGCGGAGATGTTCTTACCCAATATCAATTTTATTGACCAAAACAGCATCTCCCTGTTAGAGACGAATCAAAAATTCATTGAGGCGTATATGGTGGGTTTGAACCATGAATTTGCCCGGGAATTGTTGTGGCGCGAATATCCAACCGATCAAAGGGGCAGCTATTTCCGCCAATTCTGGGAAACGAATGGACTTATGGATACCGAGTTGATTACCAGAGATACTTTAAAAGCGCGGTATAAAAAAGTATTTGAGGGCAAAGGCTTTTACATCCCCGAGTTAGTGGAGTATAAAGAAAAATTAGAAGACAGTACAATTGCCACCCTCGACGATATATTTTTAGCCGAGGCGCACAGACATATCTTAAAAGAAGAATTAAGAGACATTAAGCCTATCCATTACTGGAGCAAAAATGCCCGTTTAGGAGATCATGATTATCGCGAACTTCCCGGAGAAAATGAAGAAGAGGCTGTTTTGGTAATCCGGGGTGAACTTTTGAAAAAGTACCCAACGGCAGTAATTTACGCACACCGGGCAGTTTGGCAGGACAAAGATGGGAACCCCGTATTAGGCAGTAATCAAACGATTGACAATACGAAAGAACGCACGCTTCATCCGCTTAATGCATCAGAGGAAGTCGCTCCGCCCCGGCATTTGGTCAAAACACCTTTATACGAAGCCAAAGTAGACCCGGATATTTACTTCTTTGGTTTTGATCTGACCATACCTGAAGCAAACGGGGGCGATGGTAGCAATCCGACAGATAACCCCGGGTGGTTCTTTGTCATCAAGGAACGGCCGGGAGAACCAAGATTGGGTTTGGACATTGGGGATGTCGGAAATGTTGTGGATAATAAAATAGAGTTGTGGAATGATCTAAACTGGGGAGATATCAAACCGGCGGTTGCGGAGGGGGCTTACCTGCAAATCACAAACGATACTCCGGCGGTTTCTTCTGACCAATCTCTGGAAGCTGATGATCGTGAGAAAAACGAACAGCGAAGGGAAGACATGCAAGTCAGGTGGCATCGCGATATGAATGCAGCAGAATTGGCCTACATCCTGTATCAAGTGCCGGTATTGGTAGCCGTCCATGCATCAGAAATGCTTCCGGATTAATTTTAACTCCTCAATTGAAATGATATGCCAAATTTCAAAGATATACAGGCCGAGCTTATTCGTATCAAAAGAAGTAGAGCAGGAAAAGATCGCGATCTTTTTCTGGCAAAAGAAAAACTCAATAAGTTTAATCGGGAGAAAATCAATTTCAATCGGGGGCATGGTTCTGTCCACGCTGATTTAAATGAAACAGAAACAGCCCTAAATACCTCAATTGCTCATCAAAGAAGCATCCTTGCCGATTTATCAGGCACTGAATCAGCCTTGTTAGAGCAATTCAAATCTTATACAGATCCACGAACAAATCTTGACAATCTGCCTGACGACTTTCCGGCATTGCTGTTTCCTGTAAGGCTTGAAACCCGATTCAGAAGGTTGGATACCGGCGGAAGAACCCCGTACCAACTTTGGGTGCGCATTTTCCCGGACGAGTGTTCTATAGATACCTTTGAAGACATCCCTTCGGAAGCAGAGATAAAGCAGATACAGAAGTACTGGTCAATAGTTTGGGCAGCAGGTCAATCGAATGATCCGGAACTGCAATCCTATATTGCTAATCAAAAAAAAGGGGCTTGGAAATTGTTGGCCGGCAGTATTCAGGCTGGCAGGGCATATTGGCTTACAGAAAATTATTTGCCCTTAAACCAGGGCGATTTGCCTGTGCGAAATTCAGTATCTGATCTGCGCTTAATCATTGCAGCAGAGGAAATTCCTGCGACAAACGAGGCTATCCTTGGGTATTGGATAAGTTTTGTTAAAGCCAAAAATTCAAGCGAACAGCAAGCAGCGTTCAGCATACTTTCTGGTCTGGTTGGTGGCGAAGAAAATGCGACTAAACTCTTGGCTGACTACAAACCCGCTAATCTCCCGCCCAACTTTAGTGTAGCAGCAGAAGTGACGGTTCGCGCAAGTTTTATCAACTTCCCCAAATCAGATGCGGTAAATACAAAATTGTCGGCCTGGGCACAGCCTGCCAAACTAAAATGTTTTCCGGAGCGGTTCGTATTGCTGGGGTATAGCGGCAACGAAAATGGACAGCCCAAACAAGTACTCAACGAAATTGGGCAGGTCATTCCCGATCCTTTAATAGTAGGGCCAAATCCCTCTTTAGATACTCGTCAGGTACTAAAAGATGCTTGGGTGGACAATTTTATCAACGATACAACTACGGAGCAACAGGCCAAACTGACGGAGGCATACGACAATTCTATTGACAAAATCAGGCTGTCGCAAACGCGGGAAGCATATATCGCTACTTTTAGCGGCTTAGCGGGCGAGGAATTGACGAACCGGTTACAACTTGCATTTGACAATCTGAAAGACGATGTAAAAGCCGAAGGCTATATTGATTATTTATGCCAAAGGTCGGAAACCAAATGGCTGTTTGATTTTGAAGAAGCCGTAAAATCAGGTATGGGCTTCAAGGTGAACCTGTCAAAGGAAGTATATGAAAATGGGTTTGACAGACTTTTTGTACTCGGTGTAAAATTAGGCGCAGATGCAGAGGAAGGTAAAACTTGCCTGGAAGCGTTGCTTAAAAACCATCACTACGGAGCAAGTGGCTTTTCCATTCTCAGCCAGGGTACGCCCACCAACAATACGGAAACAGAAGATGCCGGTTATTCGACTGAAGAAGATGTTGAAAAAACGTACAACCAGTACTTCAACACAGTTTCAGAAGATGCTTCGGCCAATGACCTGTATAAGTGCGATGGACAATGGCTGAGCGAACTGCTGGGAGTAGACGCACACGAAGCCGCTTTGATAAAAGCAGAGAACTATTTCCATACCGACCAATGTGAGGCCAGGGCAATGAATATCGCGCTTTGGAACGCCACCATAGGGTATTTTATGGAAAATATGATGACCCCTGTTTTCACAGAAAACCAAAGACTACTTGTTCGGCAGTTTTTTACACAATATGTTATCGGACGGGGAGGTATTCCGAGTATTCGCATTAGCAATCAGCCTTATGGTATTTTGCCTATCAGCAGATTAAAAACCGGCAATTGGCTTTTTCAGAGACAAGGCCATTTGTTGGGCATCTCTGAATTTGCCAACAACCCATCCAATCTACAGAAAACCTACCAGGTCTTGTTGCGTATTCGGGAGGACTTTAATGCCTTACTTGAGCAAGTTGCCTACGTCGGTAAACAAGGCGATGCGCATGAAATATTATTAAAAGCATTAGGGCTTCATCCTACTTCCGTAGAATTTAGCCAGCGATACGCCCAAAGTTTCAGGCACCTCTACAATTATCAGGTAGCAAGTGGCACATTTAATCGTTCTAAGGTATTAAATGGTATTTCAGGGGTATTTAAAGGCATCTTTTCTCCCAAAGCAATCGCCTCAGAGCAGTTGGCCGCTACAAACTCAGCCAGGTTTAATACCTGGTTAAAGGATAGATACAAACAGGCTGGTTTGGCACTTCTAAATAACTTTGGATATACCCCTGGTGAAAGAGAAGAAGTGCCAATTTTGACCAAATTTTTCCTGACTAAGGAAAATAACTTAGAAGACGATTTAATTGACGACCAACCGTTTTCCGAAAAAAGAAAAATAAGGCCCTACGTTTTACCTGCTGGTGACTCAGCCATTGGCACTGATTATATCAGTTGGTTAGTCCATAATGCTAAGGATGATTTTGATAAAATCAAAAATCAGGAAGGGTTTATTGACAATATCGTGCCAAGCGCCCAACTGTATAAAATGCTCCGTCATGCCCTGACGTTAGGGTTTTCCAATACTGGTTTTCAAGTTTATCAAAATAAGGGCATATTGACTTCCAACGAGGTTTTAATTGCTAAACAGGAAGTAGATTTTATTGGAATTCAAGAAAACAATTCAGCGCACATAAGTACGTGGGATTATTTAGATCATGTAGATGCCAGAATCGCCTCTACAAGTGTTTCAAAACATATTTCCGGACTTGTTAAAGCCCCGGAAAGCAGTGAAGCATTTAACCTTAAACAAATAATTGAGGCTTTAGAGCATTTAAAAGACGTACCAACAGCGCGTCTGGAAAGAGCCTTTGTTGAACATTTGGATTGTTGTTCTTACCGATTAGATACCTGGCTGTTGGGCTTTGTCCAGTTACAACTGCAACTGATGAGATCCGTAGAAAAACGAGACGAAAGCGGGCGCGTCATTCGCAATAGAGGTATATACCTGGGGGCTTATGGCTGGGTAGAAAATTTGAAAGCTAAAGAGGTGCTAAACATCGAATCGTCCATGCAGCCAGCAAGGCTTTCAGATGAACTTACCAAAATTTTTAACGCTAAAAACACAGGTGATCTATTCACGGATCGTGAGAATGGTGGCTATATACACGCTCCATCAGTCAATCAGGCCATTACGGCTGCTGTCTTGCGAAATGCACACATCACAAGAGCAGATAAAAATGATGACGATACCTACAAAGTAAACCTGTCTTCGGAAAGGGTTAGAATGGCACTTTCCATGGTTGAGGGGATGCAACAAGGACAAAAACTCGGTGCTTTGTTGGGCTACCAATTAGAGAGAGGGCTGCACGACAGGACAGACCTGGAACTTGATGTATTCATATACGAATTGCGCAAAGTATTCCCGCTAATGTCTAATAAAAACAAACAGACGGAAGTTGGAAGCGAAAACGACGAACTCAATGAAGCGGAAGCGATTACCAAAATGGAGGCGCGCAATGTCGTGGATGGATTGGCCTTCATTGAACACATCAATAATACAGGGAATGCTTCCTACCCCTTTGGCTTTGAAACAGGCAGCGGCCCATTGAAATTGAAGGAAGCCTCTGAAATCGAAAAAAATGTCATTAATCAGGAAGTAAACCGCCTGCTCAACATCAATGATGCCATTGCCGACCTTGCGCTGTCAGAAAGCGTTCACCAGTTGGTACAGTCGAATTATGACCGGGCGGCTGGCACGCTCGAAACATATAGCAAAGGCGGGTTTCCGCAAACGCCGGAAGTCATTAAAACCCCTCGGAGTGGCGTTGGGTTGACACACCGGTTTGGGATACACCTGAATCCCAATCCTGCTTTGTCTGGTAACAACATCCGGGCAAAGACAGAACCTTCGATCAATGATTTTGTAGCCCACATCCTGCCCAATATGCATCAAATACAAATCCGATACAGCATTGAAAATTCAGAACAAAGAGAAAATCTCAGTATAGAAGATTTAAAATTGGAGCCAATTGATCTATTGTATATAGTCAACCCGGACACGGATAAAAACCTTTCTTCATTGGATGACTATATTTTAAAATGGGTTCATGAGATCAAAAAACCGCGCCCCAATGCCGATATTCGTGTCCATTATTCCGACACGAATGTGGAGGCCGGGAAGTTTGCATTATTCCAAATCTTACCTTTGATAAAAGAGTTAAAAACACTGATTTTGGCGGCTCGTCCGCTGAAAAGCACAGATATTCATCTCCCAAACGAGGCTAAAAGCGATGGCGCCGGATCGGGCATAATTGAGAAAACCAGGATATTGGACGCTTTAAGCGAATTTATTGGCATCGTAAATACAGCACTCAACCCCAGGCTATTTGACAAAATAAAGGATAAGCTGGGATTTGGAAAATACTTTGTCAAAGACCGGTTTGATAAAGAATTGCAAAACAACGATATCCCTTTCTTGAATGAATTGGATACTTTTATAAGTGACTATGTCAGTATTTTACATCAATTAAATCAGTTTGGCTTGGCGCAAACAGGGTTTGGTTATGTGTACGAACGAAAAAGGGAGATATACGATAAGATTTATCAAAAAGTAAAAAACTATAAAAAGCGTTGGGATGAAAAATTAATACAATTTGACATCCTAATAAAAGAAGCGCTTGCTCCTGGCCTCAGCCCGGAACAACAAATAGACCTGTTAAGGAAAGCCGAAAGAACGATATCTACTTCCTATACAGTAACCTTTGATTTGGATGATCCTGTCGGAGTCTACCTCAGCAACCTGGTGAGCAACAAGCGCACCGCCTTTGACAACAAGTTGCAGACAATACAGACTTGGCTGGACAGTATCTTCCACACTTACGAGGGACTGGCAGAGCGTGTCCGGCAATTGCAATTTGGTGCAAACCCGCTGTCAGACTTCGATTTATTGACCATAGAAACAACAGAGGACGAATGGCAGATTGTCGTCCTGGCAGAAGACATTGTCTCTCATGTACTCAAATTAGCGCCTTTCCTTGAGCGCAAAATCACTGAAGTTCAAACCTTATTGGACGAACACGACACCGCAACATCAGCGGATAAAAGGGTTAAGTTGTTGTCGGAAGCAGCACAACTATTATTTGGGAATGACTTTAAGGTAGTACCCAAATTTGATCTTAGTGCATTCCAACAAGCAGAAATTCAGAAATGTTACAACGATCAGGAACAATTGCTGAAGTACCAAACAGACATCAAAGAAGCGGATTTCCCAATAGATGATTGGCTTTACGGTATCAGCAGGGTGCGAGAAAAATTCGGTTCCTGGGAAAATCTGGTTGTATTGTCGGAGCAAATAAAAGGTTCATCGCTGGAGCTTACACCTTTGCAGTTCCCGTACAAAGCGCAAGATTCCTGGGTAGCCCTGGAATATCCTTTAGATTATGAGGTAGAAAGCGACAAACTGCTCTATACCGCATATTTTCAGGATTTTAATAGTACTGAAAAGCAGTGTGGCTTGCTGATAGACGAATTTACGGAGGTCATCCCGTCGCGTACAGAAACAACGGGAATAACTTTCCAGCATGACCAGCCAAACGCAGAACCTCCGCAAACCATGTTGCTGGCCTTGCCATCCACGATAACGGGCGGTTGGAATTGGGATGATTTAGTGAGCACACTCCACGAAGCTTTAGATTTGGCCAAATTAAGAGCCATCGAACCTGAACACATTGATTTGACAGCATACGGACAATTTTTGCCTGCTACGGTTTCCGCCATCACAAAGCATCCGTATGCTATCATGGGCCTCAATTATATGAATGCTAAGAAATTTTCATCTTAAAAAACAATTCTTGATATGCCACAGGAATTATCTATTATTGCTAAACCCTACTTACCAACCATTACTTTGTGGAACCGTCTTGAAGGCCGTCCAAGAACGCAAAACTTTGAACGCGCCTTAAAAGCAGAGGTCAGAGATGCCCTTTGGATGCTGTCCAAACAATGGCAGACCGGTGAATTCCAGGGAGAAGACGCTGCTTCTGCCCTTTTGGCGAAAGTGCATATCAAAACCACCGCGTTGACAAAATACCAGGCTGGCGAGGCAGCAGCTATACCCTTTAGTGACCTGGATATTCCTTTGGAAGTAAAAGTAGAGCACCAGGAAATTCCTTTTGCAATCGGCGGGCAAGAAATATCCCTTGATTTGAGGTTGACAATGGGACGGCATTGGTTAAAACTATTGAAAAAAAATGTGCTGGATTCTTTGAAAAATAATTTCCTTACAGCATACAAAATTGATCAGCCCGATCCCTTAAATCCCCAACATGCGCATCTGTGTGCGCACATAGAAGTTTGGCAACAGTTTTCTGCTGCATCAGTGGGGAATATAGATGGGTACAAATTGTATTTGGAGATTAAGAATTCGGCAATAACGACCAATACATTTTCTGATTTAATAGCCGCCACGCCAGCGTTGACCGCATTAGGGGAAAAGTACGTGAAATGGTTCGAAAAACTATTTTTACAACCTGAAAATGCAACAAATCCATCCTGGAAGCCTTCCTATCTTGAATACCAATTCAATTGTTCAGCACCCAAAGGCAATGATGAAAAGGTTTTGGTTGCAGATGAATATTATCATGGCCACCTGGATTGGTATAATTTGGATATTCACGACAAAAAATCGGCACTGGGCCTTACAGGGGATGAGCAAAATGAGGCAGTAAACGTAGAAAACAAATATACCCTCTCATTCATACCATCACCCATCAAGTTTCCCGGGATGCCTCATAGCAGATGGTGGCAGATGGAAAACTGGAAAACGGATATAGGGAAATTAAGTCCGGATACAACAGATATTAACCAGTTGATGCTCATGGATTTTGGATTGAACTATGCCAATGACTGGATGATACTTCCATTTACCTTGCCAGTGGGCAGTATTGCCAATATTGAAGGTTTAATGGTGACCAATACCTTTGGAGAGAAGCTTTGGCTTTCAGCAGCGGGCAAAGGCGGAGATGAGCAATGGAATCGGTGGAGTATGTTCCATTTGAACACACGGGGAGATTATGATGTGCCGCAAGATTTGAGTTTAGTGCTAATGCCTGCTGCCGCTAAAGTGCATGAAGGCAAACCACTTGAGGAGGTTTATTTGCTGCGCGATGAAGTAGCCAACATGGTCTGGGGTATGGAACATTCCATTCCCCTCGCCACCGGTAAAAGCAAAAGGGGGAAAGAGGCAGGCATTGAATATCGAACAAAGTTGGAATCCTTCATTGAAAAAGAAAACCTCGCCGGTAATTTGGAAAATGAAGCAAAAATCCGGTATCAAATCGTGAATTTTGTCCCCGAGCAATGGATTCCCTTCATCCCGGTACACAAAGGCGACGACAAGAGGGAAATACAATTGCAACGAGCGGCCATGCCACGAATATTTGATGGGGATAAAAATATCCCTAAAAAAGTGGAACCCAGAACTACGATTCTTCGAAGCGGCTTAGATGCGGCTAAAGCTTATTTCATTCATGAAGAAGAGGTTCCAAGGGCGGGAATCCTTGTAAAGCGTTCATTCCAGCGAACTCGGTGGTACAATGGAAAAGTTTGTACCTGGATAGGTTTCCGCAAGCAGATTGGCAAGGGTGAAGGCCACAACGGATTGGCGTTTGACCAATTGATAAGTCCCAAATGAACGAGGTTAAAAAGCCGCCGCCCAAATCGGGAAGTTATTATTGCGGCGTTCCTAAGGAACATCGCAATAATAAGTTCATGTTTTCGGCGAGCGGATTTTTTCATCAGACAAGGCACGAGAAGGGAGCATAGCCTTAGCTACGCGACCGACGAAGCAACGAAGTCTGATGGAAAAAGCCGCCGCCCAAATCGGGAAGTTATTATTGCGGCGTTCCTAATCGCTTAATCATCCATCCATTTTTTCACCAAAACCCACTCCGCCATGGAATCGAAAACACTCCGGAGCCGCCTGCTGCCTGTATTCGCGCTCCTGCTCCTCCAAAGCCTCATTTTCGCACAAACCGCGGCAACCCTCACCGCGCCTGAAAAAATCGCAAAAAGCGTCACCTTCCCCGTTTGCAAAGTAACCCTTGCCGATACGCTCCTTGCTGAAGCTCCGTACGCGGAAGTCCTGCGCAGTTATGCCATTAAACCGGGTGAAGACCTTTACGATGCAGAAGGCAACTTTCTTGAAGCCGCGCCCCCTGAACCAACGCTGGAAAGTTTCAGCCGCTCCGAAAAAATGCTGATTGAGTCGCATTTTCATCCTTTTGTCTATGCGGCCTACCGGGCGTATTCCGACCATCGTCCGTTGACCATTTCCCCCGATATGGTCTGGCTGATGATCGTGCAGGGGTTTGCCATGCACGTGAATGAAAATGCGGAAGCTTTGCGCAAACGCTTCGTTGATTTTGACGGAAAAACCAATATTGATGTGCGGCGCGACGATTTTGTGAAAGGTAATCCCGACAACGACTGGGAAAGTGTCTTTCCTGAGTTTTCCTACAAAATTGGCGAATACACCGGCCAAACCCTGAAAGACTTAGTTGTGGCCGATTTTTCCACTTCGGGCAATGTCGAAAAAGCGGCATTTGAAGTTTCGCTGATGGACGCGATGGATCATTATTTTTCCTATTCCTTCAGTATTATGTGCGGCATTCCTGAAATCAAATTGGAAGGTACACCTGAAGACTGGGCACTGATCGAACAGAAAGCGCAGCAACTCGCGCAGTACGACCTCGATTGGTGGATGAAAGACCTGGCGCCGATTCTACAGGAATTCACCGCCGCTGCGAAAGGCCATGTAAATCAGCGTTTTTGGGAAGATATTTTCAAAATTGACTACATAGATGTGGTCTGCGGCGAAGAACCTTCCATGACGGGCTGGATCGTAAAATTCTTTCCTTACCTGCCGGGGCATAAAGCGGAAGTGGACGAAATTGCCGGCAGGAACCCGCTCATCGGCGTAGATATGGAGACCTTTTTCCAAAAAGGAAGGCGGGGTACAAAGGTATACAACGGGCCAAAAATTGCGGGTGGCGACTTTGCCACCGGGCTGTCCAAAGCGGAGTTTCTTTTAAACGACAACGGTCAACTCTACAAAATGGAATTCAGCGCCGGCTTCATCGGCATCAGTCAGGATCATACCACCAAAGCGCTGCGCCCCGAAATGGGCTGGGCCGTGATTGACACCAACCAACCGCCGTCTCAAGAGGCCATTGATTTATACCACAAAACGCCGAAGTTGCCGAAGGCCGCGGCAGGGAAGGAGTAGTGTTGTAATGTAGCGTCGAACGCTGTTCGACGAGGGAACGTCGAACAGCGTTCGAGTGCAAGGCATTCTAAGGCCCAAAAACGGGCGGCGTGGATAGTGAGGGTGTCCCTTCGAGGGACGCCCTCACTTGGGCTCTTCGCAGCTATCGGATATAAAGACAGACACTATGGTTGCTTCAGATAAAGGGTCATAGTACTAAACTCCATAATAGCGTTGCCTGCTTTTAATACATCTACCCCAAGGAAACCAAATAATTCATCATCGGCGCCAATCGAAGCGAGGGACGCCCATGCAGACTCCAGCGGCATTACCGCAATCGCCATATTGTCCATTTTTACCTGATTAATTTCGATGGTATTGTTGTATGACGGAACATTTTCAAGACCATGCCCGGCAACTCCGCCCCCGGTTGATTCCGCTTCCTCATGATTCAACTTTAATTTTAAAGCATCCGCTTGCCTGGCATCCACAACCGTAGTTCCTGCTCCGGTATCCAGAATATAAACGCCGGCCACATCGTTTATTTTAGCGTTGATCAGCACTTGCCCGGCTATATTCTGGCTAAATGGAATGGGGGTATAGCCTACTGAAGTAAGGAATTGGGCAATGTTTGCTGTGGGTGGTGGTTTTTGATTCATTTTTGGTTTGTTTTTTATTTGTGTAATAGTTGGCACGGCCAGTTTGCTGCGATTCGGGATTTACATAAAATTGTTTTATGCTTTTTCATCCCCCTCCTCCATGAGTTGTATCCCGTATTCCCGTATTTGCGCAATTAACGGGATGACTAATCTTCCTCTTTCCGTTAGTGAATACTCCGTTTTAGGTGGCACAACGGCGTACACTTGTCGGTGTACATAACCGTCTTTTTCCAATTCCCGAAGTTGCGTGGTGAGCATTTTATCTGAAATATGCGGAATTTTTCGCAGTTCACTATACCGCATAGTTTGG
>Ga0058869_1499491_pt1 | contig 20580 bp, 6 predicted proteins | sample TNRReaAaerobiRNA_FD_61086 | JGI IMG/M metagenome (GOLD analysis project Ga0058869, IMG submission 61086) | Wastewater treatment Type I Accumulibacter community from EBPR Bioreactor in Madison, WI, USA - TNR Reactor, Time I- 292min-Aaerobic_... | ecosystem: Engineered > Bioreactor > EBPR >...
GCGTGAGTCTGTTCAGCCTACCGGGAAGGAGGCTGAGGCTGGAATCGAGGCATCAGTCCCTGGAAGTACAGATCAGTGCTGCCGCTTCTGGTTGAAGCCCAGGCTGCCCAGAATCCACCCACAGGCCTTGTACCGGGCAAGCCGGCGACGCTGTGTTCGAGGGCCAGAGTGAGCCCAGATTCATTCGAAGCCTGCTCAATGAGGATGGGAACCTCTTCGATCTCAGGAAGAATCTGCACTGTCAGAGTCTCAGTCCTTGATCCCAGAGAGCGTCCAGCAGAGTCCACGGCCTGGTATTGGATTGTCACGGTTCTTCCCTCAGCCGAGTTCAGGAAGTAGACACGACCGCTGATGGGGTCAATCTGATAGAACTGCTCGCCAGGAGGAGTCCCACCCCAATTGGTGACCAGGAAGATCCCAGGCGCCACCAAGCCATAGTTGGAGTCGGCCGAACTGGTCAGGACGCCAGACGAGAGCTGGACTCCAAACCGGAGTGAACTCAGGTAGGGCCTGGCGGTCTGAGTTCCATCGCCAGAAGTCCTGCTCAGGGCCATTACAAGCCTGTCTCCACGCGGCCTGTCGTTGATTCCCACCGTGCCATGGGCTGATGTGTGCCAATACGCCAGTTCATCTGCCACAACCAGATCCGGGAAGCCGGAGCCAGCGTCAACGTTGGGGAACCTGTTGTCCCAAACCATGCTCACGGAGCGGTAGTTCGCATCAGCACCCGTGCCGACCGAAAGGCAGGCAGGCGAATAGCGAACATAGAGTCGTGAGGATGCTGGGAACACTGCTCCAGTGAATCGAGCTGAACCTGTTTGAGTGTCCAATGCCACTCTTCCGCCCAGCGTGGTATCGCATGTCAGAATGCCAGTGCCGGAATCGTACTCAGCCGTGTTCTTGTTGAGTATTGAGTTCAGACCTGCCGAACTGTACATCAGCACGTCAATCACTCCTGTCCCAGATGGATAGTCCAGGTCAAGGGCGCCAGTCCTCCAGACAGCTCCGGGGGCCCAGTAGACGCCGGTCGAGTTGTCCCTGCTCAGTTCATCCACCCTGTTCAAGTAGAACTGCTGATTTCGGGTGGCAAAGGAGCCTGAAACTCCAGTGGTCAGCCCAGCCAGGAAGATCTCGCTGTTGGACTTGCCTCGCCGTCGCGCCGGGAAGGAAACGTCAAGCCTTGCAGCCTGGCTGGCAGGTGCAAACCCCTGCTGATTCAGCCTCAGGATGCTGGAGGGCGCTCCGACAGAGTCAAAACCGCCCGTCCTCAAGGCTCCAGGATTTCCAAAGCTGGTTCCATTGAAGGTCGAGACCATCGCCTGACCCAGGTTGCCAGAGTAGGAGGTGTAAGCAACGTGTGCAGAAACTCCAGACTGGGTAAGGCTGGGAGCAGACTTGCGGACAAAGGGATCGCCGGGGATTGCAACCATCCTCGTTCCCCCATTGACCGGGTCAAGAGTCACCTGACCGGAATCTGACAGGCTGAAACGGATAAGGAAGATCCTTGATGCTTCTCTAGCGTTTCCGCTGCCATCCACTGCCCTTGCCGTGCCGAGGAAGGCCATGTAGGTCCATCCACGATCAAGGGTGTAGGGGTTCGTGCCTTGAGCAGGATTAAGAGCATCCATGAAGCCGCTTGCTGGCAGCGCCGGAGCAGAGAAGGCCATCGTGGAGGGATCCACTGTCCATCCAGCCGGCAGGTCAAAGAAGTTCTCAGGATTGGCGACAGCCGCCTCAGGCAGCACCGTCTCTCTTCGGAACCACTGATTCTGACTGGAATCAGGCACGAAGTTGAGCTGGCTCTGAATCCTGGATCCAGCGAGGGGCGAGAGCCCAGCGGGGTCCTGCCTGCCCATTGAAGCCAGGTAGATCCTCCACTGGTTTTGGACGCTCGTGTCAACGGCAGCTCTGGCCCTCGCCAGGAACCCAGGCAGACCGCTGGCTTCCAGCCTGTTAGAGGTGAAGGCCAATGCCAAGCTCCCTCCGACTGATCGCCTTGCCAGGGCCGGCTGAGAGTTCACCCAGGTGAAGTTCTCGGTCCCCGTGGTCAAGTTGTCTATCATGGGTGGGCTGAAGCGGGTTGGCCTGTTGGTCAGCCTGCTTTCACGGACAGAGAAGCTCAGGGTGAGGCCAGGGTCGCTGTAGCTTTCCCGAGTCGAGTTGTCAACCGGGAGTCCGATGACTCTGGAGCCCAGAATGTTGTCCGCGGCCTCATCTTCGTAGGCGTACAGAGTGCCACGGTACTGACCGGCTGGCGCGCCTGGAGGAAGCACGAGCGCCACCTTGGGATCGCCAGTCTGGAAGGCAAGGGGATCCAGCAGGGTTCCAGAACCAACGCCGAAGTTGGCGTTTGATCGCCTGATCGGGTTGGTGCTCAAGCGGGTCGGCACCAGGTCGCCGGGGCGTGCCTTCTGCAGGAAGACTCTCGCCCCCGCATCAAGGAACCTTGTCGGACTGAAGATCTGGTCAAGGTCAGAAACGACGCTTCTTGCCGGGTGAAGCCAAGCCATTGAAGAGCCGCCCATCAGAGAGAGCCTGAAGGGGCGAACCGCGCCGCTTGGAAGCCGTTCGTTTCGGCCAAGGCGGACGTTCAGAAGGTTGACGTTTCCATCGTTGAAGACGGGGAAAGAGTGGAAGTGGCTGGCAAACTCGGAGTCAGCGGGCGAAAAGGCGCCTGTACCGGGCTCGGCCACGCCTCTTCCGCCGGGTCCGCCCAGAGGAGCTCCTCCGTTGTAGCCCGCGCCACCTGGAGCAGATCCAAGGTCAAGCACCGGCTGTCCAACGCGCAGCCTTTCATCAGGAGCAACCCTCAATCCAAAGACGACTCTTCGGTTGGTGTCCTCACTGTCGTATCCAGGTGAAGTGGCGTTGGTGTCAAGGTAAATGTTCGCCGATCCTCGGTATCCGGGCCTGGCAGTTGGAGCAGCAGACGCTGGTCCAGAAGCAGGCTGATACCTTGGAATCTGGATGCTGACATCAACAGGGGTGGGGGCAAGAGTGCGCACGAGCTGGCTGTCGAAACCTGCTGCAGTGCGATATGTCGAAAGGTCGGGGGTTGAGGCTGTCGGCGGAACCAGAGCCACTCCATCGTAGAGGGGGTTCTCTGTTCTGCTCAGCCTCGTCTTTGATGCCAGGAGGGCGCTTCGACCGATGTCAGGGTAATCAAGACTTCGGTTGGGAAAGGCTCCGGGCAGGTCCTCGAAATTGGGGTAGCTGACCCCGTTCTGGGCCAGGGGCTTGTAGGTGTTCCGCGCTGGCTGCATGACACCGCCGAACCTCACCTGGAACTGCATGTCCTCTCCAGAAAGCCGAACATTGGGAAGCCCTCGGTTGGGGCCGAAGATCAGGAAGCTGAGGCTTCGGTCCACGATGTTCATTCTCTGGGTGCCCTGTGTGGCGTGTGGAACTGTATCGCCAGTAGTGGTGATGTCAGGTCCAAAGTAGCCGCCAGGCAGGTCAGACACGGGGAGTGACTCTGGTCTTGGACCAGGCACTGCGCCGGTGTCCACTCCGCCAGAGCCATTCTCAATGGCTCTCGCGTCGTAGGCGTCAGTTGTCACGCCTGTTCGGCTTGACAAGAGGCCAGCCAAGGCATCGGTTCGGGGGAACTCGACCGCCAAGGGGTTGGAGACTCGAATGTTGCCAGTGGGCAGGGGAGTCGTGTCGTTGTAGGGAAGCTGAACTTCCTGAGAGGTAAGCCTGCGGTTTTGATTGGCGATCGCTCTCGCTCTCAGGTTGATCGTTCCCGGAGGCATTCCATTGGAGTTGGGCAGGAGCGGGAAGGAGACCAGCCACAGTCTTGTGTTGGGGCCGGTGCCGATCGTGCTGCTGATGGGTCGAACAGGAACCTGCCTTCTGACCGTTGAACTGCCCTGAGTGGAGCTCATGATCAGCTCAATAGAGTAATCACCCGAAGAAATGGTTGGAAGGCTGTGGACGAGCAGGTTGATTGTTTCGCCGAACTCAAAGGTCCGTCTGTTCACGCCATGGGTCGAAGCAATGGATGCAACGGTGGCATTCGTGAGGGAGTCATCCAGCAGACCCTGATTGAGCTGCTCCAGTCCCTCTGGCGAGATCGCCTCGAAGTTGGCAGACGTGATGATGCCGTCAAGATCGCCAAAATCGGGATCGTTCTCGATGACTTCCTGCCAGCCGGGGACATCTCCAGGCGTGATGACACCTGGGTCAATGTTGTCGTTGCCGTTGAAGGCATAAAGGGTGCCGCCAGAGTCTCCCACATAGATCCATGAGAAGAGGTCTGATGATCGCCAGCCGCCTGTGGCAGGTGATGTCGCAGGCCCCCTGTCAAGGTTGTGCTGCCAGATTCTGCGGGTTCCCTGGCTGTTGAGAGAGCCATCGGCATTGATCGCCACCAGAGCGCCGCCATTGGTGGGGATGAGAACTGAGGCCGCCAAGTTCACAAGCGTTCCCGAATTGTTGGGCACGGAAAGGTAAGTGAAGCCAATGCCGCCTGAGACTCCACTCGTGATCTCAGTCGTATCCCATCGGACGACACCATTTGCAGGATCCAGGCTGGCAATGTAGCCAGATGAGTCCCCGACAAAGAGAGAATCCTGTCCCGCGCTCGGTCCTGAGCCCGTGATCTGGGCTCCTGGCACCAGGACCATTCCGCTGCGATTGAAGACACTGAAGGTCTGGGCTGATGTCCAGATTGTGGAGCCGTCGGTTCCACTGATGGCCATGACGCGGCCAGTGGTAGTTCCCCTCTCGACGTAGTTGACGTAGAGGACGCCATTGTCGAAGAGAGGAGTCGTTGTGAAGGGCTCTGCGACAAGGTCTCGCGAGTAGAGCACAGTCGTTGTTCGACTGGCTGGGGTACCCGCCGCGTCCAGCACATACAGCCAGCCGCTGCCCGTAAGGACATAGAGCGCCGGGGTGCCGTTGAAGGTGCCAAAGGTCACCGATGAGGCCTGACCAGGCTGAGGAGCCTGCCGGGCCGCCACTGGGTTTGTTGGATCGTAGTCATTGGGCCAGGACCAGATTCTCTCTGTGGTGCCATCGCCTCGCCCTTCTACATCCAAGGCGTAGATGCGCCCATTCTCAGAAGCAATGTAGAAGATGGAGTCTCCGCCAACGGTCTCAATCAATCCGCTGGAATTGTTGAAGCCGGTGGGAAGTTCGGTTGAACGTCCATCTTGGGTCAAAGCATTGTTCGGATCGCTTGAAGGATTGTCAGAAGGGTAGGTCCAGTAGACGGTAGGAGCCGCGCCAGTTGAAGTGTTGCCCACTGCGTCGAGCGCATAGATGCGGCCGTCTTCCATTGGGACGATGACAACATCTCTGTCCTCAGTCGTTGAGGTGCTCACGGCGATGTCGGTCGTTTCAAAGACTGGCGTTGAGGTGACCGACAGGTCTGCATCAGACAGCCATCGGACGCCATCCGCAATAAGCGCCTGCCCCACCCCGCCGACAGCAACGTTCGTCACCCTCAGCGTCAAAGGTCCAGAAGCGGTCGTCTGCTCATAGCCATCCTCCGGCTGTCCGATTGGGCTCACCCATCCCGTGTTCCTCTGGTCCACTTCAAGAGTGTCAACCAGGGTCGGGCCAAGGTAGACCTCAGCAATGGCCCGAGAAGCCATGTTTGGCCTGACATTGCCCGTGGGAATGTAAACCTGAACGTGGTAGCTGCCGTTGGGAACGTTGGCTTGGTATCGAACCTCGCCTGTGGCGGTAGAGCCATCGGTTCCGCTCACAGATGTTCCCAGATAGTAGTCGCCGCCCAGGAATCCGGGTGACTGGGGATCAGTGGAAGAAGTGAAGCCGAAGCCGGCAAGACTCACCTGGCTGAAGGTGTTGTCCTGCACAGAGCGGAAGGTATGCCGCTCATTCCCTGCGACTGGTCCATGAATCCAGTTCTCCCGTTCCACTGAGTAGCGAGTAGCTTCCGTTCCTCCATTGTTGAAGGGTCGGGGCACAGGCCATGACCAGGAAGCGTTCAGCCGTCCTGGCTGAGCGAGGTCGGCCAAGGCTCCGCCATAGCTGTAGCTGGTGACTGTGGCCAGGTTGACCTGCCGAGCCAGCCTTCCTGAGCTCAGTCCTTCGTTGCGGGCGGCGATCGTCCTCTGCTTGAAGGGTCCTGGAGACGGAGCAGTATCCCCATCGAGTTCGGCGACGATCGGCTGAGCCGTCATTCCTCCCGATGTGGCAAACGACTGCTCAATCCTGACCGCATCCGCATAAACCCACTGGATTCCAGGCAGCGCATCAGGATCAAGGAAGACACCCTGGCTGTTGCGAGGCACTGTGTTGTAGAGGTTGACGGTGAGTGTTCCGGATGCGCCAGGAATGTAAACCTTTTCAGTCGGATTGCCTTCGTTGCCCAATCGCACGAATCCGCCACCCAAGCTGAAGGTGTCAATGACCTCCACGTCTGTCCCGCCCACATCACCAGTCACATCGGCGACGTAGTACCTCTGGGGGTAATCTCCAGCAGTGATGGCGCCTCCCGCCGCCCTCGTTGGACCGAGGGGAATGCTCAAAGACAGGCGGTAGCCCTGGCCTGGCACGAGATCGGTAAATGTCCAGCGATAGGTTCTGGTAGCGCCAGTTCGAGGATCGTTGGAGCCTGTCGTCTGGGCGACTGTCTTGGTCAGGCGATAGGGTTCGCCCACGTTGGCAGCCTGGAAGTAGTTAAGGGCGAAAACGGCAAGGTTAAGGCCAACTGGACCAGACCAAGAGTTTGCTGGCAGCTCCACTGTGCTGCCCCCAGGCAGGCTGCCGATAGGCGGGAATGTCTGGTCATTATCCAGGTTGGTGCGTACGCTTCTTAGAGGGTTCCACCACCGGAGGAAGGCTCGACCTGCATCGTTGTAGTCCTGCGGAGTCGAAGATCCGGGCGTAGAGGGGCTCACGGTGGGCAGGGCCGAGCGCGAAGAGGCGCTGCGGAATCCTTTGAAGTCCTGAGCCAGGGCGACAAAAGCGCCTGCCCCCACAACGCCCGCGAGGGCGATGAGAAGTCCAACTCGTCCACTGGCCATTTTCATCTTATTGCCTTGCCTGTTCACTGGGGTGCCTTACTGCCTTGCAGCAAAGATGGGACGGATCAATCCTCTCACACCCACCACGGGCGGAAGCTCGTAGCGGACACTGAGGGAATTGAAGCCAAGGTTGGGGGCTGCAATGTTGTAGCCCGGGATAATCGCGTCGCCGTACCTGCCTTCCAGCAGAACGACCTCTCCCTGGAACTCCTGGGAAGATGGTCCGAAGGTGCGGCCAAGATAGCCGTTCACTACCAGGACCTCGCCTGAAGCCAGCCTCTGGGCGTGCATCGGCCTGAAGCCCAAGGGGTTGTTGGTCAGGTCGCCAGGTGCGTAGCCTGCCATGGGGTTGATGAGGGTGTTCCTGCGCATGAAGGTGTAGGCCTCCACAGGGAGCATCCACCTGACAGCCCATTGACTTCGGTCAGCAGGCGTCGGCCCAGTTGGATTCGTCTGGACCAGTTCATAGACACCCGTGTTGTCGCAGATCATCACATGAAGCTGAGCTGATCCCCCGACGATCTCACGTCGAAGGGTGACGCTGGTCAGGCCACTGACCTTCTGCTGAACCTGTGGCAGAGCCGGGCTCATGAACCTCCACGTTCCTGAGTCATTCATCAGGAAGGCATTCGCCGGAATGACGGGCTTCGTGAAACTGGTGAGAAGAACCGTGTCGGGGCCGTTGTAGATGACGACTCCGCCAGAACCCGTGGCTCCGAATGGCTGAGCATTAGGGGAATCCAGACCGACTGTTGATGGACCCGGTTCCGTGATGCCAAAACCGAAGGCCGTCACACGATTGCCTGAGTTGGTGGGGTCGTTGATTCTCGCAATGGAGTTATAGGCAAACTGCCCGCCCGAAAGCTCTTCGGGGGAGTGCCAAACGAGGACTCCGTAGGCAGGGACGAACCTTCCATCGTGGTCGCGGTAGGTGACGACATCGGCAATCCGTCCATTGACCACCCTGAACCTGTCCACGAGTTCGACGGCGCGGCGGTTTCCTGTATCGGCCACCAAGATGTGCCTCCAGACTTCATCTGTGGCAGGGGCAGCCAAAGTCTCACCAGGGAAGGCGGCGGCGACCTGAGCAGCCGTGTAGCTTCGGCTGTAGGTCATCACGTCACGGGGTGACGAGAACCGCTGAGGGTCGCCAGAGGAGAATCCTGCAGGAGCCAGTGTTGGATGAACATTGAAGCCCCTGAGCAGACGGAGTTCCCTTCCTGCTCGGTCCACCATGACGATCCTGTTCGAGCCTGGATCGACAACCCAGGTCGCGTCCGAACCATCCGGATAGGCTCTGGTTGGCTCAGCAAGATCAATCCTCTTGGAGGCGGCGCTGATCGGAACGGAAGGCCCAGAGTTGTTTGTTCCCGAAAGGACCCAAGTTGGGTTGCCTGAAGAATCAAATCGAGAGACTCTTTGGCTGTCCACAACCAGGAACTGCGCCCTTTGGAAGACATTGAAGGATGCGCCGGCTGGGCCGCCATCCGCAAAGGTGGCGACTGCATCTTCACCCACAGTCATGCCGACGGTGCGGCTGGAAGAGACAGTGTTCTGAAGAATCCTCACCCGCAGGTCATCAATGCTCTGGATTCCCGCAAACTGGGGCCACTGAATCGTGGGAGACGGTCTGACATCCCAAGGGGTCAGAGAATTGCGCACCACAGTGCTGAGCTGGCTGAACCAGCCGCGGACCGAGTTTGACTTGAGGAAGGGATCGTTGGAACTGACTTCTGCATCCAGGGCATAGACAACACCATTCTCCTGAAGGCCTCCGAGTCCACTGACCAAGATGGAAGGCAGGTAGCTTCCTCCGCCAAGGTAGATGGTTCGCCCCGCTGCCAAGGGTCCTGCGGTGCCGTGCATTCCATTGGCTACGAAGTACCAGTTCAAGGGCGACCAGCGGCCTCCAGCCTGGCCCGGCTGGAGAGTCCAGGCATTACCAGACGTGCTGGAGCGGGCGGTGCTTGCCTCTGGCTCCACGGCTGTATCGGTTGAGTTGTTGGACCTTCTCACCAGAATGGGAAGGCTTGTGGTGACAGAGTCGCGGAAGTTAGTCCGGCTGGCCGAGAGATTGTTCAGGGTTACCAGAGAGAGGTTTCGACCTGAGGCCATGGGTTCAATTCGAAAAGCTGTCCGAGGCAGCACAGAGAGCTGCTCGGGAGCGTTCTTTGTTGAAGATCTGGCTGGGTCTGGCTGGACCAAAACATAGCCCTCTTCATCTGATTCGGTCAGCCCCTGAACCACGAACTGAGGAGCCGGAGGATGAGCCTCAAGGCTGATGAGGACGGTGGTGGGAGCAAATCCAAAGCCCAGATTCTTGAATCCTGTGGCTGAGAGAAGAACGCTGTCACCGACGATGCAGGGAGCCGCGCTGACCCTCAGGTCCAAAATGGGGGACGCCAGGAACCCAGGAAGCTGGGTGAGCAGCTCGTCCTCGTCAATAATCGTCTCCCGAGTTGGGATGTTGGCCACCACTGAGCTGGGGCCTCCAGAATTGACTTGGAAGTTTAGGGAGTCCAGAAGGTCGAAACGGTTGACCAGAATGAACTCGCCTCTGCCTTCCTCCCTCAAGTTCCAAACCGTCGTGCCGCCTTCAGTCGTGTTGGGGGCAACCCTCCCTGGGTTGTAGACCGTTGTGGCAAGAATCACATGCCCCCTTGTAGTCAGGGCAGGCGAGCCGACGATTTGGCGGCTATTAGAAGAGCTGTCGGTGAGGGAAACAACTCCCCTGACAAAGGCATCGGCGTTGGGTGTTCCGTCCACCGACCGCGACCAGTCAATGGTGTAATCCACGCGCCAGCCCACATCATCCGTGGCATCGCCAGGGGTCGCCTGGCCGTCCCAGTCCCAAGCTGGATTGGCTGACCCCTGAAGGGTGACATTGATTTCTCCATTCGCGGGTCCTGCAGCAACGGCGCCCGTCATGTTCAATGCCATTTCAGCCTGAGTCATCGGACGACCCGTGTCAGGCCGAATCGCCGTGATTCTTAGTCCCAAACTGGATGAACCTGGCGTGATCACCAAGGGAAGGCCTTGGAGGCTGGCCCTGGTTCGAAGAGTGACTGTGGCTCCCGATCGAGTGACCTGATTGGGTGTCTCGCCTTTTGCTCCCAGCCACAGGGAGGAAAGAACTGCGGGAGAGGACGAGGTTCGAGACTTGGCGGCCACATAAGCCACGCGGTCCAATGCTCCAGAACCATCCGCTACAGGAATGTAGCCGACAGTAACGGGAGCAGTGGGTGAATCGATGCGTCCAGTTCCCTCAAGGCGGAAGCTGTCTCCACCGAGTTCAAGTTCAGCAGCAGCGCCTGGATCAATGACTCGGATTCGTCCGAAGCCAGAACTGCGGCCCTCCGTGATGAAGAGCATTCCTTCATGCAGAGTCGGAGCGAAGGGTCCAACTGCCGCGTCAACGCCGCCAGAAGGGGGATCAATGTTGGCAAATCGGACGCCTGTCAAGGCATCAAATCCATGAACTCTTCCATCTGAGGCAACGGTCCAGACCTGCGCCAGAGGCGAAGTGCCAGCCAGGCTTTCGGGAAGGTCGAAGGCGACTGGACTTGAAGCGGAGGCGCCCAGATTGAAGGACCAAACAAGATCCTGACTGGTTCCGACAGCGTCAGGGAGCCCATCGTCAGGGTTGCCGTCACCGTTGATGTCTCGGCTTGGCTTGGCGTCAAAGCAGTAAAGAACTCCGCCCTGAACCATGTAGGCATAGCCTCGGAAGAGGCTGCCTTCTGTGCCTGGGGAATAGGATCCACCAGGAACGCTGAACTCCCTAAGCAGGGGCGCAGTCACATCTCCTGGAATGGCATTCGACTTGCGGCTGCTGCCGCCTGGGGTCCCTGCCGAGGCAGAGGAAAGCATGTTGAAGACGAGCTTGGCCCCAGCCAGAAAGAGGTTGTCCTGCACCGACTCTCCGCTGGTGAAGTTCAGGTTGGGTGAGACTCCCCCCGAACCTGTAATGGCCCTGCCAAGAATTCGGCTCAAGCCAAAGCTTGTGACAACCATGCGGCCTGCACCCAGGCTGCCATAGCTGACAATGAAGCCATCGCTGTTGCCTCCGACACCTTCGAGCTTGTCGCCGTCAGGCCTGATCGTCGCCAGGAGGCTGCTGAGAACTGGATTTAGTGAGAGTACGGGCCTGGTGAGGACTGTTCCGCCACCACGGAGAGCGACGAGGTCCTCCAAGCTCACCAGATTGGGCCTGGAGAGCAGAGGGTGGCTGAGGTTTGCCTCGGTTGAGGCAGAACCAGCGACAGCTTCGAAGGGGATGGGAAGAGTATTGACCGGATCAAAGGCCGCTCCACCAATGACGTCCACCCAGAGTGTGCCGCCCTGGTCCATGAAGCGTCGAAGCCTCTCCCTCTCATCAGCTCGAAGCGAGATGGCTCCCGCAGCAGGAAGCAGCAGGACATCGAAGTTGCTGAGGGCCGCGTCAGACGACTCGGCAAGGACGACTTCCCAGTAGCTGGCGGCCTTCTTGGTCAGGATCGAACCCAGGCCAGGAAGGGTCGGGTCTCCAGCCCAACGGGTCAGCATGGAGCCAGTCATGGAGGTCTGGCCCAAGGGGTTGGTGAATCGCCAGCTGGCAGGCTTCACCGCCACGTCTTGATCCAGAGCATAAAGCGCGTGAGGGGCGGGATTCCACAGTCTTCCCGAGATCCTCTGGCTGTCCACCAGCAGCAGCCCTGCCCGGATTTCTCTCGAATCACGAGCGAAGCTGACTGGCTGGGCAGAAAGCCCAGCCGCGGCCATCAGAAGGGTGGCCAGGAGGGGAAGACGAATTCTCACGGGCGTGAATCTCCAAAGTACTCAAGGGTCGGACTGACTGGAAGTCGAGGCAGAGGAGGCAGGGTCCACCCATCTGGATGGGAGCGCATGGGAGTCGAGCCATCCGCCGAAGCAAAGCCCAAGGCTGGATCGTAGGAAAGCAGGAAGTTGGGCACATACGGCGATCCGGCAAAGCCGTTCGGAATGTGCACGGAGGGAATCGAGCGTCCAGTGGCTCCGAAAGCTGATGGCATCCATCCCCACTTCTGCTTCCACTGCGCCTGCTGGCTCATGGGAGCCGGCATGTTCTGGCTCAGGGCTCCAAAAATGCGAACTCTCACATCCAGAGGCTCGCCATAGAAGGGCACGGCTGGGCCGTTTCCGTAAAGCTGGAACCTTCTCAGGTTGGCCTGGTCAAGGCCAAGCGATGCCTCGTCATTCAGGAAGCGGCCCCTTGTGTCCTCTGGGTTGCTGTTGAACCAGGAGCCAGGGATGACAAAGAAGCTTCCTTCTTCAGCGAACATCGCGGCTTCGATCCTCACATCATGAGGAACGACAGCGGCTTTGGCCATCAAGAAGTTCTTGACTGGGGCCGTGCCCATGGGAGTCAGACTCATCTTGAAGGCGGTCGGATCGTTGAGAGCCACAACAGTGGTGCCAGAGTTCATCTGACGGCTTGTCTCAACAGGGACGCCCTGGAACAGGGGGAAGCCAACAGTTTCGAACTTGGGATAGGCGTTCAAGGTTGGGGATCCCAGGCCATAGACAGGGAGGAGGCCAGGCGGGTAGAAGCCTGCCGCTCCGTTGAAGACCAGGGTTCCGGCTGTGTTGAAATCAAGCACGCTGGGGACAGGAAGGCTCCGGAAGATGGCCGAAGCTGGGTCGCCGTGCGAGAGAGGCGCAGAGTCGGTGGTGACAAAGCTCGGACCATTGTCGTCGGCTGAAGCCGAGACGAGGATCTGAGGATAGTCTGCGTTTCCGCCCTGGGTGTAGATTCCCGCATAGGGGCGCCAGGTCGAGGGGCTGGCGACTGTAGCGCCAGGCACGTCTGGTCCTGTGAGGAACTCAGATGCGAGAGTGAGGCTGTTTGAGCTCGAAGGATCAAGCTCGACTGGGCTTGGCACCTCGGGAATCGGCGCTCCTGACTTCGGCCTGGGGCTCTCGCCAACAGTTGGACCAAAGAACATCGAGGTGTTGATGGTCACGTAGTCGCGGGCCATCAGCATCAGCATGGACCGGCTGGGGCGGTTGATGACACCGCCGGCCTCGTTGATCAAGCCCTTGGTGATGCTGCCCTCAACGTAGATCGTTCCCATGGAGACGACCGTCAGCTGTGCATCCGTGGGGATCACGCCTCGAGTGCGCAGGTCTCCTTCAAAGAAGATGACTCCATTGAAGGCCTCGCCCTGAGATGTGAAGACAGAGTCGGCAAGCGATCCAGCAGGCTGGCTGATCTCTGCCGGAGAGACCATCGAGTTGATGATGTACTTCTGACCAGCGATCTCGCGAATGCGGAAACGGACTCTGTTGGTCCCTGTCTGGCCGCCGTTCACATTGCGCCACGTGCGCTGTGAGCTGCGAGAGTCACGAATGATCTCAAAGCCATCTGGAAGAAGCTGCAGGTAGGCAGCAACAGGGATGTAGTAGGGTCCCTGCCAGCCCAACGAGGAGGCGTTGTTCGGGTTCAGCCAGTCACTGGGGAGGCTCCGGACAGCGCCCTGAACTCTCCTTTCGTCCTCGCTATCGAGGTTGGCCCTTTCGGGAGAATCCACATAGACTCCCTCGCCGTAGCCCCATCGTCCGATGCGGCGGTCGTTGACAAGGCGGCCTGAGTTGCGGGTCATCTCGTAGTAGCGATTCCTTCGGGTCTGGGGATCCACAGCCAGCATCGAAGGCGGCTCCTTCCGTGGAATCCCACGAATGAAGCCTTCGTTGTCAGAGAAGTCCTTGCCATCTCGGATGACGCCCTGGGCAGTCGAGAAGGTCAAGCTGTCAGAGTCCATTGCGTTGAAGTCAAGCGTCAGGGGAGTGTTGACTGTGGAAGCAATGCTGTAGGCCGCGCCGCCAGGCAGGGTGCCCTGGATTCCACTGACCCAGCGGTCTGTGGCCCGGTCATAGGTGACCCTGGAAATCTGAAGCTGAGAGGCTGAGTTGGCGCCTCGAATCCAGCCGCTGACCTTGACCCCTTCACCCAGAAAGGCATTGATGGTCATTCTTGTTTGACCGTGGAAGATGAGGTTTGCGTTGGAGTAGATGCCACCGCCTCCAGGAATTGTCTGGAAGGCGCCAGAGAGTCCAGCGTTTGGCTCAGGGTAGGTGGCTCCAAGAACGCTCGGCACCACGACATCAATGCTCCCAAGACTCCCGTTCATCACAGCGCCGGAACCGGCTGCGTCTGGCCCTGTGCCGAGACCTGGGCCGGGGAATCCAATTTCCGCGGGTCGGCTGGAGTTGTACTTGTTGGTGATGAAGAGCGCTGACTCAATGAGGCCCAGCGATGCGAAGGCTGTCATCTTGCGCGTATCGGGCGAAAGACTGGCATCCTTGCCCCTGGCTTCGCTCAGAGTTCTCTGAAGCTGGGCAGCGCTTGCATAGTTGCCAATCTGGACCGCCTCTGGAAGAAGAAGGGTGGGGTCAATGCGCCCTCCCTGCTGAAGGTTGCCGCTGCGTCCAATAGACTCAATCACGACCATCCCCTTGGCCTTTCCAGGATTCCTGAGGCTGCTGTCCTGCCCTGTCATAAAGGCAGAAATGTCGTTTGGCTCATATCGGACCCGGATGAGCCGCCGCCCTTTGTTGGTGAACTCGCGTGAATAGGGGCCCTTGAAGTCTGGGCCGCCGCGATCCACTAGGGTGAAGGCAGGGTTGTTGGGGTCAGGAGCCACAGTGAGGCCTGAGGCTGGTCTGAGATAAATGGCGTCGGGATCGCGCGAGAGGCCAGAGGCGGGTGGAGTCTCAGCCGGAGGGGTCAGGTCAGGGCGCCAGTCTGCTCCCTGCTGGGAAGAGACAAGCTGATAATGGGCAAAGTTGAGCCCAGCCTGGGCCAAATCAGAAGCAATCGTCCTTGTCTGGGAGCGTCCTGCTTCAGAGATATTGCGGCTGACGAGTCCGGCAAAAGCGAAGCCGATGATGAGCAGAACACCCAGGACCAGGATGGCGATGATCAGCGTTTGACCTCGCTCGTTCCTTCTCTGAGCCTTGCCTTTCAAGGCCTGTGCGGACCTCAGTCCTTTAGATGTGGACGTGACCATGGACATTCTTCTCATCAGCGCAGGAAGTTGCGGACCGTGGCGGCGCCCTTGACCGTCACCGACTGAGGAGTCGGGAAAGCAGGGCCGGGATAGGTCTGCACTGTCAGACTGAACTCAATCTGTCGGCTGGAGTCGTAGTCCACAGCCAGGACATCGTTGGGTTCAGTAAATTGGAATCTGTAAGTGACGTAGATGTTCCCAGCAGGCAGAGGCTCTCCGACCTTTGAATTGAGCTCAAGGTAGCCAGCCCGATACTGGGCTTGGAAGACAGCGCTCACAATGTCAGTTGGGTAGTAGTCGGCCGGGTCGTAGCTGACGCCGCTGAGGCCATAAAGAGACCAGTTGGGCTCTTTCTGGTCAACATAGTTGATGTAGTACTGGTTGAGGCCGACAGGCTTGACCGCGGTGCGGCTGTAGCGAACCGTCCGACCGTAATTGGGTCCAGGCCTCTGATCGGGGCCAAAGACTTCTTCAGAACCCGGGGTGATCTGAGCTCTCTGCCAGCCTGAACCAGTCGGGGCAGGGCGCCGGTCGAGCGGGCTTGGTTCTCCGCCGGGCTGCCGCAGGACGCTCAGGTCAATGAACCTCTTGGCGAACTGCTCTCTGGCATTGCTGATGCTTGAGTAGGTGGGCAGGAGCTGCCACAGCTTGTTGAAGCGACGGTTGATGCCGACATTAGCAGCGTCAAAATCGTCCCAATCGAAGGTTCCCCAATCGCCAGCGCTCAGGTCAAGCTGGTAGGGAGTGTCAGGTCCGGTGTGGATGCCTCCATGCTGATTCGCAGCCACGGTTGGATAGGAGTTCGGGCTGGTCGCGGGAATGCGGTTGGCAAAGGGCACAGCTGTTGAGGAAGGATTCCCGACCTCGCGAACATCAAAACTCGCCTTGACCCTTCCCTGCTTCTCGTCTGGCACGACAGGCAGGAACATCTCATTCCAAGGACTGGTGCGGCTCGCGCCTCCGCCAGAAGCTGAACCTGTGGCCTGAGTGAAGGGATAGGGGGCAGATCCCACCAGGCGATCCCTGGCTGCCTGGCTGTAGGAACTGAGATTGAAGAGGGGGGTCGTCGAACCTCCGTTGACTCCGAGAAGTCCCCAGTTGCCGCCAGCGTTAATGAGTTGAAGGTAAGCAGATGTCGTGCCTGTCCTCAGTCCGCCTGCCGAGTCATCGCCAGGGCCATAGGGTGAAGACTTCACAGCGGGCCAGATGTTGATGTTCTGCAGGCTCCAGGCGCCCATCTCAGTGGAGTAGGTTTCTGGGCCGATCTTGGCCGCATTGTCTGCTTCCTGTCCGACAGTTGCCGCCGAGCTGGCCTGTGTCGGCTCGCTGGACATTCGCCGTGGCTGGAACCTGACAAGGGGAAGAGCTCGGGGAATGCCGCCATCAAAGTAGACGCGCTTGTTGGTTGTGTTGTACTCAACCCTCAGCATGTCAAAGCGGACAGCCTCTGTCACGATTCGCCCAGCAGTCTGCCAGGCCCTGGCCCTTTCCTGCTGTGCAATAGGTGTCGTCGAGGTGACAGTGAAGAAGTAAGGATCATCCAAGATGGGCGCCCCAGCCGAATCAAGCTCGAAGTAGCGGGAATTGGCGACCATCTGTCCCGCAGCCTGGTTCCAGATATAGACAGGAACCTCTGCCCGGTAGAGGACATAGAGGTTCTCTCCGCCGAAGTTGGTGTCCCAGGGCGCGCCAGTGGAGGTGTAGAGCCTCAGATTGGGGTTGCTGTAGGGCAGAAATGGGTTCTTGAGCCCAATCCAATAGCGGACAAGGTTGAATCCAGGCGAGGCGGGAAGGTTGACGTCTCCCCTCGGAGCTCCCAGAGTGGGGTCCTCTTTTCCCGTGTCGGGATTAATGAATGCGCCGCCGGGCCCCCTGAAGCTTGCATCCCCCTTGGCTGGAGGGAAGAAGTCCAGCTTGGCGTAGGGCAGGCGAATCTCCACCATTGTATTGCTGATGTTGGGGAGGACAGCCACAATTGCCCCAGCATCGCCGTGATTCGGGCGGACCTGGGCAGCCTCGGAGACTTCCCTTTCGATCCTGCTGACAAGATTTCTCGCAGTGGACTGGGCAGCAACGAAGGCCTCAGACGCCCTGGTCAAGTTGAAGCTCTGGACGACGGGAATCGTAATGAGGGTCAGGAGGATGGCGGACACCGCCATCACAGTGATCAGCTCAATAAGGGTGAAGGCTCTCTTTTTCACTTGTTCGATCCTCCCGGGAGGAATCCTTCGGTCTCGATAACGCGGGTCTCCCTCATCCATTTCTCAAGCTCATTGAAGTTGTCTTGAGCGTCAGGCAGCAGACTGAAGCGTTCGGGGTTGTAGAGGACTCGAACCCTCAGCGATGAGCCTCGGACCCCCTTGACTGCGTAGCCAGCCTGATCCCACGAGAGGACTCCGCCAGACAGTCTTGGGCCAAGGTTCACCGTGGCATGGAGAACTCCGCCAAGCAGGGTGGTGTCGTTAATATGGAACTCCTGGTCTCTGATGGTGCTGTAGTTGGCTCCATTGACGGCCTTCAGTTCGCTGATGACTACCCTGTGGCCCAGGTCGGACAAGGGGAAGTAAAGGGTGTTGACATTGCCGTAGAAGGACCCATCAGCCAACTGGGTTTGACCAACAAAGCACTCTCCTGCCGAGAGGCCAGATGGGCCAACGCCGGGAGCGATCCGGTAGGACCGGGCAGGCTTCAGTGTCTGAACCGCCCACTCTCCTTGAACCATGTAATGGGCCTTGACGGCGCGACCATCCATGGTCACAAGCTGGGGGGCGCTCCAGGTTCCGTCAGGCTGTATGACGGTTAGATAGCCCTGGATGCCGGCGGCAGCGTCAAGGTCAATAAAGGTGATGCTGCCGTTCCTCTTTTCGACAAAGTAGGAGCTGTAGATGCCGCCGGGCAGGTTGCCCAGGATGATTCCACCAGTCTGCTCATCAAGAAGGGCAAAATCGCTGCCTGCAACATTGTTGTTGCCGTCGGGGAACATGAAGCCCAAGCCAGCGAACTGGAGCCCGTCGGCGGACTCACCAGAGCTGACCTTGAGGCCCTGGAGGGCCAGCTTGACGACTGAATTGCCAGAAGCAGGCGGAACTCTGAAGCCGTCCTTGATGATTCGCCAGTCGAGAACCGTGTAGTCCACACGGGCCTGTAGGGGAACAAGATCGCCGCCGACAACCGATTCGACCTTGACTCTTGCCGCCGAAGGGTTGAAGAGGAGAGAACCGATTTCATCGTTCAGGACCTTGTACTGATAGGGGTTGCCGCTCTGGAAGGCCTGGCTCAAAGGAATCTCTGAGTAGGCGCGCTGAACCCTGACCGATCCAAGGTCGGCATTCAAGAAGGAGGAGGCGTCGAATCCGCTGGGGCCGTAGGCGCCTGGCTGGGCGATCAGTTCTCGAAGGTTGATCACCTGCCACAGTCCATTGCTCGTCAGCACCGAAGCGGGGGCTGTGGCGGGGTCGAGAATGACGACCACGTCATGCTGAGATCTAATGGCGTTGGCCTGATAGGCAAAGGTGAAGGAAATCCTCAGCCCGGTGGTGTAGCTGGCGCCACCCGAATCTCTCTGGATCGGCACCCAGATCTGGTCCTGACCGGGGAAGATGGGCGAATCTGCATCACTGTCCACGACAAAGAAAATGCTGTCTCGGCCTCGGCGATCAGGATTTGGCCTGCCCGACTCGGGGTCACCCCATCGCCGGATCATGTCGTTGGCGTAGGCGATGACGGCGCCTGGCTGTCCGACGCCAGTACTGCCAGAGCGGCTGTAGTAGAAGGGTGAGAACTGAAGGTGCATCAGCCCTCCTTCCATAGCGCCAACTGGCCTGGGAGCGGGGACTGCCCCGCCTTCGCCGATGATGCGGTTGAAATGATTGGCTCCGCTGACCTTGTCCCAGCGGCCGATGGCCGATCCGCCGATGATGATGTTCCCGTCCATCGTCAGCTCGCCGCCAGTGGTGGCATCTGCCTCGGGCATGAGGTCTCTCGACGGACGCCCTGGATTGAGCTCAATAAGGGTTCCACCCGCGCGGAAGACCACGGACAGGATCATCTCGGGCAGGCTGTCGCCAGAGCCCTGAAGCCTCTGCATTTCTGCTCTCGCAAGGCTTGTCGCCAAGGTGTTGCTTCGCGTTGTCCTCAAAAGGGCCAATCCACTGGGAAAAGCCTGCATGAGGACCAAGATCCCAACGAGGAAGACCACAATGACGGTCAAAACCTCGATCAGGGACGTTCCACGCTCAAATCGTCGGGGCATCACCACACCATCCACTGCACTGCACTTGAATCAGTTGGAAGAAAACAAAGGGGGTGGTGTTCCCACCCCAAGGGAAAAGGTCTAGGGCACAAAGCGCCAGGATCGGGCATAAAGGGCTCGGGAGTCGGCCGACTTGGCAGCACCGCCAACGGTCAGCACGATGTCTCTACGACCACCGACTGGCTCTCTCAGAGTTCCCGTGATCAGAGGCGTGCCCGTGATGTTCTCGAAGTCCCTCCACCAGGAGTTCCAGGTGATGATGGTCGAGTCAGGCGGATTGTTGTAGCCGAGCTGACGGGGATCATCGCTTGCTCCCCCAGTTCCAAGGCCATTGACCGACCAGAAGAGCGCATATCTCATCTCGAAGGGAGATGGAGGGGATGCCGTTGCAGGCGTTGTCGGATAGATGCCGACGGGCGTCTTGGCGATGTCATAGCCGCTGATCGTGTAGAAGAAGGCTGATCCCGTATTTGGATTGCAGCCCGTATCCACACCAAGATCAGGAGTGACGCAGCCATCAAAGGGGCCGTAGAGCTGCCTGGCGCCGGCTGGGTCGTCGGCCACCATGTCAATCTGGCCATCGCCCGTGAGGTCGTACTGTGCCGCCGAACCCAAGGCTCTTGGATCTTGATTGGGCCAAGTCGCCACTGTCACATCACTGACACCGACCCGATTGAGGGCGGGGCGGAAAGTGTCCAGGCTCTTGACTCTTCGGGGGAAGAGATAGCTGGCGGTCCTGGCAGCAGGAACGACAGAACCTGCCTCAGGTCCGGACGCATAAAGTGTTGCGTAGCCGAGCAGCTGAGGCGGATATCCTCCTTGATCCTCCCGATAGAGCTGGATGGCCCCACGGAGAGCATTCATGGAGGACAGATCGCCATTGCGATAGGCTTCCGCCCTCGCCCGCCCAAACACAGGAAAGATCAGCGCTGAAAGGATCGCGATCACAGCGATCACGACCAAAATTTCAACGAGCGTCATGGCTCTCGTCAGCTTCTTCATGCCCAACTCCGGCTTTTGTTGTCCCTATTGACTGGGTGACTGCCGACCATGTTCCAGAAAGAGGGACCCCTCATCCTGTCACCGACCTCCAATAAGCCTGGACGAGCCCCAAGAGTTGAGGACCGAACAGCACAGCACCCAGCGCACCCGCGGCCAAATAGGGGCCGAACGGAATCATTGTCAGTTCTACCACAGGATCCTCCTCAATCTCCTCCACTGAGTAGGGGTTCTCACCAAACCACCACTCATAAACCTTCGGAAAGAAGAGGCCGATTACATCAATGCAGAGGACGTAACCCAG
>Ga0058869_1094919_pt1 | contig 20353 bp, 15 predicted proteins | sample TNRReaAaerobiRNA_FD_61086 | JGI IMG/M metagenome (GOLD analysis project Ga0058869, IMG submission 61086) | Wastewater treatment Type I Accumulibacter community from EBPR Bioreactor in Madison, WI, USA - TNR Reactor, Time I- 292min-Aaerobic_... | ecosystem: Engineered > Bioreactor > EBPR >...
GTCACCACTGGTCGGGTCAGTGGACACCGAGACGATCAAACCGCCCGCCTGGTAGTGCCGCCCACGCCTGGCCAGTTCTTTCTCTGCCGCATCCACCACGCGGTCCAGATCCCCGGCAACCACGCGGATCACCGGCTTGTGCCGAGCCTCGGCATGGGGCACACCAAGGTATTCGAGCAAGGCCCGGATGCGGTACTGGTCGCGGTGCGAATGCTGGCAGCAGTAGCCCCCCACCGAATAGGACTCATCCGGCTCGAAGTAGGCCGCGCCGGTGTCCAGTTCGTCGGTATGCTCATGAACCCAAGGGCAGGTGACGTCGTGCTTACCTGAACCAAGTGGTGTCTTGTATAACCCGCGCGCCTTGAGCGCAGCGACCACCGGATTCTCGGCTGCCCTGGGCATCAATACCTCGTCATTGTCGGCGCCGAGAGGTGATGCCGTAGGCAGCCTGGCCGTTCTCTTTGGCCGCCCGGCCGGCGCGAGTTCCAACTGCAGCCCATCCGCAATTTCCAGCGGCGTGTAGCGCTTGTGAGGGCGCCATTCGACCAAACGGCAGCGAAACAACCCGCGCGCTTCGTCCGAATATTTCGGCTTGCCGTTGATGGCCACAGGTAGACGTGCCCACCGGCTCAATGGGCCAGTTGCACCGGGATCGCAAAGACCAGCGCTGATGACGGCGTTGAGCAATCGGACAGCTACCGCGCTGTCGATCACCGGCTCGGCGAGAATAATCCCTCCTTGGTGATTGCCGGGACTCGTCTCGATCAGCCAGGACAACTGGAACCCTGCCAACCGATCAAAGGACACCTTCGTGCCAAGATCGTCGAGCATGAGGAAATGGCACGCAGCAAAGCAATCCTTGCGGGCCTTGAATGAGCCATCAGCGCCAGGGTAAAAGCTTGAACATCCGACGTAGTTGTTGTGCTCGGCTGGGAGCCGCTCGACAAGCTGCTCGGCGCGGCTTGCTGGCCACCCGCCTGAATCGGGATCACCGCTCTTGGAGCAAACAGCAACGAAAGCGGTGTCGGGCAAGATCGGAAACACATCGGCGACAAATGAGGCGTTCGTGATCCGCAAATCACCGCCTTCGCCGGCTTTACCGGCTTCCGCCAGTTCGCCTTGGAAAATTGTCAGCGCGCCCGTAGTCATAGCGGCTCTCCTGCAACCGCAAGTTTTCGTGCCGCTTCGAGCTTTACCACCAGAGCGCGGATTTCGTCGTCCGTCTTGCCAGCAATGCGAGCGGCGTTGAGCGCCGCCACTTCGCTCGAAGGCCAGCCGACCGCGCGCGGGCCAAGGCTAACGGGCTTGGTGAACAGCCCCTGCGTGATCCGCAGATAGTGTGTCGAACGGGAATTCCCTGTTTCAGCTTTGACAGCAGGGAGCCGTAGGATCGTATGCGTCATCTTCAAACCTCTTTAAGTGATAGCGGACTTGCCGAGGTGAAGCATGGCTGGGCGATTTGGGCGAAAACAGGACGCGCAACCGCCCATAGATAGGCTGCTATTTGTATATAGAACAATGGGTTGATCGATGCCTGAATGGCCGCATCACAGCTCGCGTAACGCTGGCGGGGTTGCCAGAAACGAAGCAGAACAAGGCTTTGGCCGAGGTGCAAACTGGGCGAAAACTTTCCGCCCAACTTTCTCACGCAAGCATGTTTTTCTTGATCGTGCCGGCGCTACGGCCCTGGGAAATCGCCATCTTGGCGATCTGCTGCGAATACCAGGTTTCGGCCATGTTCGGGCGCTTCCTGGCCAACTCCCGGTAGGCCTTCTGCCAGTCCTTGTACATTGCCTGCGTATCGAGCTTTCGCGCTTCACGCTTGGCGTTGCTCGGCGTAAAGCGACTATCACCCGTCGTCGCTGCATCGACCAACTGTCGGACCCGGGTGCTGTCGAGCGAGTAAGAGCCGATCCGGTACTCGACGACATCAGCCAAAGGCAGCGCGTTACTCCCGGCAAGCAGCGCCAGTTCGACACCGGTTCGCAAGCACAACATCTGGCTGCGTTTCGCACCCCGCGCCACACCGATTTCCAGCACGTCGGCGCTGGCGAAACCGCGCTTGTCGCTACGGCGCAACGCAAGGGAGTCGGCAACAAAACCGCAGACAGCATCGATTGTGCTCTGCCACTGAATCAGCTGTTCGCCAGGAACCGGAACCCGGTTGATGTCGCTGCGCTTGTCGCAAACAATGAAGGCCGCGGGCAAGCCCTTCGAGCTTTGCAGGACGTGCACCGGCATCACGCACTCGCGCTCGCAGCCCGGGCAAATCGCACTGCTGGCGGGGCGTGCCTTGGTCAACAACCGCTGCGTTTTCATCGCCGTGACCGCCTCGCTCGGCCACAGGCTCAGTTCGTATTCGCTGACGAGTATCGGCGCCCCGGAGTCCGAACCGACACGCGCCAGCAGCTCAAGCAGCGCGGCCTGTGGCGTCATACCTCAACGGGTTCCTGTTCCACCAGTTCCGGCTCGCCTTTCTCTGTCGGCTCCTTGGGCTCGATGCTCGATGCTTCGAGCATGTCGCGCAGCCTCAAGCCCACCTCGTCGTACTTGAGCGAGCACGAATTGGGGTGGGTGATGCGGATCGTAACGGACTTGGGAGGCTTGTCGGCATCAAGTGCAATCAATGCGGAAAGCTCCACTTGAGTGACGTTGTACAAATGCAGTTGGATCGACTTGCCGAGCGTTGCGAGCAACGCATAGATGGCGTTCGAGTCTTCGCTGGTGTTCGCCTCCAAGGTGATCCGCTCGCCCTTCTTCGCCCGCGAGGACAGCCGCAACTTGCTTAGGGCAACGCGTTCAATGCCGCTACCGACGGCGTAGTTGAAATCGAACCCCGTGTAGCGCAGCGGATTGAGGTCATAGACACGCTCGTCCTTCGGGTCCGGGGGTAACTCCGGGAGCTTCAGAATCGTCGTGGAGAACATTGCTTGCAGCGGCTCGATAGCCTTGTACGAGCCGCGGAAATGGAGATCGAGCGAACCCTCCTTCTGCGAATAGACGAAGACGACCTCGAAAGCAGGATTGTGCGGTCGCCGGTCAATCTCGCCATTCACCCATTCCGGCTCTTGCTGCGAATAGTCTTCCGGATAGGCAAAGAAATAGTCCCGATCGCCACGACGATACGGCTCGACGACGCAGTGCTTGCCGCGCCCCTCCGTGTAGTGAAAATAGCGACTGATCGCGTCGGCCAGCTTCTCAATGCTGACTTCGTCCACCGCCGCCAGATTGTGCGAGAGGTGCTTGCGCTTACGCCAGTAGGACAGCGTGTCCGCGTGGTGAAAGCGGGTCGCACCTTTCCAGTATTCGTTGTGGTCCAGGAAGGTGACCATTGCGCGCTCGTGGTGGCCTGGCAAGGCTGACAGAGCTTCCACCAGCGCGGTGAATTCGTCCGGCGCATCGCGTAACTGCCACCCGATTTCGTCGAGAATCGCCACGAAACCCTTCTCGCAGCACATGTCGAAGATCTCGCGAAGCTCGGCATCCATTTGGTTGCGCTGGTCGTCTGGCAGATCAAGCCAGGCCCCGAAAAGCTCATCGGGTTTGCTCTCCTTTATCCCCGCGAAGTCGAGATCGGCAAACAGCCCGCGCGCCCTGAAGTACCGCGCAAGCAAGGCGTTCGGCATTTGCCGGAAGAAATCCTTGGTCGTGTAATGACGAGCCATGCTGCCCCCCTGAAAACCCAGTTGAATTTTGGGATTATCCCGGACCTTGCTGTACACTACCGGATCGGGCCGTAGGGCATAAGAATTTCGGCAGCAAAGCTCAAGTTGGCGACTCAGGGACGGAAGAATGGCCGCGAAAGAAGCCAAGGCCCGCATCAAGATCAACAAGCTGCTCGAAGAGTCGGGCTGGCGCTTCTTTGACGACGCCAACGGCAAGGCCAACATCGTCCTTGAGCCTAAGGTCAAACTGACCAAGGCCGCTATCGATGCCCTCGGTGACAACTTCGAAGACGCCAGCAACGGCTTCATTGACTTCCTGCTGCTCGACACAGCTGGCTTTCCGCTGGTTGTGCTCGAAGCAAAATCCGAAGACAAGAATCCACTGGTCGGCAAAGAACAGGCACGCAAATACGCCAAATCGCAAAACTGCCGTTTCATCATCCTCTCCAACGGCAACCTGCATTACTTCTGGGATCTTGAGCAGGGCAACCCGCATATCGTCACGCGCTTTCCGGCGCCGGACTCGATCAAGAGTTACCGCCGCTTCAGGCCTAATCCGCAACGCCTTATCACCGAGGTCGTCAGCAAGGATTACATCGCGCTGACCCAGATGCCGAACTACGCGGCAGAAGCGGCTTGGAACAATGCGGCTGAACGAGATGCCTTCATCCTGAAAAATCGCCTGCGATTTCTGCGCGACTATCAGAAGCGCGCAGTGCAGGCGATTCAAGATGCCGTTGCCGAAGGTCACAGCCGCTTTCTGTTCGAAATGGCAACCGGCACCGGCAAGACGCTGACGGCGGGGGCGGTTATCAAGTTGTTTCTGCGCACGGGCAACGCGCGGCGCGTGCTTTTCCTTGTGGATCGGCTGGAACTCGAAGACCAGGCCAACAAGGCTTTCATTGCCCAGCTCAAGAACGACTACACCTCGGTGATTTACAAGGAGCGCCGCGACGAGTGGCGCAAGGCCGAGATTGTCGTGACCACCGTGCAATCGCTGCTCTTCAACGACAAGTACAAGCGCCTGTTTTCGCCGACCGATTTCGATTTGGTGATTTCCGACGAAGCTCACCGCTCCATCGGCGGCAACGCCCGCGCCGTGTTCGAATATTTTGTCGGCTACAAGCTTGGTCTGACGGCCACGCCACGCGACTACTTGAAGAAATACGACGCGACCAAACCGAGCACCCGCGACCCGCGCGAAACCGAACGCCGGCTGCTACTCGACACCTACCGCACCTTTGGCTGCGAATCCGGGCAGCCGACTTTCCGCTACTCCCTGCTCGCCGGCGTGCGCGAGGGCTTCCTCATCAACCCCGTGGTGGTCGATGCCCGCACTGACATCACCACACAGCTGTTATCCGACAAGGGCTATGCCGTTGCAAGCACCAGCGAAAACGGGGGCAACGAGGCGGAAAGTTTCTTCCAGAAGGATTTCGAGAAGAAGTTCTTTTCCGAGGGGACCAACCGCCTCTTCTGTCAGGTCTTTCTGGCCAACGGCTTGCGCGATCCGATCAGCCACGAATTCGGCAAGGCCATCGTGTTCGCCGTCAGCCAGAACCACGCCGCCAAGCTGACGGAAGTCCTCAACGAGCAGGCCGATGGACTTTGGCCAAACCGGTACCAGTCAGACTTCGCAGTCCAAGTCACGTCGCAGATCAGCGATGCCCAGCAATACACGATCAACTTCACCAATAACAAGCTGCTCGGCTCGGCCAACTTCCTCGACGCCTACAAGACCAGCAAGGCGCGGGTTTGCGTCACTGTCGGCATGATGACGACGGGCTACGATTGCCCGGACATCCTCAACCTGGCACTGATGCGCCCGGTGTTCTCGCCCTCCGACTTCGTGCAGATCAAAGGCCGGGGCACGCGCAAGCATGGCTTCCTCGAACAGCTTTTCGACAAGCAGCTCAAGGCCCAGATCGGCAAGCAGGAGAAGACGAAGTTCAAGTTCTTCGACTTCTTCGCGGTCTGCGAATACTTCGAGGAGAAGTTCGACTACGACGAAGTGCTCAAGCTGCCCCGGCCGGGGTCGGGCAATGATGGCCCTGAACTCCCTCCACCGCCGCCGCTGGGCCAGTACGAGCACACGGGCGGCGACGTGCTCAAGTTGTTCACCGAGCAGCCGGTCGGCCCGCAGGGCATGAAGATCGACCGCATGTTCTTCGAAGGATTCGAGCAGGCTGTCAAGGCTGACCCGATCCTGCAAAAGAAGGTCGATAACGAGCAGTGGGACCAGGCCATCGACTATGTCACCACGCATCTGCTCGACAAGCCGGCCGAGTTCTATACCCTCGACAAGCTGCGCCGCGCTGCCGGCGTGGACCGCCGCCTGACCTTGCGCGAGATTCTGGAAAAGATCTTCGGGTTCATTCCCGGCTTCAAATCGAAAGACGAACTGCTCGAAGACGAATTCCAGAAGTTCCTGCTCGATCAGCCCGAAGATGCGTTGGGTAAGCACGCCGACGCCATCGTCGCGCTGAAGTATTTCTTCAAGGCGTATGCTACCGACGGCCGCCTGCGCGACATCATCGAAAAGCGCCGACTGACCGAACTCAACGTCAATCCCGCCTTCAGCATGGCCGACTTCAAGGCCGTGCCCAAGGAATGGCGTGACCGTCTCCCGGAGTACGTGAAGGACTACGTCTCCCTCAACCAGTTCATGCAATAGAAAGCAGCACAGAGAATGCTCGACGCCGACACCAAACGCCGAATAGACACCTGCCGCGACATACTCGTCGGCAAAGTACCCGACCCGAAATCGCAGGTCGAACAGATCACCATCGCGCTGATCTACAAGTTCATGGACGACATGGACGCCGACGCCGAAGAGCTGGGCGGCGCACGCAGCTTCTTTGCCGGCAACTATGCGAAATATGGCTGGGCCAAGCTGATGGCCCCCAACATGGGTGGCTTCGACGTGCTGGCGCTGTATTCGGAAGCCATCCAGAAAATGAACGAGAACCCCGGCATTCCGGCGCTGTTCCGCGACATCTTCAAAAACGCCTATTTGCCGTACCGCGACCCGGAAACCCTGCGCAGCTTCCTCAAGGAAATCGACGGCTTCACCTACGACCATTCGGAACGGCTGGGTGACGCCTTCGAATACCTGCTGTCCGTGCTCGGCAGCCAGGGCGACGCCGGTCAGTTCCGCACGCCGCGCCACATCATCGATTTCATGGTCGAAGTCATCGACCCGAAGAAAAACGAAAGCGTGCTCGATCCAGCCTGCGGCACGGCGGGCTTCCTGATTTCGGCGTGGAAACACATCCTCAAACAAAACACCAAGGAGCGTCCGGGCGATCAACTGAGGCCGGACGAACGCGCCAACCTGGCCGCCAACATCCACGGCTATGACATCTCGCCGGACATGGTTCGGCTCTCACTGGTCAACATGTACCTGCACGGCTTCACCGACCCGCACATCGTCGAATACGACACGCTGACCAGCGAGGAACGCTGGAACGAAACCGCCGACATCATTCTCGCCAATCCGCCGTTCATGTCACCAAAGGGCGGGATCAAGCCACACAAGCGGTTTTCCGTGCAGGCGACGCGCTCGGAAGTGCTGTTTGTCGATTACATGGCGGAGCACCTGAGCCCGCAAGGCCGTGCCGCCATCATCGTGCCCGAGGGCATCATCTTCCAGAGCGGAACGGCGTACAAGGCCTTGCGCGAAATGCTGGTGAAGAGTTCTCTGGTCGCCGTGGTGTCGCTACCGGCGGGTGTCTTCAACCCTTACTCCGGCGTCAAGACATCGATTCTGTTTCTCGACAAACGCCTGGCAAGAGCGTGTGACTCAGCGCTCTTCGTCAAGGTTGAAAACGACGGTTACAACCTCGGCGCCCAACGCCGAGCAGTCGCCGGGAGCGACCTGTCGGAAGCATGGCGGCATCTGCGTGAGTTCTTTGCCAATGCCGAGACATTCGATAACACTGCGATGGCGCACAAGGTGCGGCGAGAAAAGATCGGCGAAAGCGGCGAGTGGAATCTGAGCGGGGATAGATACCGTATCGCTACCGCCCGACTTTCAGCGTTCGAACTGTTGCCATTTGAACAGGTTTGCACGCTTGAATACGGTGCCAGTCTGCCGAAGAGTGCACGTATCGACGGCCCATATCCTGTCCTTGGTTCAAATGGGGTTACCGGTTATCACAACAAATATCTTGTGGAAGGACCCACCATTATTGTTGGTCGAAAAGGCTCAGCGGGCGAGGTCACCTATGTAGCCGAGAACTGCTACCCCATCGATACAACATATTTCGTCAAGCTTGTTGATCCTGCTGCCTGCGAAATCAGTTATCTCTTCCATGTGCTCAAAACGCTCGATTTGCCGAGCTTAAAAGGGGGAGCGGGAATTCCCGGATTAAATCGGAGTGACGTCTACAGCGCTTACAAGATTCCCCTTCCGCCTATCGTCGTTCAGCGAGAAATCGTCGCGGAAATTGACGAATATCAGAAGCGCATCGAAGAGTTGAAGCTGGAGATCGAGGAAAACGAGGCCAAGATCAAATCCACCATCAACCGGGTTTGGGGCGACGGCAAATAAAGCATGGACGACGCCCAAGCCATTCTCGACTACCTGCCGTTTTCCTACCGCAACAGGGACGAAGAGGAGTACGTTGGCTTTCTCTGGGATTCGTTCGTCTCGAACTACGAGAGCGAGAAATTTGAGTTTGCCAATCTGGCTTTCCACCTGCTTTACATGAGCTACGTCTGCTTTGCCGTGTGGCGTATCCGCGCCGCCCGCAAGAGTGATTTCGAGAAGGCGATGGTCGGCTTCCAGAACGATGTAGAAAACAAGCTTTTCAAGGCCGACAGCCCTTTCAAGTTCTACGAGCAACTGAAGGAGGCGACGATATTTCGCTTCATCAAGCTCATCGGTTGCGGCAACGAGCAGGTCGGCGAATTTTCTCGGTTCGTGAAATTCAGAAATCGCATCGCGCACCCGAGCGGTACCACCACGTTCAATGACCGCGAAACGCTGGATGTACACATTGCGCTGGTCTTGACCGAGATCGGCAACATACAGAATCACATGGCGCCACTGCTTCAAGAACTGTTTGGCGCCTTTCTGTGCAGCGAAAGCAACGACCCGGAAAAGCGAGAGTACATCGATGACGGAGACCAGATTCGCGAAGCGCTGATTCACGAGAACTATTTCTCGCAGAGGGACATCGAGGCGTGCCTTAGCTTCGACATTGACACACTCGCCGCCCACGAGAATTTTCCGGCCATCAAGTTGCTGTTCGATGCCTTCGTTCAGACCTATCAGGTCGACCCGGCATGACCTCACCGCTGGCCAACATTCTCGCGCGCGGATATTTCCCCAAGGAGCTGCCGCCGCCGTTCAATACCAAGTCGTTCGGCGCGTTCGCCGAGACGGCCCCTGCGGCTTTTCACCTGGATACAACCAGGACGGGGAGCAAGGGTAATCTCGTATCGCGGCCCTCCGTCCACAATCAGGCCCGCACCGGGACCTTGCGACGCAAGCTGACCATCCCAAACCCGGTCAATCAATATCAGGTAGCGAGTGCGGTGGCCGAGGGTTGGGCGGAGCTGAAGTCTGCTTGCATGGCGTCGCCGATTTCGCTGACAACGCCGCGATATCTGAAGCATGGCGCCCGCGCTATCCGCCGGAGCAGCGCTTTCGATGCTATCCCGGTCGCGCGGGCGCGCTCGCGAACGGCGTCGCGCTACTTGCTGGCAACCGATCTCAGCCAGTTCTACCCGAGCATCTACACCCATTCGATACCGTGGGCTCTGCATACCAAGCCCGTTGCAAAGGCGAGGGCGAATGACTATTCGCTGCTCGGCAATGTGCTCGACCTGGCGATCAGAAACGGTCAGGACAAGCAGACGATCGGCATCCCTATCGGACCGGATACCTCGCTCGTCATCGCCGAAGCGATCCTATCCTCGGTTGATGCTCAACTCACGGGAACAATTACACGGCGCGGCTTTCGCTACATCGACGACATTGCTTGCGGCTTCCGAACCGTTGCCGAGGCCGAGGAAACACTCGGGCAATTGCAGCATTTGATCGGCGATCTGCAACTCCAACTGAATCCGAGGAAAACGCGAATCGTCGAACTTCCGTCGGAATTGGAGGCGTCATGGGTGCCGCACCTGCGTTTGTTCGCGTTTCGTTCATCGACGGCCGGCGCACAGCAGACCGATTTGCTGAGCTATTTCGGCAGGGCTTTTGAGCTTGCCGCAAACCAACGCGAGGAAGCCATTCTTCGCTATTCGGTTCAGCGGATGCGTTCGGTCTCCATTTTCGGGAAGAACTGGGGCCTATACGAGAGCCTGCTTCTGCAATGTCTTTCCGTTGAACCCGGTACTGCACCAGCGGTGATTGGCGAGTTGTACAAGTACCACCTGCGCATGCCGCTTGATCGCTCCCGCATTACCGAATCCTTGCAACAGTTGATCGAGGATCACGCGCCGCTGCACCACGGTAGCGAAGTCGTTTGGGCGTTGTGGGGCGCAATCTGCCTCGGTTGCACGCTTGATGCGAAGGTGGTCGAGAAGTCTTTGCTGGCATCTGACCCTTGCGTGGCGCTCTGCGCTTTGCACGCGCGAGCCAAGGGGCTGGTTGCCGGCCCGGTGGATGTCAGCACCCTGGAAGCGCTAATGCACGGCGCCGAGCTGACCGATACGCAGTGGCTGCTCGCCTATGAGGCCAATGTGAAGGGCTGGCTTCCCAACAAGAATGGAAAGGACTTCGTGACGACGCACAAGCACTTCGGGCCGATGAAGACGGCGGGCGTATCGTTTTACGACGAGGCCGCCACACTGCCAGTGCCCGTCAAGCCGGCCGTTTCCACGGACTACGCGGCTGCCGATGGTCTCGATGTTGAGCTGGCTTATTCGCCAGGAGACGTTTCTGGCTGAGTCGTTGATGACTTGCCTGCTGAGCTAAACGAAAAACGCAGTGAGATAGATTGGATGAACCCGAGCTTCATGGTCTATATCGACGAATCAGGCGACGAGGGCTTCGTCTTCAACGGCGACGGCAGCGGCAGTTCGCGCTGGTTCGTGCTGTCGGCGGCCGTGATTCGCCAGGTCAACGACCTGCAAATGGTGACTTGCCTCAAGGCGGTCCGCCAAGTCCTCGGGAAGGCGCCGAAGACGCCGCTGCATTTCGTCGATCTGAAGCACGAGCAGCGCGTTCCCTACATCCGGCGGGTCGGCGAGCTGCCGATCCGCACGGTCAGCGTACTCATCCACAAGCCGCTCATCGTCGAACCCGAGAAATTCCAGAACACCAAGTACCTGCTCTACCGCTACGCAACGCGCATGCTACTGGAGCGTGTGTCGTGGCTGTGCCGGGAGCACCGGCAAGCGGGCCAAGGGGATGGTTTCGCCGAAATCGTCTTCTCCAATCGCAGCAACATGTCCTACGAGGACATTCGCGACTATCTGCGTCTGCTGATCCGGCAGCACGACGGCGACCCGCAGAAAGTGCAGATCGACCCGGCGGTGATTGACCCCGCGCGGATTCGTTCGGTAGAGCACTCCAGGCTGGCCGGCTTGCAGGTGGCCGACGCCGTGGCATCGGGTTTCCATTTCGCGGTCAAGCTCAACCGCTACGGCGAAACCGAAACCGGCTACCTGCCGCACTTGAAAAGGACGCTGTACCGCCACCACAAGGCTGTCCTTGGCTACGGCATCAAACTGTGGCCGGACGATTTCGCCACCTTGAAGACACAAGCCCCCGAGACACAGGGTCTCGAGGGCTTGCTTTGATCGATGGCCCCAGGAACCGAGGATCCCACCCATTCGGGCTGCCACTTGCGAAAAGCGGCCTCTACCTGTCCTGCGCTTGCCGAGCGCGAGTATCCCACGGGCGCACGCGGCTTGACAAGGGGCACGGCGGGCCACTCAAGCAGATAATGAAGACGACACAAGAACAGTACGCCTGCCCAGCCGGCCCTCGCGAAACCGCTCGGCGGCCGAGTCTGCAAGGCAACATCTACAGCGAGCCAAACAGCGGTTGGCGGTTCTTTGTTGTCGGCAACGTCAGTTTGCTCTACGAAACGTTGCTGTGCGTGATCGCCTCCCGAGAATTCCCCGGCCATGTCCTGCTTGAAACCCTCGCCAGCGGCCGACTGCGGGTCATCAGCGCCTTCGCCCCAGAAATACACCGCATCACCCGCGCTACTGCACTTGAGCGTAATCGGCTGGTTGCGTCCTTGGCCACTGAACTCTTTGTGCCGCATATCCGGGACAAGAGTCCGCTACTGGAAATCGTGCAGAACGCCTCGTCGACACCTCTCGAATGAAAGCCTGTCCATGCCACTGACACTGACCTTAGCCGATGCAACCCGTGCTGCCTGGGGCATTGACCTGGGCACCACCAATTCGACGCTCTGCCGGGCCACTTTAATCGCCGGAGCAACTTCGCCCGCGGAGCCGGAGCTGGTGTTCCTCCGGCAGCCCACGCCGGCCGGCGAGTTCACCGGCACATTATTGCCCTCGATATTGGCGACCTATCAGGGGCGGGAGTTCGTCGGCCAGGGTGCAAAGGACTTGCGCGCCTTGATGGCGGATACGTCAAAGGGTATCGCGCGCAACGTCAATCTATTCCACGAGTGCAAGAACGAAATCGGGACTTCCCGTACCTATCCCAACGCGCCGGAGGGCTATCGCAGCCCGACCGACATCGCCGCGCGGATTCTCGCTTACCTTCGTCGCGAGGGAATCGGCGAGGCCGCCTCAGGCAGCGTCGTGGTGACCGTCCCCGCGTCTTTCCAGACCGCGCAGCGTGCAGAGACCGCGCGCGCTTGCGCCCGTGCGGGCCTGGACGTGAGCGGCGGCCGTTTGCTGGATGAACCCGTCGCCGCCTTCATCGACTTTGCCTACCGCTACGATGCGGGCTTTCTGGAGAACGTAACCGGCGAGAAGAACGTGTTGGTCTTCGATTTCGGCGGCGGCACCTGCGACATCGCGCTCTTTGGGCTCAAGCGCACGGGGGCGAAGGCACCTGTGCAGGTGGCCAGCCGGTCCGTATCCCGTTTTCACCGCCTTGGCGGCGGCGACATCGATCTGGCCATCCTGCACGAGGTGCTGGTGCCGCAACTTTGCCAGGAAAACGGCCTTTCCGAGTTTGATTTGTCCTTCCAGGAAAAGAGCAGGGTAATTACACCGGCGTTGATCGCCGTGGCCGAGGCGTTGAAGATCCAGATCTGCAACGAAATATGGCGTTTGCAGCAGTTCGGCAGACTGGATGAGACGCCGCGCGCGAACATCGTTGCCCGGTATCCGGCCCAGATTGCCGTGCGCCGCGGCGAGTTCTCGTTGCGGCTATCGACGGCTTCGATCTCCGCCGCGCAGTTCGACGACGTGCTGGCGCCGTTCCTGAATACGGACCACCTTTTCGCTCGCAGCACGGAGTACCGCCTGGAGAATTCGATCTTCGCACCCATCGCGGATGCGCTCGATCGCGCCCGGCTGGAACCCGCCGACATCGACTTCGTGCTGGCGGTCGGGGGTAGCTCGCTGATCCCGATGGTGACCGCTGCGCTGGGCGGCTACTTTCCGCGTGCGCGCGTGCTGCAATACGAAGACCCGAAGGATGCGCAGCTTGCCGTAGCACGCGGCGCCGCTCTTCAGGCCTTGGCGCTGGCCACCGGTGGAAACGGGGTTATCGCCCCGGTGGTTCAGGACGACATCTACCTTGTCACCCAGCGAGGCGACCTCCAACTGGTGGCGCAGGGCGCGACGCTGCCTTGCCCGGGTGCAGGCGTTTCCACCAACGACAGCCTCACCGTGCCGGCGGATGCCTTCGACCATCCCTTGCGTCTGTCGGTCGAACTGGTGGCAGGAGCTGAGCGCCGGCCGCTGTTTCGCGACCATTGGGACATGACCATGGTGCGCAAGGGAAGCCGACTGCGTCTGGAATACGCCTACGATGAAAATCAGGTTCTCCACCTGGAACTTAGGCTGGCCGACTTTCCTGAATCCGTGCCGTTCCAGGTCAACATCGAGAATCCGCTCTCGCACGTCGTCAACCCGAACAGCCGGCAGGAAGAGGTGGACCGTCTGGAGGAAGAGTACCGCCAGAACCCGCGCAAGGCCGAAGAACTGATACCCCGCATCGCCGATCTGTGCGCCGATCTTGGACAGCACGAAAAAGCCATCGGCCTGGTGCGCGCGCTGTTGCGGCAGGCCAATCGGCCCGTGGACTGGCTGCTGAATCGGCAGGCAATGTACGAGGATGCGCGTGGCAATCGCGCCGCCGCGATACGCGACTACGAGGCGGCGGCCACGGCAGGTCGAAACTGGGGCGGTCCGCTCTTCAATCTCGCGCTGCTGCACGAAAGACAGCGTGATTACGCTGCCGCCCTTGGCGCCATTGACCGCGCCGTTCGCCTGGACGACGCACCCCCTTACCAGACCTTGAAGCTTCGCATCCGGAAGCGCCTGCAGCCCGGCCTGAAGGCGACCACCGAGGCCGCGCAAATCCTCGCGAACTTCGACGCCCTCGCCGACCTCGATGACTGGGAGCTGGGCTGGTACCTCGTCGCCGCCGATCTGGCCGGTGACAAGCAGGCCCGCGAGGCAGGCCACCAGGTGCGCCAGTCGCGAACGAACGGCGAGCAAGTCGCCAGCGGTGGCGTGCGGCCCGACATGCAGCACGCGGAGGACTAGGTCATGGCCTGGCTCATTCCTTTTTCAAGTCTCACGCCCGCCCAGCAGGACGCGGTACAAATGGACACCCGCAGCCACAAGGCCATCGTTGGAGGACCTGGCGCGGGCAAGACGCTGGTTCTGCTGCACCGCTTGAACCTGCTGTTCCATCGTGCCCGAAAGAACCCCGATGCCGTGCGCCTGTTCGTCTACACCAACTCGCTGAAGCGATTCATTCAGGCCGGCAACGACATGCTGGACGTGCCGGACGAGTGCATCTCGACCTTCGACAAATGGTGCTCCAATGCCTACAAGGCTTACGTTGCCCAGCAACTGCCCAGAATCGACGGCAAGCTTGATTTCGAGGGTATCCGTTCCGGCGTGTTCCGCGCGATCGACAGCGGCAAACTGCCGACGCCTCTCTTCGACAGCGTTCTGATCGACGAAGCTCAGGACATGGACAGTGCGGCAATCGAGCGACTGAAGCGCCTGGCACGCCACATCACGCTGTGCATGGACGGCAAGCAGCAACTCTACGAAGGTCGAATGACCGAACCCGAGGCGCTGCAATGCCTCGGCCTGTCGCACCACAACACCGCTCTGCTTGCAGCCTTCCGCTGCAACCCGATGGTTACGGAGTTGGCCGCCCAGTTCATCCCTGACCAAACGACGCGGCAGGAATTCATGCGCCAGGCATCCAACCGCGAGATGGCTCGCTCACGACCCTTGTTTTTTGTTGCGGACAGCTTCGCCGACGAAGTGGCACATCTGATCGAGACGGTCAGGTTGCGCCTCAGCTACGGCGATTCGATTGCCGTCCTCTTCCCCCAGCAACGCCAAGTCCACGGACTGGCCAGAGGATTCAGGGAAGCGGGAATCGATGTGGAGGTCCAACAAAGGGATGCGCCACTGGACTTTTCCACTCCCACGCCGAAGCTGATGACCTATCACCAGGCCAAGGGCCTGACCTTTGACAGCGTATTCCTGCCCCGCCTCAATCAATCCTCATTCCCGGGAAAGTTGGGGGAACGCATCGGACACCTTTGTTTTGTCGGCGTCAGCCGTGCCGTGAAGTGGGTCTACATGAGCGGGACGAATCAGGCGTTGATCGCTTCCATGCGCGAACTCGGACAGGACACCAGCCGCCCCTTCCTCGAAACCCAGCTCAGCAGCGAAGTCGTTGGCTTGCTTGGCCCTCGCCGCGAAGAGGCAGTCCCAGCGGTTGCCGATGTTGACGTTTTTGGACTGGATTGAAGGACGATGGCCTTCGGTCGGCGGTGCCAAGAGCATCCGGCGCCGACTGGGCGAGTTGATGCTTGATGCCGCTGGCTGCCACAGGTCAAGCGTGCCTGGAAGGTGACGCAACCTCGAAGGTCGGCGCTGCTGGGACGGCGCTGGGCGGATAGAACTACAAGACGGAGAACAGGTTCCATGCACAACATCGAAATGCAGGAAATGTCGCCCGAGTTTCTGAAGTGCTGGCAGGCAGCCGGGATTCACTTGAACAAGCAGGTTCAGGGCGGGATTCAGTCCTGGCTGCGGGCGCACCCATACCCGCCCGTTCTTGAGCACTTGTCATTCCGGCTTGGCAATCAGGTGTTTTTCGTTCGGGTCGAGGATGCCGAGAAACGAATAGACGGGCCCGGAAGTTTGCGTGGGTTGGTTTCCATAGCGGAGGGGTGCGAGGGGCACGCGTGCATCTTGCCAATGAAGAGAAAGTTTCTCGGCGGTGCTTGGGTGGCCGAACACGGCGGCTGGGGGCTTGTCGACGCCAGGACCGGTGCATCAGTTGATCCGGTTCATCTGGCTACCGACCAGAAGGTCGAAATGACCAATTGGGAACTTCAGGACTTTGCGGTTCAGGTGGTAAAGACACAGCTCGAAAAGGAAGGCTATCAACTGATGTCCTGGCAGGGGAATCCGGACGTCGATCCTGCGATCTGGTTTGTTGGTCAGAGCAAGCGGCCAGAGTGGGTGGTCGTGCGGGCGGTTCGTTATCCGTTCAGCCATGTGGCCAGACCCACGAATTGGGATGCGATTGCAGCCGGTTGCGCCCACATGAGTCACGTCGGGCACTTTGCTCAGGTTGCCTTCGCGAGCACCGACCAGTCTTTCCAGGCAGCAGGTGAAACGCCTGTACCGCTATGGCGGGGACATGGGGTTCATGTGAGGTATGTGGGGCTAGAGAGTGATTGAGTCACAACAAAACGTGGATAGGTCACGACGCCGCCGTCCCGCCAGCGCCGACTTTTGCAGTGAATATTTCATGAGAACGCCATGAGCAAGAAAACCACCCAGCAGGACACTTCCGCCGACCACTTGGTCGTCTTTCAGGAAAAAGCCATCCGCCGGCTCTGGAACAACGAGGAGTGGTGGTTTTCCGTCGCCGATGTCTGCGGCGTCCTCACCGAGAGCCCCGATGCAGGCGCCTACTGGCGCAAGCTGAAGCAGCGGCTGAGTGCCGAGGGCAGTGAAGTCGTGACGTTTTGTCACGGGTTGAAGCTCGAAGCGCCGGACGGCAAGCAGCGGGTGACTGACTGCGCCAACACCGAAGGCTTGTTTCGCATCATCCAGTCCATCCCCTCGCCCAAGGCGGAGCCCTTCAAACGCTGGCTGGCGCAAGTGGGTTACGAGCGGGTGCAGGAAATCGAAAACCCGGAACTGGCCAGCGCCCGCGCCCGCAACCTGTACCAGGCCAAGGGCTACCCGCAGGCGTGGATAGAAAAACGCCTGCGCTCGATTGCGGTGCGCGGCGAACTGACCAACGAGTGGAAAGAACGCGGCGTGCAGGCGGGCAAGGAATATTCCATCCTCACCGCCGAAATCGCCCGCGCCACCTTTGGCGTAACCCCCGGTGCGCATAGCCACATCAAGGGCTTGGACAAGGTCAAGACCGGCAACAACCTGCGCGACCACATGACCGATCTGGAACTGATCTTCACGATGCTGGGCGAAGCCGGCACGACGGAAATCGCCCGGCGCAAGGACGCCCAAGGCTTTGCCGACAACCGCACGGCAGCGAAGGAAGGCGGCACCATCGCCGGCAATGCACGCAAGGAACTCGAAGCCAAGAGCGGCAAACCGGTGGTCAGCCAGAGCAACTACTTGCCGCCACCGGCCACCGGTGCGGCGCTGGAAAATAATGCGGCGTCAGGGAAGCCGATCAAGCGCAAGGCAGTTGTGCGGCAGAAGCAACCGAAAGGTGGCAAGGCATGAGTACCGATGCGCTATTCTGCTCGCTCTCGTCGCAAAGCATCGCCGGCCTGATTCGATCCGCGCGGCAGGCCGTTTGCTACGCCGCACCGGGTATTCAGTCCGACGTCGCACAGGCAATGGTGGAGACGGGCGGCCGGCTCGGGCCGGAAATGCTCACCGTTTGCCTCGATTTCGACGAGCGCGTGATGCGCATGGGTTATGGCGAAATTGGCGCGGTACAACTGTTGCGGAACGCTGGCGTCAACGTCCGCAGTGCTCCCGGTCTGCGTACTGCGCTGGTGATTGTTGACGACACCGGCTTTATCTTCACCCCGACAGCCCTGTATCTCGAAGCAGAGCCCACCGGAAGTGCGGCGCCCAACGCCATACGCATGTCCGGCGAACAGGTGGCCGAAGCCCTGGCTCGACTCTCGCCGGCCGCCAAGGCGATTGCCGTGGCGCAAGCGAAAACTCCCGAAGAAAAAAGACGTATCGAAGCCCTGCCCGTGGATGTAGGCTCAGCACAGATAGATGACGAACAATTCGCCGAGGTCGGGATAGGCCTGGAAGAAGTCCCGCCGGTGCGCTTCGATCTGGCGCGGCAGGTTCGGGTGTTCGAGCCCTATCTGCAATATGTGGAGTTGAGTCTCACCGGTGCCGCGATCCAGCGCCACCGGCTGGCGATTCCGCCGATCATCCAGAAACTGGGCAGCAGCAAGGATTTGGAAAACCGCTTGCGCACGACATTTGAGCTGATCGAGAAGGGCAGCAAGCTTTCGTCCAAGCCCCTGGAAGATGCGCTCAACGATATTCGCAAGAACTTCACGCCCTCGTTGGGCAAGGATCATGGTCGAGTGGTACTGAAAGCGGCAAAGCCGCATTTGGTCGAGCGGCTTGCAGCGTTCCGCGCGAAGTTGGCGAAACATCAAGCAGACGTGGCTGCAGAGCTACAGAAGCACCTCGACGAGTCACGCAAGCAGATCGTCGACTACTACCTGCCACGCGTTCTCGAAACCCCCCCTGATGCTCTGCTTGGGCAATTGCTTAGCGGCAAACCGTCAGAGGAACTCGCGCGTCGATGGGTCGATGTCGAACTGAATCGCGTGTTTCCCAACGCCGAATCTGTCATCCAGGAAATGAAGCTGGACGAGCGATTCAAGGATGTGACCTTTGAGACATTGAACCGCGATGACTTTCTTGAGTCGGTCAAAGCCGCATTCCCGCGCATTGATTGGGACAAGGCGTACGATGAATTCAGGGCCGCGGGCGAGCGTGGCGGCAAGAATGGCACAGGGTGAGCAAGGTTCGAAGCACCTGAGCGCTGTCGCGCCGGCACCGACGTGGTCAGCCCCGCCTTTTGCACCCCGCACCGCTACACCCTTTCGGCCGACCCAGGCATCCGGCACCGAGTGGACGAGTTGATGCTCGATGCCGTTGGCTGCCGAAGCTCAAGCGTGGCGGGACTGCATCCTCAAAACATGCGAACCGAGTCCAACTTGTCTCGGACCTTGTCGTGGTGCAGATGGCCATAATTCGACTCGATCATCTGCACACTTGTGCCGGTGAGCTTGGCGACCACGAAGGAATCCATGCCACCCATGATCATTTCGGATATGGCCGTGTGACGTAGGGAGTAGAGAACAACGTCGCTCGGTAGTTCGGCCGCGAGCGCCGCTTCTTTGAATGGCTTCTTCCAGGAATCCTTGGTCCATCGACCACCTGTCGAGGACGCCAACATGGGCGCATTGCCGATACGATCCTTAGCCAATTCCGACAGAAACGCTGCCGCTGCGGTGGAAACGGCGACGGTTCGTTCGCCCGTCTTGCCTCGGAAGGTGACGGTGCCAAATTTCCGGTCGAAATCCGAGGCGTTCAACGCCGCCAGCTCCCCAGGGCGGGCGCCGGTCAGAAGCATGGCCTTGACTAGCAGGCGAAGATCGTCGCCGCACTTGCCCAAGAGGTTGAGGCGCGCCTCCATGCTCAAGAAAGCGTTCTTCCGGCGAGCCCCGACTTTTTCAAACGCTCTTACCGTCTTCCAACCGGAATCCGTCGCCACCAGACGATCACTCAACGCCCGATTCAAGGCCGCTTTCAGGGTTGCAAGGTTCCTGTTTGCCGAGTCTTTTGCGCGCCTCAAGCCTTCACCGTCGTCATCGTCGGCCTGTTCGATCTGACCACCGAGCCAACGCCGGACATCGGTTGTCTTCAGTCTATCAAGCGGGATCTTGCCGAATGCACTGCCATACACCAGCCGACGAAAACGCCCCTTTACATCCTTGGCGGTATTGCGTCGCTGATCGAGAAGCAAAGCTTCCTCGTAGGCCTTACAGGCAGCCTCCACTGTCGTCGCCTTAGGATTTGCTCCTTGCTGATTTTGGGCAATCCAGAGCCGGGCCGCCTTGGTGGCTTGGTCGTACTCCTCAAAGTGACCCAGCGCACGGTAATGCTGTCGTCCGCCCTCATCTCGCCAGCGCGCAATCCACGTGCCTTCCCCCGCGTCGAGTTTGCGAAACCCGACGTAGCCGCCTGCCATCAGGCGCGCCCAATAAGGCTCACGCCTGTGCTGCAGCTTGGCCCGATCTGTCTTCGAGACGATTGCATTCATGGCATAGATTTCCGTACGTAAACTGTACGGAAATTCTACACTGGACGGCGTTGGACTGCAATGAACTATAACTGCAGCACCATCAACAACTTAGGAATGTTGTTGGATGCTTATGGACCGTGATTCCCGCCCTCCGAAGGCAGGGGTCGGACGTTCGAATCGTCTCGGGCGTGCCAATGGCACACAAAGCTGGGCACTTCTTTTGAAGTGCCTTTTTTTTTCTGAGATGGCGCTGGCTCGCGTCGCATAG
>Ga0058869_1078636_pt1 | contig 19650 bp, 8 predicted proteins | sample TNRReaAaerobiRNA_FD_61086 | JGI IMG/M metagenome (GOLD analysis project Ga0058869, IMG submission 61086) | Wastewater treatment Type I Accumulibacter community from EBPR Bioreactor in Madison, WI, USA - TNR Reactor, Time I- 292min-Aaerobic_... | ecosystem: Engineered > Bioreactor > EBPR >...
TTTTTTGTAACCCGTTGACAACAAAAGTTTAATGGTCGAGTGAATGAATGCGGTGCGCAACGATTTAGCAACCACAGCACAGCCGTGAACCGCCAACCAAATGCGAGCCGAGGCAATGGGGCTTCGGATGCAGGTCGTCGCTAACATTCATGGGGGAACAAAGGCAAGTATCTTGCAGAAGAAGGTGAAACCTGAAAGGACGCTCGAAAACGTGTGTATAGTTGCTCTTTTCTACGGCAAAAATAATCGTTTGCTCAATACCTAGGTACACTTTGGGGCAAGTAAATATTCATTAAAGACGGACAGACGGCAAAATTATTGTTGCAAGTATATCCCGTTTGCAAAATCGCACACAGATACTCAACGAGATAGCGCAATTCGGCTCAGGATCGCTTAACTTTGCAGCGCCCGCCCAAAGAGGCGAGGCTTCAAAACGATAAACCATGCAACTCCTCGACGGTAAATGGCTGGCAGGCCAGATCAAAAAAGAACTGGCTGAAGAAGTAGCCGCTATGGCTGCTGCCGGCCATAAAACCCCTCATCTCGCCGCTGTGCTCATTGGCGATGACCCGGCCAGCCAGGTATATGTGCGCAACAAGGTGCGCTCCTGCGAAGAAGTGGGCTTCGGCTCGACCCTCATCCGGCGCCCGGCCGATATAGGCGAAGCCGAACTGCTGGCCATCGTACAAGACCTCAACCAAAACCCTGAAATCGATGGCTTTATCGTGCAACTCCCCCTCCCCGCTCACCTCGACGAGCACAAGATTACGCTGGCCATTGATCCCTCTAAAGACGTAGACGGCTTTCATCCGGTCAACATCGGTCGTATGACCCTCGGCTTATCGTGCTACCTGCCCGCTACGCCCTTTGGTATCGTCGAAATGCTGAGGCGCTACAACATCCCCACTGCCGGCAAAGAGGTAGTGGTGGTGGGCCGCAGCAATATTGTAGGCACGCCCATGAGCTTGCTGCTCTCGCGCAAGGGCTACCCCGGCGACGCTACCGTCACCTTATGCCATAGCCGTACCGCCGACCTGGCCGAACATACCCGCCGCGCCGACATCCTCATTGCTGCCATTGGCCGCGGCGAAATGATTACCGCCGACATGGTCAAGGAAGGCGCTGTTGTCATTGATGTAGGCATGAACCGCATCGACGATCCAAGCGCGCCCAAAGGCGCTAAGCTCGTAGGTGATGTACACTTCGACTCCGTAGCGCCCCTCAGCAGCTACATAACCCCGGTGCCGGGAGGCGTGGGCCAAATGACGGTGGTGTCGCTGTTGCTCAACACCCTGCGCGCCTGTAAAAAAGAAGTTTACGCATAGCTGCCAATACAAATGTCGCCAAACGATCACATAGCTTTTTATTTTCGCGTCAGCGGCGAGCAACGCGACTGGGTGCTGGCCTATCTGGAGCCGATGCCTTTCAATGGATTTGAAGAAACCGAAGACTGTCTCGTAGCCTACCTGTCGGCCGTTCAGGAAAATCCTGAGCTTTACAATCAACTTGACGATCTCTCGGCCCGGTTCGGGCTGGAGTGGCATACCGAGCGCATTCCCTATACCAATTGGAACGCTCGATGGGAAGCCGATTTCCAGCCTGTGCGGGTGGGCGCTTTCGCCGGCGTGCGCGCTACTTTCCACGCACCGCTCGAAGGGGTGGTTCACGAATTGGTCATTCAGCCGCGCATGGCTTTTGGCACGGGGCATCATGCCACCACTTATATGATGATGGCCGCTATGGAGAACATGCCCTGGGCTGATCAGCGCGTGCTTGACTACGGCTGCGGTACGGGCATATTAGCCATATTGGCCGCTCGCTTGGGCGCTACTGAGGTGCATGGCGTTGATATTGAGGAGGAAGCCTACGAAAACTCCATCGACAATGCCCGGGTGAACGGGGCCGAAGGTATCCATGTTTATTTAGGCGATTTGGAGGCCGTGCCCTCCGAACTCACTTTTGGCACGGTTTTAGCCAACATTAATCGAAACGTAATATTGGATTCGTTGCCGGCGTTATATGACCGGCTGGAGCCGGCCGGGCGACTGTTGGTTTCCGGCATCCTGACTGACGACCGAACCGTTGTGCTGGAAAAAGCGCAGCAATCGGGGTTCAGCCTGATGCGGGAAGCAATGCGCGAGCAGTGGCTGCTCCTCGATTTTGTCCGCTAATCCGGAAAAACCTGCATAATGCGAGCTTTATTTCTTGTACTGGGCGTCTGGCTGTCGGCCGCCTGCTGGGTAGTAGCCCAACCTACTGTGGCCGATACCCTCTCCTCCCGCGATCGCGGGCAATATCTTTCCCAATTGGAAACCTTCATGACGGCCGGCAAACAGCAGGCCGTTGAAGATGCCTACCGCGATTTCGCCAAAAACTTGCAGTCGGGTCTGTTTACCGAAGCGGAAACAGCCTTGATACAAGCCCAAACCGACGAGATGCGTCGTCGGCGCCTCGGCGCTTCTCCTTACTTTAAGGAATACCTCAAAGCGGTCATACAACTAAAAAGCCTCGATCCCTCGGGCGTTAAGTTTTCCCAGTGGCATCCCGTTGCCGAAAAACTGCTGCGCGATGAAGCCAACTTCAAACCCAACAACTATTTAGATTTTATCGAGTTTTCGGCCTCCTTTTTTGAATATGGCGCCCTGCGTTATTCGCCGGCTTCCGTATCCTGGTTTGTGTACAACCGGGATGTGGAGTGGGCTTACGACGGGCAACCCCTCATTAAAATAGCTAAAACCGACCTCTTCGCTACCCGCAAGCAGGATTCCATCTTTATAGAACAAACCAGCGGGGTCTTCTTTCCCAATACCGGCCTGTGGAAAGGCCAGGGCGGTAAAGTAGACTGGCGCGGCACCGACCTTGGGCGTGGTGTTTTTGTCGATCTGTTGGCCTATGACATCGACACCAAAAGCAGTCTATATGATGCGCCCAACGCCATATTACACTTCCCCCTCTACTTCGGCAACCGCTTAGTGGAAGGTTCTTTCAGCCATAAGCTCACCTCCGATACCTCGCGATCCACTTATCCCCGATTCCTGTCGAAAGAAGGCGGCCTAACCCTCAATGACGTAGGCGAGGGCATCCGACTCAGCGGCGGCCTGCGCATAGAAGGCTCTACTGTATATACCACCGGTACCCGCGATATACCTTCCCGCCTCACCATGTATGGCCGCAATCCCAAACCTTTCCTCAGGGCTGAGGGGCGTATTGTAGCCGTAAGAGACCAAAACCGCATTGTAGGCGATGGCCTCGACGTATCCGTCTATGTCGGCCAGGATAGCATTTATCACCCTTCCGCCAACCTCCGGCTCGACCTCAAAACCCGCGAAATACAACTCACCCGAGGCCAGGGCGGCGCCGATCGCAACAACTTCTACCACAGCCTCCACCACATCAATATCGACGCCGACAATGTCAATGTTTATCCCGATATGGACTCCATCGTCATCGGGAAACCCGCCCGCGGCTTCGCCATCAAACAGGATGTGGCCTTTGAGAGCCTCAACTATTTCGACGAAATTGAATACCGCCGCATTCAGAACATAGCCACCGCCAACCCCATCGCCATCATGAAAGCCACGGCCGACCGGGAGAATACCCGGCAACTCCCGGCCCAACTGCTGGCTACCCGCATCAACTCCAAATTTACCGTCGACAACATCCGCACCCTCCTCTACGACCTCGTCAGTAAGGGCTTCATCAATTACGATGGAGAGACCCAAATGATCGAGATCAAAGATAAGGTCATCCAATATGTAGAATCGGACCAAAACAACCGCGACTACGACCTGCTCCGCATCATGTCGCAGTCCGACAGCATCAACGCCCGTATGAGCATGACCTCCGGCTACAGCCTCATCAGCGGGGTGCGCAACATAGAATTTAGCCCCAAACACCGGGTCGCTGCCCGATCGCTGGGCGGCCAGTTTTTGCTCAAAGGCGATCGCAACCTCGACTTTGACGGCCGCGTGTTCGCCGGCTATACCCGCTTCGAGGGCAACGATTTCCACTTCGACTATCAGCCTTTCGTCATCCGCATGGATTCGGTGCGCTACTTTGACCTCTTCGAACCCACCGACTCCCTCATCAACGCCAAAAACGTGCGCCATGCCGTCAGCATCAGCTCGCGCATAGAACACCTCACCGGCGTATTGCTCATCGATGCGCCGGGCAACAAGTCGGGCCGCGATAGCATTGCCCTATTTCCCTCCCTGCAAAGCAAAGAGTATAGTTTTGTCTATTACGATTACAAGGGCACGCAAAATGGCGCTTACAAGCGGGATTCCTTTTACTTTCGCCTTATACCCTTTAGTTTCAATCGGCTGAGCACCTATGAGTCCTCTGACATCCGCTTTAAAGGCACCCTCTTTTCTGCCGACATCTTCCCCCGCTTTGACGAAACCGTGCTGCTCCGCAGCGAAGACAAATCGCTGGGCTTCGTCACCCGAACGCCCAAAAATGGTTACCCGGCCTATGGCGGAAAGGGTACTTATGCCGGGGAGCTCGACCTCAGCAACAAAGGCCTGCTGGGTAAAGGCGGCCTCAAATACCTCGGCGCCTCCATCAACTCCGAAGACTTCATCTTCATGCCCAAACAAACCTTAGCCAGCGCCGAGCGCTTCGACCTCGAAGAGGTGCGCACCCAGCCCCAGGTGCCTCAGGTGCGGGGTGAAGATGTGAAAATCGACTGGCGCCCCTATCAGGACAGCATGTACATCCGCTCCGAAAAAGCTGCCTTTAACCTGTACCGCGCCGGCGAACACACCTTCGATGGCACCCTCATCCTTACCCCCGGCGGTTTGAAAGGAGACGGAAAGCTGAGTTGGCCGTTAGCCGTCATGCAGTCGGAGCTCTTCAACTTCGGCGCCTTCGCAGCCGATGCCGATACCATGTCGATCAAGATCAACTCCCTTGAGGGCAACGACCGCATCGCTCTGGAAACGCAGAATATGCACGGCATAGCCGACTTTGAAAAAGGCAAAGGCGACTTTAAAGCCAACGACGAATCCCTCGACATACGCCTGCCCGACAACCAGTATGAAACCGTCATGGGCGGCTTTGTCTGGAACATGAAAGGCGAACTCATCAAACTCTACACAGCCGACGGCAAACCCGGCGTATTCACTTCAACCCACCCCGACCAACACAAACTCACCTTTCAGGGCGACTCCGCTACCTTCAATCTCCGCACCAGTATGCTCGAAGTAGAGGGTGTGCCTTACGTCGTATCGGCCGATGCCTACATCTATCCCGACAGCGGTCGGGTGGAAATTGGCCAGGCCGCCGTAATGACCAAGCTTGAAAACGCCCGCATCGTAGCCGATACCATCAGTAAATACCACGTCATCAATAGGGCTACCGTCAATGTAGCCGGCCGTAGAAACTATACCGCCAGCGGCTTCTACGAATATAACGTAGCCGGCCGCGAGCAGGAAATTGAGCTCCAGAACATCGTAGGCCAGCCCGTAGGCAAAGGCGCCATAGGCGAAAAAGCCACCGTTACCCGCGCTTCCGGCGAAATTAGCGCCAACGATACGTTCTACATCGACCACAAAACCCGCTTCTTCGGCGAGATCACCTTCAGCGCCGAATCGCCCACCCTGCTCTTCGACGGCTACGCCCGCCTCGATGCCGATAAGCTACCCAGCCCCTATTGGTTCAGCGTTACCAGCCCCGGCGATAAGAACAACCTCTTCATCGCTTACAATACCCCGCTGAGCCAGGATAGGGAGCCCCTCGAAACCGGCTTCTACCTCAGCAAGGAGAGCGCACAGGTTTACCCCCGCATCATGATGCCCCTGCGCTTCCGCAAAGACCGGGCCATACTCCCCGTTAAAGGTACCTTCACCTACGACGAAACCCGCGATGAGTTCATCTTTGGCGACTCCTCCAAGCTCGTCAGCAAAGAGCTCTTCGGCAATCAGCTCGTCTTCCGCAACCGCGACGGCAGCCTCGAAGGCGAAGGTCGCTTCAACCTCGGCTCCGGCCTCAAGTACTGCTCCTTTGAAGCCACCGGCCAGATACATGGCGCCTTCCCGCCGCCCGCGCCCGAAGAAGAAGAGCAAAAACCCGAAGACAACATCATCCTCAACGAAGATATCATGATGGCCGACGACTCCCTCTCTACGGCGTCGCAGCCCTCAGCCCAGCCCGATCAGCCCTTGGCGCAGGCGCCCCCGCTGCCGCCTGTCACCGTCGACTGGATGGCCGGCCTCAAATTCAACCTGCCCGGCAACCTCCTCGATATCGTCGTCACGGATATAAAATCGGCTACCTTTCAGTCGAGGCTCATTACCTACCTCACCGACCTCGATTTTTACCGCCGTTCCTTTACCGAATTCTTCCCTGCCGGTAAAGACCGCCAGGACGCCATCGATGGCCTTACCCTCGGCGTACTCGACCTGCCCAAGCGTGTCACGGGCGCCTACGCCTTCCTCTTCAGCCGCCTCAAAATGCGCTGGGATCGCGACTACCAATCCTTCGTTTCCACGGAGAAGCAAAACGGCATCATCAGCATCAACGGCGAGCCCATCGGCAAAATGCTGGAGTGCTACGTAGAGCTTAAAATGCCCACCGACGAAGACGACCGACTCTATGTCTACCTCAAGTCGCCCAGCGAGTTGTTCTACTTCTTCGGCTACCAAAAAGGCATTCTCAGCGTTACGTCCAATAACCCTTCCTTTATGGACGCCGCCAATGCCCTCAAGGAAAAAGACCGCGTTATCAAAATGCCCGATGGTGAAACCTACGAAATCCAGGTCGTAGAAGTAGGCACCGCGTCTACATTCCTGCGTCGCGCACAGGCCGCTCAGCAGCCCCGCTAACCGCTGCCGTCCCGGCTTGCCTCACGCGCTGTGGCAAGCCGGGCAGGTAGCCGCAGCGCGCTTTATCCACCTTGAGCAACACCGGGGATGGTGAATGATTCCAGCGCAGCTCCCACGTTTGCCTTTGGCCTTGCCGCATCCTGCCCCATATCTCGGAAGCTGATTTTTTTGGGCCCCGCCGCATAGCATTCACTTGGTTTATCACCACGGGCGGCGCCGGGTGTTCCGCTCTCATGGCCACGCATCCGGCGTCCTTCAGGGGCCGCCAGGCTGCATGTCCATACCGCTTCACCCCCTGGTCCGGCATACATCCCCCCCCCGACGTCGCTTTGCCAAAGGTGGGGGCATTTTTAGCCAAATATCGCTTATCTTTGTGCTTATGAAGCGATTTTTCAACACCACCGGACTATGCAAACCGGAAGACCACTACATGGTTGATCCCTTCCGGAATATGTACGACGATGTTGAGCGGCTCATCGAAGCCAAACAATACTTCCTCATCCATGCGCCTCGCCAAACGGGTAAGACTACCTTTTTGCATTCGCTGGCGCACCGCCTCAATCGGGAAGGGAAGTACATAGCCGTAGTCTGTTCCCTAGAGTCGGCAGGTTACCCCAGCATAAGCGTGGAAAAAGCCAACAAGGTCTTTATCCGGTCGTTATACCAGATGTCGCACTTATTTTTAGAGGAGTCGTTGCGGCCTGCCAATCCGGATGATTATCCGCCTGAAGAATCGTTGTTCAAACAATACCTCACGGACTGGTGTGGCGCCCTTGACAAGCCGGTCGTCTTGCTCCTCGACGAAGTAGACGCCCTATACGACGACGTGCTCATCTCCACGCTGCGGCAGTTGCGCGACGGCTTTCAGGCGCGGCCTTCGGGCTTTCCGCAATCCATTGCCTTGGTGGGGCTGCGCGACATACGCGAGTACCGGCTGCGCGCCCGGGCCGATAACCCTTCCATTGGGGCCGGCTCGCCCTTCAACGTGAAAGCGGAGTCGTTTTTCCTGCCCGTGTTCAGCCTCGAAGAGGTGCGCGGCCTGCTACAACAACATACCGACGATACGGGGCAGGTATTCCCCGAGGAGGTTATCCAAAAGCTGTACGCCTATTCCGGCGGCCAGCCCTGGCTCACCAATGCATTGGCCAATGAGATTGTAGCCAAAATGCTGAAAAATGACTACAGCCGCCCCATCACGCCCGACTTAGTGGAGGAAGCCAAAGAGCGCCTCATCGCGCAGCGGCAGACGCACTTAGACAGCTTGGTTGACAAGATCAACGAGCCTCGGGTAAAGCCCATCGTTATGCACATCATCAACGGTGAAGCGCCTACTTTCGATGGCTTTGACGATGATATGCGCTACTGCCGCGACCTGGGCATCATCAGTTACGACGACCCCATCCGCTTTGCCAACCCCATCTACCGGGAAATCATCACCCGGATTATGAATTCCGCCTTTCAGCGGGGCATCAATCACGACATCGCCCAGACCTCCTGGTACCTGCGCCCCGACGGCTCTTTGGATATGGACAAGCTGCTGGGGGCATTTGTTACGTTTTATCAGCGACATTCCGAATCGTGGTTGGAGCGTTTTGAGTACAAAGAAGCGGGCCATCAGTTGTTGCTCATGGCCTTCCTGCAGCGCATCATCAACGGCGGCGGGCGCATTGAGCGCGAGATGGCCATCGGCAACGGCCGCACCGATCTGGCGGTATTCTGGAAAGATCAGATCATTCCCATCGAGCTGAAAATGAACCACGATAAATGGTCTCAACCGGAAGGCATCGAGCAATTGGGCCGCTATATGGACAAGTTAGGCCAAAAGTCGGGCTACCTGATCATATTTGAAAAGAAGTCTTTTGCAGAACTGCCCTGGGAAGCGCGCCTCCGCAGAGAAATACACGAGGTGAATGGTAAGGAGGTGATACTTTTGGGGCTGTGACACAGTTTGATAAAGTTACTCAGGAACGGTAAACCCGCTCATCATCGCACCAGCAGTACTTCCCCTGTCGCCTCCCTTTCATCGCCATCCGCCCACCGATATCGCAACCGGTATACATAGATGCCCGAAGGCTGATCATCGCCGCCCCACCTCAGCTCGGCGGCGCTCAGCGGCGCTCCGTTCCGATTGGCTAAGCGGGCGCCCCACCGATTGTAGACGCTGAAGTGCAGTATTTCCACCCCCGGCCCCGGAAAGAGTTCAAAAGCATCGTTGGCGCCGTCGTCGTTGGGCGAAAAAGCCGTAGGCGCATAATAAGGCGACGGCCGCCTCACTTCAATAACCACCTGCGCCTCATACACACAGCCCGAAGCATCGAGCAGCCGCAAGCGGTAACGCTCCGATGTTGTCGGATAGGCTCTTGTAACCATAGCATTGGGTTGGGCAAGCCCCTGAGGGGGCGTCCAATTGGCCTGTGCAGGCACAAAATTAGCTTGCGGCTCCAAGAGCAACGTATCGCCCCAATACAACTCAAGCCGCGGCGGCAGGTAAAGCGTTCCCGGCGATTGCAGCGATAAATCCCAACTGAACGACAAGGCGCAACCTGCCGCATCGCTCAGGGTTGCCTCGTATACGTCTGGGGGCAGGTTGTCGATGCGGCCGGGCACGGGCTGCGAGCGGCCGCCTAAAGACAAGACATAGGGCGGGTAATCGCCCACGACCGAATCGACTACTACCGAGGCCAACTGCCCGGCGCAGCCGGGCGCCAACAGCCGAATGTAGGGCGTAAATCCGCCGGCGGCTACCACAGTCGCCGCCTCGCCGCTACAGCCGTATACATCCGTTGTCGTCAGGGCGTAATCGCCGGGGGCGGTTACCCCAATCGAAGGGGTTGTATCGCCGGTACTCCAAAGGTATTGAACCGCGCCTGCCGCTGCGGCGCTCAGTTGCACGCCGCCCTGGGCGCACAAACTCCCCTCCTGGGCAATGGCCGCTGTTGGGGCCGCTCTTTGCATCAGTTCCAATACGGCGACGCTGTCGCAGCCTCCGCCCACTGCAAAGGTGTCCCGATACATACCGGCTTCGCTCAGGCTGCGGCCGTTCCATTCGTATGTTTGGCCCGGGCAGAAGTAGGCCGTTTGCATCGACTCGTTTTCCGCCACTTCCACCACAAAGGCGCGCAGCGAATCGCAGCCCTGGGTCGATAACAATGACAAGCGCACGACCGTATCCCGGGCAAACCACGCCCCGCCAATTTCCACCGACTGCCCCTGGCACAGGGCTACTACCTCCGTGAGGTTGAAGGTATCGGCAAAAGAAAGCCGGAGCGAAAACACCGAGTCGCAGCCGGTAGCCGTCTGGTAGTATTGCGCAAAGCTGGTATCGCGGGTGAGGAACCAGCCGGCATCGGTATAGGCGTCGCCCTGGCAGCCTGTAAAGCTTACCGACTGTCGAAGGGTATCGCGGGCGTAAAGGGTATACTGGGCCGTAGCCTCGCACAGGCCGGCATCGTATATCGTGAGGGCATACTGGCCCGCCCCCAGCCCGGTAGCGGGGTTATCGGCCGGCCCGTGGCTCCAGGCATAGGTATAAGGCGGCACGCCCCCGGAGCCGACGGCCGTAAGCCGGCCCGTAGGGGCGCAGAGCGTATCCGACAAAGCTTCGAGCGCTGCCAGCAGCGTATCGGGCTGCTCGAGCAGCAGTTGCAGCTCGCGCCGGCAGCCGTTGGCGTCGGTGAGGGTGAGGGCGTAGGCGCCTGCGGCGAGCTGCGCGCGCTCGGGCCCGACGGCCCCGTCGGCCCAACTGACGCCATACGCAGGGCTGCCCCCCGAAGGATGCAGGCTGATGGCCCCATCCTGACCGCCATAGCAGCGCGGCGGCGTAAGCGCGGCATTGGCGCGCAGGGCCTCATTGGATAAGCTAAGGTAATACGTAGCCGTCTGCGCCGGCAGATGCGGATAATAAAGGGTAAACCGAATGCGCCTGAGCCCTTCGGTAGGAGCGGCCGATGTATGGCGGTACTGCGCCTGCCGGAGCGCCTGCCGGAAAGCCTCGGTATCCGGAAAGCCCGCGCAGCGCAGCCGGAGCAGACTGCCGCCCGAGCCCGCCGGCGATATTTGCAGCGCGCTCAGGTCGGGGACTTCTAAGCTTTCCTGAGGCCCGTCGGGGGTATCCAAAAGCTCCAGCACAATAGAATCAATAGCCGCCGAAGCGCCCAGCACGCTGCGCTCGTCAAAGAGAAAGTGCGGCCCCCGGCAGATGGTATCGTAGCGGTCGGGCGCCGAAGCAGCTAAGGCGTCGAGGCGAAACTCCGGCTCGCAGCCCGGCGGCGTCACATTTTCGCCCCGATGGGCCGCCGTCATAATCTTGTAGGTGAAATCGGGGCAGCGGGGCGTCAGAGTACCATCGGAAATATCTAATACAAACAGCCGACTGCCCCAGCTAGCCCCCCTGTGGATGATGTAGGTAACCAGGCTGTCGCAGCGGTGCGGAATGGTGAGTATACCTCCGTAGTTCATAGTGTCGGGCAGTACGGCCGGCAGCAGCCGGTGATAAAAAGTATCGCCCACCATCCGTAATTGCACCAACTGCCGCCCCAGGTTGGGGTAGTAAAAGCTACCCTCCCGCAGCGTCATAGGCCCCTCCGGCTGAAAAAACAAAGGCAGGTCGCCTAAATACCGGCTTTGGGTAGTGGCGGGGTTGTAGTAGGAAATGCCCTGACCCGCAAAAAAAATGCGGTTGTCGTACCAGGAGGCTATGGCGCGGGGGTATACCTCGGGGGCAAAGGCAGGGCCGGATCGGGGGTTAGTCATTGGGGGAATACTTGTACCCAACAGGCTGTCGGGCACCGCGTCGCCGGGGCCGGAAACAAAAAAATGTTGATTGAGCTGCGGCAGGGTGAGGTCAAGACAGTCAGGGTAAAGACCAAAAAAAGCATAAAAAAGGTCAGGGTCTGTCGATTGGCTACAGGTGTTGAGGTCTATGGCATGGCGCAGGCCAATGGGGCCTATAAATGGAGGATTAGACTCATATATCGTATCTATTACCCACAAGGCGTTGTTTTGGCCATACCCTGCGCTGGCAATGAACAAGATCAATAGCGTCTTAAACAACCTATTTTGTTTAAAACAGCCATACACATGGTTTTGCCACCCGGTGTTCATAACCTTAATGCACAATTCTGAACTCATCACCTGTTGTATCATGGTTTATCGAACTATTAAGAGCTTTTCCCTACCGCTGACTTTAGCATTGGGTATCCAAACCTCTACAAAATAGAGCCCCGGAGCACTCTCTGATGTATCGAAGGTAACTAAATTTACTCCTTTTTCTACATTAATGGAGGAGAAGTAAATAATGACTCCATGTAAATTAATAATCCTGACAAAGCCAATGCCATCCTCTAAGCTGCTATATTCAATGTTTACAATAGAACTAGCAGGGTTAGGGAAGACGTGTATGTTAAAAGTATCTTTTAAAGATTGCTCTTCATTGACTACAGTACGCTGCTTTACAGGAATTTGGGATATAGGGACTTCCACCTGATTCCTATTTGATAAAAGAATACCTCCAGAGCCCTCTCCGCCCCACAAAGGAGGAGGCATGATGCAACATCCGGACTCATTTCTGACATAATCTTCAGGACAGGAGTCACAATAATCAGGAATTCCATCTTCATCGCTATCACATTCGTCACCCCCGAGTTGAGGGTCTTCAGGACAAGGGTCACAACCGTCTCCTATACCATCTCCATCTGTATCTGTAGTTTGACTAATATAGAATGCATCAGGATTTGGTTGGCTAATATCAGCAGGATTTGTGTTAGGGCATTTATCACATTCATCCCCTACACCATCCAAATCAGAATCAATCATTTCAACATTACCAGCAGTGTTAGGACAACTATCGCATAGATCGGGAAGTCCGTCTCCATCAGTATCTGTGTTTGTGCCTGAATTACATGCATCGCAGCCATCCCCTATCCCATCGCCGTCAGAATCTGTCTGCGCCGGATTGCTGTAATTAGGGCAATTATCACATTGATTATGAACACCATCTCCGTCAGAATCATAAAGATGAATAATTTCAGGGTCATCGCAATCACAAACATCTCCTTGTCCGTCTTCATCATTGTCTTCTTGATCGGGATTATATACCACCTCGCAATTATCTTCTATTAATACTCCGTCTCCGTCTTCATCTCCTTCAGATACCTCTCCTCCCGTTGATCCGGGAATACATTCTGCACTTGAGACATAAACAATTTCATTGGTAGCTTGAAATCCGCTAAACTGGCAGACTACCTTTGCTCTACAATATCCATCATCAGGTGATTGACCAGTAAGTGTTATACTTACGATATCGCCAAGAATCGCTTCTCTTGTTCCGTTAAGCCGGCATATACGTTCTGCGCTGCAATGGTTACTATAGGGGTTATCATCAAAAATAACAACAGGCTCATCAGTAAGATTAAGATTAGGTATACCTTGTTCATTACAAGTCCAGTTAATCCAACATTCATCTATGGTTGTACCATATGATGCATCTAACCCAGTATCTAAATATATTTCCTCAACCTCCCGACATGTTGTTAAGTCTGAAATAATAACTCTAAAAGTCCCAGTATATTCAGATTTCATAACACTACGTGGAGCAATCCCGGCAGGAGGTGATAAGTTGTTTTGAATGAGATCATAAGGAACTTGATACCAGCTAGTGCTTGAATATTTTCTTTGCCAATTCACACTAACGCTTCCGTAAAATTCTTCAATATTTGCTTCAATACTACCCCAGTGAAAGTGATCCTGCAAACGAGGATCCATCCTGCACGGCCCATCTTCGTTACTTATCTCGTACGCTATATCATATTCACCACAGTATACAATTAATCTACAAAATTCTACAGGCTTACTACATCCATCCGTCATAGCCAAACAATATTCTCCTTCTGTCAAATTTGTTATTGAACTGGTAAATCGATGAAAATTGGTATTTCCAAGCTTTGTCCAATGAAAATATATCGGCCGGTTACCTTGTTGGAGTATGACTTCAATCTTTCCATCATCCCCTCCACTTATACTAAGTGGCGTTACTAAAATGGCTTCAACATGATAAGATTCATAGGGCTCTTCTTCTTGAAAGCAATCGGTTAAAACCACATCAATAATTGATTCACATCCATTGGAATCAGTTGTTGTAAGTGTATAAGTACCTTCCGCAAGTTCGTCTATAAGCGGAAGTGTGCCGCCATTACTCCACAAATAGGAATAAGGAGGAATACCTCCTTGAGCCAATACCTCGATCATTCCAATATCTATGAAATTAGGGTGAATTACATCTATGACATTGACAATTAAGGGGTTGGTTGAGTAATTTGGTACTGTTACGCATCCGGTAACAATACATTCACAAATGTTATTCGAGGATTGATAAGTACACTCTGGGAATAAATTAACTGCTATTTCATAACAGTATTCACCACTTGGAACACTAGAGAGCGTATTGGTACTAACCCCGTTTGACCAAGTTACTTCAAGGTCTGTTGGATAAATTCTTCTTAAAAGAGCTCCATTTGAGTAAACATCTAAATGTTTGATTTCGATTTCTCCGTCGCTACTATATATGCAGGACGATTTCACGGATACAACAGGCTCAAGAGTATATTGTTTAATCTTAACTGTAAGCTGTTCAGTACATCCCTGGGAACTGCTAATTGTAACTATATGTTCGCCTGCCTCCAACCCTGACACAGGGTTGGAAGTACTGCCATTACTCCAAAGGTAAGTAAAACTCTGTAAAGGAGGGGGGGAATTAGTAGCTATATTTAGCTGTGCAGAACCATTGTTATTAGAAGGGCAAGCAGGGTCTGTCCATGCTATCGATACGTTAAAAGCATCTTTTATGATATAGTTACCATAACTGTACTCTACCCCACATCCGTCCGAAACGAATAAGATATAATTACCTTTAGGTAAATTATGGATATATGAATATGATCCATAAAAAACCTCTTGTTGCTCATCTATACAATAAAATGAATAGGGAGGATTAGAACCTTCGAAATCATAAATAGAAATAGCTCCCGTGGCCATTCCAGGGCAAGTATTAGCAGTAACATAGGCGGTTAAAGTTGGAGGGGTTGGAAGTATCTCAGGCACAGTATAGCAGTTAGTGTATCTTCTATTACACCGATCTGTTATCGTAACGAAATAACAACCGCCGACGAGACCAGAGATGCAAGTCGAAGCAGCTCCTGTCTCCCATTCTATAGCATAAGGGGGTGATCCTCCTGAAATTTGAATACATATATCTCCTTCCGACTGTCCTTGACAATTACTCGTTACGGAGGATAAAGATGCTGTTAAAGGAGTATTATCAGGAGATAATGTCGTACAAATTGTTTCATAAGAAAAGCCTATTTCACATTGCAATCCCGTAATTTTAGCACAATATTGACCAGAAGTAAGCATTGATCTACATGCATCATCATCAGCGGGATCACTTGATGGCAAATCTAACCAATTTACTTGAAAAGCAAAACCATTGCTTTCAACACATATTTCTCCATCCATTGTTTGGGGCGTACATGGCGTTAAAGTAGAAAAACTTATTTCATCAACTGCCTGAGGTTTACAATAGTAAAAGCAATCAGACAAATCACAATTAAACCCGGCTACCCTGAAAAAAACGCAGTATAACCCGTTTGTTGCAGGTACGATACATTCTTGCTGAAATTGTTCCCCAGAGGGCGCCGTCCAGACAGGCGTTACGATTACACCATCAACGTCGATACATAGCAGTCCTGATGATTCGTTAAAAACTATATCAAAATCTATACACCCTCTACTAATCCTATGCGCGTCATCAAGTAGCCCCCAGGTTGTATTGTCCGGAGTCCAGCTACAGTCCGGCTGTAATTGTGGTAGAAAAACACAACTTAATAAACCCTCACTGGCTTCCCACATATCTGCTAATGAATAACCATGTCCATCATGGGCTACAATTTCAAACCTTATCTCAAGGCTATTATTTTCAATCAATTGCTGAACGATAGAAGTAGAAACATCTGACGTGAAATTCAATCCATTGTTACTAAATGCTAAAAATTGTGGGAAAATTTCTCCTGTTATATCATTAACTACTTTAAAAGTGCTGGAACCATTAGCATCCATAACCTCGCTAAAATCCCCTGTAATTTGAAGATTTACCACCCCGTTCGCCATTGCAGCCATAAGGTTATCGGGAATATCGGTTGTACCGCCTGTGAAAACCAGGCAGCCCTGGGCGGCAGATACCCATTGCCCGTCGTAAATAATTTGATTAAAACCGCCCCCTACGGCTCTTACGCGAAGGCGTTTTACATAAGGCAGGCTCACTTGAGACGTTGTCGGTGTCGTGTTGTAGCAGGCTGTAGCCGCACAGCCGGCCGGACTGGTAACGGTAACACAATATTCACCCGCATCAAGTCCTGTTCGTTGGAGTACATTCACAGGGCCATCCGACCACTGTATGTTGTTATCCAACGTACCTGTAATATTGAGTGAAATAGCGCCGTCGGCATTGCTGTTGCAAGTGGCCGGCGTGATATTGGCGCTGAGCTGAGGCTGCGGATTATTGGAAAGCACAGCCGAAGCCTGCCCTACACAACCCGAAGCGTCTGTTGCCGTTATGGCGTAGTTGCCCGACGGTAAGTTATTAATCACTATGGGGCCTCCTCCGGAGGAGCCTGCTACCAATGCGCCCGAACCCCAACTCACCTGAAATGGAGGCGCATCCCCGATAAGGGTAAAAGAAATTGCCCCCAATCCTTGACCGCCACAGTCGGCGGTAGTATTAACATTTGATATGACAGGCCCCGTTAAGCCTGGAATAAATACAGACTGCGACAAAGCGCAGCCGTCGGCGTCGGTGAGGGTGAGTTGGTAAAGCCCCGCTGCCACAGGCCCCAATGTAGCGTCTGTATCGCCATTGCTCCAGGTAAATGCAAATGGAGGCGCGCTACCCGTAGCAGAAACCTCTGCCCTGCCTCCTGCGCCCTGTGTACACGCGCTTGACAGAATCACGGTAGTTATTTCTGCATCGCTCTCCCGCTCAGGCACAATAAAATCGATTGCTAAGGTGCAGCCGCCATCGTCTGTGATGCTTACGATATAGTATCCGGCGGGTATATCCGTTTGTGTATCCCCACTGCCTCCATTGCTCCAGCTAAAGGTGTAGGGCGCCGTACCTTCCTGTACTGCTGTGACCGTAACACTACCTCCGCCCTGGCTACAGCCTGGCAGTATTTCCAGCTCCACGCCCGAGGGCATAGGGCAGGCAGGTATATCTATCTCCAGCGTGACCTCACAGCCGTAGGCATTGGTCACCACTACCGAGTACTGCCCCGCATCGCTAATGTCATCGGGGTTTTGTGCGGTTGAGGCATACTCCTCCGGCCCGCTCCAGGCATAGGTAAAAGGCCCGGCAGTACCCTCGGCAGTGAGGGTAAAAGGTTGGGAAGGCGTACCGGTGCAGAGGCAGTCTACATTCCGTTCAATGGCTATGGTTGCTTTGGCTATAAACGAATACAACAGCAAAAAGCCTGCCAGCACAATCTGAAGTAATGGTTTAAAGGTTGTCATTTTTTTGTATTTAAACAGCACATAATCAATTATCCAGCCACTCCACTTCAATCTCCTCAGGGCGATCTTCATAGAAGGTAGCTCTGAGTCGTCGGCCTTTGACGGGGTAGTGTGATTGGGTTTCTACTACGGTTTTGGCCCAGTTTTCCTCGACTATCTCGCTCGCTAGTATTTCAAATACGCCGTATTGAAACAGGCGGTCGGCGATGTAGTGGCGTTTGTAAGAAAAACGATCGTTATCAAACATAGACCGTCCCCTTTGCCGGGAAGTTCGACCGAGCCGGGTCCCATAAGGAGAAAATCCATCCAAATAGAGCCGTACGGCAGGGCTCAGGAAGATGTCTTCCCCGCTGATGAAATACACCTCCTTGCTGTTTTCGTCCAAAGCCAGCCAATACAAGGCCACCGGGGGAAGCCGATCGAGCTTTTCGGTAAGTAACTGGACGTAGGTTCCATCTGAGCTTTCCGGGCATGCCCCTCCCTGCCATCGGCTGTCCATAACGAGCGGCGCCGGAGGCTGGGTCAGTTGCATGTCTGGGAAATAGAGATCATCTAATCGCCACAAAAAACTATCTACTGAGCCCTCAACTGCCCGAACGAGTACTTCATCCCGCGTTTTTAACAAGGCATATAATTTACAACCGTTGGCGCCATAATACCCCGACACCATAAAACGCCCACGCCCCAAGGTATCGTAAGGCGGCATAACATCCATACGAGAGTAGTAACCTCGATCCATGTGAACATACCGATTCGGACAGGCAGGAAACCTATACATCGCAATATGGCCTATTTTTTCGTCATAATCGGGTAGCGCCTGGTCAATTTCGGATACTGTGTAGGGATATGGGCTGCGCATTGAGCCATCTTCATCAAACTCGCCTGGCTTAAATAAGCCTTGCTGGTATATGCGATAGAGGTAAAGATTGCGCATCAGCATGTCTTTGAGGTAAGCTTCTTTTTCCTGGATATTTTGAAAAAAAATAGGGGGCATAGCAAATATCTCCTCTCGGGCTACATGCCAGGGATAAGGCAGGGTATCCTTCCCGGACAACAGCTTTTCTTTCCCCGCCCTATTGCGCATATCCCAGGCCAGTCTGTATAAAAGCCCACCTCGCTTAGCCTCAAAAAAAGCCGTATCTCTTTGGCTACCGACGTACCAAAGGCTGTCGAACGATTTGTAGTACCTGATTTTGAGGTAGGGTAAAAAGGAACGGGGCCGCCGGATGGAGGGTTTAAAATCATCGATACAATCTTCAGAAAAGAAAAAGCCGCCCAGTTTTTTTATCTCGCCAGTTCTGGAAACGGCCAATAGCCATTTTTTATAAGGGTACAAATGCATTCCCCAAAGGGACCACCATGACCTCGTTTCTTTAGTGAGCCCGCCTTTCCCATCACCATAGATATAGAAGTTATGCCATCTGAACCATTGGGTGTTGTGCTCCGAGTAGGGCACAATAACCTCGTACAGCCGCCAATTTTTGAGCGGGTAGGTTAATGGAGATGATCGTATCTCCAGTTCCAGCTCCCCGCCGGGGAAATCTCCCCAGCCGAGAAAAGTAAGGTTTTTAGACAATCCTTGAATGGCATCGCGCCATTCTGAAAGCTGTAAATCGCGAGGGTATTTACTCTTTTGGTTATAGTTCCAGCTTTTATCTATCAGCCCCCATTGTATGTCTTTGTATACTGTTTTACGTATGTTTCGGGCTAGGGAGTCGGATAAGCCGGGAATTGAGCTTTGGGCAAAAGCTTGGCTTTGAGCATTCAAAAAAAAGAATAACCAAAGATATAGCCCTAGTATCATTTTAGTTTTCATAGCTCATTTTATTATTGTTGGATACAATTCACGATAGGCATTTGTGCCTCTCTCTCACAGGCAAATACGCCATCCCCATTGTTTATTTCATGTCCCCCACCCAAAGAACATTGGGTCTCATTGACAACCGAGGGGTAGCATATACGAATAGGAGAGGGAAGACTATTTCTTGCTAAAAACCACTGAAGTCCACTCGTTTTATTCGATAATGCAAATGAATAATGCCCTATTTCATGAGCCAACGTTTGACCGTATTTTCGTTGCCGAGCTCTTTGAATTGATGTATTATTTTCTACCTCGTGATCTTGTAGTCCCGAATACCAGTCTCGGATAGTTCCAAAATATAATACCTCAGATGGACAAAAGGATGCATAATTAGAAAAATCGCAAAGTAAATCTACGATTAAGTAAATAGGTACTTTATCTGATACATAAATAAGTGACTCTAAT
>Ga0058869_1518197_pt1 | contig 19364 bp, 30 predicted proteins | sample TNRReaAaerobiRNA_FD_61086 | JGI IMG/M metagenome (GOLD analysis project Ga0058869, IMG submission 61086) | Wastewater treatment Type I Accumulibacter community from EBPR Bioreactor in Madison, WI, USA - TNR Reactor, Time I- 292min-Aaerobic_... | ecosystem: Engineered > Bioreactor > EBPR >...
CCGAGACCACCATTTCGTATGCCGACCATTAACCAACTCGTGCGCAAAGGCCGCCGGAACATCCGCGCGAAGTCCAAGTCGCCGGCCCTTGCGGGAAACCCCTTTCGCCGCGGTGTCTGTGTTCAGGTGATGACACGCACCCCTAAGAAGCCGAACTCAGCCATTCGAAAAGTGGCGAAAGTGCGTCTGACGAATGGCAATGAAGTCATTTCGTATATCCCAGACGAGGGACACAACCTTCAGGAGCACTCCATTGTTTTGGTCCGCGGCGGTCGCGTGAAGGATTTGCCTGGTGTGCGCTATCATATCGTTCGCGGTACGCTTGATGCAACTGGCGTCGAAAAGCGCCGTCGGAGCCGTTCAAAATACGGGGTAAAACGTCCGAAGGCAAAGAAGGTATAACTTTAGCGAGGAGAAATAGACCATGTCACGTCGTCACAGAGCAGACAAACGCACCATTGATCCGGACATCCGTTACGGGAGTCCGCTCGTCGCGCACCTCGTTCACGTGGTGATGAAGAGTGGAAAGAAGAACCTGGCTGAACGCATCGTTTACGGTGCCTTCGAGAAAGTTTCTGAGAAGCTCGAAAAGGGTGATCCGGTGGATCTGCTGATTGGCGCGATGGAAAACGCCCGCCCCCGACTCGAAGTTAAGAGCCGTCGCGTTGGCGGAGCCACTTATCAAGTTCCCGTGGAGATCTCGTTTGAGCGTCAGGAAAGCCTCGCGTTGCGCTGGATCGTTACCGCTGCAGGTACCCGCAAAGGTGTTCCCATGCGTGACGCTTTGGCTGCCGAAATTGTCGACGCCTACAACAATACCGGCTCCGTCGTGAAGAAGAAGGAAGATACGCACAAGATGGCTCAAGCCAATCGCGCGTTCGCCCACCTTCGCTGGTAATTTGCCTAATTTCGGAAGCAGAGATCGCCCATGTCCGCCGCAATCGATATCAAACTCGTCACTGACAAAGCCGACGTTTCGTCGGTCAATTCGCCTAACCGGCCGTTCCCGATGGAGTGGACGCGGAATATCGGCATTGCTGCACACATCGATGCAGGTAAGACGACGACGACCGAGCGGATTCTATTCTACTCAGGCGCCGTCCACAAGATGGGCGAGGTACACGAAGGTTCGACCGTCACCGACTGGATGGAACAGGAGCGCGAGCGCGGGATCACCATTACGGCGGCAGCAATTTCTTGTGCTTGGAACGCGTCATGCGGGCCTTGGAAAGGAATTAAACAGCGGATCAACATTATCGATACTCCGGGCCACGTGGATTTCACGGCTGAAGTCGAGCGGTCCCTGCGGGTCCTTGACGGCGCTGTCGCCGTTTTTTGTGCCGTTGCGGGCGTGCAGCCCCAATCAGAGACTGTCTGGCGCCAAGCCAACAAATATAAGGTCCCTCGTATCGCCTTCATCAACAAGATGGATCGTACGGGAGCAGACTTCTTTCGTGCGGTGAGTGAAATGCGGGAAAAGCTGAAGGCGAATGCACATCCGCTTTTTATTCCGATCGGCAAGGAGGAAAACTTCACCGGTCTGGTGGATTTGGTGCAGCAAATCGCTTACATTTTTGACGATACCACGGATCCGCTTGGGCTCAACCCGGTTACCACCGAGATTCCAACCGAGTACGCGGATCAGGCCAAGGAGTACCGTGATAAGCTGATAGAGGCGGTTTCCGACTTTGACGACGTCATTGCGGAGAAGTACCTCGGGGGTGAAGAACTTACCGTTGATGAGCTCATGCTCGGGATTCGCAAGGCGACCATCTCGCTGCAATTTACCGGAGTTGTACCGGGTTCCGCCTTCAAGAAGAAAGGCGTGCAACGCCTGCTTGATTGTGTGGTTAATTACCTACCCAACCCCATCGATGTGCCACCTATGGTCGGCCAGGACTCGGAGGGCAAGGAAGTGTCCGCTGTAGTTAATGACAAAGCAAAGCTTGCTGGTCTTGCCTTCAAGCTTTGGAGCGACCCGTTCATTGGAAAACTCGTCTTCTTTCGTGTGTACACTGGGACGGTAACCAAAGGGATGCCCCTTTACAATCCGCGGACCCGTCGTACGGAGCGCGTCTCGCGCTTGGTCCTCATGCGTGCGATTGATCGGGAGGAAATCGACTTCGCGTACGCGGGAGACATTTGTGCTCTCGTCGGTGTAAAGGATGTCATCACAGGTGATACCCTCACCCACGAGGATAACGATATCCGTCTGGAGCCCCCGTCCTTCCCAGATCCGGTCATCGCGATGTCGATTGAGCCGAATTCTAAAGCGGACCAGGAAAAGATGGGCACAGCTCTTCAGCGCTTGGTCGCGGAAGATCCGACGCTCAGAGTTTCCACCGACCCGGACACGGGCCAGATCATTCTTGCAGGAATGGGGGAACTCCACCTGGAGATCATCCGCGATCGGATGAAGCGCGAGTTTAAGGTAGAAGCAACCTCGGGTAAACCTCAGATTGCCTATCGAGAGACCGTAACCATCGCCGCCGATGGCGAAGGCAAGTTCATCCGCCAGTCGGGAGGTAAGGGCCAGTACGGTCACGTCGTCGTCAAGATCGAGCCGAATGTGAAGGGCAAGGGCGTCGAAGTTGTGAATGAGATTGTTGGCGGTTCCATTCCCAAGGAATTCATTAAGCCCGCGACCGACGGAATTCTTGAAGGTGCCAACAATGGTGTTGTCGCTGGATATCCGGTCGTCGATGCGATCATTCGTATCGTGGATGGTTCGTTCCACGAGGTCGATTCGTCCGAGCTGGCGTTCAAGATGGCTGGAATTTTCGGATTCAAGGACGCAATGAAGAAGGCGAAGCCCATCCTTCTTGAACCGATCATGGCCGTCGAATTGACCACTCCGGAGGACTACCAAGGTGACCTGATGGGTGACATCAACCGTCGTCGTGGCACCATCCAAGGGATGGAGAACAAAGCCGGTGCTTGCATTGTGACGGCCGCTGTGCCTCTCGAAACTCTTTTTGGTTACGTGACTGACATTCGCTCCCTGTCCAAGGGACGGGCAAGCGCTTCAATCACACCTTCACACTTCGAACAAGTACCCAACAACCTTCTCACGAAGATCGTTGAGACTTCTTCAAAAGCGCCTGCCCGCACGTAAATCCTCGTTCTTTTTCGCCATGAAAGGCCAACGCATTCGCATTAAGCTCCAAGGCTTCGACTATCGAGTCATCGATCAGTCCGCATTGGAAATCGTAGAGACAGCAAAGCGGTCAGGCGCGAGGGTATCCGGACCGATTCCGCTCCCGACCCGCATCGACAAGCTTTCTGTCAACCGCTCGCCGCACGTCGACAAGAAGTCGATGGAGCAGTTTGAGACGCGCACGCATAAACGGCTCATCGATATCATTGAGCCTACCGCCCAGACGGTGGACGAGCTGAAGAAGCTCAATCTGCCTTCTGGCGTAGACATCACTATCAACGTTTAATCCGCACCCAGCAGGTCAACCCACAGTCTAGCGGCAACTCTCTCCGAATGAGGAGAGAATCGCTAATGTAGGTCCTTAAACGGAAAAATTCCACCTACCACTTAGCCCATGTCAATCAGCACCCTCATCGGTAAAAAACTCGGTATGACGCAGGTCTACGACGCACAAAACGTCTTGGTCCCGGTCACCGTGGTCGAAGCAGGACCCTGCTCCGTGGTCCAAGTCAAGACTGTCGAGAACGACGGTTATGACGCGGTCCAGCTGGGATTCTCCCAGCGCAAAGAAAAGAACGCTTCCAAGGCGGAGCTCAATCACGCGAAGAAAGCCGGACTCGATTCTGCTCCTCGTGTTCTTAGTGAGGTTCGTTTGACCGCGAAATCCTCCCTTAAGGCGGGTGACATTCTCACCGTCGAGAGCTTCAAGGAGGGGCAGTTGGTCGATGTGATTGGCATCTCGAAGGGCAAGGGTTTCCAAGGAGTGGTTCGTCGTTTCCGGGTCGCAGGTGGTCCTGCCTCACACGGTTCCATGTTCCACCGCCGTATTGGTTCCGTCGGTATGCGTCAAACTCCCGGACGAGTCTGGAAAAACCAGGCGATGCCCGGACACATGGGCAGCGAGCGACGCACGATGCAGAATCTGCGGATCGTGAAGGTACTTCCCGAGAAAAATATCCTCCTCGTCAAGGGCGCAATCCCAGGCGCGAATGGAGACGACGTGATCGTTCGCACTGCCATCAAGGGCCAACCCAAGTCGAACTCCTAACCCAAGAGGAACCCTCTGCCATGAAGCTCAAAGTTTACAGTTCCGACGGCTCTTCGTCTCAGGATCAGGATTTCCCGAATCTCCCCGTTTTCGAGGGCGATAAGGGCCTCCAGGCCCTCAAGGAAGTGATCGTCGCCATTCGCGCCAACCAACGTCAGGGCACCCGATCGACGAAGACTCGTGGTGAAGTCTCGGGAGGCGGCAAGAAACCGTGGCGTCAGAAGGGAACGGGTCGCGCGCGCGCCGGATCTATTCGCTCACCCATCTGGGTCGGCGGCGGTGTCGTTTTCGGTCCACGCCCTCGCGACTTCTCCAAGAAAATCAATCACAAGGTGAAGGCACTCGCCTTTAGCCGCGCCCTATTCGACCGAGCCTCTGCGGGTGAACTTGTGGTGATCGAGAAAGTGTCTCTGGTTGAGGCGAAGACCAAGCAGGTGAACGCAATCGTCAATCGTATTGAACCCAAAGGGAAACTGCTTCTGGTCGACGCTCCATTCTCCGTAGAGGCCACACGCGCAGCGCGGAATGTGGCGCGAGTCTCGCTCCAGGAGGCATCAAAACTCAACGCCCTCGATCTCGCTCAATACAAGAAGATCATCGTCAGCTCCGCCGCGCTTCAGGCTATCCTTGTTCGTATCAACGGAGCTCAGAACTAAGATGAACGCTTATAACGTACTCAAACTCGTCCGCCTCACCGAAAAGGCGACCCAGGCATCTTCAGAGCTTGGTCAATACACCTTCGAGATCGCCTCGGATGCAACGAAAGGCGCGGTTCGACTCGCGGTCGAGCAAACCTTCAAGGTTAAGGTTACCCGGGTCAACATCCAGAATTATCAGGGTAAGAATAAACGTGGACGCTCTGGGCAGCCGAGCGTGACCTCAGACTACAAGAAGGCGATCGTCACTCTCAAGGCGGGCGACAAGATCGAGCTCGTCTGAGTCTCGATGCGATAACTACGGAGAATTTTAAAAATGGCACTCAAACCTTTTCGCCCCCTGACGCCGGCGCAGCGTTTCACGCTTCTCAATCGTCCGGAGGGTCTTTCCAAGAAGCGACCGGAACGTTCACTCACCGAGCCGAAGCCCAAGACGGGCGGTCGCAACGTCTATGGTCGCGTAACGTCGCGTCGACGCGGCGGCGGTCACAAGCAGTTGTATCGTATCATCGACTTCAAGCGTTTCGACAAGCTTGATGTACCGGCCAAAGTGATCGCTTTGGAGTATGATCCGAATCGCACGGCGCACATCGCCCTGATTCAGTATCAAGATGCCGTAGCCGAGAAGCGTTATGTCATCGCTCCGAAGTCCCTCGAGGTTGGTTCGACGATCGTGACTTCGGATAAGGCGACCACCAATGACTTTCTGGTGGGAAACAACTTCCCCCTCCATCTGATTCCACCTTCAACGAAGATTCATTGTGTTGAATTGGTTCCGGGCCGTGGTGCCAAGCTAGGTCGGACCGCGGGAACCTCGATCGTGCTCGTTGCGGTCGACAATGGAGTCGCGCAGCTGAAGATGCCCTCGGGCGAGCTGAGGTCGTTCAACGCGAACTGCCGCGCAACGATCGGTGAGGTTGGTAACGGTGATCACTCCAATGAATCTTTGGGTAAAGCCGGAAGGAACCGCTGGTTGGGTCGTCGCCCTCGGGTTCGAGGCGTGGCGATGAATCCGGTAGATCATCCAAACGGCGGTGGTCAAGGCAAGTCCAAGGGTGGTGGTGGCCGTCAACAACTCGTTTCTCCGTGGGGACAATTGGCCAAGGGATTTCCAACTCGCCGTCGTTCCAAGACCTCGAGCAGTCAAATCCTCGTCCGACACAACGGACGTCCGCCGCGCAACAAGAAGTAATCTACATCTTCCACCATGGCTCGCTCCATCAAAAAAGGCTTTTTTGTCGATTATCATCTTCTCGAAAAAATCGAGAAGGCGACGAAAACCGTCGGCAACAAGAAGCCGATCCAAACATGGTCACGTCGCTCGACCATCACCCCTGATTTTATCGGTCTCACTTTCAACGTTCACAATGGAAAGGCCTTCGTGGCCGTTTATGTGACCGAAAACATGGTGGGTCATAAACTGGGCGAGTTCGCTCCGACCCGGGTCTTCAAGGCCCATGGCGGCATGACTCGCAAGGAAATTTAAGTCAAATTTTCCCTCACCTAGAGACACCAGCCAACGTCGAAAGCCGAGACGTTTACTCAATCAACCAAGTCAAAAGGGCAGGGCGAATGATCCAAACGTCTTCGCTACTGTCGCCCTAAATCGGGAATCAAAATTGTCATCATGGAAGTTCAAGCCATCACTCGTTACGCTCGCATGTCGCCGAAAAAGGTGCGCGAGGTAGCCCGCACCATCCAGGGCCGCAAGGCACCTGACGCCGTCGATCTCCTTGGGATCATCCCGCGCAAGAGCGCGCGACTCATCGTGAAGACGCTCAAGAGCGCCATCGCGAACGCGGAAAACAACAATAATCTTTCCGCGGATGCGTTGATTGTGAAGTCCGCCATTGTGGACCAGGGTCCAGTTCTCAAGCGATTCAAGGCAGGAGCGCGGGGAACCGCGATGCCCCGCCGCAAGAAGATGTCGCACATCACGATCGTCCTGACTGACGGGAATACCAACTGATCCTCGCCATGGGCCAAAAAACCAATCCTATCGGGTTCCGTCTCGCCGTTCGTCGTAATTGGCAGTCCCGCTGGTTCGCCAGCAAGAAGGACTTCCCCAAGTTGCTGCTTGAGGACCAGATCATCCGTCAGAAGCTGATGGAGAAGCTGAAACAGGCATCCGTTCCCCGGATCTTCATCGAACGCGCTTCCAACCGCGTGCGAGTCAAGATCTACACGGCCCGTCCCGGTGTCGTCATTGGACGAAAGGGTCAAGAGGTTGAAAAGATCAAGGAAGAGCTCGCGAAGTTGACCGGCAAGGAGATCCTCTTGGACATCCAAGAGGTCAAGAAGCCGGAGATCGAGGCGCAACTAGTGGCCGAGAATGTCGCACTCCAGCTTGAGCGCCGCATTGCTTTCCGCCGCGCGATGAAAAAAGCGGTGGAGATGGCGATGGCCTTGGGGGCCGAGGGCATCCGAATCCAGTGTTCCGGCCGATTGGGCGGGACTGATATCGCCCGGCGCGAGTGGCAACGCAAGGGTCGGGTTCCGCTGCATACGCTTCGCGAGAACATCGACTACGGCTTTTCAGAGGCCCAAACGTTGTATGGCAAGATTGGCGTCAAGTGCTGGATCTGTAAAAAGGAAGCTGATACCAACGCCTGAGCTCATTTTCGATTGGCGGACGGTCAATGATGACCAGGTCCCCATCGTCGAATGTGAAACTTTTTAAAACCCGTACACTCCCATGGCACTCTCGCCCTCCCGCACCAAGTATCGCAAAACCCAGAAGGGATCTCGCGCCGGAAACGCGAAACGCGGTAACACACTCTCCTTCGGGGAATTCGGTCTCCAGTCGCTGTCGCGTGGTCCGATGACCGGCCAACAGATTGAGGCCGCCCGCGTCACCATCTCGCGGCACCTCAAGCGCAAGGGGAAGCTTTGGATCCGCATCTTCCCGCATAAGCCCGTAACGAAGAAACCGGCCGAAACCCGCATGGGTCAGGGAAAGGGCCCGGTAGAGTTCTACGTGGCAGTCATCAAGCCGGGCGCGGTTCTCTTCGAGCTTTCCGGTGTATCGCTGACGATCGCAAAGGAAGCGTTCCGCCTGGCGGACGCAAAGCTTCCCTTCCGTTGCCGGTTCATTGTCCGCGCCGGAGCGGCTGCATAATTGTACCAATTTCAAACCAAGAATCGTCATGACCGCGAAAGAAATTAACGAACTCGCTCCGGCTGAGATCGCCACCAAGCTCCGCGAAACCCGCGAGCAGCTCCTGCAACTCCGACTGCGTCGACAGACTGGGCAGGTTGAGAAGACTCACGAACTGCGCACCCTGCGCAAGGATATCGCCCGTCTCCTGACCGCTGCAAATGCCAAGAAGTCCGTCAAAGCCGCCTAAAGCCATGTCTACCCGAAACACTCGAAAAACTTTGACTGGCTTTGTCACCAGTCGCTCCGGCGATAAATCGGTGAAAGTGACGATTCCCTACAAGACGCCGCATCCTCGCTATCATAAGGTCATCAACCGGCAGACCGTTGTCCACGTCCACGACGAAAAGAACGAGACCAAGGCCGGGGATAAAGTCGAAGTCATGGAGACTCGACCACTCAGCCGCTTGAAACGCTGGCGCGTCGTTAAAATCGTCGAGCGCGCGGTCACGTCGGATGCGTTGGCAATCACTGAAACGGATGTGGCGGCTTCGGTCCCCACTAAAACGACCACCCCCAACGCCCAAGCTTCGCCTGCCAAGGCGTGAAGCTCCAGTTCTAACTCTTCTCTTTTGAAAGGACCGTCATGATCCAACTTCGCTCGATTCTTGAAGTCGCTGATAACACAGGAGCTCGCAAGGCTGCCTACATCTCCCGAAAGGGGCAGAACACCGACACCGCCGGAGTCGGTGACATCGTCACCGTGCACATCAAGGAAAGCACGACGGACGCGACAGTGAAGAAGGGTGAAGTCACCAAAGCGGTCGTTGTACGCACGAGGGCTGCGGTTCGTCGCGCGGATGGAAGCTACCTTCGGTTTGACTCCAACGCGATTGTCATCATCGGGGCCGACGGAAATCCGAAGGGCACCCGCATTTTTGGACCTGTCGCTCGCGAGCTTCGGGCAAAGAATTTCATGAAGATCATCTCGCTTGCTCCCGAGGTGCTGTAACCGACACGATTATGCAGAAGTTTCACATCAAACGCGGCGACGAGGTCGTCGTTATCGCCGGCTCCCACAAGGGAAAGACTGGCAAGATTCTCGAGATCCTTGCAGGCAAACAACGCGCTCGCGTTGAAGGTGTCGCAATGATCAAGCGACACCTGAAGAAATCGCAGGAACACCCTAACGGAACTATTTCCGAAAGAGAGGGTTCCGTGCATCTCTCCAACCTGCAGCTAAAGAGCGTCTTCGATGCTAGCAAGCGGCGGCCGGCGAAGGCAGCTGCTGGCGCCTAATTGGTCGCATTGTGAAATCGCGCTTGCCAGTGCGATTCACAACCTGCACCGTCTTCCCTTTTTCCTCTTTCATCACTCATCCGCACGCCTCCGGCTTGGAAACCCGGGGCTATTTACATGAGCACTCTACCTACTCTCAAGAAACTATACACCGAACAGGTGGTCCCAGAGCTCGTCAAGACTCGTGGATACAAGAACAAGCATCAAGTCCCACGCATCAGCAAGGTGGTACTTAATACAGGCATCGACTCCGAGGCTGACAAGAATCTGATTGCAGATATCGCTAGGGATCTCGCTCTGATTTCAGGCCAGAAGCCGGTTTTGGCGAAGTCGAAGAAAGCGATCGCAAATTTCAAGCTCCGCGCCGGGCAGACTGTTGGCGCCCACGTCACGCTTCGGGGAGCAAGCATGTGGGAGTTCCTTTATCGGTTGCTGGCGGTTGCCATCCCGACGATCAGGGATTTCCGTGGTGTGTCCCCGAAGCTGGATGGGCAAGGCAATTACAATTTGGGCATTAACGATTTCACAATTTTCCCCGAGATCACGGTTGAGAATGTGAAGAAGACCATGGGGCTCGACATCACGATCGTTACAACTGCTTCCAACGACGATGAAGGACGAGAATTGTTGAAGTTGCTGGGAATGCCGTTCCGGCGTTCCGAAGGTGCCAAGTCGAACGCTTCATAAGTAACCAACGATCTATTTGTCATGCCGAAAACATCTGCCATCCAGCGCAACGAAAAGCGTAAGAAGCTCGTTGTTAAGTTTGCACCGAAGCGCGCCGAGTTGAAGGCAATTCTTGCCGACCCCGGCTGTAGCGACGAGGAGTTCTTCGCGGCCCAGAAGAAGCTTCAAAAGCTTCCGCGCAACTCCTCCAAGAACCGTATCCGCAATCGTTGTTCGATGAGCGGCCGCCCGAGGGCCTTCATCGGAAAGTTCGGAGTATCGCGCATCCAATTCCGCGAACTCGCTCTTTCGGGCAAGATTCCGGGAGTCACCAAGTCTTCCTGGTAAATTTCACGTTTACGGGAGTGCGTGCACCTTTCGTGCATTGGATATGACCCGTAAGCAATTCGAACGCATCCACCACCATGACAGATCCTATTAGCGATTTCCTGACGCGTTTACGCAACGCCTCGAAGGCCAAGAAAGCGGAAACTTCAGCCCCGCATTCTCAGATGAAGGAGAATATTGCCGCGATTCTCAAAGAAGACGGCTACATCTCTGGCTACACACACGGCGTCGATGAGCGCGGTCACAAGACTCTCGTCGTCACGCTGAAATACGTGAACGACACGCCAGCGATCACTTGCCTCACCCGCATTTCGACCCCTGGACGTCGTCTCTACTACAAGTATAGTGAGATTCCGCGGGTACTTAATGGGTTGGGAATCAGCATTTTGTCCACCTCACGCGGGCTCATGAACAACCAGAACTGCCGACGAAACAAGGTTGGCGGCGAACTGGTGTGCAACGTCTGGTAACCGAGAATTCACACCATGAGTCGTATTGGCAAGATGCCCATTTCTATCCCTGAGAAGGTCAAAGTTGACGTTAAAGCGGATAACACCGTTCACGTCGAGGGACCCAAAGGGAAGGTTCAGAAAACCTTTTCACCGGTCGTATTGATCTCGATCTCCGGAAAAACGATTACGTTCGCACCGAAGGAGGATTCTCGGTTTTCGCAGGCAATGTACGGTACAGCGCGTTCGATCGTGGCAGGCATGGTCAAAGGTGTTACCGAAGGCTATCTCAAGGAACTTGAGATCCAAGGGGTCGGCTTTAAGGCGAACCTCAAGGGTAAACAGATCGACTTGGCCTTGGGCTACTCGCATCCGATCATTTTTGATGTGCCGGAAGGGATCAAGGTGACCATCACTGATCAAACCAAGCTGAAGATCGAGGGTGTCGACAAGCAGCTCGTCGGTGCTGTCACGGCCGAAATCCGCAGCTACTACCCGCCAGAACCGTACAAGGGCAAGGGTGTCCGCATGGTCGGAGAGCGTGTGCGGCGCAAAGAAGGCAAGACCGTCGCCTAACGCATTTACCAACCTCAACTTTACCGGGGAAACGTCCCATGAACACTATCCAGAAAGCAGACCTCCTCCAGAAGCGCCGTTGGCGCATTCGGAAAAAGGTCGTCGGTACCGCTTTGCGGCCGCGTCTCAGCGTCAAGTTCAGCGCCAAGCATATCTATGCTCAGGCGATCGACGATGCCGCGGGCTCAACGCTCGTTTTCCTGTCGAGCCTCGACCCCGAGCTTCGCAAACAGAGCCTGAAAGCCAACTTAACCGGAGCGAAACAGCTGGGCCAGGCATTTGCCGGCAAAGCCAAAGCGGCCGGACTTACGTCCGTTGTGTTTGATCGCAACGGCGCCCGTTATCATGGCAAAGTGAAGAGCTTTGCTGAAGCCGCTCGCGAGGGCGGGCTCGTGTTCTAATTTCGAAGCCTATGAGCGCTGAATCTGTTCCCTCTCCCTCCACCGAAACCGGTGGCGAAAATCGCCCTCAGTCCGTCGAGGCGCGCCCCCAACCTTCTCCGTCAAGTCCGGGACAACGCCGCGGACAGCGTCCCGGGGATAATCGCGGACCTCGCCGAGATGGCGGTGGACCGCGGCGTGATCGTCGCGACGCCCCTGCGAAGGGTGATGGTCCCGAGATGATTGAGAAAGTCGTCTTCATCAATCGTTGTGCGAAGGTCGTAAAGGGCGGTCGCCGGTTCAGCTTCTCTGCGCTTGCGGTTGTCGGTGACCAAAAAGGTAATATTGGAGTGGGTTTGGGGAAGGCGAACGAGGTTCCCGAGGCCATTCGCAAGAGTACTGAACACGCGAAAAAGCGGTTGATCAACGTAAAGCTCAGGGGCGATACAATCCCTCACGAGGTACTCGGCGTTTTTGACGGCGGACGCGTGCTTTTGAAACCCGCATCACCAGGTACTGGACTCATCGCGGGAGGCGGTGTTCGAGCGGTGCTCGAAGCCGCTGGTATCAAAAATGTCCTGACGAAGTCGATGGGTTCAAATAACCACATCGCGGTCGTCAACGCGACCATCGCGGCACTAAAGCAGTTGCGTCTTTCAGAAGACATCGCAGCGCTGCGCAAGGCTTGAAATAACTCTATCATCCGAGTTCCGGGCGATAAACATGCGCTTGGGGCGATTTAAGGAACAAAATCATGAAACTTCACGAATTAAAGAACGTTGCTGGCGCAGTCCATCGTCGTAAAAGGGTCGGTTGCGGCGAGGGCAGTGGACACGGCAAGACTTCCGGTCGCGGTGGCAAGGGGCAGACCGCCCGTTCCGGTGGCAGTATCCGCCCTGGTTTCGAAGGCGGTCAGATGCCCCTCTACCGAAAACTGCCCCATCGCGGTTTTAATCAAGCGTCGTTCCGAACGGAAGCCGCGGTGGTGAACCTTGGTGACCTTTCCAGACTCGACGCGTCGGTGACTGAGGTAAACGCAAAGATTCTCGCAGACGCCGGCTTGATCCGTAAAGATGAAGTTTACATCAAGGTGTTGGGCGACGGCGATTTGGCAAGGGCTCTGAAGATTACCGCCTCAAAGTTTTCGAGCTCCGCGAAAGCGAAGATTGAGGCCGCAGGTGGTCAGGCGATCATCGCCTGAGTCGTCACGTGAAGCCGCGCGACCCCCGCGCGGCTTTTTAGCGTTTTTCGTTCAGCGAATCCTGTTATCTGTTTTCCATCTGTGTTTTCTGCCTTCACCAATTCTCTGAAGATCCCGGAACTTCGATCCCGGATATTCTACACATTGGCGCTTTTGTTCGTTGCTCGTGTGGGAGCGCATATTCCGCTTCCCGGCCTCGATCCCAAGCCGCTCCAAAACTTTTTCGCAGACCAAGCATCCGGGGGAGCCAGTGCTCTCGTCGGCTTGTATAATATGTTCACCGGGGGAGCCTTGGTGAAGGGCGCGGTTTTCGCCTTGGGGATCATGCCATATATCAGTGCATCGATCATCTTTCAACTGATGACTGCAGTGGTGCCAGCTCTCAGTCGTCTCCAGCAAGAAGGTGATGTGGGGCGTCAGAAACTTACCCAGTACACGCGGTACGCCACTGTGATCATTTGCCTCGTCCAAGGTACTTTGTTGATTCTCGCGTTGGAGAATCCGGGTCGTCTGTTTCCCGGCTATGATGTGAACCAGTACGGATCGATCGTGATTGTCAGCAAATTGTGGTTCCTGATTACTTCCGTCATTTTCATGACCGCAGGTACGTTGCTTCTGATGTGGCTCGGTGAACAGATTACGCAACGAGGAATCGGTAACGGAGTTTCCCTTCTGATTACGGTCGGCATTCTCGCGGACATTCCCGGTGCGGCGGCGGCGACTTATCAGCTCTTTTTTGCTCCCGTGGGCGTTGCCCGTTTGGGACTACCTCAGGCGATCATCATGGTAGCCTTGTTTGTGGTCGTCACAATGGGAATTATCATGGTCGTACAGGGGCAACGGAAGATTCCAGTACAATATGCGAAACGAGTTGTCGGAAACAAGGTGATGGGCGGGCAGAGTTCCTTCCTGCCGTTGAAGGTGAATTACTCGGGCGTGATGCCCGTGATCTTCGCGAGCGCTATCCTTCTTTTCCCCCAGCAAATCTTCGCTCAGTTGGGCGCGGCAATGAATTGGAAGTGGATGGTTGAGTTTTCCAACAACCTCCTTCGCGGTCATTGGTCGTACTATACGATCATGGTGTTCCTCATTCTGTTTTTCAGTTATTTCTGGGTGTCCGTGATGTTCAAGCCTATACAGATTGCGGATGATCTGAAAAAATACGGTGGTTACATTCCCGGGGTTCGGCCGGGAGACCCGACGGCCCAGTTTCTGGACTTCATCATGACCCGGTTGACTTTGGCGGGAGCCATTTTCCTCACGGTAATCGCGGTCATGCCAGATGTTCTCCTCTTTGAGCTTAATGTTCCGCAACGTATCGCGATCTTCTTTGGTGGCACCGGAATGTTAATCACGGTCGGTGTCGTACTCGATACGATGCGGCAGATTGAGACATTCCTCCTTCAGCGTCACTACGATGGTTTCCTCAAGAAAGGTCGCATTCGCGCTCGTAGCGTGGGTAACCAGAGCGCCACCAGTGAGGCGCTGAGCTCTGAGGCTGTAATGAAGCTTGTCTATCCCATGCTCGGAATCTTTTTGTTGGGACTCGGGATTTGGGCGTACCGCTACTTCGCGGGAAATTAGGCTTTACTTCGGTGTTGAGGTCCGTAGAGTTCGCCCTCTTTGCCGGTACTGGCGATCGCGCTAGACTCAAGATTGTTGTTCTCGACCCGGAGGAATCCGCGTTCGAACTCCTTCCTTCCCGGCTCCGTTCTTTGAATTTTATCGAGCACGTCTCTCCGGCCACTCTGATGGGTCCGGGGATTTCTCGTCCACTTGCCTTGGGAAGCCCCAAACGCGAGGAGAGCCGGCTAGCGCTCATGCGCCGCTGGTTCTGGGCGCGCAAACCCGATGCGGGATTCCTTTTACACGGATTCCCGGCTACGTTGCTCCAAGCACTTGTGTTTGAAGAATGGCTCGAGGCTCGTAATGAGTCCCTCGATGCTGTTTTTTTCGCGAAAGACGGATCATCCGCCTCGCCGATCTTCAGACACTATCAGCTCTCAGGCGTTGTTCTGACGCTTGATCAACTCAATGAATCGCCATGATCCCGATTAAAACCGAGCAACAAATTGGCGGGATTCGGCAGGCGTGCGGCATCGCCGCCTCTGTGCTCCAGGAGTTGAAGAAGTTGGTAAGGCCTGGAATCAGCACGCAAGATCTAGAAGAGGCAGGCCGTGAAGCTATCGCGCGTTTCGGCGCTAAAAGCGCATGCTACGGTTACCAACTCGCCTCGCGCCGCTACCCGGCGCACACGTGTATATCTGTGAACGAAGAGGTCGTACACGGTATCCCCTCCTATCGAAGGATTCTCCATGATGGTGACGTCGTTGCAATCGACATCGTTGTTTCGTACGGAGGATTCATTGGGGACAATGCGGCAACGGTCCCGGTGGGCCAAGTTGCCTCGCGCGTCCAAGATTTGCTTCGGGTGACCGAGCAGGCACTCCGTCTTGGTATCCAAGAAGCACGAGTCGGGAACCGCATCTGCGATATTTCCCAAGCGATCCAACGTCACGTTGAGGTAAACGGCTTCAGCGTTGTCCGCGACATGGTCGGACACGGCGTCGGAATTATGATGCATGAGGAACCTCAAATACCGAACTTTGGCAAAGAGGCCCGAGAGAAAATCAAACCGGGGATGACGCTTGCGATCGAACCGATGGTTAATCTCGGTGCCTACAAAACCAGAACACTGGAGGACGGATGGACGGTGGTAACGCGGGACGGCTCGCCGTCTGCACACTTTGAACATACGGTGCTCACATCGGATTCCGGGCCTGAAGTCCTCACCCGCCCGTTTGATTCCATCGAGATTGCTCACGCCATGTAAGGCGCGTCAGATTCAATTTTTTCATTTTCCAACTAATCGTATTCAACTCTTCAAACACAACCAACCATGCCTCGACTCTTAGGCGTAGAAATCCCGGCCAAAAAGAAGGTCGGTTATTCGCTCCGTTACATTTATGGTATCGGTCCTCTTCGGGCTGACCAAATTCTGAAGGAAGCAGGAATCGATCCCAACCTTCGGGCCCAGGAATTGACCGAGGAGAATCTGAATAAGATCCTCCATATCATCACTGAACATCAGTGGGTTGTGGAAGGTGATTTGCGTCGTGAATTGGCGGCAAATCTGAAGCGTCTTCAAGCAATCAACTGTTACCGTGGCATCCGTCACCGCCGCAGTCTCCCTGTGCGCGGGCAGCGTACGAGCACGAATGCACGCACCCGTAAGGGGCCGCGCAAGACCGTGGGTGTCACCAAAGCCAAAGAATAATTTCCCGTCATGGCCGAAGAAAAGTCAGTTCCCACCAAAGAGAAGAATCCGAAAGCACCCGTCGGGGGCGATGTGCCCCAGGCTGCCGAGAAAAAGTCTGCGAAGGTTGCGAAGGCAGCTGCAGCGGAGGCTGGTGCGGTCGCGCCGGCGGATCCTGCAGTCCCGGCTAAACCCGTTGAGCTTGTTGGCGGTGTCGCACGTCAACCAACGGCAGAAGAACTCCTGAAGGAGGAGTTGGGCGCGATCAAGATTCGTAAAGCGAAGGGTTCGAAGAACGTCACGACAGGATTCGTCAACGTTCTTGCTTCGTTCAACAACACGATCGTTTCGATAACTGATCTCAAAGGTCAGGTGATCGCCTGGTCGAGCGCCGGTAAATGCAATTTTCGCGGTTCGCGGAAATCGACTGCATATGCCGCCCAGGTTGTCGCGCAGGACGCCGCACGTAATGCGATGTCGCACGGTCTCAAGGATGTCGTCATCCGTGTTTCCGGTCCCGGCCTTGGGAGAGACAGCGCTGTTCGAGCGCTTCAGGCCATCGGTTTGGAGATTACCTCGATCGTCGATGTTACTCCGATCCCGCATAACGGTTGCCGGCCGCGCAAACGCCGTCGCGTTTAATGCGGACGCTTGCGCGCTTGCATTCACTTTCCATCATAAACTTTTAGATTAGTCCCTCCCATGGCTCGTTACACTGGTCCCACCACCCGCATGAGTCGGCGCTTTGGTCAGCCGATTTTTGGCGCCACCAAGGCTTACGAACGTCGTCCCTTTCCTCCTGGTCAACATGGACCGAAGAACCGTCGCAAGCTGTCGGAGTATGCGGTCGGTCTCAATGAGAAGCAGAAACTCCGCTACATCTACGGGCTCCTTGAGAGGCAGTTCCGGCGCGTCTTTGAGATCGCGAAGAACGAACGTGGTGTCACCGGCGAACGTTTTTTGCAGCTCCTCGAGACGCGTCTCGACAGCGTTGTCTACCTCTTGGGTTTCGCCAAGAGCCGTGCGGCAGCCCGTCAGATGGTGAATCACGGTCATGTACGCGTGAATGGCCACAAGGTCGATATCGCGAGTTACAACGTGCGCGCCGGGGAGGAGATCGAAATCAAGAACACCCCGAGTTCCCGACAGATTGCCACGCGCAATCTTGAGGAGAACCGCATGCGTAATGTCCCCGGTTGGCTGACGCTCAACGCCGAGGCCTTCAAAGCGGTCGTGAATCGACTCCCGACTCGTGATGAGATGGATCCGTCGGTCAACGAGCAGCTGATCGTCGAATTCTATTCGCGCTTCTAAGCGAGCCCTGCTCGCGCTCTGGAGCTTGCTCTTAACCCCCGGATCCGGGAGAAGTTAAGGTCAGGCTCCAACTCAATCTTCATTCTATTCTTCATTCGCTCCATCGCCATGCCCAAACGCCTCGGAAAGTTCGAACTGCCGAACAAACTTACCAAAATCGAGGAAGGCGCCACCGCCACCTACGCGAAGTTTATCGCTGAGCCATTCGAAGCCGGATACGGCCACACGGTTGGAAACTCTTTGCGGCGAGTTCTACTCAGCTCCATCGAGGGTTCGGCCATCGCATCGATCAAGATCGATGGGGTTAACCACGAGTTTCAGAGTGTCGACGGTGTCGTCGAGGATGTGACCGACATCGTCCTGAACCTGAAAAAGGTCCTGATTGTTTCTCAGAAACGTGAGCCAGTCACACTCCAGATCAAGGTCAGTCGTGAAGGCGCGGTGACCGCGGCTGATATTCAAGCCGATGCCAATATTACCATCGTGAATCCCGATCAGGTGATTTGCACGCTGGACAAGGCTCGCACCTTTGAGGCGGAGATTGAGATCAAAACGGGGCGGGGATACTATCCAGGAGAGCAGAACAAGAAGGAAGAACAGGCGATCGGGGTCGTGCCGATCGACTCTCTTTTTTCCCCTGTCAAACTTGTGAAGTACTCCGTTGAGAATACGCGTGTCGGTCAGATTACCGACTACGACAAACTCATTTTGGAGATCTGGACGGATGGCCGTATTTCACCAGACGATGCCTTGAAGCAGTCCGCCTCGATTCTCAAGCACCACCTCGACGTCTTTGATCGCGTAAGCGACGAGGCTTACGAGTTTGAGAATCAGCAGTCCGAGGTGAGTGAGGAACAGAATAAGCTGCGCAAGTTGCTCAACATGTCGGTGAATGAGATCGAACTTTCGGTCCGCGCGGCGAATTGCCTCAACAACGCCAACATCACCACGGTTGGTGAATTGGCGATGAAGACTGAGCAGGAAATGCTCAAGTATCGCAATTTCGGCAAGAAGTCGCTCAATGAAATCAAGGAGAAGTTGGAAGCTCTTGGACTGTCATTGGGCATGAAATTCGACGAGCGGTTGCTCGATACCAAGAAAGAAGCCTGATTCGTTTTTGATCCTGCGCTCCGAATGCGACCAGGTGGGCTTTGTTCCATCGCAACTTCGGATTCGCTGAATCTCAAGACAGCTGAAACCCATTCTAGCCCTCGCGCCGCCCGCTGCCGCCCAACGCTGCGACCGGGTTGCCGATCGGGGGTTATCATAATAAACCACCATGCGTCACAATAAACATCATTCATCCCTTGGCGTCACGCGCGAGCATCGTGCGGCCATGTTATCCAATATGGCGGCATCGCTGATCATTCATGGTCGAATTAAGACCACGTTGACCAAGGCGAAGGCGCTGCGTCCTTTCGTCGAAAAGGTGATCACGAAAGCGAAGAAGGCCGCGGTTTCCGCTGACAAGAAGGACAAATTGCATCTCAAGCGCCTCGCTCTGCGCGATGTGCGTGACGCGGTCGCTGTCGACTTGCTGTTCGACGAGAAGTGCAAGGAGTTCCTGAACCGCTCTGGTGGTTACACCCGTATTTACAAGTTGAGTCAGCAGCGTTTAGGTGACGCAGCCGAGCTCGCGTTGATCGAATTCATCAAGGCCGACGACGTGGGCTACAAGAAGGCGAAGACTCGCAAGGGAAGCAAACCCGCGAAGCCCGTATCCGAGGGCGATCCGGTTGCGGTTTCCGAACCGGCGGCAGCCGTTCCCAGCGCCTAACGCGACCGCGTCGTCAGGTCTAACGTTTGCACAATCGCGCCGAACACAGTTTCGGCGCTTTTTTGCGTCCGACGTTGAGCACTTCGAGCCTTCACCTGATTCGCAACCCGTTCCTCGCGCCGGACCGTGTTTGATCTGAC
>Ga0058869_1035403_pt1 | contig 19044 bp, 33 predicted proteins | sample TNRReaAaerobiRNA_FD_61086 | JGI IMG/M metagenome (GOLD analysis project Ga0058869, IMG submission 61086) | Wastewater treatment Type I Accumulibacter community from EBPR Bioreactor in Madison, WI, USA - TNR Reactor, Time I- 292min-Aaerobic_... | ecosystem: Engineered > Bioreactor > EBPR >...
ATTTAACGAACTCTATGCTGCCGCCATGCGACAAAACATAAGGTTTAATTTCTTCAAGAATTTGTAAAACTTCAGATTCCAAAGAACTCAAAGTTTACACCCACTCAACATATGACATAGGAGCCGTATCACCAATTCTTTGTGGAAGCTTTACAACACGTGTATAACCACCGGCTCTGTTTACATACTTTGGAGCTATCTCTGTAAACAATTTTACCAAAGCTTCTTCTTTGTAAGGAAGCAATGCTTTAGCTTTTCTTCTGGAATTAAAATCATTACCCTTTTTTGCAATAGTAACAACTTTTTCTGCAAGTCTTCTAGCTTCTTTAGCTGAAGGCTCAGTTGTTATTAATTTGCCATTTTCAATCAAGCTTATAACTTGGTTTCTCAACATAGAAATTCTATGAGGGTACCTTAAATTTAATTTCTTTTTCTTATTCTGATGTATCATCTCAAGTACCTATCTATTAAGCGCTTTTTTAATCTCATCTTCAGATATGTTCATACCCAAAGATAAACCTAGATTTTTCATCGCATCTTTAACTTCACGCAATGACTTGCGACCAAAATTCTTTAATTTAAGAACTTCATCTTCACTCATGTTAACAATGTCCAAAATGCGCTTTTTATCAGCTGATATCAAACAATTATGAGCACGAGCAGAAAGTTCCAATTCATCAACAGGTTTTAATAACAAGTCGATAGAAACACCATGTAAACCGATATCTTTGATTTCAGGCTCATGATGAACTACTTCAACCGGCTTAGAAAACTCATTAAATGGTATAGCAGGAATTTCTAAGAAATGCTCAAGTTGAGATTTCAATACAGAAACACAATAATGCATAACATCTTTTGGAGTTTCTGATCCGTTTGTAAAGACTTGCAAAATCAATCTGTCATAGTCAATATCTTTACCAACACGAGTTTTTTCTACGTCAAAATACACTTTTGTAACAGGAGAGAACATAGAATCAACATAAATTCTACCACCCTCTTGCAACTTGCTACCTTGAGGCCATTGAGCAACTCTATAACCACGTCCAGACTCTACTGAAAATTCTATGTCTAGATCACCATCTTTTGCAACACGCGCAATAACATGATCAAGATTTACTAACTCAAGATGCTCATCCGCTTTAATATCTTTTACCGTAGCAGTACCTTCACCTTTAAAAGATAAATGCATCTTACCCGCTTTACCGGTCTTATTTCTTATAACTATGCCTTTGATGTTCAACACAACTTGCATAGTATCATCAACAACACCAGGTATAACTGAAAATTCATTATTAACACCTTTTATTACTACTGATGTAACAGATGAACCTTCAATAGCACCCAAAAGAACTCGTCTTAAAGCATTACCTAATGTAATACCAAAACCAGGCTCCAACGGTTGAGCTATTAACTCGCCATAAGTATCAGTCAAAGTATCTGAATTCCAGCTAAGATGCGGAACTGTCAATGGTTTATATTCTACTTTACTCATTTATCCCCCAAGATAAATTAAAAACACACATTACTTGGAATAAAGCTCAACAATCAAGCTTTCCTGTATAGGCGCTTGGATGTCGCTTCTAACCGGAGATCTTAGCACGATTCCTTTGTACTCAGCAGAGTTCAACTCCAACCAATCCGGAACCTTTATCCCCATATTCAATCTCTTTTCAACAACTTGCTTAATGAATTGCTCTTTTGCAAGTGAAATAGGAGCCAACGTAACAACATCATCTTTTTTTAGGAGCATAGATGGTGAGTGAACTTTTTTGCCATTAACATAGAAATGCTCATGAACAATCATTTGTCTTGCTTGAGCTCTTGAAACAGCAAACTTAAGTCTATATACAACGTTATCAAGTCTACGCTCTAAAAGAGTAAGCAAGTTTTCACCGGCACTACCTTCTTGTACAGATGCGTTTTTATAAAATCTTCTAAATTGCTTTTCACGCATACCATACATTTCTTTAACTTTTTGCTTCTCGTGCAACTGAGTTCCGTACTCAGACATCTTTTTCATGGGAGCTCTTTTTGAAGACGCTTCACCAGAATTTTGTGATGATTTTTTTTCAATTTGATTTTTCATAGAATTCCCAAAACTTTATACACGTCTTTTTTTAGGAGCTCTGCAACCATTGTGTGGTAACGGAGTCACATCTCTTAAAACAGTGATGTTAAAACCAGCTGACTGGAATGATCTAACAACAGAATCACGACCAGAACCTGGGCCATCCAAGTTTATTTCCAAATTTTTAACACCTATTGCAGACATATCACGAGCTAGCGTAGACGCAACTTGAGAAGCAGCAAAAGGAGTACCTTTTCTAGAACCCTTGAATCCTAATTTTCCTGAACTGCATCTTAAAACAACATCACCATTAGGCGCACTTATTGTTACCAAAGTGTTGTTGAAAGAGGACTTAACATGCGCAACCGCATTGTCTACTTGTAACTTCTTTTTTACTTTTTTCTTATAAGCCATCAGCAAACCTCAAACTTTATTTCTTAGATACTTTTTTCTTGAGCGTAATTGCAGCACCAGCTTTACGCGGACCTTTTCTTGTTCTCGCATTAGTTTTGGTACGCTGTCCACGAACAGGAAGACCTTTTTTGTGTCTTAAACCCCTGTATGAACCTATTTCTTGCAGACGCTTAATATCCAACATTATCTCTTTTCTTAAGTCACCTTCAACTTTGTACTCAGATACATACTTTTGAATAGCAGCCACTTCAGCATCAGTAAGATTTCTGACTCGCGTGTCAAAATTTATTTTGGCTTTGTTAAGTATGCGTCTTGAACGCTCAAGACCTATACCAAAAACATAAGTTAAGCCATATTCGATTCTTTTATTTTCAGGTAAATGAACACCAGAAATTCTAGCCATTTAAATCCTTATTTTTAACTAACCTTGTCGTTGTTTATGTCTAAGATTTTTATTGCAAATAACTCTAATAATTCTATGTCTTTTAATTATTTTGCAGTCCTTGCAAATTTGTTTTACAGAAGTTCTTACCTTCATGTTGAGCCCTTATAACTATTTTTTTAATCGTCTTGTTATTCTACCACGAGTAAGATCATACGTAGATAATTCTATAGTAACCTTATCACCAGGAAGAATTCTTATATAATTCATTCTCATTTTACCTGAAACGTGGCCCAAAACTTGGTGACCACCTTCCACTTCAACCTTGAACATAGCATTAGGCAACGTCTCTTTGATCGTTCCTTCTAAAACTATAACGTCATCTTTTTTCATATTAAAAATTTCCTCAGCCCAAACGAGTCAAAATTTTAGGACCACTGCTTGTTATAGCAATCGTATCTTCAACATGCGCAGCAAAACTACTATCTTTAGTAACAGCTGTCCAACCATCACTCTTAACTACAACCCTATAATCACCCTGTGTTATCATAGGTTCTATGGCAAATGTCATACCTTCTCTTAGAACAGGCCCCTCACCAGGATTTCCATAATTCAGTATTTGAGGCTCTTCATGCATTCTTTTCCCAATGCCATGACCAGCAAAATCTCTAACAACCCCAAATCCATGCTTTTCAACCTCTTGTTGAATAGCAAAAGAAATATCAGTTAATCTGTTACCAGGAATTGCAGCCTGTATACCTAAATCTAATGACTTTTTTGCAACATCAACAAACTTTCTAAGATCAGAATCAATATCTTTTCCAACAAAAAAGCAACGCGCCATATCAGCACAATAACCTTTCAATGCAACACAGATATCAACCTTAATCAAATCGCCATTCCTAATAACCCTCGAACCAGGAACCCCATGCACCACTTCTTCATTTACAGAAATACATGTAGCATGCTTGTAACTCTTATACCCTTTAGTCTGAGAAACTAAATTTCTTTTTCTCAATTCAGACTCTAAGACGTTATTTAATTCAAGCGTCGTCATTTCTTCATGCAAAAGAGACGGAATCATTTCAAAAACCTGACTCAATTCAAAGCCCGCAGCTTGCATTTTTTGAATTGTTAATTTGTTCTTAATCGCTATCATCTTTGCGCCATCAATTCTTTGAACAAATCAAAAACATTTTCAACATCACAAGATGCATCAACACGAACCACCTTAGTACCTTTAGCAGAATGCGCAGCTACCAAAGCCTTACTGCTCTCACCATATTCTCTAAGTCTATTTTCTATAGCAGAACGATCATCATCGCCTCTTCTTGCAAGAGGTGATTTACATTTGTCGCATTTGTCTAATTCCTTAGGCAGAAGCGAATCGCAACCAACAGAATAAACAGCCTGACAATTCTTGTTAGAGCAAGTCAATCTATTCAAAAGTCTATCCAAAACAACTTCATTAGGGACCTCAAAGGAAACTAACGCCACCTCTGCATCCAAACCCAAGCCAGATATCAAATTCCAAAACAAGTCTACCTGACTACTTTTTCTAGGAAAACCGTCTAAAATAACTGTTTCAAAATTATTAAAAGCTTGTTCCAACTCTTCTTTTATCATAGCCGAAATAAGCTCGTCTGATACAAGTTTACCAGATTTTATTATAAAATCTATTTTTTTGCCTATATCAGTACCTTCAACTATGTGTTTTCTACATAAGTTGCCTGTAGATAAAGTAGTCCAACCAAATCTTTCAACGCACATTGATGATATAGTGCCTTTGCCAGCTCCAGGAGGACCCATAAACAAATATATTTTCTTCCGATTCAAGCCTCTATCCTTTAACCTTACCTGTTGTCAAAAAACCTTCATAATTATGCTCAATCAAATAGGACTCAGCCTGAGATGATGTCTCTAATGCAACACCAACCACAATCAATAATGAAGTTCCACCCATATAAAATGGTATACTTGCTAAATAAGTTATAAAGTTTGGAGCGATAGCTAAAATAGCCAAGTAAATAGCCCCAACCAAACCTATTCTATTTAATATATAATCAAAATACTCAGCGGTGCTTTTACCTGGCCTTATACCTGGAATAAATCCACCACTTTTCTTAAGGTTATCAGCTAACTCAACAGGATTAAAAATCAATGCTGTATAAAAATATGTAAAGAATATAATCAATACAAACTCTATAGAGTTAAACAAAACGCCAGTAGGAGTCATAATTTCTTTAATAAAAGAAAGAGCATTTATCCTACTTGCCAATGCGCCCAATATTGTCATTGGTAATTGCAAAAAAGTAGATGCAAATATAACTGGCATAACACCAACAGTGTTGATCTTAAATGGTATATAGCTGCTTTGCCCACCATATACTCTTCTGCCTACAACTCTACGCGCATACTGAACCGGGATTTTTCTTTCACCCTTCTCCAGATAAACAATACAAGCTATTATAAACAGAAACATTAAGCCTACAAGTATCGCCACAATAAATGACATATTACCTTGCTGAACAGCATCTATCATTCTGTTAACATAACTAGGAAATTTAGCTACTATACCCGCAAATATTATCATAGAAGCTCCGTTACCTATACCTCTTAAAGATATCTGTTCACCGAGCCACATAACAAATAAAGATCCAGCAGCTAAAGTTATAACAAAAGATAATCTAAAACCCCAACCTGGAGTCAACGCAAAACCTTGACCCTCTAGCAACAATGCATATGAAAAACTCCAAAACATTGCTAAACCCAAAGTCAAATATCTTGTGTATTGATTAATTACCTTTCTGCCCAGTTCGCCTTCTTTGGATAACTGTTCCAATGAGGGTATGCTCATGCTTAGAAGTTGCATCATTATGGATGCTGTAATATACGGAGATATACCTAATGCAAATAATGTACATTTTCCAAGGGCGCCACCAGATAAAAGATCTATGTAGTTAAATATGCTTCCCATAACACTAGCCTGACCCAAATAATCATTTAGCAGCGATAAATTTACGCCACCAACAGGAATATATGTTCCAAGCCTATCAATTATTAGAACACCCAACGTGAACAATATTTTTTTTCTTAATTCTGAAACCAAGAAAATATTTTTAAAACTTCTAAGCAATATCACTTCTTACCTCTCTTGAGTTAATCTCACTTCTCCGCCTAACTCTTTAATCTTTGCCTCAGCTGAAATACTGAAAGCGTCAGCCGTAATGTTTAATTTTTTAGTTAAACCTTTACCGCCTAAAACCTTAACTGTAAATCCAGCCTTGCCTTGTATTAAACCTTTTTCAATCAAAACAGATTTATTGATAACGTCTCCGCTTTCAAATCTTGTTTCCAAGTCATCAAGGCCAACAATTTCAACATCCTTTTTAAATCTGTAATTGTTAAAACCTCTTTTTGGCAAACGTCTATGAAGAGGCATTTGGCCACCCTCAAATGCAGGCGGAACATAACCACCTGATCGAGCTTTTTGACCTTTATTACCTTTTCCTGATGTACCACCGCGTGATCCACCTCTACCAACTGTTTTTCTTTTTTTTACTAATTTAAATAAATTGCTTAATTTAAACATGTGATCCCTTAACCAACTGCTCAATTGTTTTGCCTCTTTGATTTGCAAGATCCTGTGCTGATCTTAATTTAGATAAAGCATTAAATGTCGCCTTAACTACGTTAATTTGATTAGCAGAACCTAACGATTTTGCAAGAACATCGTGTATTCCTATTGCTTCCATAACACCTCTTACAGCGCCACCAGCAATAATACCTGTTCCTTTATAAGCAGAACGCAAAACAACTTTGCTTGCACCATGATTTCCTATTACAGGAAACGGTATTGTAGTTCCACGCAAAGCAACTTGTATCATATTCTTACGAGCACGTGTTGTAGCTTTAGCTATAGCAGCTGAAACTTCACGGCTTTTACCTAAAGCAGCTCCAATGCTCCCCTTGCCATCACCAGAAACAACATAAGCTGAAAATGCGAATCTTTTTCCGCCTTTTGTAACTTTTGTAACTCTTCTTACAGAGACAACAACATCTTTTAATGTTGACTCTTTAGCGCTGACTTCTTTTGTCATTCCATCTTTTCGATTTTCCATCATTAGCCTTCAATGATTAAATATTTAATCCAGCTTCTCTTAGGCCGTCCGCCAAAGCTTTAACTCTACCATGGTACAAAAATCTACCACGGTCAAATCTAGCAGAGTTAATTTTTTTAGCCAAAACTAATTTGCCTAATTCAACACCAACTTGCTTAGCAACTTCTTTCTTGTCACCATTTGGTTTTTCCAATTGCAATGACGAGAAGCTAACCAAAGTATTACCTGTCATATCATCAATCAACTGACCATATATGTGTCTAGCGCTTCTGAATACTGACACTCTAGGCAACTCTGAATTCGTTTTAAGCTGAGATCTAACCCTAGCGGTTCTTCTTGCTCTTTTTTGTTTTAATTTACTTATTAAAGACATAATTACCCCCTGAGATTAGCTCTTAGTTTTACCAGCTTTTCTAATAACAATTTCATCTTCAAATCTGATACCAGTTCCTTTATAAGGCTCAACGCGTCTTAGTGAACGCACCTGATCACAGAACTGACCCAATTTATCTTTATGAGCAGATTTAAAAAGCAAATTTTGACCAGATTTATCAACTTCAAGTTTAATATCTTTAGGCAATTCCAAATCTATCTTATGGCTATAGCCCAAAGAAAAGTTCAATTTGGAACCAGCCATTTGAACTTTGAAACCTAAACCTGTTATAATAACTTTCTTTTCAAAATCTTTTTTTTGCACCATTAACTTTATTAGCTAATAAAGATCTGTGCAAGCCCCAAAACTTTTTAAATTCTGATTTTTGTTTTGGAGTAACAGATTCTTTCATATCTATAAGAAGATTTTCACCTTCTTGTTTAGCTGACATATAGTAAGGTAATTCGTGCTCACCTGAAGCATTAGGGCCTTTGAATTTAACAACTTGACCCTCTAGCTTGATTTCAACGCCGCTTATATTTATCGGCTTTCTTCCAATCTTTGACATATCGCCCTACCAAACCGTACAAATAACTTCGCCACCTACAGACAAACTCTTAGCCTGTTTATCAGTCATTATACCTTTATTGGTAGTAACAATAGAAATACCCAAACCGCCTATAACTGGCTCAAAAGATTTTGAAGTAGAGTAAATTCTCTTACCTGGCTTACTTATTCTTTTAATTTCATGTATAACTGACTCACCATTGAAATATTTCAACTGAACATTAAGAACCTTAAAAGATCCGTCTTGTTCTACTGAAAAATCTCTAACAAAGCCTTCATTTTTTAAAATGTTAGCTAACGATTCTCTCATCACAGAATGAGGAACAACAATGTTTGGTTTGCCCAAAACAACTGCGTTTCTTATCACTGTTAAAAAATCACCTATCATATCTCTAGACATATCTATCCTCTACCAACTAGCTTTCTTAATACCAGGCAAAAGACCTTCTGATGCAAATTTTCTGAAGCACATACGGCATGTTTTAAAGAATCTCATGTAACCACGAGGTCTACCACATAGCTGACATCTGTTTCGTGCTCTCACTGCAAACTTAGGTTCTCTTTTAGATTTCTCAATTAAAGCTTTTCTTGCCATAACTATTTTTTCCTAATTCTTAAATGGCATACCCATACTTTTCAACAGGCTACGAGCCATATCATCTTTTCGCGCTGAAGTATGGATTGTTATATTTAAACCGCTTATCTTATCGAATGTGTTGTAATCGATCTCAGGGAAAACTATCCACTCTTTTATACCAAGATTGTAATTTCCTCTTTGATCCAACTTAGAAGGAACTCCTTGAAAGTCTCTTACGCTAGGCAATGTAACATTGATTAATTTATCCAAAAAATCATACATATGTTTGCCACGCAAAGTAACTTTAGCACCTATAGGAAGACCTTCTCTTATCTTAAATGCCGCAATTGATTTTCTTGCAACAGTCTTTACAGCTTTTTGGCCACCAATTCTTGTTAAAGCATCTACAAGAACTTGAACCACTTTACCGTCTTTCACAGCTTCTTTAGAACCAACGTTCAAAACTATTTTTTCAAGTTTTGGAACTTCCATTATATTTGAAAGCTTTAATTCATCTTTCAAAGCTGGTCTAATTTTTTCTGTATATATTTTTTCTAAACGAGATCTTTTATCCATTTAAATGATCCTCTAATTTTTAAAAAATCTCGCCACAACGTTTACAGTTGCGAGCTTTTTTTCCATCTGCCAAAGATTTAAAACCTACACGAGTAGCCTTGTTACAAGAACCACAAATAGGCATAACCTTAGACAAATTAATGTAAGATTCTTTTTTTACTATACCACCAGTTGCACCAGCTTTACGCGGTTTAACGTGACAAGTTGCTATTGCAACGCCCTTAACTTTTAGTTTATCTTTTTTAGGTAAAATCTCAATTATTTCGCCAACCTTACCTTTATCTTTTCCAGAAATAACTAAAACTTTATCTTGCTTTTTAACACGCATCATATTATTTCCTTACAGTACTTCCGGAGCTAAAGAAAGTATTTTTGAAAACTCTGATTTTTTAGATTTTAATTCTCTCGGTATAGGCCCGAATATACGGGTTCCAACCGGATTAAAATCTTTAATCACAACAGCAGCATTTTCACCAAATCTGATATAACTGCCATCTTCTCTACGATATTCTTTAACTGTTCTTACAACAACAGCATCAACAACGTCACCTTTTTTTACTGTTCCACCTGGGGTAGCTAATCTCACTGAACATTTAATAACGTCACCGATTCTAGCATATCTCTTACGAGTACTACCTACAATATGTATACAGTTCAAAAGCTGCGCACCTGAATTATCTGCTACTTTTAATTTGGTCTCTTTTTGTATCATGATATATCCTCTACTAGCTCGCAGATAAAACTTTGCTTAAGTACATATACTTAGTCTTGGAAACAGGTCTTCCCTCGTAGATTTCAACAACGTCGCCTATTTTGGCAACTTCTTGTTCATCATGAGCTTTGAATTTCTTGCTTGTTTTCAAAACTTTATTAAGTAATGGATGTACATAAGTTCTTTCTACGCTAACAACAATTGTTTTGTTCATTTTATCTGAAACAACCTTGCCAACCAACGTTTTTTTATTTTTTTGTTCTTGAATCATATGTATTCCTAATTACTTTTTTCATTTAACTTTTGATCCAAAACAAACTTAGCTCGAGCAATATTTTTTCTTAATTTTCTAAACGCTGATACATCTTTGATATGTGATGTAACAGAGCTCAATCTCAATTGGAACAGATCTCTTCTATAATCATCAAGTCTGCTTGCCAATTGCTCTATGCTCATATCTCTAAGTTCTTTATTTAATTGATTTACTTTAGCCATTGAAAGCCTCCGTGCCCCTCTTTACAAACTTAGTTTTTATAGGAAGTCTATAGCTAGCTTGTTTCAATATTGCTTTAGCTTCCTCTTCACTAACGCCCTTAATTTCACACAACACTCTGCCTCGCTTAACCACTGCAACCCAGAACTCTGGTCCGCCTTTACCTTTACCCATACGAGTTTCGGCTGGTTTTTTTGAAACAGGTTTGTCAGGGAACATTCTCAAGTAAAACTCACCAACTTTTTTAAGTTTTCTTGATAAAGCAACCCTTATGGACTCGATTTGCTGAGCTGTAATCCAAGCAGGCTCCATAGCTTGCAAACCATATTCACCAAAGTAAACAGATCTAGCACCCTTTGAAAGGCCTTTTCTTCTGCCTCTTTGTACTTTTCTAAATTTAACTTTTTTAGGTATCAACATGGCTCTACCTTAACCCAAATGCGTTTTTTTAAATTGATAATCACCCCTTGAGATCCATACCTTAACGCCAATGATTCCGTACTTTGTCTTAGCTCTTGCTAAACCATAATCAATATCAGAACGCAATGTGTGAAGTGATGTAGATCCAAGTCTTAACCATTCTTCTCTTGCGATTTCAGCACCACCAATACGACCAGCTACGCAAATTTTTATTCCTTTTGCGCCAGCAGCTTTAGTAGCAGTCGCAGCTTTTTTCATAGCTCTTTTAAAGCTAACGCGACGCTCTAATTGATCTGCAATGCTACGTGCAACTATGTTAGCATCCAATTCAGGTTTTTTAACTTCTTGCACAAATATTTCAACGCCACCTTTTTTGATAAGGCGAGAAATCTCTTGTCGTATATTTTCTATACCTTGGCCTTTTTTACCAATTATTTGGCCAGGACGAGCTGAATGTATAGTTACCTTAATACTCTCGCCAGTCTTTTCGATCTTTATTCTAGAAACTTCTGCTCTTTCTAAATTTGAAGCTAAGTAGTCTCTTATTTTCATATCTTCTAAGAAAAGATCGCCATAACTATTTTTAGCGAACCAACTTGCGTCCCAATCTCTATAAATACCAACCCTGAATCCTATTGGATTGACTTTTTGTCCCACTGTATTTTCCTTAAGCTTTTTGTGCCAATTTAACACTTATATGACAATATCTTCTCTTCTGAACACTTGCTCTGCCCATTGCGCCAGGCTTGAAGTATTTAAAGATTGGACCCTGATCAACCTGTATTGAAGACAACACTAATTGATCTTTATCTACACCGCCATTGTTCTTAGCATTGGCAACTGCAGACTCAATAACCTTAATAACAGGCATTGCTTTTTTCATTCTATAAGACTTTAAGAAGTTAATTGCATAATCAACATCTTTGCCTCTAATAACATCAGCCATGGGTCTTATTTTGTATGGCGAGTGCTTTACATATTTAGCTATTGCTCTAAATTCCATTTTTCACCCATAATTAAGCGGCATCAGCTTTACGCTGACCACTGTGTAATCTAAATGTTCTAGTTGGAGCAAATTCACCCAAGTAGTGACCTACCATGTTTTCAGTAACATATACTTGAACAAACTTTCTTCCATCGTGTACTGCTAAAGTTAATCCTACAAACTCAGGAAGGATCATACTTCTTCTTGACCAAGTTTTTATAACATCTCTTTTTCCAGATTCTTTAATCTTCTGTACTTTATTTAAAAGATGTTCGTCTACAAAAGGGCCTTTTTTTGAAGATCGAGCCATAATATCAAACCTTAAAATTAAATTATTTATTTTTTACTTTTCGGCTTTATAACCATAGGGTTTTTTCTTCTTCTGGTTTTTGAACCCTTAGCACCTTTACCCCAAGGTGAAACAGGGTGCGAACCAGATTTAGATCTACCTTCACCACCACCATGCGGGTGATCTACCGGGTTCATAGCCATACCTCGAACTGTAGGTCTTATACCTCTAAATCTAGTTCTACCGGCTTTACCCCAAGATATATTTTTATAATCAGCATTTCCCAAAACGCCTATGGTCGCCCAACATTCTTCAGATACCATTCTCATTTCACTAGAAGGCATTCTCAATATGGCATTACCTTCGCTCTTACCAACTACTTGACAAGATGTACCAGCGCTACGGGCAAATTTTCCACCACGACCAGGTTGCAACTCTACACAGTGTATAAAGAAACCTACGGGTATTTTTGAAATAGGCAAGCAATTGCCAACTTTTGCTTCAACGCTTTCGCCTGCAGCAACAGTTGCACCAACGCCTAAACCTTCTGGCAGCAATATATATCTCTTTGCGCCATTTACATAAGATACCAAACCTATTCTAACGTTTCTGTTTGGATCATATTCTACAGATACTATTCTTCCAGGAACATCACGTTCGCTTCTTCTAAAATCAATTATTCTATACTTGTTTTTAGCTCCGCCGCCAACATGTCTTGTTGTTATGCGTCCGTATGCGTTTCTACCACCAGTCTTACTAAGACCAACTGTTAAAGCTTTAAATGGCTTGCTAGTTGTTATATCTTCTGTTGACAGATAAGTCTGAAAACGCTGTCCTGAACTTCTCGGCTTTCTAGTTACAATAGCCATAATACAAATAGCCTTATCTTTTAATTATTTTATTGTTCTTTAGTTTCAATATTGTCCATCATGCTAAGCTCGTATCCAGCTTTCAATGTGATGATGGCTTTTTTTTGTAGATTTCCAAAGATTTCTCTTCTTCTATTCACAAATCTTCTCTTGCCCTTTCTAACGATAACACGAACATTGTCAACTTTAACGTTAAACAATTTTTCAATAGCCTCTTTTATCATAGGCTTATTAGCGCTAGGGTGAACATTTAGAACCAGTTTTTGTGAATCTACATTCAATTTCTGAGCCTTTTCAGAAACCACAGGCCCTTTTATAACATCATAGATGCTTAAATCCATTTCGACACCATAGACTTAAATAAATCATAATCTTTCTCAAAGAACACTACGCTTTGAGCATCAGCCAAATCAAAAGCATTTACTTGGTCAAATGATATAACATTTACCATTGGCAAATTGATGAAAGAAGCTTGCATAACAAAATCATTTGGATTTACCAATACAAGTACTTTTTCCATAGTCAAATTTGCATCTTTTAATAATGCAAACGCCTTTGATGTTTTAGGTGCTTCCCAAACCCCTGTATTTAATACTAGCACTTTTTTGCTATTTAATAAATCCCCAAGAATTTTATTTAAAACTCTTACTTTAGTTTGCTTATTCACCTTAAGGTCTCTAACTCTAGGTTGAGGTCCAAAAACCACACCACCTTTTCTCCATAAAGGAGATCTTGGTGATCCAGCTCTAGCTCTACCTGTACCTTTTTGCTTCCAAGGCTTTTTGTTAGAGAAAGAAACTTCGCTTCTATCTTTAACACCAACTGTACCTTGACGCCAATTTTGCAATAATGCTCTAACCCAAACTGAAAATTCTACAGCCGATACATCTTCAATAGCTTGAAAGTTTATATCTTGTGGCAGAACATAGCTAAAGCTGCCTTGAGGGATATTTTTTTCTTTTTGCGCCATTTATTATCCTTGATTTCTTACAAACAGTAAGGACCCTGACTTACCAGGAACTGCACCCTTAACCAAAACAACATTAGCAACAGGATCAAATTTTAAAATTTCCAAGCTCTTAACACAAGTGTTTAAGTAACCTGCGTGACCTGGTAATTTTTTACCTTTGATAACTCTACCTTGCTTTCTCATAAACCCCATAGAACCTGGCTTTCTACCAAGTTTATCTCCGTGAGATCCTCTACCACCTTTAAATCCGTGTCTCTTCATACCGCCGGCATAGCCCTTACCAATAGAACGGCCAAATACATCAACGTATGAACCATCTTGAACCAATGATGCCCAATTAAAGCTGTCACCAACTTCTAGACCTTCACCAGCAACTTTAATTTCTTTTAAGAATGCAAAATATCTCTTTGCAGACTTTAACCATTCTGATGTTTTTTCTTTTGAAAAATCAGCTTGATGTCTATCTTTAACATAACCAACTTGAACGGCTTGATAGCCATCTTTATCATCAGTTTTTATTTGCGTAACAACCCAATTTGAAGGATCAATAGCAGTTGCAGGAACAGCTTTGTCTCCCTTAAAGAATTGAGTCATACCAATTTTCTTACCCCAGAATCCGGATGCCATGGAATAACCTTTCCTCTAATTTTGTTTATCACCAACAATATTAACATCCACGCCAGATGAAATATTTAACTTCATCAATGATTCCATGGTTTGATCTGTAGGTGAAATTATTTCTAGCAAACGCTTGTGCGTTGTTAAATCAAATTGTTCTCTAGACTTCTTGTTAACGTGAGGAGAACGCAAAACTGTAAACACACGGCTCTTGTTTGGAAGTGGAACAGGCCCCACCATTTGGGATCCTGTTCTTCTAACTGTGTGAACAATTTGTTTCACGGCTTTATCAAGAAGCCTATGATCATAAGATTTCAGTGCTATTCTAATCTTATTCTTTTTCATAGACTGCCTTATTGAATGATTTCTGTTACAACACCTGAACCAACTGTCCTGCCGCCTTCACGGATAGCGAAACGTTGGTCTCTTTCCATAGCAATAGGAGCTATTAGCTCTACTGTCATTTCAACGTTGTCACCAGGCATAACCATTTCACGACCGTCTTCTAACTTAGTAACAATACCTGTTACGTCTGTTGTTCTAAAGTAGAACTGCGGTCTATATCCACCGAAGAATGCTGTATGTCTTCCACCTTCTTCTTTGCTCAAAATATAAACTCTGCACTTAAATGTTTTATGCGGAGTAACTGAGCCAGGTTTAACAACAACCATACCTCTTTCAATATCTTCTTTCTTAACGCCACGTAGCAATAAACCAACGTTGTCACCAGCTTGACCTTCGTTTAATGTCTTTTTAAACATTTCAACTCCAGTTACAACTGACTTCATTTTCTTGCCCAAGCCAATAACGTCAACTTCTTCACCAACTTTAACTTGGCCTCTTTCAATTCTACCTGTAGCAACTGTACCTCTACCAGAAATAGAGAATACGCCTTCAACTGGCATCAAGAATGGTTTATCAATTTCACGAACAGGAGCTGGAATATAGTTATCTAATGCATCCATTAGCTTATCTATAGCTTGAGATCCTAATTCATCTTTATCACCATTTAAAGCTTTAACAGCCGCGCCTCTGATGAAAGGTATTTCATCGCCAGGGAAATCATATTTTTTCAATAAATCACGGATTTCTTCTTCAACCATGTCGATCATTTCAGAATCATCTACCATGTCGCACTTGTTCAAGAATACAACTATCGCAGGAACACCTACGTTTTTAGCCAAAACGATATGCTCTCTTGTTTGAGGCATAGCACCATCAGCAGCAGAAACAACCAATATAGCGCCGTCCATTTGTGCAGCACCGGTGATCATGTTTTTAACATAGTCAGCGTGACCAGGACAGTCAACGTGCGCATAGTGACGCTTAGCTGATTCGTATTCAACGTGAGAAGTAGCGATTGTAATCCCTCTTTCTCTTTCTTCTGGGGCATTATCAATTTGATCAAATGCTCTTTTTTCAGCCAAACCCTTGTCAGCTTGAACACGAGTAATCGCCGCAGTTAAAGTTGTTTTACCATGGTCAACGTGACCAATAGTACCAACGTTAACGTGTTCTTTTTTTCTCTCAAAAACACCTTTTGACATAAAAATCTCCTATAAAGATTAATCTATTGTTTCTTACGCTTTATTACGTTTAATTATTTCTTCTTGAGTATGCATTGGAACTTCTTTATATCCATCAAACTCCATAGAGTATGTAGCTCTACCTTTTGACATAGATCTAAGTTCTGTTGCATAACCCAACATGTTCTCTAACGGAACATTTGCTGTTATAACCTGAACACCATTTCTTGGCTCCATACCGGTTACCTGACCTCTTCTAGAGTTCAAGTCTCCCATCACATCACCCATGTATTCTTCTGGAGTTTCTACTTCAACCTTCATTATAGGCTCAAGAAGAACAGAACTACCATTCATCATTGCATGCTTAAATGAAATTGAAGCCGCAATTTTGAATGCCATTTCAGAAGAGTCTACATCGTGGTAAGAACCATCATAAAGCGCAGCTTTGAAATCCACTACCGGATACCCAGCCAATACGCCCGATGTCATAGCTTCTTCTATACCTTTTTGAACAGGAGCAATATACTCTCTTGGAACCGTACCACCAACTGTCTTATTCTCAAATTGGAATCCAGTACCTCTTTCTAATGGAGTAAACTCTATCCAAACATGGCCATATTGACCTTTACCACCAGATTGCTTAATGTACTTACCTTCAGACTTAATAGGCTTTTGCAATGTTTCTTTGTAAGCAACTTGCAATTTACCAGGAACAACTTCTACTTTATGTTCCCTCAACAACCTATCAACAATGATTTCTAAATGCAGCTCGCCCATTCCTTCAATTACAGTCTGAGCCGTTTCTTTATCATATGAATATCTAAATGAAGGGTCTTCTTGCATTAATTTACGCAAAGACAAAACCATTTTTTCATGATCTGATTTATTTTTAGGCTCAACAGACATAGAGATAACTGAAGCGGGAGGAGTAATCGACTCCAAAGCAATTAATTCATTCTGAGAAGAACATACTGTATCGCCTGTTATAACATCTTTAAAACCCACAACAGCAGCAATATCACCAGCTCTAACTTCTTCTATCTCTTCTCTCTTGTTGGCATGCATCTTAATCAATCGACTCACACGCTCTTTTGCTCCGGTTCTAGCATTAAATACATAAGAACCTGACTTAAGAACACCGGAGTACACTCGAATAAATGTCAAAGCACCAACAAATGGATCTGTCATAATCTTAAAAGCCAAAGCGCAGAACGGAGCTTCATCTAAAGCAGCTCTTGTCTCTTTCTTCTCAGTCCCAGGAACAAAACCCTCAACAGGAGGAACGTCCAATGGAGATGGCAGATAATCAACAACAGCATCCAAAAGCAACTGAACACCTTTGTTCTTAAAAGCTGTACCGCAAAAAGCTGGCGTCAACTTCATCTGAACAACGCCTTTTCTTATTGCCGCTTTAATTTCTGCTTCTGTTGGCTCTTCGCCATTTAAGAATTTTTCAGCAAGCGCATCATCAAAATCGCATGCTGCTTCAACAACTTTTAATCTTAATTCTTCAACTTGATCTTTATATTCAGAAGGAATTTCTGACCAAACAACTTTATTACCTTTATCACCCTCGTCAAATGAAGCCATTTTACGAGTCACCAAATCAATTATAGCATGAAAATTTTCAGACTCTCCAACAGGCATCTGCATAGCAACTGCGTTACCATGAAGCCTATCATTGATTTGACTTATAACTTTGAAATAGTTCGCGCCTATTCTATCTAATTTATTAACAAAAATAATTCTAGGAACTTTATGCTTGTTCGCCTGACGCCAAACAGTCTCAGATTGAGGCTGAACACCACCAACTCCACAGAACACAGAAACAACACCATCAAGAACACGCATAGAACGCTCAACTTCAATAGTGAAGTCAACGTGACCTGGAGTATCAATGATATTAATTCTATTATCTTTCCAGAAGCATGTTGTAGCAGCAGAGGTAATTGTTATACCTCTTTCTCTCTCTTGCTCCATCCAGTCCATTATTGCTTCACCTTCGTGAACTTCACCAATCTTGTGAGTCACGCCTGTGTAAAACAATATACGCTCTGTAACCGTAGTCTTACCAGCGTCAATGTGAGCTGCGATACCAATATTTCTATAATTTTTTAAACGATCATTACTCATATATCACCACTACCAAGCAAAGTGAGCAAATGCTCTGTTTGACTCAGCCATTTTATGAGTGTCTAATTTCTTCTTGAACGCACCACCACGACCTTCTAAAGCATCCATAAGCTCATACCCTAAGCGCTCGCTCATAGTCTTATTAGTTCTTGTTTTAGCAGATCCAACCAACCACCTTAAAGCCAAAGAACGAGCTCTCGCAGCTCTTACTTCAACAGGTATTTGATATACGCTACCACCAACTCTACGCGCTCTAACCTCTACAGCCGGAACCAATTGAGCATAAGCTTGTTCAAAAAGCTCAAGCGTTTTATCTTTGCTGCCATCGCCTTTTTTAGCTAAGACATCCAAAGCCCCGTAAACAATAGACTGAGCGACACTTTTTTTGCCTCTCTCCATAATAACGTTAGTCAAACGCTGAACTAACTCCGAATTGTAGATAGGGTCTACGCCTACTACTCTAGTAAAATCCTGATTTCTACGTCTTGGCATTATATTAACCTTTTAATATTAAGATTTAGGACGCTTAGCGCCGTATAGTGAACGAGATTGTTTTCTGTTTTGAACACCAGCAGCATCTAAAGCACCTCTAACAATGTGATATTTAACACCGGGTAAGTCTTTAACCCTTCCTCCTCTTACAAGAACAACAGAGTGCTCTTGAAGATTGTGGCCTTCACCAGGTATGTAAGCTGTAACTTCATATCCGTTTGACAACTTCACACGTGCAACTTTACGCAAAGCTGAGTTTGGTTTTTTAGGAGTCGCTGTGAAAACCCTAGTGCAAACGCCTCTAAGCTGAGGACTGCAATCTAGAGCAGGACTCTTTGACTTATCTTTAAAGATTCTTCTCTTATGCTTGAGTAATTGGTTGATTGTTGGCATAATATTCCTAATTTTTTAACTTTTTCTTTGATTATTTTGGCCTTGTTAATTAATCTTATGTCTAGA
>Ga0058869_1024957_pt1 | contig 18750 bp, 17 predicted proteins | sample TNRReaAaerobiRNA_FD_61086 | JGI IMG/M metagenome (GOLD analysis project Ga0058869, IMG submission 61086) | Wastewater treatment Type I Accumulibacter community from EBPR Bioreactor in Madison, WI, USA - TNR Reactor, Time I- 292min-Aaerobic_... | ecosystem: Engineered > Bioreactor > EBPR >...
TTTTTTTCTGGATATTTCCGGGCAACATCTTAGAATCTGGCTTGGCTCAAATGGATGCTTTGTTTGAGTTCGCGCCATGGTTCTTTTTGTTGCTAATCCCATCACTGACGATGCGTTCATTTTCGGAAGAATTCAAAACCGGTACCATCGAATTTATCTCCACCAAACCGATTACCGACTGGCAGATCATCTTAGGTAAATATATGGCTTCAGTGGCTTTGGTGGTCTTTACGTTATTGCCGACTTTGGTTTATTTTATTACATTGTACATGAATGCTTCTCCGTTTGGTAATATAGATATGGGCGGGATCATGGGAGCATATTTAGGACTAATAGGTATTGGTGCGGTATTCGCGGCGATTGGTATTTTTGCCTCTTCCTTAACGGAAAGCCAAATTGTAGCCTATGTGTTAGGGGCTTTCCTGTGTTTTCTCTTCTTTTCCGCCTTTGATTTTCTGGCGGAATTACCTGCTTTGGCTTCGTTTAATTCGATTATCATTCAGTTAGGTATCTTTGAACACTACCGCTCGATCAGTCGGGGAGTCGTGGATAGTCGGGATGTGATCTATTACCTGACCCTTATCAGCGTTTTTTTACTGTACAGCAAAGCCGTTTTAACTTCCAAGAAAAAGTAATCCATGAAGCGATTTTCACCGATCATCATCAATCTGATCTTAGTTACGGCGATTCTTTTTATCCTCAATTTGTTTTTGAGCGGGTATTTCGTCCGTTGGGATTTAACGAAGGAAAAGCGGTACACCTTATCCGATATGACAAAGCAAACGGCGGATTCCCTCAACGGTATTCTGACCGTAAAAATATACTTAGAGGGCGATTTTCATCCGATGATAAAACGTTATCGGGATGCAATCAAAACGACGCTTTTAGAGATGAAAGCACGTGCCGGCAAAGACCTCCAATATCAGTTCATTGATCCGTCCAAAGATCAGGAATTACAAAAAGCCATCGTACAGAAGGGGGTAAAGCCTATTCCCGTTCGCTATCAAGGAGATAATAACGAGGTTTCCGAAAAGTGGATTTTTCCCGCCGCCGTCCTCACCTACAAGGGGCAGGAGCAAACGATAGATTTATTGCAATCCGATTGCGCTGCCAGTCAGAAAGGAGTCGTTTGTGATTATACCAAAGCCGAAACGGAAATAGAATATAAATTAGTATCGGCTGTTCGGAAGATGTTTCGTACCCGTAAACCGATTATCGGATTTTTACAGGGACATAAAGAATACGGTGCGCCCCAAATGCAGGAATGGATCGCCGAAATGCGGAAATTCTATGACATCGTGGAGGTTAAAACGCAGGACGGTAAAGCCATTCCACCCTCCAAACGCAATTTTTCATCTTCCATCCAACAACAAATGGACGGCGAAGGCATTGACGTTTTGGTTATCGCCCAACCCGACAGTGCTTTATCGGAAAAAGAAAAATATTTGATAGATCAATACATCATGCTCGGCGGACGGGTTTTATGGATGTTAGACCAAACAAAAGTAGATGAAAACGACTTTCAAACCGAAGTGGCGGCAACCCTCACGGAATCCCGCAAACTGAACTTGGATGATATGACCCAGCGTTACGGTTTTAAGGTCAACTATGATTTAATCCAAGACGACATTGCAGGCGTAAAAGCTGTAACCGCAACGATGGACGGACGAACCCGCATTATTCCGATGAAGTGGACGTATTTTCCCATGATCGTAAACTTTCCCACTCAAAATGACAGCGAAACAGGCGAAAATATGCCTCATCCCATTGCTCGGAGTATCAACGTGGTCTTAGGGCGGTATGCGTCGTCGATTGATACGTTAAAAGTACCGAACGTAGATACGCGTGTGATAATGACTTCCTCTGAATTTTCCCGCCAACGGAATAACCCGTTTATGATCGAATTGGATCAAACCATTTCCAAATCGCCACCCAAGAAAGTATATGAAGGCAAGGGATTAAAACCTGTGGGGATCAGCTTGGAAGGGAATTTTACATCCGTTTTTGCGGGGAGAAAGTTAGAAAATGACACCGTTTCAGGTAATAATCCCAAGAAAAAGGCGTTTTTTGATAATAGTGTGGTTTCTACACGGATGGTGGTGCTATCGGACGGGGCTTTTGCCTTGCCTAACCATGAACCGCGCTTGGGAGGTATGCAAATGCCTGCCGATAACAAACCCTTTCTGATGAATTGTTTGGAATGGCTAATCAACGATAATGCCTATACGGAAATGCGGGCAAAACGCGCGCCGATCTATGCGTTATCGGGTAGAAAGGTGCAAGGAAATGAAACCATGATCCGAATTGCTAACGTAGCTCTGCCGGTGATGTTGACTTTGGGGGCAGGTGTGTTGTTGTTTATAGCGCGAAAAAGAAGAAATGATAGTAAAAAAGTGACATGAAAAACTATAAATCAACTTTAATATTACTCACGGTACTGATCCTGTTAGGGATAGCTTTTTTCTTTTTTCAGCGCGGTAAAACAACGATTGAAGGCTGGGAAGCCGAATTTGCCACGATAGATACCGCAAACGTGGTTCAAGTGAAACTCACAGCCTATCGCAATAATAAAACTGTGATGGGCGTTACACTTCATCGTAAAGATAAAAACAAATGGATGGTAAATAATCAATATGCTTGTGATCCTGATAGGGTAAATACCCTTCTTTCCACAATGTACAGCCTGCAAGTATCTGAACCCGTCCATGCCAATGCCCGTGAAAACATCATCCGCCGTTTAACTTTAGATCATATCCGTGTGGAGATTAATAAAAATGATGGTACGGATAAAACTTATTTTGTGGGAGAGCAACCGCCTATCGGTAACGGCTCCATGATGATGATGAACGGCGCGCAACATCCCTATTTCGTCGAATTACCAGGTTTACAGGGCTATTTGAAACCTTATTTTTCAGCTTATCTAAACGATTGGCGAGATAAAACGATCTTGGATGCTACACCGGATAACTTAAAAAGGCTTTCCGTTCAATATGAAGGGCAGGATTCGTCTTATGTTTTAATAAAAAAGGGAACTACCTTTGCTTTAGAATCCGGTGAACCGATTGACCCTAAGAAATTGCCCATATTCCTTAAAGGATTAAGTAAAAAGTCGGCGCAAGGATTCATTGACCGAGAACTGCCTCGCGGTTTGGATTCATTAAGTAAGTTAAAACCGAACATCCGAATATCCGTCGAAAAAATTAACGGTGAAAAGTCGGAGTTAGTCATGTATCGCCGCCCACAGATGCCGGATTCTTATTTCGGTTGGTTAACGGATAAAAAAGAATTGTTAGTCATTCAACAGTTCAACATGCAATCGGTACTAATTCGACGAAAAGATTGGTTGGCAGAAAAAGGTAAATAAATCCTGTTGATGTTTGGCATCATACGCGGGAACATGAATACTACCGCTCACGACTTCATGTCTTGCACCTGTAACGGAGGCTAAGGTTGTGGGTTGCCCCTGCAAAGTCAATAAGCCCAAAAAGGCAAAGATCAGTGCCTCTTTATATTGGATCAACTTTTCATCAGCGGAGATAACCTGAATGCGAAAGGGTGCTAAGCCTTCGCGGATTTGATCCATTAAAAAAGTATTGAACGCACCTCCACCGGTTATTAAAATGTTGGTATCGGTTAAACGGAATCGTTCGGCTTGTTGAGCGATTTGGTAAGCAATGTGATGACAAAAGGTACAGAGCAGGTCTTCTGTCGGAACATCGGTGGGCATAGTGGCAAAAATTTCTGCTTCCACCCATTCGCGCCCTAAAGAGCGGGGAGGAAACAGATGATAAAAAGAAATATTGTTTAGATCATTCAACCATTTAGCGTTTATTCTACCGGATTGTGCGAATTTTCCTTCTGCATCGTAGGATTTTTCAAGCCGTTCCGCCAGATGATTCAACACCATATTACAGGGACATACATCAAAAGCGGTATATAATCCACCATCTCGACGCATGGAGGTAATCTGAAAATGGTCGTTTTCTCGGGGCAAAATGCTGATGTTAGCGATTCCACCCAGATTAAGAAACAAAGATACATTGGGAAACAATAATCGTTCACCCATAGGGACGAGTGGCGCGCCTTGCCCACCTAAAGCAACATCTTTATTTCTGAAATTAGTAATAAGCGGACAGGTTATATAAGTTGCGATCGTTTCGCCGTCCCCGATTTGGCAGGTGAAATGCCGTTCCGGTTGATGGAAGGCGGTATGTCCATGTGAAGCTATAAATTGATAGTCTTTCCCGTGAACGATGGAGAAATTTCTGATTTTCATACCGATGAGATGCCCCAAATCGGTATGCGTTTTGGCTAAATCATAGGCAGATTTATTGGACCAGTCGGATAGTTTAGCTATCCAAGACGGATCATATTCAAAGGTTTCTCCAGCTATTATTTCCCAAGTCCAGCCCTGAGCTGTTTTTTCAAAACTACAAAGGGCTACGTCCAACCCGTCTAATGATGAACCGGACATCACTCCGATGCCTTTAATTGATTTTTCGATTTGCATAAGTTCCTTCAACGAAGGGTGCAAAAATAAAATTCAATTACCGAATACGTGCTTTCCTGATAATTTTTATACGGGAATCTCCTAACCTGATAATGAGTAAATTATTTAACTTTACATTATGGAATCATCAGCAACCAGCCTTTTGGAGCAGTTTGATCTGCGGAAAACATCCGTTAGAATACAAATGTTGGAACTATTCTTCAAAACACCTTTTGCGGTAACCGCAACTCGTTTGGAAGAGAATCTATCGGCATTTGATCGCGTAACCATTTATCGAACGTTACAAACCTTCTTAGAAAAAGAGATCGTTCATAAGATACCCGATGAAAGTGGCGCTGCCCGTTTTGCATTACAACAGTCTGCTCCGGCTCAAATGAACGACCATGTACATTTCAAATGTACGAAGTGTGGGTTGACGCGCTGTATATATGATGTACCCGTTCCTGTCATCAATTTACCCAATGGGTATAAAGCGATGCAAGTAAGCTACGTCGTTCAGGGGTTGTGTCCTGATTGTGCTATCGCTTGAGGGTGCGAAGCTGATCCAACAAGATCGTACCATATTGCCGATAGACCCTAAGAATGATAGCTAATGCTAACGCCGCCTGCGCTCCCGCGATAACCATGATAAACAGTACCAATGTTTGCCCTTCAGCCGAACGATTTTGCAGATAGGAGAAATGAATTAAATTCAAATTAGAGGCATTCAAGATCAATTCAATACCGATGAGAATTAAAATGATGTTGCGTTTCGTCAAGCATAAGATCAGACCTCCGGCAAATAAAATGAATGCTAATACTAAAAGTAGGCTCATTTTTTGGATTGTTGGGCAATAAATACAGCACCGATTAATGCTATAAGCAGAAAAACGGATATTAGTTCAAATATTACGATGAAATCCGTAAGCATATAAACACCAATAGCTTTCACTTTTTCGGTTGGGCTGGAAATCGGTTTTATTTGCAAGAACGAGGCTTGATCAAATGAAAAGATACTTCCTCCTAAGATTACCATTCCGACACCTATACTAATGAATTCCTGATGGGATTTAACTGCCGGCACTTCTTGACCCCGCCGATGGGTGAGCATCACACCAAATAGTGTTAACAATAAAATACCGCCGACATATATGATAATTTGAGCAACGGAAACCATAATGCCGTCATTGATGGCAAATAGTCCGGCTACGGCAAACAAAACAAGAAAAAATGCAAAGGTTGCCCGAATTAAATTCCGTAAGGTGAGTAACAAACCGACTCCCAGTACTGCCAATGCTGTAAAAAGATAGGTCGCTAAATCAATAAGGTTCATTCTCCGAAACGGGCTTGCATGTCGTGGGCAAAATAATTCTGGACGGCTTTACTTTCGATGACCAATTCGGCGTTTTTGGTCAGCAGGTTTTGGTCAAAGACCATATTAACCTTCTTACCGTTCCAGATGAAACGGGGTGCCATACCGTCCTGTACACCTTCACCGTAATAGAGTTGCAGTAAATCCAACAGGGCTTGGCTTTGGTTCGCGCCTTCGGTTTTAATGATGACGCTATGTAAAATCTTTTTATAGAAGATAAAACTCACAGCCGAAAATTTAACGCCCGCATATTCTAAGGGCATACTGTCCCGAACGAATACATCTTTCTTCATGTACCGTGTTTTGTATCGAAATCCCTTCAAGCTATCCAAGTTCTGTGCCAGCTTAAAACCCATGAATCCATATTCCTTATCGAGGGCTTCGACGGATTGGGAAAAAGACAAATTTGGTGTGAAAGCCACAATAAAAGAGATAGCAAAAATAAGATATATATTGATTTTAGACATAATAAATTTCATAAATGAACACCTACATAACCAATGGTTATTCGGGGTTCTTTTTCATGGATAAAGAAATAAACCCTAAAACCGCCTGTATTTATTTTGGCGTGCCAATCAGATTCTTTTGTAACTCCATCAATAGTGTAGCGTAGATAAATCAAAAGTTGTGTTCTTCTGGATTCCGATTCACGACTACTATTATAAATGTCCTTAATTATATTTACAACCTCATTATATATATAACTATCAGATTTAATATCACTAAGGCATTTATTTAGAGCAGAAAAAACAGCATGAAATTTCTCATAGTGATGGATAAGAATACCTTGATGATCTTTAGACCATTTTTCAAATTCTTCTTTAAAGTTTAGATATGGATATAATTCTTCCCGTCTTAGCAAGAGATCATCCCAATTTTTGGGTGGCTTTATTTTGTAACATTCAAAATAAGGCGAAATAAATAGTTTTTGGTTTTTTTCAATATATGGAATATGTTTAGCGTTAACACATTCTTCTCTTAATTCATCATCAATATCTTTAACAGTTATTATTTTAATTTGTTCATTTTGCCAGACATCATTCGGGTCAAAACTTATGGCAGGAAAATCATATTCATAAGCATATCCTAAACCTTGAGCATCAATTTCCTTATCCTCAAAGCAATAATAGTAAAGTAGATTTTCATGGATTAATGGATGTTTTGTTATAATTTTTGTTAAAATATTTTTTAAATCACGGTTTCCATGAATTTTAGATATTAAGCAAATCAGTGTTGAAGATAAAGCACTTTTATAGACTAATGCTAAGTCTTGAAGCCGATATTCTCTTCCAATAGCTTCATAAATAGATAATATTTGCTTCATTCCTTTAGTGATCTGATAATCGTCATCCAAATTAGCAAATGCAGGATCAAAAGAAACTTCGTTAAGAATTAATTTCATCATCTTAGGGGGTTAATTGTCAGACAAAAGTTCAAATAGGGTATTCTCGATTTCGTCAAAAAAGCCTTCGGGCCAAAAGTCAATACGTCCATCACTGTCAATTTTGGGGGTATCAACAACGGTGGCAGGAAAATCATCAACAAGTTCTTGTCTGAAATAATTGACCTGTGTGTCATCAGGAGACAATAGTTTACGTTTAACAGCTAAACGAATACCATTTAATAAGTGGTCGCTATGTGTTTCAACGATCACTTGAACACCGCCAGAGGCCGCTCTTGCACATAATTCACCTAACTTTGTTTGTCCCCGAGGATGTAAATGGGCTTCAGGATTTTCTAATATGACCATAGAATCCGGTGGAGAAGCGACTAACGCTACAACAATAGGTAAAACGTAAGTTAATCCATACCCTACATTATAAGGGCTTAGACTTTTATTGGAAATAGGTACTTCCTTGTGATTAATAACAAACCTTAATTCAAAGTTTTGGTCTTCACGCCTTGGCTTTACTTCGATATTTACTCCTGATCGAATCTCTCTCAACCAAGCATTTACTTGTGCAATTAATGATAAGTCCAATTCAGTAGGATGTTGAATAGCTGTATTGGGGCATTTTTCATGCTTAAATTGATCTAAAAAAACAAGTGTATTTTCACCATCAACACCTAAAGCACCGAAATCCTCCGATTCAATCGAACGATAACGATCTTTAGGATTCATCCGTTCAGAGCGCACATAAAAAAAACGATTACTAATAAGATGTGTACCGTTCTTACTCATCAAGGGTTCATCAAAAAATCTTAGATTACTTTTTCGTAATGTACCATCATATAAAACCAAGTGATTCTTAAATAATAGAAGATCATAGTCTTTTTCGTAACCTTCTCTTACCCAATTAGTACGTTTTTCTAATTCTTTTGGTACGTCTTTTTGGTCTGCATCTTTGTTGATTGCATCCCATACTTCCTGTACTTCCCAACCAGCATCATTTAGCGTATCATAGTTATAAGCTACTTTGAAAGTTAACAAAAAATTGTCTTCTCGATTAATAACTTTATTATGATACTTTACTTCAAACTTTATTTCGTCGCTTTGATAATATTCGTGCAGTAATTCTTGAGTAGAATTCAGTTTTAGCAATGAGCTATTAATACTGAGATAGCAGTTGAGAAGACTGCCAAATTGATAAAACCAAAGCATCGGAAATACATCTTCCCCTGGATCGAGTGTATTCCGGTAAAATATGGGAAATGTCTGCTTTGGATCTATGTTTTCATACAATTGGATTACCTTTAGTACCCAATTTTCTACATCTTCAATTATTATTTCAGGGTCATTTAAGCTTTCCGGGAAATCGCCGATACCATATTCACCGAAAATACGGTCGTATTCATTGAGCAAGTCTCTAATATCTTCTGAAAAGTGAAGTTGATTACTCTCTGCTAATTGTGATGCCAATTTTTTTAAATCATTTTCAGCATCAACACAGATACTATGAAAAAGGTAAATATAGAGGACATCATCGTTAGCTAATTCATGAGTAGCAAGCAATTCACGCTGTTTATTATAAAAAAGGCGTATCATATGCTCAAAACGTATATTTTCGGAGTCATTCAAATGATTATTTCGAAGCAAGAGCAAGGGTTGAACAGCCGACGATTTCCCGGTACTATTCACACCGGTTAAGATCGTCAGTTTGTTAAAGTTAAGTTCCGCTTGTTTGAAGCACTTGAAATTTTCTAAGCTGATTTGTGAAATCATAGCGAGTAGTAGACCTTCTACTTAATTCGATACCAATTTGCCGTTTTCCTTAAACTTTTTCAGCCCGTCTTCCAGAAATTGCTTGTACTCTTGAACGTCGGGTGTATAACTTCTGCCGGTATTAACCAACATTTTATCGTCCGTATCCGTCAACACATAATAGGGTTGCGAGATGATATTGTATTTGTTCGTTTGGTAATCCAACCATTTGTCGCCGACGGTGCGGAGTTTCTTACCGTTATCTAACTTAATCGTTTCGGGAAGCGGGGTTTTGTCATCCACATACAGCGATACCATCACATAATCTTCCGTCAATAATTTTTTGATTTCCGATTGGGGCCAAACGGATTGTTCCATTTGCCGGCAATTCGTACAAGTATGTCCTGTAAAGTCTATGAAGAGGGGTTTGTTGACCTTTTTTGCATAGGCTTTCGCTTCATCCAAATCGTAGAACATACAAAAACCCGGCGGTGCGTGGTCAGCCAAGTGGTCGGCATACATTCTTTTTTCGGCACAAATACCCGAAGCCGTTGCTGAGCTACCCGAACTTTGGGGGATGCCGCCCGCTACAGTAACGCCGATGTCTTTCTTGGGAGGGGGCAGGATACCCGCCATCTTAGAAAGCGGTGCGCCGAATAGTCCGGGTAATAAATACAACGCAAATCCAAACGAAAGCACCGATAACAGTGCACGTGGTACGGAAATTTTCTCAACGGGGCTGTCGTGAGGGAGGCGTAATTTGCCGAGTAAGTAGATTCCTAAGATGATGAACGTAGCCACCCAGATACTTAAAAATATGTCGCGGTCAAGGAGTCCCCACTGTTCGCGGAGGTCGGTTTGGGAAAGGAACTTCATACTTAGGGCTATCTCAATGAAGCCTAAAGTAACTTTAACCGAATTTAACCAGCCACCCGATTTGGGTAAACTCTGCAACCAGCCCGGAAATAAAGCAAACAGTCCAAACGGAATGGCAAAGCCTAAGCCGTAGCCCGTCATCCCCACCAAAGGTCCTAAATATGAACCCTGCGTTACTTCAAAAAAGAGTGTACCGGCAATCGGTCCGATACAGGAGAAAGATGCCACTACCAACACCAACGCCATGAAAAATATACCGATGATCCCGCCTTTGTCGGATTGCTTGTCTAAGGCGGTCGTCCATGAAGAAGGTAAGGATATTTCAAACATACCCAAAAACGACAATCCAAACATAAATATCACTGCAAAAAGTGTCAGGTTGACCCATGAGTTGACGGAGAATTGATAGATCGTTTTTTCATCAAAGAGGGCGGTTATCAGCAGTCCGAAGAAGACGAAAATAAAAATTAGGGATGCCGTATAGATCATGGCATTACGGATGCCCTGTTGGCGGTCTTTGCTTCGTTTTAGGAAGAAAGTTACCGTCATTGGTATCATCGGGAAGACACAAGGGGTTATCAGCGACAATAAACCCGCCAGAAAAGCGATGATAAAACTTTCCCATAATTTTCCCGAAGCGGAGGCTGTTTCTTTAGTATTTTCTTCGGAAATGCTTGGAGTATCCGAATTATTATTCTTTTCTGTTGGAGGGGTACTGACCGTTTGTTGGGTATCTTTTTTGGAGGTATCAATATTTGAGGCTTTCGGGTCATCGGTTGATGAATTGGTAGGACTGCCTTCTGCAACTAATTTTTTATCAATTTCTAACGTCCCGTATTGGCAAGCGTCTTCTGTACAATATTGATAACGTAACGCGCCCGCAATAACCGGATTGTTGTCCGTGATCTTGAATTTCTGGACGAAAAGGGCGCGATTGTGGAAATGAAATACGTCTAACTCAAATATATCATCATATTGCTTTTCGGGCGTGATTCCATCCATCACACTGCCAAATGGTACGATGCCCTTACTGTCTTTATCCAATTCAAAAGTTGTGGGCGAAGGTCCCGGCTTGGCATAGGTGCGTACCGAGTAGATATGATAGCCTTTTTCAATCGGTGTATCCATGAATAGGCTTACCACATCACCGACTTTCAGCCCCGTTTGTTTGTCAAAATAGACGTTCCATTTGGTGGGGTCTTTCATCACATGGGGCTGTTGTGCTGATGACTGTCCTATCAACAAGGTAAGCCCAAGCATCAGGCAGAATCGGAATAAAAGCAAATATAATGGAGAAACGTAGTTCATTTCTTCGGTTATCAGTTAGGATAGAGATATATTATTGGGCTTCCAGCTTGTATTCAACGCGGTGCGTTTGGGACGTACACATGCCTTGTTCGTCGCAGACTTGGTATTTCAGTGTACCCATGAACAAAATTCGCGAGTCGGTCAGCTTCACTTGTTGCTTGAAGACGACTTTATCTTTGAAATAGTAAATGTCAGTCTTGAATACATCGTCATATTCTTTAACGGTTTTGCCTTCTTCCGTTAACTTTCCCTCTAATTTACAGCCTTTGGAAGCGGCATCAAATTCAAAGGTGGTTGGTAAGTTAGCTTGCTTCTTAGGGGGCTGTAAAGAAAAAACGTGCAAACCTTTGTCAATTTCAGCCGTCATGGTTAAGGTGATGACCTCGTTTTTGGCTAAATCTTTGGTCTTGTCGAAGGAATGCGCCCACTTCACGCGACCGCTAAACGGGTCGGTATTGAATTGGGCTTGAGCCGAAAAAATAGTTGAACACACCAACAAAAGCGTACAACAACAAACTAAGTAGAGAATTTTCATCGCTTGATAATTGAATTTCAAAGATAACATCACATTGAGTACCGTTGCCGTTGAATTTAGTTAAAAATGTAAGTCTAATGACTAATAGGGGGTGAAATTATTGTAAAAGCGTGTTTTCAGCGCACTGTTTCGGCAAAATAACGCGATGCCTGCTCCGAATGGGTGGTTTCGGTGGGGTAATCACCGTACCAAACGTATTCAAACAGGATACTTAATTGTCGGAAAGATTGCTTCACCCGTTGGTCTTTGATTTCGTTGAGGTATTCACGGTTGGTTTTTTCATTCTTCCATTCAATCATCCCTTTTTCACTTAATTTTCTTAACGTCCATAAAAAGTAGAGCCGTACCACCCGACGATGGTTTTGGTCTTTGCGGGCTTGGGCAACGAGGTCATCAAAAGAAAGTTCGTGTATGTCATCCGATAATTCTTCCGCATGGATGACGGAAGCAATCGGCAAAGATGCAGGCTTGAACAGCTGAAAAACATTTATCTTGAAAAGGCGGGTAATGATGAGCAGTACCGCAAAGATGATGATCGCCCAATAGAGTATTTTTAGGATCATCTTAACGATTTCCACGTTGGCGGGATCGCTGAAAAATTTGCGGAGCAGTTCATCCAACCAGTTGGTTTGTGCTTCGGGTTTTTGATCGTTGTATTGAAAGTCCGGGTCTTTTTGATACTTCTTGATGGGATCAACTAATTCAAGCGGTTTGTAATTTTTCGATTTGTTGGATGATGCGCCAAAAGCCCAACCCGTTAGATTGAAACATAAAAAGAAGATCAAAAACCAAGTGCGATATTTTTTCATTTTTTTAACTTTTTGACGGCTTCGTTCAGCATTTCTGCAACTTGCGGTACGCCCTCTGTTGCGGGTTTTTCGATGGTTATCAGGCGGTTTTGAGCGTAGCCGTGAATATGCGGAATCTTACGATCAATCACAAAGATAGGGGCATCATCCTGCACATAATCCACCATGCCGGCAGCGGGATAAACTTGCATCGAAGTACCTACCACCATGAAAAAATCCGCTACGGTTGCGATTTGGTTGGCAATACTGATGAACGGCACGTCTTCCCCAAACCAAACGATATGCGGGCGCAACTGTCCTCCTTTTTCACAAACATCACCTAATTGGATGGCTTTTCCGCCGATGTCGTAAATGATCGAATCATCAACCGTACTACGTACTTTGGAAAGTTCGCCGTGTAAATGAATCACGTTCGTAGAACCCGCTTTCTCGTGGAGGGCATCCACATTTTGCGTAACCACGATGACCAAAAAATCCTTTTCCAATTCAACTAAAGCGTGATGTCCCGCGTTTGGAATCACATTCGCGGCGGCTTCCCTGCGTAGGTTATAAAAATCAAGGACTAATTGGGGATTTTTTGCCCAACCTTGCGGAGAAGCTACCTCGTAAATGTCATGTCCTTCCCACAAACCATTAGCATCACGGAAGGTCGGGATACCGCTTTCGGCACTGATACCCGCACCCGTTAAGACAACGAGGATGGGTTTATCGGCATCATTGATGAGTTTTTCGTAGCGTTCGGAGGCTTCGGTCAGTTCGCGGGTCATAGGTTTAAGTCTTGGATTTGATGAGTAATATATGGTATTACGGTTGCGCGTAGGTGTGTTGATTGTTCACCCGAAGCTAAGTATTTAATTTTGACCGTACCTTGCTCCATTTCTTCTGAACCGATAATGAACACAAAGGGAATCCCTTTTTTATCGGCATAGGAAAATTGTTTGTCTAACTTTTTCGTCGTCTGCGGATAGACTTCACAAGCCACGCCATTTGTACGCAATTCCGATGCCATTTTTAGGACAGAACCCAGACTGTTTTCGTCAAAATTAATCAAAAGAACTTTCGTGGGGTTAACGGTCAGGTTTTGAAAAAGTCCCTGTTCGTTCATCACATCATAAATGCGATCCGCTCCAAAAGAAATACCAACCCCCGTAACGTTTTTCAATCCAAAAGTATCCGTTAAATTATCATACCTGCCCCCGCCACCGATGCTTCCAACACTTGCGTTTTGAACAGTAACTTCAAAGATTGCTCCCGTATAGTAGTCTAATCCGCGCGCCAAAGTCAGGTCTAAAATCAGATTATCAGGTACAAAACCATATAGTTTGAGATAGTTTAAGATGCTTTCCACTTCGGTAATGCCCTTTTGACCTTCGGCGGAAGTTACAAACATCTTTTGGAGTAATTCCAACTTCTGTTCAATTCCTAAAGGCTGATCTAATATGTCCAACAGTTGATTGGATAAAGCATTGGGAAAGTTGCGGTTTAAGAGTTCTTTTTGAACGCCGGCTTTACCGATTTTATCCCATTTATCTAAAGCAATACATAGGTCGGTAAATTTTTCCGGCATACCCAACCATTCCGCCAAACCATTCAGAATCTTACGGTTATTAAAATGAATCTTAAAATCACGGATGCCGAGATTCGTCAGGGCTTCGTGGTAAATCAAGATGAGTTCTGCTTCATTTAAGAGCGAATCCGAACCGATGATGTCGGCATCACATTGGGTAAACTCCCGATAACGTCCCTTTTGCGGACGGTCGCCCCGCCACACAGATTGTATTTGATACCGTTTGAAAGGCATCGTGAGGTCGTTGCGGTGATTAACCACATATCGGGCGAAAGGCACAGTGAGGTCATAACGGAGGGCTTTGTCGGGGCTAAAAGTACCATCCTTAAATTCATCCGAACTCCCCGAATTGAAGACGTTAAAGAGCAGTTTATCGCCTTCTTCGCCGTATTTTCCGCTTAAAACGCTTAACCGTTCGATGGCGGGCGTTTCTATCGGAACGAAGCCGTATTTCTTAAAAACGGTTTTGATGGTATGAAAGATCAATTCCCGTCGGAAGACCTCTTCGGGAGAAAAATCTCGCATACCACTCAAAACGGATATATCTTGTTTAGCCATTGGGTTTATTTGAAAATTTGACCAAAAAACTGCTTCATATCATTCCATGAAGCGGTGTCGGCTTTAGCGTTGTAAGCGATAGGAATATTGAATTTTTTACCGTTTTCAGTGGAATTCGGGTTAGTAAATGCATGGGTAGCGTCGGCATATTCCTTGAAGGTATAAGCTACTTTCACCGAATCCATCTGTTTTTTGAAAGAGGCAACTTCTTTTTCGGGAACGAATTTATCCGCTAATCCATGACAAACCAATACTTGAGCTTTCGTTTTGTCTTTGGAAGGTGGCACGCCTGCTAAACCCCCATGAAAGCTGACTACTCCGTTGACGGGTAAACCCATTTTTGCACAATTTAATGCCATCGAACCCCCGAAACAATAACCGATCACCGCGATTCTATTGGTATCGGCTTGGGCTAAAGTTTTGGCTTTGGATAAAGCGGCATCCATGCGCACCTTTGCCATCTGCGGATTTTTGTAGAACGGCATCGCTAAGGCTTTGGCTTCGTCGGGCGTATTGCCTTGTTTTCTGTTTCCGTAAATATCCACACCGACAGCTATGTAACCCAATTCCGCTAACTGTTTGGCACGAGATTTTACGTAGTCATTCATTCCCCACCATTCGGGGATGATGAGTACGACCGGCTTTTTTGCGGAAGAATCATCCTGATAAGCCACGATACTTTTCATCTGCACCGTATCGACAGAGATGACGAGGTCTTCCTCTTTGAGGCTAACTTTCGGGGCTTCGGATTTTTGATCTTCTTGGTTGGATGCTTTTTGATTACATCCGATCAAGAGGCTGATACCAATGATTGCTAAGGTAAGATGAGATTTCATTTCTGTGTGTATAAAATATTTAAGTGAGTTTGTGCGTTAAATCTTTATCGTCGAAAACACGGGTCATCCGTATTTCATTCGTGTTCGGGATGGTGAGCGGTATCTTTTCAACGGTTACGCTGGAGGTATCTAAACCAAAACTTTTTCCTTCCGTCAAAGTGAATTTCTTAATTAAGAAATAGGACTCTAAGATGAATTTCTGAAAGAGTGGGAACTCCACCCCATAGGATAAATACCGTTCGATCACAACAAATCGGAAGTCGCCGGGTTGGTCATATTTTTGTAGGGAGGGATAACGGCTGGTCAGGATGACCTCATTTCGTTTGACCAAATCTTCGACGGCTTTTCTGAAAAAGAGGTTGATACGGGGCTGTACGCGGAAACCTAAACGAAATTCTATCCAAACGATGTCATCATCTGCTAAGACTTCGGCTTTGTATTCCATCGTGTGCGGTTCATCTAAGGTTGTAACGTGGATAAACCAATACAGGTCTGCTCGTTTGGGTTGTTTGCGGAAAATGGAATAAAAGGTTTTCCATTCGATTCTTTCTTTCGATTCGGCAGAGGTTAAATAGACCAAGTGGGTAGCGAATTTGGGTACAGTTTCATCGGTACTCAATGCTTTAAGCATTTCCCGTTGCCGACCATCGAAAGGGATGAATTCCGTATAGCGTCGTTTGATAACCCCTGCACCATACCACACATACATGACGAAAAAGAGAAACATCGAAATAGCTAAAGAAATCCAACCGCCCTCCGGGAATTTATGGATGTTAGCGAATAAGAAACCAAACTCGACGGATAAGAAAAAGATCAATGCGCCATAAGATAGGACGGGTGAGTATTTGTTAACCTTCAGATAGTTAAAGAGCAACACAGTCGTCATTAACATCGTGAGGGTGATGGCTAAACCATAAGCTGCCTCCATATGTTCGGACTTTTGGAAGTAAAGCATCACAAACACACAACCTACCCACAACAAACGGTTGATACTCGGAATGTACAGCTGTCCTTTAATGTCGGAAGGATATTTAATGCGAGATTTGGGCCAGAGGTTTAATAGGATGGCTTCACTGATGAGGGTAAACGAACCGGAAATCAAGGCTTGGCTGGCGATAATGGTTGCTAAGGTTGCAATTACGATGCCCGGGATCAAAAACCAATCCGGCATAATAAGGTAAAAGGGATTGCCGTTGAGTTTTTCACCGTTGTGGGATAGGAGGTAAGCACCCTGCCCCAGATAATTCATAAAAAGTGCTGTTTTGACGTAAATCCAACTGATGCGAATATTTCCCCTGCCACAGTGTCCCAAATCGGAATAAAGTGCTTCCGCACCCGTAGTACATAAAAATACTGCTCCCAACAGCCAAAACGCGCCCGGATAGTTGATTAAAAAGTCGAAAGCATAAAAAGGATTCAATGCCTTAAATACAGATGGATATTGTATGGCATAGCCCAAGCCTAAGACCATTAACATTGAAAACCAGATGAACATAATCGGACCGAAAGCCCTACCGATCAGCGTAGTACCGAATTGTTGCAGAAAAAAGAGAATCGTTAAGATAAATATGACAATCGGTACGGTTGGTATATCGGGATTGATGACCAATAGTCCCTCAACGGCGGAAGCAATCGAAATGGAAGGGGTAATAATCCCGTCAGCTAATAGGGTACTGCCACCCAAGATCGCAGGAAATAGTAACCATTTCCCCTGCTTGCGTACTAAAGCATAAAGGGAAAAAATACCGCCTTCTCCGTTATTATCCGCCCGAAGCGTTAAGATGACGTATTTGATGGTCGTTTGGAGGGTGAGCGTCCAAAATACACAAGACAAACCGCCCAATATTAAATGTTCATCAATCGTTCTATTTCCTACGATGGCTTTCATCACATACAGGGGCGACGTGCCAATATCGCCGAAGATGATGCCTAATGCCACCAACAGCCCCGCAATCGTTACGGCACTGTGATTATGTTGCTGACTCAAGGTACTGTTTTCAATTAAAACCGCCAATTAAGGCTATTCCTTTTGATTTAGCAATACCTGTTTTTGTTTCACGTATGTAACCTTTTCTTATTTTTGTGTCCTTATGCCTCAACACACCAAAGAAGTACAGGAAGAAAAGTTGGCAGAAGTCAAAGCCATCTTCTCCTCCTATTTAGATCGGAAAAAACAACGTAAAACGGAGGAGCGATTCTCCATCTTAGAAGAGATTTATACCCGAAATGACCATTTTGAGGTGGAAGCCCTTTATATTCAGATGAAAAATAAGGGTTCGCGGGTCAGCCGGGCTACCGTTTATAATACACTTGATCTACTGGTGGAATGTAACTTAGTTACTAAGCACCAATTCGGTACGCAGACCGCCCGATATGAAAAGTCATTCGGTTTTAAGCAACACGACCATCTGATTTGTAACGATTGCGGACACGTACATGAATTTTGCGACCCCCGATTGGGAGACATTGAGCGAATGGTCGGGCAGTTGTTTCAGTTTAAGATTTCCCAACATGCGTTGGTATTACATGGCAGTTGTACCTTAGAAGATTGCCCGCACCGCATCAAATTACCCTCCGAACAGCTAAGCTAAAGCCTTCAAGATAGATTCAAAAAAGGGTAAGCCGTTTTGATTGCCTAAATAAACGTCCGCCGCGCGTTCGGGGTGGGGCATCATTCCCCATACGTTCCTTTGTGTATTGCATATGCCGGCAATATGGTTAAGCGAACCGTTCGGATTATCTTCCGCCGTCAATTCACCTTTGGCGTTGGTGTATCGAAACAACACTTGACCCTCATTCTCTATTCGGTTTAGGGTATCGGCATCGCAATAATAATTACCTTCTCCGTGTGCAATCGGAATGGAATACGCCTGCACGGGCATATGTTTGGTTATGGGAGCATCCGAGCTTCTCGGGGTAATATACGCATTTTGACAGATGAACCTGATATTTTGATTCCGAATCAGAACGCCGGGTAACATTCCCGCCTCCGTCAATATCTGAAAACCATTACAAATGCCCCAAACGTAGCCTCCTTTTTCGGCATGGCGGACGACTTCCTTCATAATCGGAGAAAAGCGCGCGATAGCTCCCGTTCGTAGATAATCACCATGCGCAAACCCGCCCGGCAGGCAAACCAAATCACAACCCTGTAAATCCGAATCTTTGTGCCAAAGGGAAATAGCATTTTGCCCTAAAATGTTTTTCCATACATACAGCAAATCCGTATCACTATTAGAACCCGGAAAAGTAATTACG
>Ga0058869_1090200_pt1 | contig 18219 bp, 10 predicted proteins | sample TNRReaAaerobiRNA_FD_61086 | JGI IMG/M metagenome (GOLD analysis project Ga0058869, IMG submission 61086) | Wastewater treatment Type I Accumulibacter community from EBPR Bioreactor in Madison, WI, USA - TNR Reactor, Time I- 292min-Aaerobic_... | ecosystem: Engineered > Bioreactor > EBPR >...
CCCGGCTGAGGCACGAAGACGCGGTACCCGGAAGAGCGCAGCGAAGATTTTTACCCGGCCGAATGCAATGAGGACGCGGTAGCCGACTAGCGAAGCGACGGCGGACGTGGCGGTATGCGTGAGGCACGAGCGCATAGTAGCGAAACACGTTTACCCGGAAGAGCGTAGCGAAGACGTGGCGACCCCGCGCGCCGCACATGAGCGTCTGCGCCCTCCGGCGCCGGGTGGATGCCTGCGCGCGGGGGCACGCCCAAGAACGTATTTTGAAACCTTAACAATTATTTCATCTCATACGGGCAGCTTTTTTGTGTCGGATTGTCGTTTCTTTGCAGTCACTTGTCTCGTCTTTTAACCCAACTTTCTCTCTCCCCAAGCAGCAACTCTTCGTCTGGAGCCCTTTTGTGTGGAATACCTTGCACGCCTAAGGCTGGGCACTGCTTACCGAAATGGCGGCAGGCCGGTTTGTGGGCGTTGAATCAACTTTACTTTTCAAGCGTAAATCCTGTGGTTATGAAGTTTGGCTGGATAAATGGAACAACTCAGAAAGGAATGTACTCTAATGCTTCATTTATTTGTAGTACTAGACCCTATTTTGTTTTAGGATTACTATTTTGTTTGTCAGGCCGCTATCTCGAATTAAAAGGTCAAATACAACTTGTTTCTGTAATGGTCAATTCTTGTGACAGTGGCTCTAATGAGGGTGACCAAGAATTTTTGAGTTTAGTAGCAACTTCAGATATTGATCCTTCATTAATCCTACTAAATTATGGCACAACGCCCACTTGTACGCCTGCCATTCCTCAAGTCTATGGCCCTGCCACAGCTCAACCAGAACCTCCGGGCTTCATTAATAATCTTAATACATTGGCCGGATGTACTGCTTTTCAAGCCGCAACTAATCCTATCCCAGCAGGTAGCACTATTTACATATTTGATATTTCATTAATTGCATCATCTTACACCAACTGGGCAACATTCTGCGGCTCAACTATATATGTATTATTTACGGATTTACCAATGGGAGGAACATTTGGAAATGGAGCTGTTACAAGATATTTATGTCTTTCTTACAATGGTGGCCCAACAGCTACATATGGATATACGAGCCTTACGAGTACAGTAAATGGTTCTACGGCTACTTGGTCAGGTCCTGGCACAGTAAATACAAATATCCCTGCGATGGCAGACTGTAGTTTAGGTGATATTTCGTGTATACCGCCAGTTTTCACCAACCCAGGTAATCAGAACGTCTGCGACAGCTATACCCTCCCTGCCATAACAGGTAGTGATTTAAGTGGGAATGAGATGTATTTCACCTCCCCTAACGGCATGGGCATATCTTTTTCTCCTGGCGATGAAATTACAACTACAACCACCCTATACATTTACGACCCCTCCTCAGCCTGTAGCGATCAGGAATCCTTCACCGTCACCATCACGCCTCAGCCCACGGCCAACCCCGCCGGCCCCCTCTCTGCCTGCGGCAATGCCGCCGGCCAGGCTACCTTCGACCTCACTACCCTGAACAGTACCATCAATGGCGGCTCGGGTACCGTAACCTGGTACGAAGATATGGCGGCTACCGTGCCCATAGCCAACCCGATGGCCTATGTGAGCGGCGGGGGCACGGTATACGCTACGGTGGGCACGGCGCCCTGCCCTTCCGACCCGGTGGCGGTGCAGTTGAATGTGACGCCGGCCCCTACGGCCAACCCGGCAGGCCCGCTGACGGCCTGCGACGACGGTTCGGGGCAGGGCACGTTTGTATTGACCACCGTAAACGGCGTAATCAACGGGGGCTCCGGCCAGCCGGTGAGCTGGTATGAAGATGCAGGAGCTACGATACCCATAGCCACGCCGGGCAGCTACATTAGCGGAAGCGCTACGGTATATGCGACGGTAGGCACAGCGCCCTGCGCGTCGGCGCCTCAGCCGGTGCAACTCAACCTCAACAGCCAGCCCGATGCCAACCCTGCTTCCATTGAGGTATGCAGCGCCGGCGGAGGGCCGGTGAGCATCAACCTTACATCGGTGAACAATACCGTCAGCGGCGGCGCCGCCGGCACGGTGAGTTGGTGGCAAGATCCTGCTCCGGCCATGCCCATTCCTGTGCCCAGCAACTTCAGCGTATTCCCTCCGGGCCAAACGGTATATGCTACTTTCAGCAATTTCACCTGCGCTTCGCAGCCTGTGCCCGTGGTCATCACCATAGCCGATGAGCCCACTGCCAACCCTGCGGGGCCGCTTACCGTTTGCGATTCGGGCAGCGGGCAGGGCACTTTTGACCTTTCGGACTTAAACGCGGCTGTTGCCGGCGGAGCAGGCACGGTAAGCTGGTACAGCGATATGGGCGCTACGACGCTCATCCCCAATCCTGGAGCCTATGTTTCGGGTAATGCCACGGTGTATGCTACCGTAGCCGATGGAAGTTGTGTTTCGGACCCGGTGGCCGTCAATTTGATAGTGACGCCTGCGCCCGACGCGGGCTCTGATGGTAGTACGACCGTTTGTAACGATGGCGCTGTGGTTAACCTGCCCGCCACGTTGGGCGGCACGCCCGATGCCGGCGGCAACTGGACCGACGACGATGGCGCAGGCGTATCGCTGGCCATTCCGGCCAGCGTTTCTTTTAATGGCACGCCGGCGGGTTCTTATGACTTCACCTATACGGTCAGCGGCGGCGCCGGCTGCCCTTCGGCCAGCGCCACCGTAACGGTAACCGTAAATGCGGCCCCGACGGCCAGTCCTGCCGGCCCCCTCGAAGCCTGCGATCAGGGCGGCGGCCAGGCTACCTTCAACCTCTCTGCCCTCAATGGCGCCATCAGCGGCGGCAGCGGCACGGTGAGCTGGTTTAGCGATGCGGCCGGCACAGTGGCCATACCCGGGCCAAACGCCTACAGTTCGGGCAGCGGCACGGTTTATGCCGTTGTGACGGCCAACGGCTGCTCCTCGGCGCCGGAGGCGGTGACGCTTACCGTAAACCCTACGCCCGTCATCAACCCCATAGCCGATGTGAGCGTGTGCAACAGCTATATCCTGCCGGCCATTGCAGGCGGCAACCTGTCGGGCGGCCAGGCTTACTTCACCCAACCCAACGGCGGGGGCAGCAGCTTCCAGCCAGGCGATGAAATTACGGCTACCATTACGCTCTTTGCTTATGACGACAATGCCGGCTGCACCGATGAGGAGTCGTTTACCATCACGGTAGGCAGCCCGCCGGACGCACAGGAAACCGACCTCGTTGGCTGCCCCGATGCCTCCGGCCAGGCCATTTTTGACCTTACAACGGCAGAATCGACGATCAATGGCGGCTCGGGCCTGCCCGTAAACTGGTATCAGGATCCCGGCGCCACCCTGCCCATAGCCAATCCTTCGGCCTATCTGTCGGGCGGCGGATTGGTGTACGCCACCGTCGATGGCGGGGCGGGTTGCATCTCTGCTCCGGCGGCCATTGCGCTGTTGCCGGCTATGCCTCCGGCGGTGGACTTCAGCGCTGACGAAACCGACATCTGCGGACAGCAGACCGTTACGCTTACCTTTAGTTTGCCGGCAGGCTCCTATGGCTTCGACCTCAGCATCTCTGATGCCGGCGGCACTACTGTGCTCACCTACAACGGCATAACAAATTTTAGTGATCTGATTTTCAACATAGATGAAACGACAACCTTCACACTCAGCGCCATTACCGACGAGGATACGGGCTGTTCTTTCACCCTGAACCCTCCCATTGAAGTGGTTGTCACCGCCAGCGATCTGATCGCTAACCCCGCCGCCTTGGCGGCCTGCGCCAATGCCGCCGGACAAGCGACCTTCGACCTTTCCGATGCCGACGGGGAGGTATCTGGCGGTCAGGCCGTAACCGTGGCTTACTTCCTCGACGCCGCAGCCACATCGCCCGTGCCTATGCCCGCGGCCTACGCCACTTTGGGCGGTACGGTCTATGCCGTCATCGACAATGGCAGTTGCACGTCCGAGCCCGTGCCCGTAACCCTGACGGCCAATCCGGCGCCAAGCCTCAACCTGACGGTAGCCCAGCCCATCAGCTGCGCCAGCGCCCTCGACGGCGCCCTCGACCTGGCCGTCAGCGGCGGCGCAGGCAGCTACAACTTCAACTGGAACATAAACGCCCTCGACGGCCTGCAAAACCCCTCGGGCTTAGGCGCCGGCGCTTACAGCGTCACTGTCAGCGATGCCGACGGCTGCGTAGCTACGGCCGCCATCACCCTCGCGGCCCCGGCAGCGCTTGTGCTCAACTGTAGCCAGGTAAGCCCGGAAAGTGCCGCCGGCGCTGCCGACGGCGTGGGCCAGGTAGTGGTGAGTGGCGGCACAGCGCCCTACACCATAGCTTATACCGGCCCGGAAAACGGCAGCCAGAGTGCGGCAGCAGCAGGTACGGCAACCATCGCCAACCTGACGCCCGGCGTCTACAACATCACGGTCACCGATGCAAATGGCTGCGAAAGTACCTGTTCCTTCACCATTGCCGGCGCCAACTGCGCGCTGAGCATCGTGGTTGACGGCGCCATCTCGCCCTGCTTTGGCGCCATGAACGGCTCCATTTTTGTAACGGCATTCAATGCTACCGGCAACCTCGCCTACGATTGGAATGTAGACAGCCTCGACGGGCAGGCCGATTCGCAGACCCTGCCGGCCGGCTTCTATGCTGTGACGGTCACCGACGACGCGGGCTGTACGGCTACGGGCAGCATCACCCTTTCTACGCCACCGGCGGTAACCATCACCCCCACGGTACTGTCGCCGGCCAGCGGCCCCGGCTTTGCCGACGGGGTGGTAGAGATCGCCTATGGCAATGGCCCCGCGCCTTACATCCTGGTGGTTTATGGCCTCAACAACGACACCCTCTACAACGTGGCCAACCTGCCGGCCAATGGCGTGGATACGCTGACCAATGTGCCGGCCGGCCAGTTTTTCATCAACCTTTACGATAGCAACGGCTGCTTGGCCTTCACCGGCTTCTTCATGTGCGGCTACCTCGACCTCAGCATAGCCGCTCAGGACGTAAGCTGTGCGGGCGCCGCCGACGGCAGCGCCATTGCAACTGTAGGCGGTGTGCGGGGCGACCTGACTTTCAACTGGAGCAATGGCATGACCAACGACACCCTGATGGGGCTGGCGCCGGGAACGTACATCCTTACCGTCACCGATACGCTTTCTGTGAGTTTAGCCTGCTTTGCTACCGATACCGTCAGCATTGGCGCTCCGGCGGCGCTACTGCTGGCCTGCGCCCAGACTACGGCCCCCAGTTCGCCTGGCGCCGGCGATGCTTCGGCGACCCTGACCATCACCGGCGGCACGGCGCCCTACGACCTCAGCTATACCGGCCCTACTTCGGGCAGCCAGAGCGGCATCGCCGCCGCCGGGCCGTTCGCCCTGCCAGGGCTGTCGGCGGGCAGCTATACCTTTACCCTTACCGACGCCAATGGCTGCCAGGCCACCTGCGACCTCGTCATCACGGATAATCCCTGCCAGCTCGCCGCCAGCCTAACCGGTATCGACCCCGGTTGCGATGGAGAGGCCGATGGCGCCCTCGACCTGACTACTACCGGCGGCACAGGTATGCTCCAGTACAATTGGAACGTAGACGCCCTCGACGGCCAGGAAGACCCCATGAACCTCTCCGCCGGCATCTACAGCGTCACCGTCACCGATGCTGCCGGCTGTACGGCTACGGCTGCCGACACCTTAGTGGCGCCGCCGGCGCTGACGCTCAGTTGCGGGCAGTCGGCCCCGGCTTCCGGCCCTGCCAATAACGATGGCGCAGCGGCCATCAGCTTTGGCGGAGGCGCGGCGCCCTACACCATAGCCATCACCGGCCCCCTGACGATAAACCTGCCCGCTAATGCTCCGGCTTCGCCCATTATCCCCAACCTGTTGCCCGGCAACTACAACCTCCTGCTCACCGATGCCAATGGCTGTACGCTGAGCTGTGATTTCGTCATCAGCGACAACAGTTGCCCGCTAACCATAGCCATCAACGGTCAGCCGGAAAGCTGTGCCAACGCCAATGACGGGGCCGTATTTGTGACCGCCACAGGGGCGGCGCCCTATAGCTTTGCCTGGTCGCCCGCGGGCGCAGGCGACACGCTCACGGCGCTGGCGCCGGGCTTGTACAGCGTCACCGTCACCGACGACAACGGCTGCCAGGCATCGGCTAACTACACGGTAGTAGCCGGCGCGCCCCTGCCGGGGCTTACGGCTACCGGGGGCGGACTCGTCTGCGAGGGCGACTGCGCTACCGTCGACTTAGCCTTTACCGGCGCGCCGCCGTTTATACTCGATTATACGGTGCAAAATGCAACGGCCGCCTTCACCCGCACCGACACTTTCCCGGCTGCCGCCGCGCAACTACAACTGTGCCCGGCCGATTTCAGCTTCGCCCCCGGCGATTTTGAGGTCGTTTTTACCAACCTGACGAGCGGCAACGGCTGCGGCGCTGCGCTCGACGACACGCTCTCCTTCCGCTTGGCAACGCCCGTTGTGATGGACCTCTCCCCTACCCTCTGCGATGGCGAATCGGTGGTAGTAAACGGGCAAACCTATGATGCTGCCCGCCCCGCAGGTACCGAAACCATTGTGGGCGGCGCGGCCAACGGCTGCGACAGCATCATCAATATAGCGCTGACTTTCCTGCCGCCGGCGGTGAGCAACTTCAACGCCGACATCTGCCCGGGCGAAACCATCACCATTGGCACAGAGACCTTTAGCGACAGCCGGCTCAGCGGCTTAGTGGTGCTAAGCGGCGCAGGGGCCGGCGGCTGCGACAGCGCCGTCAATGTAGCCCTCAATCTGTTGCCGACAGCTTCTTTTGCCGTGAGCGAAACGCTCTGCGCCGGCGAAAGCCGTATCATCGGAGGCCAGACTTTTGACGCCGCGATGCCCACGGGCACGGTTACGCTCGCGGGCGCCGCCGCCAATGGCTGCGACTCCGTCATTACCGTCAGCCTTAGCTTCCGGGCGCCGGCTATCAACAACCTCAGCGCTACGCTTTGCCCGGGCGAGACCCTGACGGTGGGCAACAGCACCTTCAGTCAGGCCAACCCTACAGGTAGCGTCGTACTGCCCGGCGCGGCCGCCGGCGGCTGCGACAGCACCGTCAATGTGGCCCTTACCTACCTGACTGCGCCTGTGGTGAACCTCTCGCAAACGCTCTGCCCCGGCGAAACCCTCACCGTGGGCAGCCAGACCTTCAGCGCCGCCAACCCCACAGGAACCGTGGCGCTTACCGCCGCCAACGGCTGCGATAGTACCGTCAACGTAGCCCTCAGCTTCTTTGCGCCGGCCGAAGGCAGCTTTACAGCCACCCTATGCCCCGACGAATTGGTGATCATCGGCGACCAAACCTTCAACTTCAACAACCCCAGCGGCAGCGTTACCCTCACCAGCGCCAACGGCTGCGACAGCTTGGTGACGGTGAGTCTGAGCTTCAATCCGGCCGCCGTATCCAACATCAACCGGACCCTATGCGCGGGCCAGACCCTCACGGTAGGCGCCCAAACCTTTAGCGCCGCCAATCCTACAGGCGTAGTGATCCTGCCCAATGCTTCTTTCCTGGGCTGCGACTCTACCGTGATTGTGAGCCTCGACTTCCTGCCCGCCCTCAGCGCCGCCCTCAGCGGCGGAGCCGACATCTGCGCCGGCGAAACCGCAGTGCTGACCCTCAGCCTCAGCGGGGCCAATGCCTTTGATGTAACCTACAGCGACGGCAGCGGCGCGCCCATATTGATTACGGGCGCCGTCAATGGCCAAACCATCAGCGTTTCGCCGACGGCTACCGCCACTTACAGTCTGCTACAGGCCACAGCCGCGGGCAGCGATTGCCCCGTGGCCATCAGCGGCAGCGCCTTGGTGCGGGTGAGCAACCTCGACGCCCGCATAGAAGCCGTCACCGACTACGACGGCTTTGAAGTGAGCTGCCCCGAAAATGCCGACGGCGGCGCCCGCGTCATTGTAGCCAGCGGCGTAGCGCCCTACCAGTTCGACTGGAGCACCGGCGACGCCACCGTAGCCATAGATAACTTAGCCGCCGACGTGCTTTACAGCGTAGTGGTTACCGATGGCGCCGGCTGCCGCGACACGGCCGACATCACCCTCGCTGCGCCGCCGCCCATTGTATTGGCTGCCGAAGGCGTAGCGACGGGCTGCTTTGGCAGCCGCGACGGCTACATTGTGGTGAGCGCCGTCAGCGGCGGCAGCGGCGGCTATGAGTATAGCCTCGACGGGCAGTTTTTCGCGGCCTTGGGCGCCCTGCCCGCTACCCTGCCCGATCTTTCGGCCGGGGCCTACACCCTTGTGGTACAGGACGAAAACGACTGCCGGGCCGAACTGCCCGTAACCGTAAATCCGGCCCCCGAGCTACTGCTCGACCTGGGCCTCAACCAAATCATCAATTTGGGCGATAGCGTGCGGTTAGAGGCCATTGCCAACTTTGTGCCCGCCTTGCTCACCTGGCAACCGGCAGGCCTGCTGAGCCGCCCCGACAGCCTCATCAGCTACGCCTACCCGCAAGAAACGGTCTGGTTTCAGCTCACCGCCGAAGACGCCAATGGCTGCGTCGTTTCCGATCAGGTGCTCGTGACCGTCAATGAGCAGGTAGCCGTCTACATCCCATCGGCCTTTAGCCCCGATCAGGATGGCGCCAACGATATCCTCTACGTTTTTGCCGGCGCCGGCGTAGCAGAAGTAAAGCGCTTCCAGATATACGACCGCTGGGGTAATCAGCTCTTCGCAGACGGGCCTTTCCAGCCCAACGACCCGCGCCACGGCTGGGATGGCAACTTCCAGGGCCGCCCCATGAACGCCGCCGTATACGTCTACTACGCCGAAGTGCTGCTGAGTACAGGCAAGGTAGTGTTGCTCAAAGGAGATGTGACGCTGGTACGATAGACAGCGCTATCGCTTGGCGTTCCGCCCGCGTGAGCGATGGCAGCGGTATGGCCTGACGACTTTACCCCGTGGAATAGCGAAGCGTATATTCCACGGGGTGAAGGAGGAAGGCCATAATAGCGGACAGCGCGACCCCGGCCCCTTTCCCGGCAAGGTGTACCTAAAAGTATATGGCCAACGGGAAGGGGCCGGGGGCACGCCCTAAAAAAAACACCTCAGGCTACCTCTTCTTCCACGTTGAGGATGAAGCCCACGCGAAAGACGTTGTCGATGCTCACGCGGGGGTCGTTTTGCAGCATTTTGCGGAGCTTGGAGATGAATACGTCGAAGCTGCGCCCCAGAAAATAATCCTTCTTGCCGTAGATTTTTTCCACGGCTTCTTCGCGGCGCAGGATCTGATTTTTGTACAGACACAGCAAGCGCAGCACTTCCGACTCGGTTTCGGTGAGTCGCCATTTTTGTTGTTCCCAGCAGAGTTCCTGTCGGGCGTAGTGAAAAAGATAGCTGCCAATGGCAAAAGGTTGCTCGGCCGCAGCGGCCTCCGCTATCGCCGCGCCATGCCGGCGTAGCAGCACCTGAATGCGGCACAGCAGCTCGTCTTCATCGAAGGGCTTAGTGATGTAGTCTTCAGCGCCCAGCGCAAAGCCCCTGAGCTTGTCGTCTTTGAGCGAGCGGGCCGTGAGGAACAGGAAAGGAGGGGGCGAGCAGGCCTGCTGTTCCTGAAAAGAAGCGGCTAAGGTGAAGCCGTCCATCCGGGGCATGGTGACATCCAAAATACAGAGGTCGAAGGGGCTACGCCGGAAGGTGGCCAGGCCGCTCTCGCCGTCGCGGCATAGCTTGACCTCGAAGCCGTTGTCTTCCAGGAACTCGCTGAGCAGGAAGCCCATGCTGAGGTCGTCTTCTACGAGTAATATTTTTGGCTTTCTGACAGTCATGGGCGTCGATCAGGCAGGTAAAAAGATGTCGAATCGGCTGCCTTTATTCTCCTCGCTAAATACCCGGATGTAGCCCTTGTGCAGCTCTATCATACTCTTTACATAGGCCAACCCCAGGCCAAATCCCTTCTGGCCGCCGCCCAACGGCCCGCCATGATGGGCCCGTTGAAATTTTTCAAAGATCAGGTTGCGCTGCTCCGGCGGGATGCCGATGCCGTTGTCTTCTACCGACACGAGTATGCCCTGGGCGGTTTTGCGGGCCGAAATGCGGATATCGGGCTGTAGCCGGGTGTACTTCAGCGCATTGTCGAGGAGGTTGCGAAAAACGCTGGCGAGGTGTTTGCCATCGCCGTATACCTCCAGGTCTTCGGGCACTTCGTCGAGGTTTACCCGTCCTTGTCGTTCGGTCAGGGGCATGGCCATGCTGCTTACGGCGGCCTGGAGCAGCGCCTTGAGGGGAAAGTTTTCTTTTTGGAGGGCATGCTCGCCCTTGTCGAGGCGGGCCAGATGCAGCACGCGCTCTACCTCGCCCAGCAACTGGCCGTTTTCGCGCCGTATGACATCCATCAATGGGTGATCTTTTAGCGCTGGATGCTTTTTGTGCAGCATATTCACCGCCAAACCGATGTTGTTCAGGGGGGTGATAAACTCATGGGCCATGTGATTAAAGAAGTCGACGTTGGTTTGCAGCAATCGCTTTTGGCGCACCAGCGACCAATTGACCAACAGGAGCACGGCCGTCACGAAGATGAGGATGAGAATGGTAGCTACCACCATAAAATTCATGCTGCGCAGGATGTAGCCATTCTTATTGGGGAAGATTAACCTCAGGTAAGCCTCGCGCCGCCCTCCGCCCTCGGTAGGCAGCAGTACAGTGCTCTGATACACGTTCACCTGGCATTGTTTGGTTTCGGTAAGGCTGAGCTCATAGTCGAGGTCGATCTGGTGGAAGTGCAGCGAACGGGTAAGCTGCGCCAGAAATACCGTGTCGTACATCAGCTCGGTAGGCAAATCGTGGCCCGCCGACACTACAAACTGCTGCCCGGCCCCGCCGGAACACGCGCCATTGTCGCACAACATCCCGCCCTTGTACTTTTCCACCGTTGAGCAAAGGGCCATCGACACCCGCTGGTTGAATATCTGCTCTGCCAGATGCCACGAATGGCGCATCCAGATCAACTGCGACACCGCCAGCGCAATGACCCCAATGGCCGAGGTAATAACGACGATCGATACTTTGCTTTCGCGCATTTTCATGGCTCAAAAATAAGCTATTCGCCGCTATGCTGCCTCCTGATAACAAGTTGATAACAACTCAATAACACCCCCATGACAGCGCGGCCCCCTGCCCCGCCCTACCTTTGTGGCGTCAACGTTACTTCATTCTTTCACCTTTCATACGCATTCAAGATGAAAAAGCTTATTGCCATGATGTTTTTCTTCGCCGGCGTAGCGCTGGTTCAGGTTTCAGCCCAGAGCGCCCAATGCGCGCCAAAACCCGGCTGCTGCGTAAAGACCTGCACCGGTAAAGCTGCTGAAGGCAGCGCCGCCGCTTCTGCTGAAACTACGCCGGCCTCCACAGCGACGCAAACGAACTGCACGACCCAACAGGCGGCACAATGCACACCCGACCAAGCCAAACAGTGTACCCGCCCCAGCGGAAGTGCCGATGCTACGCCCGCAAGAGCGCCTCAGCGCAAAGTGCTGGCCACCAAAGCAGAAAGCCAAACCGCTTCCGGCGGCGGCCGCTAAGGGCCTGTTTACTGTCGTTAGAGCCATGCGGGTTTGCCTGTATGGCTCTTTTGTTTTTTGGGCGTGCCCCCGCGCGCAGGCATTCACCCGGCGCCAGAGGGCGCAGACGCTTAATGTACAGCGCGCGGGGTCGGGCGTTCCGCTACTATGCCCGCCCTTTGGGGGGCGGCCATACCGCTGCACCCCCTCACGCGGGGCTCCGCAGCGGCTTAGAACAATACTAAGAAGATACAAGCTATTCATTGCAACAAGCGTAATAACCACTGGCGCAGGATACCTGGCAGTGATTATTCCAGTTGCCCGTGGCAAAACCCCCTCCATCTGTAATTTCGCACCCTGTTGAGCCATCGCCCCCACTTTGGCAGCCACCCTCGGGCTGTGCTGTGCCGTTGCGCCTGCAATGACAACTAAGTTCGAAGATAACATCTCCAACATTACCAACAAAAGCCACCGTTCCATTAGGCGCCGTTGTTGTAAGTTGGCTAGCATAGCGACTCCCGCTAAAGGTAGCCATACCCAATACCTGGCCTCCAATAGAATAGTTTATCGTACGCGCTGAACGGCTGTCTTTGATGGTGAGACCACTTTCTTTGCTAAATGACTGAAAAGTAACCGACGCAGGAACACTAAGCTTTTCAGTGGTCTGTAACAAGTAGAAAGCCCCCGTTGGCGGATTGAAAAACAGAGAAAAACCATTACCTGAAGTATACAAAAGCGCCGCGTCCATATTTGAGTACTGCATTTGAGGGGATGCGCAAAACATGGCGCTAATGGCGCTCAGGAGAACAAAAAACATCGATTTCATAAAACTAATTTTAAATGGTGAAATGAAAAAAAATTACAAATACAAAGCTATGAGAGTCGCTTTATTCATTTCTTTTCATTTCTTTTCATTTCTTTTCATTTCTTTTCATTTCTTTTCTTTGGTCTTTTTCGGATGTCACTTCGTGAGTATCTACCCCAAGGATACGCTTAATTTCAGCCTCATCACGAGGAAAGACGGGGCCTTTAGGTAGCTTGATATTATAAGCCTTTAATTTCCTCCAAAGTGTTGTTACAGATACACCGATCTCTGCGGCAATTTGCTCTCTGTTTTTAGGCATGATAAATTTTTTGAGTCGTGAGAGATGTTTAGAAAGCACTAAAGGTCATAATACGACCTTTTAATCCTTACAAAAATACTGATGTTTGCGCATAAGCGCAACAGCTATAAGTTCAAGCTAAGATGAGTGAAAAATGGACGCCACTATTTTTGGAATGGCAAGGCAAAAAACGCAGACATAGCCTAAGCTATGGCGAGGCTTTAAAGCCGCCAGCCGGAAAAAGAGCAAGTCAGGATTCACAAATCTTGGCTTAGAGAACTATTACTGCATAGCTTGGAAGACTAGACTATGCTACATGACTACATGGCAACATGAGCGCAAGCAAGCGATACGCCTTCGCCAGCCTCAGCCTCTAAAATACCCCCAAAAAACCGCCACTCCAGCCGCCGCCGCCGCCAGCGCACAAAAAAGCACTGCCGCCGCCGCCGCGTCTTTAGCCTTGCCGGCCAGCGGATGATGCTCGGGCGAAACCAAATCCGTGAGGTGTTCTAAGGCCGTATTGAACGCCTCTGCGGCCAGCACCAGCCCGATGCACAGGATCACTACGCACCACTCCCAGCGTTCAATGCCAAAGTAGGCGCCCATGCCCAGCGCCGCTACTGCGGCGGCTATATGAATGCGCGCATTGGGCTGAGAGGCCACTACCTGCCGCATGCCCTTGAGGGCGTATCCAAAACTCCTGATGCGGGCCCGCAACATAATATGGTTGTTTTAGGCTAACTTCTCCCGGAGGAAGTAGCCTGTGAGCGATCCCTCTGCCGTTGCCAATTCCTCGGGCCGACCGGCAAATACCAGTTGGCCGCCATTTTTACCGGCGTCCGGTCCCAGGTCTATCACCCAGTCGGCGCTTTTAATGACCTCTAAGTTGTGCTCTACTACCAACACCGTGTGGCCCTTTTCCACCAGCGCATTGAAGGCGTCGAGCAACTTGCGGATGTCGTGAAAATGCAAGCCCGTAGTGGGCTCATCGAAGATAAAGAGCAGGTGGTCGCTGTCGTTTTCCTTGCTCAGGAAGCTGGCCAACTTTACGCGCTGCGCCTCGCCGCCGGAGAGGGTGCTTGAACTTTGGCCCAACTGCACATATCCCAGCCCTACATCGTTGAGGGGTTTTATTTTGGAGATGATCTCGCGGTTGTCGGCAAAAAACGACAGCGCTTCTTCTACGCTCAGGGCCAATATCTCAAAGATGTTTTTGCCCTTGTATTGTACCTCCAATACTTCGGGTTTGAAGCGCTTACCGCCGCATTCTTCGCACTCCAGCCGCACATCGGCCAGGAACTGCATTTCCACGATGATCTCTCCCTCGCCTTTGCAGTTGTCGCAACGCCCCCCGTCTACATTGAACGAAAAATGCGCCGGCTTGTATCCCCGCAGCTTCGACACGCCCTGATTGGCCATCAGGTTGCGTATGGCGTCGTAGGCCTTGACGTAAGTAATGGGATTGGAGCGCGACGACTTACCGATGGGCTGCTGATTGATAAACTCTACCCCTGAAAGTTGCTTCAGGTCGCCGCCGATGCCGCTGTGCAAGCCGGGCGCTTTGGTGACGGGGTCGCCAAAGTGGCGTTTGAGCGCAGGATAGAGGATATCTTTTACCAAGCTCGTTTTGCCGCTGCCCGACACCCCCGAGATGACGGTGAGGGTATTGAGCGGTATGCGCACATCTATACCCTGAAGGTTATTCTGACGGGCGTTTTTGATTTCGATGAAAGCGTTGGCCTTGCGGCGGCGCTCTGGCAGCGGTATTTGCAGCCGGCCGCTCATATAGCGAGCCGTAAGGCTGTCGGCGGCCTCGCTGTGAATGCCCTGGTAAGGGCCGGCAAATACCACCTGCCCGCCATGCACGCCCGCTTCGGGGCCGATGTCTACGAGGTAGTCGGCATTTTTGATTACGTCTTCCTCGTGCTCTACGACCACTACGGTATTGCCCAGATCGCGCAGGCGCTTGAGCACCTCTACCAGCCGGGCCGTATCGCGGGGGTGTAGGCCTACGCTGGGCTCATCGAGCAGGTACATGGAGGCGGTGAGGTTGCTGCCTAAGGTGCGGGTGAGATTAATGCGCTGGGTTTCGCCTCCGCTGAGGGTGTTCGACAGTCGGCCTAAACTGAGATAACCCAGCCCGAGGTCGTTCATAAAACGGAGTCGGTTGACAATCTCCAACAGTAGCCGGCGGCCGACGCGCTGCTCAAACTCATCGAGTTGAAGCTGCTCAAACCAGGGCAACAACTCATCCACGGGCACATCTACGAGCTGCCCAATGGCGGTATGATTGATTTTGACGTAAGCGGCCTCCTTGCGCAAGCGGCTGCCCTCGCAGTCGGGGCAAAGGGTGCGCCCCCGGTAGCGGGCCAGCATCACGCGGTTTTGAATTTTATAGGTTTTCTCCTCCAACTCTTTAAAAAAACCGTCGATCCCCGGAAAGTGGGCATTGCCTTTCCAAAGCACGCGCATCTGTTCGCGGCTCAAATCCTGGTAGGGTTTATGCACGGGAAAGTCGAACTTATGGGCTTGTTCGAGGAAATAGTTGAGCCATTCGCCATACTTTTCACCTTTCCAGCAGGAGACTGCGCCATCAAAGACGGAGAGCGACTTGTCGGGTATCACTTTTTCTTCATCTATCCCCATCACCAAGCTGAAGCCCTCGCAGGTGGGGCAGGCGCCATAGGGGTTGTTGAAGTTAAAAAGCTGGGGCGTAGGATCGAGAAAGGTGATGCCATCGAGTTCAAAGCGGTTGTTGAAGGCCTTTACGTTGCCATTGAGGGTATCTACGCGGCACTCGCCTTCGCTTTCATAGAAGGCCGTCTGCACCGAGTCGGCCATGCGCTTGGTATTTTCTGCATCTCCAGGATCTATTGCAAAGCGGTCGACGAGGATGAGAACGGCCTCAGCACCTACCTCGGCTACCCGCTGATCTAATCGCTTATCGTTGGCGGCCAGCACTTCTTCGATGTGTACGAGCGCTCCGTCCCATTGTACGCGGGTATAGCCCTTTTGCATCAGCAATTGGAGTTCCTGACGCAGCAGCCGATCCTGATATTTGTGGGGCAGGGGCGCCAACAACTGCACCCGTGCGCCCGCAGGCAAGGCCAGCAGGTAGTCGACAACATCTGATACTTCATGCTTTTTTACGCGCTCGCCCGATATAGGCGAGTAGGTTTTGCCCACCCGGGCGAAGAGCAGCCGCAGAAAGTCGTAAATCTCCGTAAGGGTGCCCACCGTAGAGCGGGCGTTGGCCGTGCTCACCTTCTGCTCTATGGCGATGGCTGGACAAATGCCTCGTATATAGTCGACATCGGGCTTCTTCATCCGGGTCAGGAACTGACGGGCATAGGCCGAAAGGCTCTCCACGTAGCGGCGCTGCCCTTCGGCAAAGAGGGTATCCATGGTAATGGATGACTTGCCCGAGCCCGATAAGCCCGTGACCACCACGAGCTGGTTTTTGGGGATCGATAGGTCTATATTGCGCAGGTTGTTGGCGCGCGCGCCTTTGATGAAAATATCGCGGCGGCCGCCCCGGCGGGGTTCCTGCGCTTCTGAAGGGGTAAGATTTTCGCTCTGCATGGGTAGATTGCCTTAAAGACCGATGGAAACAACCAAAAAGGGAATAGGGTTGGGCTGAAAATCAACTTTCGGCTGCCCGCGCCATGTATTTCCGCAGGCCGCTCATGGCAGTCTGGCGTACTTGTTTTTGCAGCCAGGGCGTCCAACCCAACAGCCAGCCCGTTAGTCCGAGGGCTTGCCTGCTCCAGCGCCAGAAACTAAAGGTATCGCGATGCCGGTAAATGAGCCCGTCTTTAAATACAAAGTTGGCCTGTATGTGATTGACCACCCGACGACCCGTACGCGAAAAAGTGTAGGCAGCTATCCATCGGGCCGAGCCTTGCTGCCCCTCTGCCTGTACGTCGGAAAAAGACAGGCTCAGGTCTTTCCCCGCTTTGATGAGCGAAGTCCACATAGCCCCGATCTCCTCCTGCCCTTTCAGGTCGAAGGCTTCGTCTTTAAAGGTAGCCTCAGGATGGTAGCAGGCGGCCATACCTTCATAGTCTCGGCGCTGAAAGCATTCGTAAAAGGTGGTAATCAATTGAGCTGACATTGGATTGAGTTTAGCAGAGCAAAGCTAAAAACATTTTATGTAAGCTTTCTTGTTTTTGATAAATTGTGTTTATTTAACACTACAATGGACTTGTTCTACGCCCCGAGGAAGCGGTACGCTCGCCCCCAAATAGCGGATCTGGTTTACCCGGCCGGATGCACTGCCGAGGTAAAACACCCCGGTGCGACAGCCCAAAAAACACCTCCACGATCGGCTGGTTGGCAGGTTTCAATTAATTTCCCACAGGATTACTACGGTTTTACAAAAAAATCAAACAAAACACAAATAAAAAACGCTATAACTATATTATTATCAATTATTTAAAAAAAAATAGCCTTACCTTTTTTCCGACATTTTTACAAACTTGTACCCTTTTCAACCGCCCATAAGCAGCACTTTTGTAGTGTCAAAAATCTGAACTAAAAAACCAACCAATTTAAACAGTCATGAATACGACCATCCAACGCACGGTAGCCCAGCACCCTCTTTTTGAGCACTTGCAGGATAGACAAATGGAGCGACTGCTTCAATTGGCTACCTACAAGAAATTCAGCCGCAATGAGCCCGTATTTATGCCCTGCGAGCCCTCCGACAACGTCTATATTTTATTGGAGGGTTCCATTAAGTTGGGCGCTATTTCGGTTGAGGGACGGGAAGTGATCAAGCATATTTTGTACCCTACTGCGCTGTTTGGAGAGATGGGCTTGGTGGGAGAAGAAATGCGCCATGATTTTGCTATTGCCTTAGAGCGCGAGAATGCCGTATTGGCCATTCCGACCGCCGATTTCCGGCGTTTTGTTCATACCGATTATGTGCTTACCATAAAGATTATGAACGCTATCGGCAGCCGGCTGCGCACGGCGGAGCATAAGTTAGAGTCGATGGTCTTCAAGGATGCCCGCAGCCGTATCATAGAGTTTTTGAAAGAAACAGCCAGCAAACGCGGCCGACGGGTGGGATTGGAGACCCTCATCCGCAATCACCTCACGCAGCAAGACATAGCCGATCTGACGGGTACTTCCCGTCAAACGGTAACGACGGTGCTCAATGAGCTGCGCAGCAATAATCGAATTTATTTCAACAGGAGTAAAATCCTCATCCGTGATTTGGCCACTTTATAGCGCCCGGCTTTCCCGGGTGCTTAAAGTGGCTTTTACAAAGGTCGATCATGGCTCAGCCTTGCCCATTGAGGGTTTTATAAAACCGGACAATAAAGCGCCGGGCTGCGGTAATGCAACAAGACCTTTGTATAATAACGATGATGAAAGGGGATGCCGCCTGCGCAGCTTGTAATTTAGATGTCCTCTTCGGCTTCTCCTTCGCCCATGATCTCGCGCTGTAGTTCTTCCATAAACACATAGTCGATGGCCTCCGACAGCGTGGGGATGATGGTGAGGGTGGAATCGAGGCGCGTGATTTCGATTAATTTTTT